>Ga0065711_1003102_pt1 | contig 31271 bp, 13 predicted proteins | sample Hoacrofraction12_FD_59098 | JGI IMG/M metagenome (GOLD analysis project Ga0065711, IMG submission 59098) | Hoatzin crop microbial communities from Cojedes, Venezuela - Epithelial fraction 12 v2 (version 2) | ecosystem: Host-associated > Birds > Digestive system > Esophagus > Crop | place... | reverse complement strand
GGGGGGGGGGTTGTTGCACCTGAGGGTGCGGGAGGATGAGACCCGTCCCCTGCTCGAGGAGGAAGCGCTCCCCGCATTTCGCTCCGGTGGAAGAAGCGTTGCCATCGTGTTGGAAACGGGGCTGACGCATCAGTTAACAGAAACCCGCACTCCGAGCCGCTGCTCATAGAGGCGCTGCCAAAACCTCCGCGCGCGGTTTGGGAGCGGGCTCTTGATTTCGCTGCTGTCATCCTGACTTAATTGGTCATCCTCTGCTTACCTGCCTTCTCTCTTATCTAAATCACTCATCAGATTTTACGGTTTGGGCTGTGTAATAGTTGGACAAAGTCTTAGCGAAGTTTCTCAAAACAGCAAAGCGTTGTCAGACCTCAGCCCCCCTCAAGAGCGGGGCCGAGGTCCAGTGGCTCTTAAAGAGAGTTGTTTGACAAAGCTGTTTACGAACCAAGCCTGGAAAAACTATAAATAGAAAGGCAGTATAAATCACGAGCATGGGTGATGCCCAGGTTATAGTTTATCCATAAAGTAAGGTACTTCCTGCTCTGTGAAAGTGTACACGTAGGAACTGCAGATCTTTTTTGGAGGAGGCTTTCCTGCAGTTACTGCTTTTGATGGAAAAATTCTGGAAAGAGAGTGAAGCTTGAAAAAAATTGGTATGGAGTACGTAGATTGTTATGCAGTCATTTGTTACTGCATCTTAAATCCTCATACCTCTCTCCATGCCAATTGCTTATTCTCTCTGGAATCTTCTTCTTTATTTTTATTTTTTCACCGGTAAACTTAGTGCTAGAATTAATTTCCCTGTGTTTCCCTTATCAGTATGAGCACAGTGGGGTTTTTTTTGAAGTCCTGTGTAAGAGAAGTTTAAAATACTCTGTTGCTCCTAGGGAATATTTACCAAAACAACAAGAAGTAGTGCGGGGAAGTCTTTAGGTGATACAAGTCCTTCTGCACTTACGCAGTAAAAACATACCTTTTTAGAAAGTGCTGTGATTTTAATAAATGTTGGTTTCATATCTCTGAAAATGTTAAAGGCAGTGATAACTTTCTACGCTTAGATATAAGTACATGTCAAATTTATAAGAATACAAATACTAGGTAACCTTAAAATAAGCTATCGGATGGTTTAATATATCCTGAAGTAAGCTTTTAAACATACTTAATTTGTCTCGTGTTCATGCCAGGTAAATTTAACAACTGTAGAATGACTCTGGAGATCAGAGGGAAGTATAAATATCTGTAAAAGAGTTTGCTTGGTAGCACAGATTGGGGATTTAGTAATTAAAAATAGCATTTTTTCAAGTGTTAAGCTTATGCTACGGATATTATGCTGTTGATTGTGTCCATGTTTTTCAGATAGCAAACATCTGTGTTTTGATATTACCTGAAAATGTAGTGCTTTGAGTTCATTTTTCAGAAACCTACTAATTTTACGGGGTGGATAGTCCTTTTGAGCTTAGATTGTACAGAGCAAGTGCATTGTGTGAATCTTTGCAGATTTGCAGGCTAGTGAAATAGTAGATGCTGAGAAACTCTGATTGCAACGCTCTTTCCTGTTGTTAAAGGTGTGAGAGTCCTCGTAGATGCCAGAGAGAAACTTCATATCCCTTGGGGAGATCCTGCTAACCAGAGCAATGGAGATACGATGATGGCTTTTGATACTCGGTCGGTGATGGTGGTGCAAGGCATGGTGGAGACGGCAGTTTTTTTACAGTACCTTCCAGCCATAAGAGCTCTGTGGGCGGACAGTGGAATCCAGCACGCGTACGACAGGCGCAGAGAATTCCAGCTGGTAAGATTTGTGTTTCGGTGGTTTTAATTGAGTGCACGTGATTCTTGTTCTTGTGTTGCTTTTCCATAAAACAGCCATCAAGCGTCCCCCTTATGGTTCTTAAGCGTTTTTGCATGGTAGGCTGTTGCACTGTGGTATTGCAAACAGATGCATTTAGCTCCTCCCTGCCCCACCCCTTTTTTTTTGAAAAAAACAAGAATTGTAAAGAGCTTCTGACATAATTGTCCTCATTTCATATGTGAGAAAGCTGAGGTATACAGGGCTTTTATGTTTTGTAACAAAGCTGGTACCTGTGTAGTGTTTTTACCGTATGATTATTTCCACACTTTGTTAACTAGTACATCGACTTAAACAAAACAAAACAAATGGTTTGCAATAAAGGAAGACTTCGTAGTATTGTGATTTTTTAAGAAAAGATACGCATGGGTTAATGAGAAGAATTTAAAAACCACTCCCTTCTCCATTCCAATTTGAGCAATCTAGCAAACATTCCCTCTGTATACTTCCTGTTTAATTTTGAATGTCTGTGTTAATACTCATGTGATGAGATTTTTGTTGTATTGAAGTTCTCAGCTGAATATGGAGTATACAATTCAATAGTGGGGTTGAGATGGAGTATACAATTCAGTAGTGGGATTGGAAAGGAAGAAGAAACATGTCTTGGTTCTTAAGCTGGAGCTTTAACTGTCCGTGACAGCTAAAGTCCCTTTGCTCCGTTTCCATGCAAGTGCTGCAAAAGGAAACGAAGAATATAAGTGAAGTTTGCTGTTTATTGGTTCATAGACTTGTGTAGTAAATGCCGGTGGCATGGGGTTTTGTGGGGGTGGGGGTTTAGAACCTTAAAATAGGTTTAAGAGACCTACAAGAACAGATTTAATCTAAGTGGCTTTGTGTTTTATGTCTTAAAAATAACCTTTGTGTTAGTGTGAATCTGAACAATAGCTGATGGTGTCTCCTGCTGAGCTATTACGAATGGTTGTGTAATCATACTCTGACTTAAACAGGTTGTGTAAATACTCTGTAAATGTGTATTGCCCTCCTCATGGTATATCTTCCAGAGATTGCAGGATGGGCACCTGTCCAGCCTAGTTCTGAGCTATATGCGTGAGTTTCTAATGAGGTCTATTGCGCCTTGCATTTTGCCTGCAAAGTGATCGTAAAAGGGTAATTGCTGTACTATAGCCAAGATCCTCTTCTGGTGCAGATGTGACTGCTAGTGACGTAATTGCTGTGCTGGAGTGATCTGTTTTAAAATCTGTTAAATAAAATTATTTTGTCTTTGATGAGGCATGTTTAGTGACTTCAGGCTAAGTTGCAAAGGAAAAGGGAGCTATTACTGTTCTGTCATCTTGAGTTGCTGAGAAGTAGGTTCTTTCCATAACTGAAGCATGTGCAGAGTTTCACTTTGAGTGGGATTTGAAGAATGTCATCTTCTGAATTGGACAGAAAAAAAACTGTTGCTTTCTGTTGGAAATCCCAAGTCTGTATAATGTTCTTTGCAAAAATATATATGGATCATGTTGTGTTTTAGGCAGACTCAAGAATGTTTTTTTTAAGTGCTCTTAATAGTCGAGTACTGTCCTAACACTGATTTTTGAAAGTAAGGTATTTGCTTCATTTATGCTTACATTGCTTGATTTCCTAAATCCTTTCAAAATCTCAGCCCAAGATATTTATGCCAAGTTATAAACATGAAAAAAAAAAAAAGGCCAAATTATGTCCTTGTATTGAGTGCAAGCAGTGTGATCAGTGCTGGCCAAGTGTGAAGTCTTGGTTTTACCCCAGTAAGCTTCCAGCGTAAGTTGTGACAGCTCCATGTGGGCGGCAGAATGGCGGAAGACTCCTGCAAGCAGTACGTATTTTTGCCATACTTACTGGCAGGTTTTGCAGATGACTGTTCAGAGAGTTTAGGTACGCGCAGTAAAATGGGAGTAAGACAGAGATGGTTAAGGAGGCAGTGACAGGCGTACCTGAGTCAGGAGAGAGAGTGGGGGGAAGTTGGGAGAAACGCAGACGGTTCACTTGTGTCGAGTACTGACTCCTGAAGTAAGGATTTGAGACTGAGAATTGTTAGCATTGTAGAATGGGGAATAAGAGAAAAATACTGTTCTACTTCCAGTTCAACTGCCTGTGGCAAAAAATGTAATGAAGGGAGAGAGATCAGCAAGCATGAGATGAATAAGAGAGAGGGAAAAGTGGCATTAAAAAACGAGTAAAATGCTGGGACTGAGCATGGTAGAAGAGTGTTATTTAACTGTATAAACTCTAAATTCTTTTCAGATAGTTGAGTGAGTTTTAACTGTGCCGAGTTTGACACTGCACAGAAAAACATGGTTCATATTAAAGAGAGCACAGGCAGGAATGCTGGGAAAGGATTGTTTGTCCTGGGAATAGGACACTCTGGGGCAAAGGTAGAAGTGAGCAAATGAAGAACAGAGCAGTGATGGGCAAGGAGTGAAAAATGTCAAAATTTACATAGAAATTCTGGAGGAAAGGAATCAAGAGTGTTTAGTTCTAGAAGCTGTTTGTAGCTTGGACAGGTAGGAAGTACAGAGAAAGAGGGCTTAGGACTAAAGTTTCTGCGTGTGTATGGTTAAAAATTAAGGATACATGTACATTTGTGAGAGATCGGTGAGCTGTTCTTGCTTTTTTCGATTCTCTCTATCATCTTTCACTTACTATGCCAGAGATGATGCTAGGAGCCGAAAGAAACAGTGTGGTCTTTTTATAGCAGTGTGAGAGGGGGGGAAAAAACAGAACTTGGTTGTGTTTTAATGGAATTAGAAATCAGCATTTCCATGCCTAGTTTGTTGGAGTGTCCTTCCTCATTTTGTTAACTTATGTGGTCACGGGGATACTCTATATGATTTATTTTCCTTGATATGAAAATAGGGGCCTTCTGGCCACAAACAGCAGTATTTATGAAAATTCATTAGTTCACGCTTGTGTAGGGCTTTAGAACCGGAAAGAGCTAATTGCAGCTTAGTACAATATATGCCACTTCAATACTTCTCCAGTGGTTAATACCATAATCCCTCAAATTTTGTTACAAACTGAAGTCATTTGGGTGATAGTTCCACTAACACGATTAACTAAAGACCATTTTGGCTCGCTAGCTTAGTCAGTTCTGTAACTTACACTTCGGATTCTGGTCGTCCTCAAGCTTTCTCTCCTTCATCTACCGAGCTTTTCTCCTACGGTGTCTAGTCAGATGGCTAACATGGATTAGTTACAGAGTTAGTCTGAATCAGCCGAACGCTTTCTGACATCTAATTAACATTTCAGACTTCTTGTTGCAAGCTGATTTCCGGTAAAAATCTGCTGAAATAGCCTGGACAAACATACCCATTATCTTAATTCCACAACATGCAAACCGATGGAACTAGGCGTTTCCTAGCCTTTATGTTTCTACTTGCGAGCTGTTCAATTAGGTGGCTGTAGAGGTTTGCTGTTCTCACTGAGATTGGCTTTGAGGCGCTGGCAGCCGAGAAGTGTCTGGTGCTGCATATCTACTAACACCGAGGAAAGCGTTTCTGAGTAAGAATACTGTTGTACTCTGCCTCTCACTTCAGTGCGTTTGCTGTGAACTTGCATTTCTGTGAGAGTCGTTAACAGAGAAGCGTTTTGAAGTAGTCTCCAGGAGTCTTCTGGTTCTCTGAGAATGGAAAAGTGGGATGAGGGCCGAGCCGCTCAGATGCGTGATAAGCTTTGAACGTGTTAAAGGTTTGTTCTCATTAATGTTTGGGTGGGTCTGGATGTTTGCTACCAGCAGTTGTTGATCTTCAGGTAGATACTTTCTGCCCTACTTGCAAATTATGCTGAATATTGGTTTGGTTATTTTTTTGCCACGAACCTGCAATGCGCAGGGGCAGTGATGACATGTTATTCTGTCTGCATTTGCATAGAACTGCAGACATAGATGATACAGTAAGGGTGATTGGATATGCATTTACCTCTGGATCCTGTTTACTTCTGTGACATGTCTGCAAGTGCTAGATCAGATTATAGAAGACAGGAAAAGGCGTGTTCAGCTTGAAGTTCTACTGCCAGGTTTGCTGCAGCTTCTCTGTAGCGTTTTTCTGTTGCGGAGTAGTATTTCTGGAGAGCATTCAGTTTACTGCCAGATTGTGTTTTATTGTATTCTGGTTGGGCTTTTCTGGGTTCTGTGTCTGAATATTGGTAGAGCTGTTGTACACACAAGAACATTAATTAGCTCTGCTGGAAATAAGGAGTCCTCAAATGGCCACTGCAAAGTATTAGTAAAATTTACCATTCCTTCAGGTGCATGGGCAACATGTCCATGAAATGTGCTTGATTATAGAGTAGTGATCCTGTGGAGGCCAGCAGTGTTTGAGGCTAGACTAGGTTGCCAGACGTTGAGATCTTCCTCTTTCTCAAGTGTGGATGCCCATCTTATGACACAGTTGTGAGGTCAGTACTTCAGCATCTCTCTGAAGTCACAAGCGTAGAACCTGGAAAAAGAGTATCTTATCTGTCGTTCATTAAAAGCGTCTACACCATGTTTGTGACACTGAATTTCAGAAGCCTTTCAACAGCTTTTGCCCTCTGTAATGTGTTGATACTCATCCTCTACAATCTCCCCACACCCCTCATTTTGGGGAGAGAGATATCTTTCCCCCCTCCCTTTTCCAGATCTCCTCTTGGTTCTGGCATTGGGTGTTCAGTTGTCCTGCTCGGTTTCTGTTTGAAGCGTGTAGGTGGTGCTTCTATTAGGACATGCTTGAGTGCACAACTGTCAGTAGAAAGTTTCTCAGTCTTGTAGAAGAATCTTCTTCGTTACGGATATGACATCCGATCGCCCAGCGTTTCTGTAAACATGTGCATTGACTATGTAGGCACTTAATCGTATAATTCAGAGTTACTTTATTTAAATTCAATGTTGTAATTAGACTGATTATTGCTTACATTTTTTGTGAGGGGAAACCAAAAAGCTGCTGCTTTGTACGTGTTGAAATATGAAGTATTTTCCCCTCTTTCCCCAGTCAGTAAGTCTATCAAGCATCAAATCACAGGATGGCATGTGTACAGTGAGCATGACTGCTTAAAGCTCTTGGAAAGGTTAGAGCTGCTTGCCATGTTTTGGTCTGTATGTGAAAGGGATTTATCAAAGATTGTTGCTATAACTATGGAAGGAAGAGTGCTTTACAAATTTATATTTAAAAAGGAGTCATTCAGATCCTCAGAAAAGACTCAGAGTTCTTGAGGGTTTGCTGGTTTTCCTGCCCCAATGTCAAGATAATGCTGAGTTTGAGTTAGTGTTTATAAGGTTCCATATAGGCATTAACACAAGAGTTGAACAATACGGAGGCTTGAATTTCTTTAAATCTTGGTTTGTGGGCAGAAACCCTTCAGTGGGTATACTGGTGCTTTGGTAATGGGGATGGACAGTAGTATTTTAACTGAGCTGAATGATATTCAGATGAACTTTCACACTAGTTGAACACAAAGTGCCATTTTTTTTTTAATTGTTTTCCAAATGGGGATTAGGATTTCTGTTTCAGCCTCTGTGAGTTACTGTGCCTTGAAAGGCAGTTTCTGGGACTGCCTTCTTCCCTTTCCACAATTCTTCCCTTCCTGCCTGCTGCCTTTTCTTGTTAGCAGTAAAATACTGAAGTGTTTGGAGCGGAGTGGACTTGTATTGCCAGCTGATGTTGTAGTGCAGACTGCTCTGGTTTTACTGAAGAACATCTTTGCTGTAATTTTTTTCTGAATTTTACTATTTTTCTTTTTTATATTTTTATTTTTTTTGTTACTGTTCTTTCTGAGCACAGATGTGGCTCTGGATTGAGTGGTCTTTTGATGGACATGTTATCCCAGCACACACATGCCAGACAGCAGCATGCTGAATCATTTTCCAACCAAGAGTGCTAGAACTTCTTGGAGGCTTGTGCGCTATACTTAGCTCGTACAAGTGTATCTTTTCTGTGTGGTTTTAGTGCGACCTATGAGAATGGAAGTCGGGATTCAAACTCGATCCAAATACCTGTTTATGGGGAACCACTGCTTTTAAAATGCAGACTTTCACAGTACAGTGTGGGAGCAGAGCAATGTGTTCTTGTACATACTCTGTCTTGAACAAGCTATGTCGTGTTGATAATCGTATGCCTTAGTTTCCTAAACATTCTGTTGCAGAAGACTAAAAGGTGATCTACTGTTTGCAAAAATTCGGATTTCTGTAACAGAGCTTTGATTAAATAATGGTTAAAAAGACAAGTGCACTGCTGAATATGCTGTGCATGCCAGCAAGCTCTGAAGACTTCAGAGGAAGAGACTTTCTCAGCCTTTCACACATCTTGGATGTGTGAACCTGCTCTCAGCAGATTTTTTTAAATATGTGCAAATGTGTTAGATGAGCTTTTGCTGTTTCTGCTTACAGTCTAACATGAGACCTTGGTACAAATGCTCATTCAGAGCTCGGTTCCTTGCTGGCTACTAACCTGCAAGATACTACATGTTAGTACCTGTAGAACTGTCTCATTACATTACTTGACAGAATGTAAATATAGCGATGGCTACACTGTTCTCTGTCCATTTAGAAACGACTGACTAAAGATAAACCCAATCTACATTACAAAGTCTCAGTTCTCATAGCTGTCAGCAAATCTCCATGCTGGCAAAACTTGTGGTATGAATGCAGCTATGATCTTCCATCTATACAGGTGAAATTAGTTTTGCACCCGAGGCAAAGAGTATGAAGTGATCTTTTTCATATGTAAATACAGGATGCTTTAGGATTGAGGTGTGATGCCAGGGGCAGTGTTGATTTGTGCTGCTGTTTCCTAATTTGAGCTTGCTGTAATGTAACTTCAGCCTTGGTTAAGTCTGCTCTTGCTGAGCACATGTAATCCTGAATGTAATATTTAGTTGACTGTTTTGGCTGTCTTTATTGACCTAAACTTCAGTTAATGGTAAATGCTATTTATATGTTCTGAGTTCATGTTGTACTACTTAAGCAGAACTAGCAAAGTGGTAGGAAACTTTAGCTTGTGGTAGCTGAGGAAGTTGCTTAAGAAAATGTGAGAAAACGTAAGTGCAGCTGACTTTACTACGTAAGAAAAGCAGTAGAATAACTGTACTAGTGTTTCACATAAAGCAAGATAATCTCCATATCACCATTGTGCCTACTGCCACTTTTTTTTTTGAAGTATCTAAATTTACAACAAAGGAGTTGAGGAGTTCAGAAGGTGCAGAGCCTGCCCTTTTGCAGAACAGCAAGCTGTATTGGTGGTGGTGCTGGTGGAGTCTAGCCTATACCAAGTGGTATCTTGTATTGCTCTGGAATATGAAGCCTTTCTTTGTATCTTAAAGGTGAATAAATGGGTCATAGAACACAGTATTAGTTAACTTGGCAGTCTCAGATAATACATGTATTTAATACAAATAAAATCTCTGAATAATCCTAGTGACTAACACTTATGCTTTACAACGCTTATACTCTACAACCAAAGTATTTTGACAGGTCGAATTTAAATAGTGAGTAGAGAAAATGTTCAAGACTAAGGCAGCAGCTAAAGAAGGTGCTAAATTATTTCCAGTATCTTCTCCACTTGCATGTCTGCATTAACAAACATGAGATAATACAGCTGGAAAAGTTGAGGAATTTTAAATATAGAAAACACCTTGAATTCTTTGTCACCACAATAACTGACAATTTCAGCTATTTTGGAGAAGAAAAATTTTGGACCATAATAAGTAGTGAGCTGACTTCTACAGCCTTTGATTCACTGTTACGAGGCTGCACGCTTCTCCGTCATGGTCATTCGTGCCTAAAATGTTTTCCCAGTATTTCAGAGTCTCCTCAGTTAAAATAAGTGGAATATCATGCTCCTCTTCAGTGACTTAACCAAGGAACTGTAAAGACCCCAAATTCTTTTTAGGGATGTGAGGTACAGGAATGCATAATCACACATGAGTTTCTGTATCTTTTTCCTTTGTTTAATGATTCCAGACGAATCATTTCAAACAAACTGACAGGAGTCTCGGCAGGCTGCCTGGAAGCGCTTCTCACTGGGCACATGATGGTATTTGATCACCCACTGGTCACCAAATAAAGAGGATGCAGAATTTCCAGGCGAGGAAACACAGTCCGCTGACACCATCTGTCATTCAAAGTATCCACACAAAATAGTGTGTAAAAAAAGCTCAGTGCGGGGTGATCTACTAAAATCTTACATGTGGATTGCATTGGGACCTTAACTGTTTTCACTAGCAAATGGTTACATAGTTGCTCTTTTAGTTAATTTCTAGGGTTTTTTAGATAATTTCTAGTATGAAATACTACAAGTGGTGTGAAAGGTTTGCAGCCTCTTGGGTATTGCTGCTGTTCAGGGAGTCTTGTGCACTTTGCTGTTACTTTGCTTTAGACACAGCTTTTACTAATTGTTAAAAGCATTCATCTAATGATACATGTAAATCTTTCACAAGATGTAGCAGATTTTCACTGAATCTTGTCAGGTAGCTTGTAAGAAGAGCTGACATATTAGTATGTCACTGTTTTGCAAAGAGAAATACCAGAACTTAATTGAAATGGATTTTGCTAATTGAGGGAGAGGAAGGAACTAAAAAGCACTTGGTCATCTGGATTTCTCATGAGGCTGAAATAGGAACCAAATGTATTTTACAAAACTGAATCTGACAGATACTTCAGTGCGTGCATCAGTATCTCGTTTAGAGTTCTGCTTTTGAAATTTTGTGATTTGGTTTACAGAATATGCAATAATGGGCTTTTCGAGTATCGTAAAGTTCAATATGTCCGTTGTTAGTGCTGATATGTTTCCACATGCCAAGTATTTGTCATGTTTTTGGGAGCCTTTGCTGGTCTTATACAACTTGGAAGCAAGTAAAGCTCTAAATGATGGATGGCAGATTTGCAGACTCACTGCTGCTTCAGTGTTGGATTAAATGCAGTTGGAGTTGCAAACACATGAAGTCATGGAGCCAGTGGGTCAGTGCACTGAAAGAAAAGCAAATGTTTACAGTCTGGTTCCAGTCTGTTTTGTGTGCAAAACATCTGAAGTTTATATAGATGCTTCCCAGAGTGTAAATAGTGATCGGGAGGTGGCTGTTTCATCTTGGTCAGTGCATGTTTCCATATGATTTCTAGGTCTGTGTGTGTGCGCTGTGACTTGGGAGATCTGTTTCATCAGTGAAATTTGAAAATCTTTTGCAAAGTCTCGGTGTCTTTCCTAAAGTAAACTTTCTGGAAGAGAAGTTTGGATTGTAAATGTTTACCGAGGGAGAGAGTTAAAAGATCTTTGAAGAAAGAAAAGGCACCTCATCTTGTGGACAGCATATCCTAATTTGCTCTCATGGATTAATTTCCGTTCAGGTTCTGGCAGACAGAAACATCTTCATTAGATGCTGTGTTTCTGCAGGTGTTGTGTCCTATATGCCATTTATTGCATTCCCTAACCTGGCGCTCTGACCTCCATAAGGGGCTGCAGGAGACTGGAGTTTGCTTCTCACTTGGAAGCATTGGTGATCCTAACGAAAACGACGTGCCAGGATAAATGCTGTGTATTCCTCCTAGGGTTTTTAGTTGTGGGAAGGAGTCTCGGCAGACTTTTGGGGTTTTGCTCTTGATTTGTACAAACAGAGTATCACTTCATACAACTCAAAGCTATGCAGTTTCTTAGAATTCGGTGGTACATTGTGATTTCCAAGTAGTCTTTCAGAATTAGTTGGAAATATGGTAACTGAGTGCCTTGTGTAGAAGAAATTGTAATTCTGTAGGCTTTAATGGAATGCTGTTTCATGTCTAAAAGCTGTAGTGAATTTTTGTATTTTTAAGCAAGTTTTGTAAAGAATCTGGCAATTACATCCCTTCTCCAGGAGAGGGGAGGGATACCTAACTAAGAAAAATGAAATTGGCTTTCTTGCCTGTTAGGAAAGTAATTCAAAACTGGAACAGTTTGCTCTGTGGTAAACTAGTATATGGATCAAGTTCTTCTTAGTGCTTGATCATGTCTTCGTTTGATTAATTGAGATAGCATGTTATATCAGAAACAGTGCAAGTACTCTACTGATCGGAGAAAATCCCAGTCTGAAGTGTGTGAGTGAATGAGGCACTTTGAAGGGTAATGCAAAACTGAATTTGGTGCAAGAGGGAGAAAGAGCTGGTCCTGGAGCCTCATTTGGAGCATTTAGTTCTAGACTGACTTGTGGCTTGGCTGACCTCCCATCTTTCACTCGCTACGGTGTGGGTATGGCAGCCGTGGCAGATGCTCCTGGGTACCCAGCAGCTTGCAGATGCTGCCGGGTGGTTGTAATGCAAGAGCTCAGGTTGGCATGCTCTGTCTTCCTCCATTTCTCACCCACATTTTGAGAATTACGGATTAATTGGATTACATGGTAAATAGGGGATAACAGATTAAAGGGATATTATTGGGTTAAAACCCTTCTTAAACCCCTTCACCTTTCTTTGTTAATGCCATTATGCAAGATGAAAATGTCAGTGATGAAATAAACTTGGTGTGACTCCTTCCGTTCTCGGTGCTTCTGTAGCTTCGTGTGGTTGAGCACCCTCCACCCAGCGTGATCCAGCTGTGCTGAATACAAATTCTGCTTTGCTACCAAAAGGTTACATCTGTGAGTCAGGACTTCCACCTTTCCTTTTTTTAGGACAGATACTCAGTTTGTGTGACTGAACACAAGACAGGTTTCACTTCTACGCTGCGTGATGCAGTTCTGATTGCTTTGAAAAAAAAGTCGAACCCAGCTCGAGCTTGCACGCAGGAGGTGCCGAAAAGAGGAAATAGGATAGTGCTCTCAGCAGCGGTGGGATGAGCTGTGACGCACTTGTGACGTGTATTGGTGGCAAACAGGATTATTTTGTGCTCCTGTGTAAGCAAATGCAGCCTGTGTCAGAAACTCTCCAGTCTTCCAAAGAAGCAGCAGTTAATCCCAATGTACTTAAATTTCATCTTTGACAGTAGACAGATCAGGTTTAAAATGACTAATCGAATGGTTGAGCTGGAGGGAAGGAAGCTAGGAGACCCTGAAATGTCTGATATTGTCAGTCAGTGTCAGTGTCCGTGCTTTAGCCCTTTGGCGTGAGGGATCCTTGTTTTGGGCTGTTGAAGGCTGTCTCCACCAATGCCCCCCCCGGGCAGCAGTGCCGCCTGCCCGCCCTGCTGAGGGAGGGAGGGACTGGGTTAACAGCTGGCTGCTCTGCACATGGCTGCAGCCATGCTCCTGTGGGCATAAATGGGGACTGCTTCGTTTTGGCGGGAGTGCCAGGTTATGCTGGTTTGAACATCGCTTTGGCCATAATTAACACTTGGAGAAAGGAAGCATACTTCTGTCCAGGAAAAGTGTTTTGTGTTAGCACACTCAAGTATTTTGACCCAGACTTGCAGCTTGATAAGTAAATACACTGTTGCTTACCTCAACACTTCTCCCTAAATACCTTTAACACCCTTATTAAAAATTAGTTATTGTATATGCTTAGTGTAAACTCCCAAAACACTGCTAATAAAATTGCAGAGAGCACTATATCAAGCATTAGAGCATAGGAGTGCAACTGGGAAACAGGTTGTTTCCCCTCACCTGAGGAGATACCAGGCAAGTTGCTGAATTGCTGCTATAAACTACAAAAAGTATCTGGTTTTTAATTTTAGTTCCCTGAATAAAGAAGTTACGCGTATGAATGTGTAGAAGTTTTGTCCTGTTCTGGGGACTGGGGCATGTTTGAAAGAGGAATCCTCATTAGAAAGCACTGGAAGGAGTGACTGGTGAGGGAAGTTAATTTGTAGGCACCTGAAAGCTGTGAAGGAAGCAAGATGGTTTTTATTTACCTGAAAGTCTGAGGCCAGTAAAAGAAACCCAACCAATTCAAAGTCTCGACAGAAGACTTGGTTCAACTTCTACTAGCCTAACAATTAAGACAATTGTGGATTTGAGCTCAGTAATTTAATTAGGGCTAGGTGCATGCGTGGCGTAAATGTCTCATCCGCTCCATTTGTGTAGTGTTGTGGGCATCCCTTGTTTGGGTGGAGGGGAGGAGGCTGTAGTGCCCTCTCATACCTCTCCCACGAAGAATTCTGCAATGATTTGACTAAAACATTTCTCCATTAATTATCTCTGTGCTTATTACTGAAATTTCAGAAGACATCTGGGGAGACTTCAGTAACAGCAGTATTGATTTTCAGTCAGTCTTCTTTTGAATCAGCTTGGGGGGGTATCAAGAAAATAAAGGTTAGAGATTCTTTTCTCTGGATTCTTTGCCAAAATGCTTAGCTAGAGATTTATCTGGATTAAGCCTCTAATAGGGAAAACTGTACATAATGAAGCGGGTGTTATGCAGAATTTTAAGGCTCTGGGTATTCCCCCATCATGTTGCTTCCTTCAAGCTGCTGTTCCCATGTTGTGGATGGTGTGGTTTGCATGTCAATTTAGGCAAGTACATGCCAGACTAAAAACATTGTAGTTACCTGTTCTTATTCTAAACTAGGCTTTTAAAAAAACTTTGTTATTTTTGTTTGTTTGTGGTTTTGTGGGGTTTTTTTTATTAAATAAAATAGGAAATCTTTGTTTCTGTTTTCCCAGAAATTCAAGTAAGGTCAGGAAGAAAAAATGTTTGGTGGTTCCTGCAATTCTAATCTAGAGTTACTAAGTTATATCTCCTTTTTTCTTTAAATACCTGATTTATTCTTTCAGATACTTAAGATGTCTGGTCAGTTCAGTATGTTCCACTGAACTTGCAGCCAAATGTAGATGGTTTGATAAATAGTATGTTTCTTTCTGTAAGCCTTGTGATGACCAAATCTGTATTTGATGCTTTTTCTATCCCCCCCGCTTTTTTTTTTTTTTTAGTGATTGCCGTTGGAAAAAACGTGGTGTCTGTGTTCCCCTAGAACAGCTAAAATGCCGTTTGGCTATACTAAGATTTCAACAAATCAGATTGCTGACATTGTTTTCATGGAAACCAAATAAATTGGTGCCACTTCCTGGGTTTAAAAGATGTGTTTGTCTGTTGTCTATTTCATGTAGTCTTTTTTTTTTTCCCTCCCCCAAAATATCTTTGTGGTTGCTTTGCTTTAGGCACTAAATAGCAACATTTTAGACGCTAATCTTTCTCTGTGCCATGCTTTGTTTGTGAAAGATAACTGATCTGGTTTACTTCAGAAGACCACATGAGCATTTACCGCATATTATTGTCCTATAGATAAACGACCAATATGTGCTGTAATCCTGTCTTTGTCGAAAGAGTGCGTTACATAAAACTTGGAGATACTGCATTGTGCAGGCATGAGCAAGACTAGTTAAATAAATGCAGTGTTGTGAGGTAAGCTGTTGTTGTAACATCAAGTACCTTGATAAGAATATGATTTAGTTGTGTTTTCTTGTAAATCACTTGTGTGTTCATGATGAAATGTTGTGGCTTGGCTTTCTTCGGTAAGGATCACAAGACTCCAGGAGGCACACAAGCTGTTTCAAATCAAACCTTTCTGAAAATGGAATACTTGACAGTTATGAATAAAGCTATTTAACAGTCAACTTCCTGTGGTTTACATGCATTTCTGAATCAGGAGGAGGCTGAAGGGCTGCAGCTGAGATGTTTGTACTCCCTCTGAACAAGACTGGGCATCTTCTGCAAACAAAGTGGTTGCTTAAAATCGAAGATTCTGATATAGTTTATTTTAATCTTGTATTAAATAAGCAAAAGCTCCCATCACCTAACACAGAAAGATCTTTGAAGCTAACACGTAGGCCATTCATTCTGTTGTATTGGTGTGTGCTCAGGAAGTTTGCTTTATTGCAGTGTGTCAACAGGCATATGAGAAATGTGCTCAAGCCTGCGCTGACTTTGTCACTTCTGGTGGCATCTTTTGTGTGTGTTTTGAGTGAAGTAGAAGGAAGCAGGCAGTGGACAAGTAAGGCTCAGTGGTGCGATTCCTGCAGTGTGACAGGTCATTGGTAACCTTCAGCCACATTTGAGAAGTTTGCAGTTCAGAACTGCTCAGCTGTAAAAATGACTGTGAAGGCCTCGCCTGCATTTAAAAAAAAAAAACAAACCAGAAGTTCACCTGTGACTATTTTAATACCTTCACATCACTGTATTTTTTTAATGAGATCTTTAATTTAAATTTGCATCATAGGTGCTCATGGAACATGGGTGTGAAGGCAGTGGGAATGTAATGGAGAACTATAGAGGGTTTTTTAATGGGGGCAGATCCTGTGGTTTCTTAGTCTCCTGCTGATTTTGTCCTTGGCGTGGCCCCTTTGTGGCACGACAGCAGCAGATTGACTGCTGCAGCGGCCACGTGGCAGGGACTGGACGTGGTGAGCTGCACTGGAGTTAGTGGGGCAGAGTGGGGAAACCCAGGGTTTTTTTTTTCTCTAGTCATCTAGGGTAAACTAGAGAGTTTACAGTTTGTCTAAAGGGAAATTTTAGAATGCTACAACTGTCTGTTGAATGCAGCCATTTAAATACAGCCACTGTCATCCATTTACAGAATGAGATCTAGTTCTGTATCTAATATCAAGAAAAAGTAGTCTACTACAGAAGCTGTCTTTGGAGCTGTTGTCATACAGGGTGTGAATAGATCATTTTCCTACTCAGTTTCAACAACTGCTGGCATGAAGGCTTTCCTTGTTTGTCGTGTGGTGGGTTTTTTTCGGTCTGTTTCGCTTCATTACCGCCTAAAATACATAGGTTCACCCCTTTGGAAAACGGTCGGAAGTCTTGGTTGCTTTCGAAGGTCTCCTTTTTGAAGCTTGTTTAAAATGGGTCAGGACTCTTCAGTTCTACAGCAGTGCATTCTGATAACAATCTGTTAGTCCTGGTAGTTTGCTGTTCCAGGGTATTGGTAGTTAGCAGAGCTGAGCCTGCTAACATGAAGATGTCTGGGTCAGACAGAAAATTACCACTAGCCAAGGCCCTGGCTTGTAGCTGTACGATAGATGTGTCTGGAGTGGGGTGGAGGAACAGATGACAGCTTTGAAGCTGTTGGAAGTTCTCGATGCTGTGCAAATTGAGAAGAGCCAATGACTGAACAACTTCTATCCTTAAATACAGAGTTGAGTCGTGTTGGTGGCACTTGCTTGGTGTGTTGGATTGGTTGTCTGCATAGGTTTTCATAAGGGAAGAACCTAGTGACTGAGCTGAAGATGTGGAGAAGGGAAGCTGGTATGTCACTGCTATATTGACTGTATTATGCTTGTAACTGATCACTTTCATAGCTTATATAGCTTTTTATAGCTTCATCTCAGAGTTTCAAAATGGCCACCGTGATGTTTGTCTGCCATTGACTTTGATACGTGACAGCATAGAAAGATAAGCAGTCTTCTCAGTGGGCTTTCTGGCAGTTACTTTACTGTTGGATGTGTGGTTCTAGAGCGTTGCTGTTGCTGCAGGCCGATGTGTTTTGCATTCGTGTTTGCAGTGCAGGAAATCCCCTTTTCTGGGAAGCTGCTTCTGGGGGTGTTTGGTGACCTTTACAGGCTGTGGCTTACTTGTGTGCTCCAACTGCTCAATCCATCGCAGCAGCAGTGAGCCCCGGGACTTAAAAGAGAGGTAGTAACTCGTGCATTCCAGTACTGTGGAGCCAGTGCTTCTTTAGGGAGTAGGCATTGCCATAAGCAGTACAGAAAAGCTGTCTAAGGTTAAAATATATGTATGCATGCTCACACACATGCATACATAGAGCCTCGGAGGCCCGGGTGTTCTAGAATGAGCACCTCCACTTAATGAGTCTGAAATCTGCCTGATTTGTGTATAGTCCTGTGGGGGAGGGAAGTTTGCCAGCTCCTGCTAGGACCTAAAAAAGAAATTAAATCTGACCTTAAACTTTGTTTTGTCATAACATTCAGCTACAGACAGTGGTCTCAGTACTTGGAAGGCCCGAATTCCGATCGTGTTACACCTGCTTGGGTAGCTTGATGGATTTGTGTGTCAAGGGTGTGTATTTTTATTTTCTGTGAAATAGGAATACTCTTCCCCGTACAATTCCGTTACAGAGTTGAGGCTAGAATGGATTTCTGAAGCACTGGAAAAGATGCAGGTGTGAAATACTACCGTCGTGCAAGCAGTTGCTGCTGTGTGCCACCAGGCTTTAAAATGGTTAGTGCTGCTGCTGCAGTTTGTCACCCTGGAGAAAATCGGTAATGTGAAGCCAAATACAAAGTAAAATAAGATAGCAGAGCTGTTTTTCCCTGCAGGTGTGTCGAGCAGAAGGCATGTTTTAACCAGAGTCCCAGTCTTGCCCAATTAGAAGTTGATGTTCGAATTGCACACTTAAAGGTGCGGTATCTACTTGTATTATGTAACTTTTTTTAGTACCGGGAAAACTTGCAGAGGTACCTGGCTTATGTATCTGCCAGAACCCTTTTTGGACTGTTATTTATCCTACTCTACTCTACTGCTGTTTAAGTGACACAGTTTAATACAGAGGTTTGATTTCTTCCTAGATAAGTTTGCAGAGTTCAGATTGAAGTGAGGGGAAGTGTCATTACCAGGGTGCAACTCCTGTCCTAATCACTTGCCTGGCCTAGATGTAGTCACCCCAGCCTTGGATGCTTCTTGAATTTCTCATCAGGAAAATCCATTCAGAATTCTTGTTCTTCCATCCACTGAGTGAAAACACAGATGGCTTCTTTTCTGTATTTACTATAAAGTAAATAAGTTACAGCTTGTTAATCAAGAGCTTTCAAAAGGAAGCATGTTTCTGCTTCTGTGATGATGCTGAGAATCCTGAAAAGGTACTGCTTTCCTTTGCAATAAATTCAATCAGTACATGACCTGTTGCAGGTGAACTCAGGTTCAGTACCGTCTTTGAGTTCTTCCATAATCCCAGCACCCTAGCAGAGTTCTGGATAGCTGACTGTAGTTCAGGCTTTACAATAAAAAAATCTTTAGTTCTGCATTACTGGAGGGATGAAAAACTGCAGTTACTATTTGCAAGGACAGTGATGGCTTGAATCTGGAAGGTAACCTGGATAGTAGATGTGATGTAATTGCAGTGTGGCAGCGCAGAGCTCTCTTCCTTACTCCCAGAGAAAGGCGTTCGTGTCCAACTTGGTCTCTGATAGGAAAGTTTAGTAAAATGCTTCATCTGTTGTGGTTTCTAATCCCCTCTTCTGCTAGTCAGTCTCTGTGCTTGGGGGAAGTACCTGTATGAATGGGATCGTATGGCAATGCAGTTATAAATTAACTTGTCTCCAGTGATTAACCCCTGTACCTCAATGCCTATATGTGCAGATTCTTCAAAGGGTGAGAATGATTAAATGTGTCTTTTCATAATAAAGGTGTGGTGGCTTCCTTGATACTCCCTGTGGATAACAGTGTAGGATTTATTTAGCAATTCTAAACTTGGAAAGAATTTAACTATTAGAAATATGCCTACCTGTGCTTTAAAGCTTAAATATTAACTAGCCTAAAAATAAAATGTCAACTGTGTTCTTAGGATAGCTGCTTAAAAAAAATGGCTGTGATTAAGGCTTACAACACTTAAATCTAGATTTTGGTAAATTAACTGGACTTAGTAATGTAAACTGTTGGTATCAAGTGTACCGCTTGCTTAAATAACTGTTTGCTTTGTTTTTAGGGGGAATCTGTAAAGTATTTCTTGGACAACTTGGATAAACTTGGAGAACAAGTGAGTGTTTTTCTTTCAGTCTTATGTTTTAAATAGTCTTTGTGATCTCTGAGTTTGAAACAGGTGACGTGTAATTAGTGTCTACTCAAATTTAGTTAACTCTGACTGTCCCATTATCTCAGCAGTTCATCACTGAGGTGTCAGAAGCACCGGGCAATGCAAGGGCCAAGACAATTTCTGGAAATGAAACTTCTGTAGAAATTGAACAAAAACCAAGTTGCGAATGCTTGTCTAGTCAGAAGATGGTTAAAGTAGCACTTCAACACTAATCGATATCCAGAAATGACTGCTTTAGGTTTGGCATGTCCAGTTGGGAACACGAAGTTAAATCAGTGCACAGGTCAGTGGTACCTTTTTCTGGTATCCACTTCAAAATAAACAGACTTGGTACAGAATAAAATCTGTTTTCTCCGGGGAAAAAGCTGAAACTTCTGTAGAATACCTTTTGATAGAAATGTTTGCTACTGCTTGAATAATGAAGTTGTATGCTGATACTCATTAGTCACGTATTGCAGAAATGGCATGTGGAAAAACTGCCTTTAAAATGGGATGCTAGCTTGAACTCCATGGGGAGGCAGTTTCTCCGTGGTCATTTCCAGCTGATGGCTAACAAATGATGAAGGAATCCAAACCACTTCAATTGAATCCTGTTACATCAGGCTTAATTTCATTTTTCTTCTTCTCTTTACACAGACAGAAATTTAATTTTAAGCCAGACTATTTTTCTGCTTTGAACTGTCATTTTTCTAACTAGAACACTGGTGATCATCTTGCAGAATGCATACGCTTCCCGGGTATCTTGCTTAACTCCAGCACTTGCTCTCTGAATTTTGATTTGGTCTTCTGTTACAAGGCAATACAAGAACTGCACTCACTTTAATGAACTTCTAAACTGCCTGCTAATGGTGGATTTCTCATGGTCTTTAAATCCAATGCCACTTTAGTTTCAAAGGGTTGGGGTTTTCCCACAAATTGCGCACATTTGGGTAAAGATTTTTGCAGCTTCTTTTCGAAGTTCTTTATTGGAAACCTTGGTCCATTCTTTGATTAAAGCGTGCAGCTTGAAGTTACTGTATTTTTTTTTAATCATTTTATATGCACACAAATATTGTAGGTCTGATGTTGTTGTGGGAGTGCTGAGCTCTGAATTGTGATAACATTTCCAGTTTAAAGTTAGACCAACTGGTCTTGAGGTGCAGAGGGACTGTTCCAGATCTGCTGTCGTAGAAAATGTTAGGTCTTTGTGGAAAAAGTGCTAGCTAAGTTTTGTTACTGAGTGAAAGATTTGGTATATTCTTCTGGTTTATTCTTATCTGCATGCAAGATTTGTCTAATGATTATTTCCCCAAACTGTATTAATACAAGTATTTTATTATTCTTATCTGTTATCTGATACAGCTGGGCTGGCATGCAACTAAATTGCTTATAAACAGACCTGCGTTTCATGTGCCTCTTGCCAAAAGGGAGCTGATGATAACGGCGTGTAGGGAAAAGAACTTGATGTTCAGATTTAATCCGATCAGCAAAATAAGAATAGCTGGCTGGCATCTACACGTGGGATCGGCTGGATTCCTTGCAACTTTTTTTTGTTATTTCTACTGCCAGTGCAGACTGTATGTATTCGAAATAGCTCAGAGACACATTGCTTTCCATGTTGTGATTGGATCTTAGTCATGCCTTAAATCAAATTTTAACTAGGCAAAAAGTGATGTGATAGCCAAAAGAGCTGCCTGATAACCAAAAGTAGTCCTCTGGAAGAAAACAGACTGTAGTGAATTTGAGGAAGGAGGCAATTTAGGAATAAAGCATGTGTTCTGAGTCAACAGCAGTTGGTATCCTTGGGAAGAGCTGTGCTTGCAGGCAAATAGAGCTACACAGAAAATAAAACAAACCCCCCCCCCAACAAACCTTCCCCCACAAAAACCAAACAAACCAAAAATGGAAGAAGATGAAAAAGAAAATAGTCAACTTGGAAGGCTGGGCAAAGTATAGAAAAGGAGAGCATGCTTGGGGATGCTTGCAAGAAAAGTACCGATTGACAATGGTGAAACATTGACAGGATTTTGAAAAGAATATTTTCCGGGGACGACACTGAGTATTCGCCTAATGCTGCAGTCTTCCCCTACAGAGAATGGGATCAACAGTGAGAAAGGGGCTAGTTCAGAATTGCTGCAGTGGCAAGCTTCAAAAAGATCACTAAAATACTGGGAGATTTTGTAGGAGTTGTTGTGTTTAGTTTCCTGTGGCCAAATGCTGGCTGTATACGAAGCACTTGACTTCCAGTGCACTCCGTTGCAGCCCGTTGCATCGGAGTAGCCATGGTCTGGTATAAAACATGGTGGGTCGTCTGCGCATGTGGAGCTTGAAAGCACTTGAAAGGATTTTATTTGTGGTTGGCAAGTGTGGAAGGAATTTGAAATGAGTAATAATACTGGAGTGGGAATTTGTCAGGAATTCTGGGGATAAGCTCCTTGTTCTTGAAAGCCTTACTGAGTAAACAGTACAGGCCAATTCCCAGAAGAGTTTGCTTTGTGCTTTTGTTTCAGTATTGAAGCGCTATATATATATATATATATATATGGCTTTGTCTATTGCATTAATTGATTTTCTTTATTCACTTTAATAATATCAGTCGCTCCTGAGCTTTCCTGAGACTTTTTGGTTTTATTCTGAGAACTTGAGACTAACGTCCTGAATGACAACAGATCGTATGCTCCTGCTTGAAAGGTAGAAGAAGTGTTGAACCTGCCACATTCTCATGCCTAAATATTAAGTCAGCTTTACTCAAAATCCCTTCACTTGTACCCAGTGACATTTGATAGTCATTGCTCTATTCCTCTGATTGTTCCCCCTCTCTAACAATTTCTGATAGAAAAGACCCAAGATAAATTTAACAAATAAGGAGAAAAACCTTATTACCCTTTAAAGTTGCTTCTTTTAATTGGACAAGGGGGGGTGGTGGAAGCACGTGCCTGCTGCTCAGTTTGGAGAGAACATGATACTGCTGTAGCATTTCAGCTCTCCTGCAGATTTAGGTGGTGTGGGTTTTGGATGTGTAATAGTACTACGGCAAAATGTGCAGGGTGGGGAGCCTGTGCTTCAGAAAGCTGCTCTGTAATTCGTGCCATGATAAAAATCAGCCCCTTAGTCATGGGCAGCTCGAATAAAGAGAGCTGGGAGTTCAAGAAAAGCTCTCTAGCTAGTTTCACTTTTGAGCTTACGTAGTAAAGCAAAGCGATCCTTGAGTTTTTGGAACATCACACTCTCTTCATGGTTTTTAAAATTGCTTTCTGAAAGGCTGTGGATCAAACTTGCCCAGCCACTTTAAACTTGGAATACTAGTCTTTAAATAGCCATGTATTTGTGTGTGTGTTCCCCCCACCCCAGCTTACTGGGTGAATCAGACTTTATGGACCATGGTCTTACGCATCTTCATAAAAGCTCAGAGTCTGGTAACTGGCAGTGTAAAAGGAAGATTGTAGATCATTTACTAAGGGGAGACTAAAATTCCAACTCTGAAACTTAAATCCCTCTCTCTGAAGTTGTGAGAAATGCTGGAAAAATGTGAGGAAGAGTTTCCATAACAAGTGAACAACAACACTTTGAACTTCAGCGTCAGCCAGCTGTCTGTAATAGATGCACTTTTTAAATAGCGCGCAGACTTGGACCATATGCAAAAGTGTAATTCTAAGAATGAACAAATCCCCACTATGAGTCTTGAATTTCATGCTGTCGAAAGCTGACTAATAAGAATTCCTCTTCCTGTTAGCATCTGCATCCGTTGATGGTGACTGTTCGTGTAACAGTCAAAAAATAGTAAAAAAACCCACGTACCCCTCCCATTTAATTCTGGGGGAAAAGGGCTGGAGAGCTTCAGGGCACGGCTGTCTTGCGTGCCCTCCTAGGCTGTAATACTGAGACGAGGCCGCTGTCCTCAGCTGCCTGTTTCTTCTCCTGTGCCACCAGTTGCACTGTCTGTTTTGGACAAAATCTGGCTGTGTGAGCTCACAGGTATGGCACACAGCTAATAAAAGGGACCTTCTGGACTGATAACAGCTGGATGCAAAAGATCCATGGCAGAAACACGGTAGGTTGCTTAGGTTTCGCATTTCTGGTGTAATTTGATTGCCTTAAAAATGACTTAGTGGAGCAGCTCTTTTTTCTAGGCGCGCTCGTGCGGTGTGAGCGAGAACACGGGAGGAACTGAGTGCCCACGGTTCAGATGGGATGCTGCGGTGGTTACTGATTTGAAAAACCCGTTTTAGACCCCAGCGTTGCAGTGCTGGCGGCCAGCGTGTTTCCCAGCTTTGTGGAGGAGCATGAGTGAAGCGTAAAGTAATCCAGAATGAGGGAAACTGGGATGAGGAATTGGTGGTACACCTCTCGGGTTGTTTGTGGATCCTTGTCGTGTGGCAAATGGGAAGCTTCCGTTCGCTGGGGTACATGTTGTGATTTAATGATGGGTGTGTTTCCTGCTTTGGATTCTAGATGCTTACAAAATGCTTCAGTGTTAGCATATCAATGTACATACATGTGTATGTTTATTCAAAACATTGTGCTGTTCCTCTTTTCACTTGGTTGCAGGTCAGCTATGATCACCATGCCTGTGACTTGCATCCTAATCGGTAAACTCTATTATTTTTTTTTTTCTCCCCAGGATTATCTTCCCTCACAGCAAGATATACTGCTGGCACGAAGACCCACAAAGGGGATTCATGAGTACGACTTTGAAATAAAAAATGTTCCTTTCAAAATGGTTGATGTAGGTGGCCAAAGGTCAGAACGGAAACGTTGGTTCGAATGCTTCGACAGCGTCACATCGATACTCTTCCTTGTTTCCTCGAGTGAATTTGACCAAGTGCTTATGGAGGATCGGCAAACAAATCGCCTTACAGAATCCCTGAACATTTTTGAAACAATAGTCAATAACCGGGTTTTCAGCAACGTCTCAATCATTCTCTTCTTAAATAAGACGGACTTGCTTGAGGAAAAAGTACAAAAAGTGAGCATCAAAGACTATTTTCCAGAGTTTGAAGGGGATCCCCACTGCTTAACAGATGTCCAAAAATTCCTGGTGGATTGTTTTCGTACGAAACGCCGGGACCAGCAGCAGAAGCCCCTCTACCACCACTTCACCACTGCTATTAACACAGAAAACATCCGGCTAGTGTTCCGTGATGTTAAGGATACCATCCTTCACGACAACCTCAAGCAGCTTATGTTACAGTGATGTGCAAAAAGACATTTTTATTTGAGTAACTCTCATGTGTTGTTTTTTTTTAATTAGAAGTTTACAGCAGGAGTAGAGAAATCCAGATCCTGTCAGACTTCTTGATATGTGGCTAAAAGCTGCTGCTGAACACATTATTGCCAATTTCTGCAGAAATTCAGGCTTAATCTCTTCCAGTGTAGCTTCAAGTTGACTCGAGTTGTAATTTTATAGCAGACCTATGTCTAAGTTACCTGTAAAGTGATAAATTTGACCTTTTAAGAACGTGTATGTTATCCTAGAAAATTCATTCCACCTTCAGAATTCCAGGTTCAAACTTCAGTGAAATGTTTGTGATTGTTAGACTGTGGCGGTAATTTAAGGGGGAGAGAAGCTTCTCACATCTAACTTTATTCCGAAGACTGTGATACCATAGCTGACTTACAATTTCTCAGGTCTCGTTGGTTAGAAATCCCGTAAATCTGTTGCTGGAATCATCTATTTGAAGCTAGGATTTGTGGGTGTAACGTACTTCCTCTTAAGTATGAATCTTTGCATGGGGTTTGGCTAGGAGATGCTTTAAAAATGCTTAGGTGGGGAGCTTCAGAACCTACCTGGCAGGAAGTACTAATGCAGGCAGAAGTCTCGTGACGGGGAATTAGTGAACGGCACAGTACACGGTTTCACCGTCGCATCGTACGTACGTCTTGGAGCCATGGCAAAGCACAGAGCACTATGATACGGTCCTCTTGAAATTCTGACGTGGGAAGGGGGAGCAAGCTCAACTTGTATTTCTTATCTTCACTAACCAGATGTTACATGTAGGTACCTTACCTGTTCTTGAAGCGCTTTAATATGGCACTGGTTGATTTTTTACTTTCTTCATGACTTCTTACAGTGTGCCTCATCTTAATCGGTAAGCATTTGGTGATGGATAGAAGTACTTGCAAACCTAAGTGCCTCCTTGTGTTCTGTCCTCCTATGGTATTTTCAGTGGCCTTCCGTGAGCATATGTGTTCCCAGCGGAGGCCTTGTGTAGCTGACACCGTGAAGATGAATGTTTTCTTCTGAAAAAAAGAACATGTCACAGCAGAATGTGCTTCAGCTGATGAGGTGCTTTCTGAGACTTTCCAATCGGGTCTAGCAGTCCTAAGTGTAATTGAGCCAAATATGTTGCACAGCATGCTCTAGGGTGCTGCCTGCGACAAAGAATATTTTACCAAAAGTTCCATTTCAGTCTCATTTTTCTTAATTTGGGGGGGTGGGTGTTACTGTTGCCATGCGATTTAAAAAAATAATAATAATAATAATAAATACTTATTGCGCAGAAATCCTCATGCGCTGCACAGCATCCTACAAAATGAGAGTAAGCTTGTGAGCTCGTGTTTTAAAAAGTAGTGCCGCCACCAGGTTCCCCCCAGACTGCAGTGTTGCTTCGGCAGTTCAGCTTGCCACTTTGCCCCATGGAACCGGATCGTGATGCCGGCCAATACTTTCTCAGATGAATTTTTATGAACATACTGCACATGTGGCAGGCGGTGTGACGTAATATTCTCACTGCTTGGAGCAGTGTCCCTGCTAGGACATAGGAAAGCTGCCTGTCTTCGGAACTTAACCTTTTACTTACTGTGATTGTAAGTTGTATTAACATCTCTGTACCTCCTTCTTCTGTCAGTAGAAGGGGAATAGTATATTTTTATTTAGTTAGGTGCTTTGAAAGACCTCTATTTTTTTATATCATCCAATGAGTAGTCATAAATTAGTCTGCGATTTCTGCAATAAGGCACTATTTTGGAAGGAAAGATTTCCGAAAAAAGCTCGGGAGAAGTCACAGTGCATAATCTAAATGGAAACAGAAGGTCTGGGCGCAACACTGATGTCAGGAGGATTCATAGAATCTTTAGATGGGGATATTTAATGTAGATTTTGCCTCCTTACTGGACATGGATACAATTACTTTGATGTGTTCAGGTCATATGTGAGCAGATCAAGAAGGGTGATGAACTAGAGACCTCAAAAAAGGCCGGGGAGGCTACTGGAAGGATTGGGCAACATGCCTGTGGTGGGAGTCCAGAAGTTCTCCGTTTCCCTCTTTGGAGAAGGATGACAGGTTGATGTGGCTGAGCTGTAAATGCTACACGAGCAGACAGCAAACCTCTGTCTGGTAGCCTCAGAGTCCACTATTGGAAAGCAGAAATTGAACAAATGCATGCCCTTGTTAGTCAACAAGAGGAGTAGGTTTGGTTTTTTCCATTGCTGACAGTTGTCTGAACAAGTTTCTTTTTTGAGAAGAGACTTCTCTCTGCTGTGATTAAAATAATTTGGAGAGGGTCTGTAGCATGTGTTTTGCAGGATGTCAGACTAGGTGATTGCAGAAAAGACTAAAGACTGGGTCTTGGATGATAAGAAGATGACCAGGAATTTGTCTAAACAGATTTGTTTATGTAAAACGTTGATAAATTTTGTGTCAAGGGACCTGTTCCTTTATTAAAGATCCTCAAAACTTATGTCAGTCCAAGGATGTGTATAGTCGGTATCACCAAGGCGCTGGGCGCTTCTGACCTCAGCTAAAGTGGGAAAAATACTGAGCAGGCTTCTCCCCTGAACCAACACCAAAACCCCCTGGTTTTAATCCTTTCAGATCCCTTTCCCTGTGAACACCAGGGCCTGTGAGATAGCGAGGTGGACCCCGCGATGCTGGGTCGTGTCTGACAGAGTGGGCCCTGGCAGATAAGCACTGTATGAATCTCAGGCAGAAATTAATTATTTTAATGAAATGACTGAGTCAAATCACTCGCGTTTCCCACTCCCAGTTCTTCAGAGGGGGTGAGGCAACTACCCTTGATGTGACTGTTTACATGGTTCCGACGTTAACGTGCTGGCTAAACCAGCCGACTCGGCCGGCTTTTCCATCTGCAGACTTCCTCTTCCTTAGCTACCTGAAAAGGAGCACAGCGTGTACTGTTGTATTTGTTTTTAGATTTGTTTCTAAATATTATTTCTTTATAGCAGGATATAATTTTGGTACAAGAGCTGAAGGATTGATGACTGATTTTTTTTTTTTTTCTTCTTCCCTGAAGCAAACAAACTTGTCACAGTTGGCTAGTAAGAGTGAAGCTTGTTCATGTAAACCAGTCTGTGGTACAAGGTCAGGACATATTTCTAGTGAAGGTGGGAAAGCAGGTAGAATGCCAGGTTTCCTGAGACTTTCTCTTTGATGGAGTGAGCTGTGCTAAAGAGATCGCTGGTCACTGACCGTACGGAGATATACCACTGTCTTGTACAGCCTTCCTGTACTTGAAGATGAAATTGGTGTTTTAGCAACCGTTCCCTGCTGCAACGTGTTAAAGTGAGTTGATGGATACCTGAAAACTGTGGCTGTTCATCAGGGCTTTAAAAATTTTACTTTTGTATATTGTATGTGGGAGCATAAGCCATCAATTTGTGTAAAACTTAAGCTTTCTTCTAGATATATGCTCTTAAAAAAAAAAGTCAGGTGGGTTCATTGATCTCAAAGGCTGTATATTGGACTCATTTGTCTAGTCAGTAGCTTTAAATTTCGCCCATCAGAATTATTCTAGCAAATTGCTGAGATCAGGTGGGTGTTTCAAGCTTCGTGGCACTTGGCTCGTGGTAGCGTTTGTGGGCAGCCCCAGACAGCTTGCCCAGGCTGCGTCTGCTCGCCGCGTCTGGGAGCAGCTCGCTGCTTAGCGGCTGAGCACTGTGCGTGTGTAACATGTCCATTGCCGTCGGAAGACCCCGCTGGTTATTCCTCTTTCAGGACGGCTGCGGAAGGTTCATTTTCCAACAACAACATTTCCTGTTTCAGAACGATCGGAAGTTTCACGCCATACCGCGTTGTTCACAAGTTAACTTTACAGGTCTTGCCTCTTTGATGGTACCATTAACATAGTTGGTTTGTTTTTTTGAATTACACAGCATTGCAATACAGTGCCATTTTGCAATTTCTTTGCATTGTACTTGAAAAGTTGAATTGCAGACTATTTAAAACCGCTTTCCTGCGCTTTCAGTAGCAGTGAGAGCTTACCTTACGTGAAGCCTTTATGTAAAAATATATTTTGTAACAACCTCATAGATCTTTAACAAAACCAAGATTTGTATTAGCTTTGTATAAATGTTTGTGGCTTACAATTTTATATGTTTAACTTTTTATAAACTTTCCAGGGACTACTTTTTATTGTAAATTTTTTTTTTCCTTGCTTTAGTTTAAGATTGGCAATAAATTATTTCTAAGGGAGGTCTTAGAAGAAAAAGCATCACTTCCTTTTTATAAAACGGTTAAATTGATTAATAGTTTAAAACCTCTTACACTCGCTTGTACATTGCTCTGTACATACTCTCCAAAAGTGTTGCCTTTCAGCTATTAATATTTGCCTTGTGTACAAAAATTACTGACGATGAATAAACATATACAGCCTCATGTAGGTGTTAGGAAATTATTTTTTCCAATTAATAATGCGTGGAGGCAGCGAGCTGGCTTTGTGTTGGTTGGCAGAGGCCAGCTGTTCTGCTCCTGCCGCCTCAGATAGAACGGGTGACAGAGCTGGTCTCGGGTCTCGAGCGAGCTCGTTGCTACAAGGGCTCGTCCGGGTTCTCGCTCCGCCTGCTCGCTTTCCCTCCAGGACGCTGACCGGCGTCTGACAACCTGGCGCTCGGTATTTAAAATATTGATGGCGCTCGCGTGTGTTCTGGCGTGAGTGGCAAGCCTCTGTAGAAATCCTGCATCTCCGTATGGCAGAGTTACATTTTATTTTTTGGTTTTTAAGCTGTTTTCTGAACAAGCCAGGCTTGGCTGCCTCTAGCAATGCGTGACTGGCTGTTTTGCAGCCGGCTGCAATATGAAGCAATGTTTTACAGCAAAACATTGATTTCTCCGTGTCCATTTTTATAGGCCTGGGATGCTTCCTTTTCCACAGCAGCCCTCGGATTTGGCTGGCATGCTGTGGGCACTACATCCCCGAAAGCACTTGGTCACGCTTGTCACAGAGTTAGTGCTCAGCGTTNAGTGTTTGTCTTGGTAATCGGAATACATAAACTGTAAAAATTGTGTGTGAATGTTGCTGTGGGTTAACTGACCTGCGGGGAGCAGAGTCCTCTGCACGAAGGAGTCGCCTCCACTCGCTGGAACCGGGAGGTAAAAACCCGCCGGGTGCCCCAAAACGTGCCCCAGCCCCGCGGCGCGGCTTCGATCCGCGTCCTGCCTGCGCCGGGGGCTGTGGCCGCAACCCTATCCCCTGACCGCGTTTTTGCGCCGAAACAGCTCTGTGGAACGAACGCTGCTTGCGATGCTGCTCTGACTTTGAAAACCAGTCTCGTTAGGGTTCTTTTGAAAGCTTTTTTTCCCGTGCATCTTATTTCCTGAGGTGCGGTCAGCCACCCGCAGAGTAAAAGTAACAGCATCTAGAACTCAACGCGCCGTGTTTGGGTTTGGTTTGAAGCCCGGTATTACGAGTCTAATTGCATCAAGGTTGACCCAGGCATCCAGTGAAGCTCTGGCTGGCGGACGCCGATCGGCTGCGGGTCCGTGGCGGCGGGCCCTTGGGCTGCGACTGGTGACCGCGCGGCACTGGGCTGGCTGGTGGGGAGGGCGAAGGAGGGGCAGGGCGGGAGCGTGCCGCTGGATCCATGCGAGCCAGGCGAAGGTTCTTCACTTTCACAGAGCTCTTGATTTAACAAACACCTCCTTGCGCGTCCTGCTGAATGTAGGTTGGGTTTTCAAGCCTCTTCCTTCCTGTTAAAGCAACTCGGTGATTACACAATGTCACAGAAGGAACGAAACCGGAGCGGAGCTCTGCCGAGAGCCGAGCGGGCTGTTCGCCCGTCCGGAGCCGAGGGGCAAAGTGCTGGGGGAGCGGCTCCCAGGGAACAGGGCCCTTCGGGGAGCGCGGCTCGCAACAGGGCGAGGGTGCAGACCTGGCTGGGTTTTTTTTTCTCTGAAACAAAATAAAAGGTAACAACATCAAGTTAATTCTGGCCAGGTCACCTAATGCACTGCTTGGCTGCGTTTTCCACACAAGCTGAAATGTTCTCACTGTGTGTGAAATGCTAATTCCGAGATTAAATTAATAAGCAGGGCCCAGATAGACCGAGTCCCACAAGGTTCTGCAACAGTGTGTTATTTGTGCCTAACTTTAGACAGTATTTGATTACTTTTCTCTCTTTTCTTCCCTTGTGCTTCTATGCACGCTTAAAAATGAGGGGCAAGAGGTTCGTTCCTGCTGGAGCACAACTTGCACCATCAGCAGCTTTGTGGGCTCTGGGATTCCTGCTCGCTGTTGCTGCTAAGAGAAGCTCCTGCAAGATCCGAGCAAGCCCCGCTCCAGCTGGTGAAACACACCGTGGCGGAGTCAGCCCTTCCACCCCAGCTCGGAAAACGAGCTGCAGATGGCTTGAAGACAAGGAATCAAGACATCCAGCAGAAAGGAGAGGTAAGGGATCAAGATGTCCAGCAGAAAGGAGAAGTAAAGAATGCTTGCTGGGGGTCGAGGAGTGGACATATAAATATACAGGACCTTATCAATGCCTATAAATATCTGCAGGGTGGGGGTCAGGAGGACGGGGCCAGACTCTTTTCAGTGGTGCCCAGCGACAGGACAAGGGGCAACGGGCACAAACTGAAGCCGAGGAAGTTCCA
>Ga0065711_1030835_pt1 | contig 31273 bp, 19 predicted proteins | sample Hoacrofraction12_FD_59098 | JGI IMG/M metagenome (GOLD analysis project Ga0065711, IMG submission 59098) | Hoatzin crop microbial communities from Cojedes, Venezuela - Epithelial fraction 12 v2 (version 2) | ecosystem: Host-associated > Birds > Digestive system > Esophagus > Crop | place... | reverse complement strand
AAAAAAAAAAAAAAAAAAAAAAAAAAAAAGAATTTTGTTTTGCAAGTCTAGCTTTGACATTCTTCTTCCTCATGCAGCACCTCTGGTTTCTCCAAGATCTCAGGTTTGTGCTTGCCCTCGTTAAGCGGGGCAGTTACGTGGGTGTGGAGAGAAACTTTTCACAAGACAGAAACCGCATCAGCCATCACTAGGTGTGACTGGCATATTTCTTAACCAGGTATCTGACCCCACTTCTTGCACAGCTGCCAACAGTTCAGGACGATGCTCTTGCAGGAAATGCTCTATGAGTCTGGTGCTGCTCCTCAAATGCACCTGCCTGGAGCTTTGCAGACCGGAGAATTTTAGCAAAGGCGTGAAGGAGTAATCTTGGCCAAAGACTGAGTAGTGATACAGTAGTAGCTATCTTAGTTTTTCTCTGAATTACTTTTAATTATTACCTCATGCCTGATCCTACCAATCTGTAAAGGGATTGTTAGTACCCATCTTTCCACTCCGTTGTGCTGCGTTGTACAACACAAGGAGTCTTACACTGAAAATGTACAAGATAACCTTACATTTCATGAACTATATTTTAACTACTGACATGTTTATCTCATTGAAACATTTCGAGTTTGTACTGTAGATGCTAATAGCAGAAGTCATCATTTTACTTGTAGTGCATTATTTTCATTTTTACCTAGAAGGATGTGAACACACTTCAGCTTTCCTGGGATCTACTGTAGTCTACTAGAGAAAACTGCCAGCTAAAAATGAACTTGGAGAGTTTTATTTTGCATTTTGTTTAAAGAAAGCATTGCAGAATATAATTATAGCTATCCTGTGAGGGAACTAAAAAGACTCACTTGTCTCAGTGGCCTCAGCCCAGGAACGGTCTTATAACTACCGAATTCAGATTGTTCAAACACCTGGAGCTGCCTTGCTCTCTTTTCTAAACTAGTATTCTCTGCTGACTTCTCACTTCTACAACCCACAATCTTACTCTGCACGAGAAGATTTAGAGGCTTGGTAAATACTGAAGAAAAACACATACCTAGCATCCTGACATGGAGATATCTCTGGTATCTTAATAACTTCAAACAGATGAGTGGAAAGGTGGAATACTACACGACACCCGTAGGGAAAGAGTAAAACACTATAAAGAAACAAGAAGTCAGTAATATCAGCCCTGGATTAGTATTACAGTTGCAAGTAGAAACAGGCATACATTGCTGGAGATGCTACATGGAACTCTGCAAGTTTTCAGAACTGAAGTCTGGGGGGAAGTTTTGAGATCAGTGAAGGAGAAAGAAAATTACAAGACAGACTGGAGATGAAGTGTGATTCTGTGATTCTGTAAGGTAGCTGAAATGTACTAGTCATTAAAATACACTTACGGAGAAGTGCATTAGAAGGTAGAAAGATATTCTTCCATTGTGTGAAGAACTTGTGGAATAGGCCATATGTACTTAAGGAAAGCTGGTCAGTGAAAGACAAACATATCCTAGGCTTTTATTTGTTTATTATTTTACAGTGACATGCAACTGATATTCCAGACGTCATAGAAGAACAAAATTGAGCAGGTCATCAATCATAAGTATGAACATCAGCCTGGAGAGCTCACTAAGGTTGACTGACGGTCTTGAAAATTTGAAATAAGCCAACTTGAAACTAAGTCACTTGATATCAAGTGACAGTTGATGGCAAGCGGCACATTCTAATATCGCTCCTAGTATGTAAAAAAGATTTTAAAGAAATCATTAGGGAAATTTGAATGTCTACATGTATTAGTGCTCTAATGAATGGATGTTCTCATCGTTTTGAAAAGCGGTGGCCCTGCCTCTTGGTGATTCTTCTGTCTCCCTATTCCTTTGTGCCTCTTTCGCTTCTTCCAAAAAAATAACCAAACACCAAAAGTATCAGAATATATTTAAAAACAGAGAAAAAAACAGAAGAAGCAGAAAGATTGGTTGATTCAGCCTTAGTTTCAGCTATGAGTGAAGGGACAGTCTCAGCAAGGCGTTTCTGTGTGTGAAGAGTTGGAATCTCCAGGACGTGGGAGAAACCAGTGTGTTGAAGCAGCTACCTCCAAGTAGTTATGGAAACAATTTCAGGATTTAGCCTCAAGTAAAAGTTTAAGCCAGAATACCTTCAATATTGTGAGGGCAGTAGAGTTCCAGTCTGTTAAATTAGCCTTCGGAAGAGCTTGTGGAAGTGTCTCTGCTCTTCTATGGAAACCAGTATTTCTGTTTGTTCTGGACACGTGGGTGGTTATCGAACCAAAATCAGTATCTTTGCATTTTATCACTGGAAATCACAGACTGCCCGTATACCTCTCAGCCAGGTGACTTTAGTCTTGATTCATACAATTTTCATTTTATTGCTATCCCTTCCACTTCTGACAGACAGCTGGCAAAATGTAGTTTTTCCTGCAGCCAAAAGGCTTACACTTTCAATGGCTGGACTCCCTAATATCTTAATGGTCCATTTATTTTGACAGCGGCTATTTGTGAATGGTGAGAAGAGGTTGTTTAGTTTTTCTATAGTGCCAGTAAAGATAAGGACAGTTTAAACATTTGTGAGGTTTATGTAGTTCACATTCAGCTTTTTATAGTAAGCAAGTTATTTTTCTTTGGAAAAAGTAAGTCTACAAGTTATTTATTTTCCAGTATTTGCGTAATGGTGAATATTTCTACCCTATTAAATTTTTTGTAGTGTTTTCTTAAAATGCTGGATTATTTTCCTTTATCTGCAAAAATGGACGGAGGATAAGGGAGCAAAGGAAGAAGTTAATCTGATGCAGTACGGGATGTAAATGAAAGCACAACATTTGGAACAACATCCATACAGATATCTGGGGAGTATACCTGTTGTTTGGGCTACACTGGACATACTGTGAAGTCATTCTCAGTAAGCTAAAGGAAATACCCAATATTCTTTTTTCCCTATATCGAGCTTTATAACTTTTGATGGACAATTTAATTTTACAGTCTTCAGGAACTTGGAAGGAACAGGAGGCAGGTTCAAAGCCCATCAGCCCCTGCTCGGTAGCTCAAGCTGGAAGGAAGGAAGGGGGCAATCCATTACACATAAATAGCTGTAGTTATCTAGCATGATCCATGTTGTGATTTTACACTTCTCACAAAGTCAACACTTTAGATTTTTCTTCTGAAGTGACACATGCATTTACACTTTCAACAGTCCCACCCTCGTAGCAATGCAATTGTAACAGAAGATAAATCTGCCAGATTCCAAATTTTTCTGTAAAAGCAATATAAACATAGATTTGTGGCATAGATCTGTGTGTGCAGGAAAAAAGTAAACAGTTACGTGAAATGTACTTTTTGGAAACATCTTTTGTAGTATGATACTTCCAACCAAAATGGCATGTGTGGTTCTGTAACTGTTATCCAATTTTTAAAGGAATTTTAAAAATGGGAGAGACAGGATTGATTTCTGGGACAGGAAGAGGTATGTTCAATGGGGAGAGGCCTAAAATGCATCTTTTTAAAAAACACAGAGTATAATTCAACACTTTGAATTACAAAGTCACTTGAATCTCACAACTGGTGACTACCCCTCTCCGCAGAACTGTGCCAAAAGGAACAGGTCACCCTAAGATTTAAAGCAAAGCAAAATCAATCTCGGGACAGGCATTTAAAGCACTTTTTTACTTGGAAAATAATTGAAGTGTAGAACAGTCTCCAATGTAATGTCACTGAAGCAAAGGCATGGGTGATTCAGTAAACGGTTGGGTATTGTTCAGAAAATGCAATACTAAAATGGGACGGAGCTTCGGTGAACCCAGTAGCGCCGTTCTCAGACATGCCTTTGATCTGATGTACCCTACCTGGGCATTTGTTACTTGGTGCCAGGTGGTACTGCTCACAGGGAAAATACTGTCAATTTCTCTTGGTTTGTCTGCATTTTAGCAGTCTGAGAGAACAAATCTGTATTGAAGTGTATTCTCAGGAATGGCAAGAGGGTGTGTGTTTGGAAGTGGGCTCAGTGAACCACACTTTGCCATGCTAATTTTAAGCTGGATACTAACTACGCAGCTGTAAAAATGCATCTCAGAAACTCTTAAGGGAAAAAAAATGACTGAAGAGATTCCACATTTTGTAAATATTTACGGGGGGGTCTGGGGGGGGAAGTGGTTCTAATTTTAATTTCCACCTAACTTTTGCTGTGTGAAACTGGTTACAGCAGTATGAATCTTGTATCTGTAATTCATGTGCTGTTTAAAATGACACTGCATTCGTGCCCTGGGGTCTAAGTTCTTGGAATTGTCGGCATCCTCAACAGGAAGTCATAGCATTTCTGGAAAATTATGTGAAACATCAGTTAAAAGTTGTAAGGATAAAAGTAAACAAAAATTAAATTAAAATTTTTAAACTTTTAAGTAGAACGTTTTGTTGGTGCTGACAATCTTGTGAAGACTCAGGTAGCTTCCGTTACGATGTGACTGGACAATAGTACCATTGTGAAGGTTGTTCAGATGAGGTAACTGTCTAGCTGTAGCTGTGTTTCAAAAACAAGCTGGGTGGGCTGAAGCACATCAAGTGAGTCACATCTAATTGTCAGACTTGTGTCTTTAATAAGTAGTGGTACACCATGCTGAGGTGAAAGAAGTGAGATGAAATAGAACCGTGGGTTTGTTGTGCAGGTTATCAACATGGAAAAAGCACGACCAGAAGTGTCCTACCTAGTAAGAAATGGATTTTTTTTTTTTTTCTGTGTGCTCTCCTAGCTACAGGACCCAAGTGCTCTAATGAGAGCTACTGTAGGTCTTTCAACACACCAAAAGCCTCATCGACGTTGGCTTTAAAATAATGCTTCATTCAGTCTGTTAAGTTCTTATTATTATTTATCATGGAAGTATCTCCATTTTCTTTTATCTACGTGGAATAAATAAAAAGGATGAGAGTAAAAATCTAAATTGCAGTGAACTGGATTGTTCTGCTTCCAGCAGAGAGAGAGAAGATGCAGGAAACTCTGTAAATTTGTTTCTGAGTTAAAGGAAATGTTCTTAGAGGATCAAAGTCACTAATTATTCAGCATTTCTCAGACTACCAAGACCTCAGGCATTTAAAAAGAGAAGCAACATTGATCCAAGGTCGCACTGGAAACCTGTCAAAACAATGCAGGCGGGAATAATGTGAATTTTTTCCATATTTCTTTTACATATTCCGTGCTTTTGCTATTTTCAAGCTGATTTTTGCCTATTTAAAGAAACGGAGTAATAGTTAATGTATTTTAGACTCAAATCTTTCAGACTGCACCTTCTCCTGGCATTCAGGTAATTGGAACTGAAATTGCAAGACTGCTGAAAAAAAACTGTTGTAGGATGCTTTAGAATATGTTCAAGAGGTGCGTTTCTTCCAGACTCACCTGAGTGAGGGCACCATGTGTCAAATGGATTCTCGTGAATGTTTACATTAATACTGGTGGGTTTGAGATCTGATATAGCTAAAGGAAATACTTCCTTTCTAGTTGTGTCAATAGAAGTGTCATACAAGATTGGCTGTGATTGCCGGAGGTAGCTGACTAATTTTTTAATGGAGGAAGCTACTGACTCTCCAAGGTACCACAGAAAGTATTTTCAAGTGTTTCGTAGCATAAACAGCATGCAGGACTTTACTGGGGCCCTAAAACCTGCAGTGCTTAGTAGACAGTCTGTACCATATAGATATGTGGGTTATCTTTCATTCTTTCTAGTCTTCTGAGAGTACATCCAAGGGACAAAGCCTCAGGAAATACAGTTGTCCTTTGAAGTTTGAGGGGTAAATGGATGATCGCAAGATCAGAGCACGGCGTTTGTAGCTGCGGGCACCGGCTCTGTGACTGCGCCGAAACGCCGTGCGGCCAAATTTTGAGTTTCCAGGGTAATCAGAGTTTGGGTAATGCCTATAACACAAGGATAGAGGTAAGAAGTACCTATGAGGTGAGTAGGAATCCTCTTCAGAAATGATCAGAGAAAGCTACAGCCCGGAGACGAGGCTGCGGCGCGAGTGGCGTGCTCCGTGTGATGCATGGGAATGGCCGTGTCCCGCCATGCTGCCTGTCCAAATCCCAAAGGCTCCTGCGGCAGCCTCGGCCACCGAGACTCCGCTGGGAGAAGCGGGGGTAAGGCGAACGGCCGGCCCTTTTTTGTTTTGCCCGGAGGTAATGCGCATCTCACGGCCGCTGCAAGGCTGCAGGCTCTGGAAGGCTCCTTGCACGTCACCTGGGAGCATCTCACACCCGGTCCCGTGGCTTTCGCTGAACCTGGGCGTTTCCGTGGAGCGGGAGGTTCCAGGTTTTTGTCAGAAAGCTCCCAGGCAGTGGTACGCGAAGCCCTCCCTCGTTGCGTGCTCTGCCCACTCCTGCACCCAAGGATGTGGGTCAGTGTCTTCTGCGTGGGGTGCACCTTTTTTTACATGCTCTTCGCTGATGGCCATCAAAACAGAAGCAAAAGGGGAAATAAAAAGAGCTGGGAAACGCAGGGGTTAATGCTGCGAAGTGTGTGGGTGCAAACACGGTTCTGTTAAAAATGAAATGAAATTGGGTGGAGGTAGATAAAAAGAAATCTGAAATAATTGTTCTGTAGAATATGGCCTTTCCGCATAGGCAGAAATCTTTCTCTTCACTTCTGTCTGAAGAGAGAGTCAAATAGAGAATCTCGTCTCTTAATTAGAAAGAAAAATACTCATCAAACACATCTCATCACTGGAAAGCTAATGATCCACAGCTGCTAGTCTGAAAGGGCAGGCTTTTTTTCTGAACAGTAGGAAGTGTTAATCATTTTGGATGAGATTTCTTTTTAAAATATACTGTAGTTTGCAAAAGAATAGGATATTCAATATTCTAACTTAAATTATTTTTTGAAGTGTTGTACACCAGGGATGGTGTCATGTGTCTCCCTGAATGATCATTTAATGCCTGTGTCTCTTCACTAAGAGTATCAACTGATGTGATGTTGTAAATGGCCAGTTCGTGCCTGTGACTCTGAAAATCTTGATCTCATGGGGGAGAAGAAAAAAAGCCCTCCCTTATAGTCTCTGTGTAGGAAATGGCAGCTATATTAAACTGTAACCTTTGAGACTCCCACTCCTCCCTTAAAATAGTTGGCTTGTTTCAGTAGTGATGAGGATCCTTTTTTTAGACAGAGTTAGAGCCATTATTTCTTTGGAAGAGATCATACCAGATACAGACCATGTTCCACCGGATGCTTTATAGGCATGGGCAAGTCCCAGAACTGCCCTTTCGCACTTGTTCCTTCGCTCTTCTGGATTTTTTTTTTTACCCTGTACTTGTTTAATGGATGGATACATAGGTGTTCCTCCCCTTCACGCGTGAAATGAAGTTAAGGTTTCTACATAGCACTTCCATTCTTCTCTCTCCCCCCAGTCATCAGGCTCTTTATGCCCGAGAACTGAGTTCCGGGATTTTCTGCACTGGATTTTGGGGTTGCTCATGTTTACGTAAAAGTTCTGTCCAATACTGGGAGTCTGCTTGTTTTCTCTCGTGTGCGTTTCATGAGCGCATTTCTCTTCTGGGGAAGATATCGAGGCCGTTTCACTTGCAGTGCCATCACTGTGCTGGGCTCACACAGCACGCATCTGATTTGTGTTGCAAATACAGAGTCCTTGTTTTCCTGGCGCCTGGTGGAGACAGGTGCCTGAAAGGAGGAACTGGTTAAAATTCAGCCAGACGAGATGGAAATGAAGCTGGCAGGTCAGCAAAATCATCTACAGGAGATGGCGAGTGTAATATCCGCGTTTTTAAAAGATATGTCCATGCAAGTTGTAAAGAATTAATATCTTAATATAACACTTTAATGGCCTACAGAGTACAGTACTCTAAGGAATTAATACTCTTAAGGATGGTTTGGTACTTAGGAGCCTCAGGTGAGGAGTGTTTGGATGGGAACTCACTGAAGTTCTGGAGAACAGGGCACACAGTCACCATATTCCTCAGTCTCCAGTCAGGTATCTCCTGAGACCGCCTGGGTTGCTGCTGGTTTCTTTTGTCTGGAGCTGGGGGTTGTTTGGGTGTTACTTGATTTTCTTTCCATCGTTCTAATCCCAGTTCGGATGGGGCCATAAGAATGACTGTGTGCATTGCCATTTCTCAACAGTTAATCTCTACTGTTTGCTTTTCTGATACCTGGGGGCTGTTTCCCGACTTCCAGAGCTCCCTGCAGCATGTATCCACTGACTCAGGGCACTTCTGGGGTTAAAGAGTGCAAGGATTTTGTGCTTTTCTTATGAGATGTGACTTCTAAGTTGGCTGTATCAAATTTACCACATCAAGTCCCTGTAGACCTTGCTCTCAGAAAGGTAGCTAGCAAGCTCATCGAGCTCCTCTCAGATTCCGTGAGCTGTTGTTTGGCCCTTGTTCATTACCATTTCTAACAGGTTTCCTTTTAAACTAAAGGGTTTAAGAAAGTTTTCTTTCAAATGGAATATTAACTGTTGGAAGTGCCAGTATCCTCTTAGGTATGTCACACACACTGCTTTTTCAGTTCTTTGAGTATTTATCGTGCTTGACTTGCAGTCTCACAGGACTTCCGTACACATAGCATCCAGAGACAGAGAGTAAGGGGGTGAGGGAAGTTAGCTGATCTTGAGACAGCAAATTACTTTAAATACAGAGTTTTTGCTTTTATGTGGGAGCTTGTGTTTGATAAGAGCATTTTGTTTTAACTCTAAACAAAAATCTAGCAGAAGACTATTAAAATCCCCATTTTCTTCTTACACAGAGTTCGTACGTCTTGGTGGCTGATGTGAGAAAATGAGCCCCATTTTGGTTTAACTAGATATTGGCATTGCTTCCAGTTTGCTAGTTCTGTGGCACAACGCTTTCATTCATTTTAGCAGGTACTAAAACCACAAATATTCAGAAGTGTAACTATTTGGATGAAAAAGGCTTAGCAAGATTTCTGGGTGTGTATCCAGCTGGGGTAAATAGTGTGATTTGCTGTGATACCTTCATTTCTGGTTTTTGTTGTATCAGGAGAAAACACACCCAAGTTATGGCTAGAGCTGGCTAAAATAAAGGGGGATTTGTTCACAGGGAAAACTGGATGTAAAAGTGGTTTTAGTCTGACCCCATCTAAGTCCAAATATTTTTCGTTCTGTCCTGCAAACCAATAATTTTGTACCAGCACCAGTAGGGAACAGTAGCTAGCTTGACATGCCTCTACCAGGCAGCTACAGACAAACACTTAGGACTTCCAGGCTTCAAAAAAGTCCGCCCTGTACCATTTGATGGGTCTGAGGCTGAAGTCCAGCATCCAAAGCTTGTCATAGCTCCATGGTGGGGATGGGTTTCTCCTGGGGTGTGATCCCTGCATGGCCCCGGTCCTGGAGAGCAGCCCCGGTTACCGAGGAGCGCATCTCCTGCAGACGTAAGCTGGCCGTGCTCCTGCCAGCCTCCAGCCATGAAGCACTCGACGTGTTTTGAGGAAGCACTTCAACAAATCAAAGTTTTCGAAGGGGTGGTCTTAGGCGGCTTCTCAGCATTCCTGCTAATCCCATTTTCGATGAGTCTCTGGTCAGTACTGTTCTACTATGCTTTCATTAAAATAGTTGTACTTTTTTACATTTTAGCGTGATTTTTGGCTAGTTTTTAATGCAAAAGAATTTTTTAGATTTAGTTGTGGTGTTTGCTTCTTCTGCTTGTTTGTGTGACATTACTACAAAATGAGCAAGTTCTTTCTTCTAAACAGCAAATGAATTTTCATCCATGCAATTAACTAACCATTTCTTTCCTAAATTGTGATTTTATTTTTATGCTGTTTTGCACTATTTATAAGCATTATTTTAGGAGAGAACAATTAGTATTCCTCTTAGACTACACTACATCAATTTTTCTTTTGCAAGAGTGAAGGTACGGAACAGTGGTAAGTGTAGTTGTTCTATGCACGTAAGTGGGAAGTCAGCAAAAAGTGGTTAAACAACTTTCCTGCCTAAGGAGAGGTGGGTTTCTTTAGAATTGTTTTAATTTATTGGTCTTAACTGCGCACAAGAGTTTAATGTAATTCTGTTTCAAATCACTTTTTTTCCTGCTCTGTCTTCTAGCTTTTTCTTTTTGTGGTCTGGAACTTTGAGCTCTACATGATACCACTGGCTTTGTTGTTGCTGCTGGCATGGAACTACTTCTTGATCGTATCAGGGAAAGATAACAGGCAACATGATACGGTAAGTCTTCTCTACTTCAAGCGCATACATGTCCTTTTCTTTTTTTTAACTAGATAAAATTTGTAACAGAGTTTAAATATGACATCTTTTTGAAAATGTCTTGGTTCACAACGCTCGACGGACAATTTTCCCACCTGCAATTTAATTTTCTCCAGCTGTCCAATAAATGTGTCTGTTTTTGTTGAAAATGTCATGTAAAAATACAGTAGAACGTGTACTATCCTCAGAATGTGATTTGTGTGGGAGCAGAGATGAGAGGCTTACTGGTCAGGAGAAGGCAAATTCTTTGAAAATGGTTTTGTGTGGCGGAGTCCTTCCGTTGCGTTTTTTGTATCACATATTGAAGTTAAAGGTTAAAATTATTCCAATTTGTTAACAGTTTCAGAATGTATCACATTTTATTGGATTTCACAGTTTATCATTAATATGTTACCATTCATTGAGCTTAATACAAGCCTTTTCTTATTTTCTTTTCCTCATCTAATGCCATCATTTAATTAAATGCATATAGTCGGGATATAAAGTAGCAAACATTTACTAATGACTGACTGACATTATCAACAAAAGCATGGTTCAGATTTTCCAAAGTACATATCAAAAGTTGAAGTTGCATTCTATGCTGTGCAAATTTTCTAGTATCCAGGCAGCTTAATGATTTTGCATGTATTTTATTGCTGACCCTTATGAATTTGATATTTGTATCAATATTCGTATCCCAAAACCAGCACGCTGTCTAGGACATTATGATCTGGATGGATAACTGGGCAAGTAGAAAAAACCCAAAATGGCTTAGAAAATTTGTCTCAGAGGTTAGCAGTTAATGGAGGTTGGTAAGAAGTGGAGTATGACAGCACACAAGGACCTGTCCTATTTAATTCTCTGTCAGTGACCTGCAGGAGGTGACAGAGTGCACTCTTCAGTTTTTGGGTGACACCAGGCACGTGGGACCAGTTAATACCCTGTATCTGAGTGTCAAAGAGACCTAGGTGGCCGGGAAAAATGGGCCAATGGGAACCTCATGAAATTCAAGAAGGAAAAATGTGAAGACGTGCTCTTGAGGAGGAGTAACGCCTTGCAATGATACAGGCTGGGACTGATTGTCTGGTAAGCAGCTGTCTGAACTGGGCCTGGGTGTCTTGGAAGACAGCAAGGTAGACATGAGCCAGCAGCATGCCCTGGCAGGGAAGAGAGCCTCCAGCACCCTCCTGTGTTGACAGGAGCACGGCCAGTGGATTGAGGGAAGCGATTATCCCCTCTGCTCAGCACTGCATCTAGAACAGTGGCCAGTTTTGGGCACCCCAGTTCAAGAAAGACATTGATTAACCTGAATGAGTTCAGTGGAGGGCTACCAAGATGTTGAGGGACCTTGAGCGCTTGCCCTGTAAGGAGAAGCTGAGGGAAGCAGGCTCAAAAGAGCCTGGAGAAGAGAAGGCTTCAAGTGACCTGAACAGCAGCCCCCTGCTACCTAGAAAGTGGTTATCAAGAAGACGGAGCTAGACACTTCGGAGCCATGTGTGGTGGAAGAGGCTACAGGCATAATTTAAAGCAAAAGGGGTTCAGATTGGAGAACCCTTTTTGCCATGAGGGTTGTTAAGCCATGGAAGAGGTTGCCCAGGGAAGTTGTGCCGTTGCTGTTGGAATTTTACAGCACCCGACTGGATAAAGCCCTGAGCAACGTGATCTGACCTCGTGGCTGACCTGGGGTTGGGCGGGAGGCTGGAGGTCGCTTCCAGCCTGAATGATCCCATGACCCTGATGTCTAGCAACTGTAACTGTTAGTCACCAGAGGAACGGATACAGCCCCAATCCTGGCACTGGTATTACCTGTCTGCATCACTAAGGCTGTTATGCTTCCAAGGGTCATCGAAAATTAAGGGTGGGGTGATAAAGATACTCCCTAAACCCAAAGGTAGTTACATTTATGGAAGAAGACTAAGATCAAGATTTTAAAGATGCAGTACTTAAATCACAGCCCTTAGTCTCCTGCTGCCTGAAATGCTTAAAGCTTCTCAACCTGAAGATTTTATGAGTAATGGAAATCCCTTGTGAAGGGAGAGATTTCACTTGTGAGCTGCACTACACTTCATTTCTTTCTGAAATACCACCTGCCTGTGAAGATTAATTGGTTCATGTAACTTTTCTAACAAAATAATGAAGCTATTGATGGGGCTCTCTGTTGAGGACACCAAATGCTGCTCTGAAAATATTCCTCTGGCTGAGATGATTGCTTCAGACCAAGCTATACAGCTTGTATCAACCAGTTATGTTCTTCCCAAATATATGGTATCTGTGCCATTAATTACTAATTTTTGTTTAGGTTTGTCACAAGTAAGTTGGGACCTTATTTTTAATGAATTGAGCTTTGTTATCATCATGGTGAGCATCTGTCTTCTGTGATCTGCAGACTTACTGGATGCCTTTCTAATTAACTCACAAATCTTCAGTAATATCACAAATCCTTAGCTCAGGTCATTAGCACAGTATCATTAGATTAGAAGTCATTCAAACATTTCTGTTTTCCTATGCAGAGTGTAAATATTAACTAAATTAATTAAGCAGTGTTTCCTAGTGGCTGGAGGATGCTTCAGGATTCACATGATCTGGCTTCTGTTCCCAGGTCTCCAGAGATTCCTTGTGTGCCACAGTGAAATCATTGACTACTTATTTTAGGAATATCATCTATCTTTAGAAGATACTTTGAAATCCTCAAGATAATGATAAGACAAAAAGATAAATATATTTGTTAACTTTTCTTACTCAATTAACAGTAGTCAAGCGTAGTTAAAAGTTGTATGCACTTTATACTTGTTTAATGTCTATGGAAAATACATAAATTTGGGAGCTTCATAAGTAACTCAGAAGAGTTAGTTTCCATTGTAATATCCTTACAAGAAAACAATTATCAGTCTTCTTATCAATTCAGACGTTGGGGACTGCAGTCTTGTGCAGGTCAATGAAATAGAGATCACTGAGTTTCTGTCTGGATGTGGCAGATGGGCCAGCCTGAACTCATCCTTGTTCGACTGTCTCCGTAGAAAAGATATCATGTGCTGTGTCCTCTTGGGCATCAGCTTGTCTGAAGTAGTTTGGAACTTATTTTCTTGTGGAATAATTCACCTGCCAAACGACCTGGGTTAGTCTGCCGTAACGTGAGCCTGCGTTGCTGGTGCAAGCACAAGTATGACTATTTTACCATTTACTCTGACTCCTAAGAAGCAGTGTGTGCAAGTCCTTTCTTGAATTAAAAGTGCAATGAGGCTGGGGCAAGGGAGAACCCCAAGTGTATTTTCTGATAGCAGATAAGTCTACGGGAAAGTCCGACAGAGAGGGGAAGCAGCGTATGAGGCATTATTGCTTTCATGGATTCAGCTGGACTCTTTGTAGCATTGATCATCACTGTGGTGTGAATCGAACACTGGCACAAAGTTCAAAGAGAAGCATTGGATTCGCTATCTTTTATACATTTAGATCAAGATTAGTTGTGTTTCTGAACGATATGCTTTCATGAAATACAAACTCTGGCATTAAATGTTGGTGTAAGCGGATGAAGATAAATGTGGGTTTAGTGGATGGTTCTCTGAATGAGTCTGTGAGAATTCAGGATTGATCTACAATGAATGAACTTCTGCCATTGAGTCATGTGGCAGGTACAAAAAAATCACAGAATAAATATTTCTTTCCAATATTAGGCAGGGAAAAAAATCTCTAGGATGGCATTCTTAATGCTTTCCTATGAATTTTGCAGTAACATTTTTACCTGAAGCTTACTTAGCTGCTTTTTCTGAGGATCCTTGCACTTCCTTGTAGTCGTACTCCTAAATACCTGACTTTACGAAAGAATTTATTTTCAGCACAATTGCCATTCTCATCTTTAATCAGGACCACCTAAACACACAAGAATAGAACTGAGTAGATCTTACTGTTTTTTTTTTTTTAAATTTGCCTTTTGTTCCAGCATCCCTTTCACATCCTCTTGAGTGAGAGGACAGGTGTCAACCGCTGCCACTTTTCTGTCCCCACTGCTCCTCGTCTCCTGCTCCGGATCTGTGCGGTGGGGAGTGGCGTGGAAGTGCTGCCTCTGCACATTGCCAGCCCTGTGCCTATGGCAGGTGTGGGGCGGTGGAGCGTGGCACGGTGACAGACCACTCCGGATGCTCAGGGAGAACAAGGGCAGAGGGAGAGCGGAGGACTGGCTAGTTTGATAGCAGCCTTCGCTCTCTGGGAACCCCAAATCACATCTGACAGTAGATGGACGAACAGAAAAGGTCAGCTTTCAATTCTTTCAATTACAGCTGTAATTGAAAGACTTTTAGATATATCCAAACTAACAGGAAGTATTCTGGATTTTAAAGTTTCTTTTCAGTCTTTTTAAGAAACTACTTAATATTTTGATGTTTTCAAATGTGTGGTAGAAAAAAATCCCTCACCTTTATATCTTGGAGAAAACAGCAGCACTTCTGTCTGGGGTCTTTTTTTCACTTCCGTTTCTAAGCTTTTTCACTTCTATTTCTAAGCAAAAGTCACAGTTATTAAAACTGCATGAAGTTAGTGGAAAAAAATCTCTTTTTTTCGCTGCTTTTCTACTTCAGGCGGTGTTCTGACTGCCTGCTGGAGCTGCCTGACTTAAGGAATGGTCAGATAATCCCTCAAAGTGATTAAAAATGTTCCCACTCTCCAGCTGCTCTGGTCCCCTTCCCTGAGATGAAACAGTTGATTGTGTGATTGGAACGCGTCCTATTGCGAATGAAACCTGGTTTGCATAGTTATCAATTTATTTTTTTTTCGCTGTGTGTGTAAGGCTGACTACCACAATTAGGACAAACTGTGACAGTCTCTCAGCTCTTAGGCCATAACGCTTAACTGCTGTGACAGGCACAATGGATCTCTTCTGGTGACGCTGCATGTTCTTCTTCTTCCGTGACTGAAGAGGTAGCAGGCAGGGAGCCCAGGTGGTCTTCTTCATGTTACCACCCTTGAGGAGGGAGGGCTGGAAGAGGAGTGGACAGATCTGGCCAGTCAACAACCAGTTGTGCAGCTGCTGTTGACAACAGGGACTTGGTTTTTGACAACAGGGCCTTGGTTTTTGAAACCATAGGATCCTCCTTGAAGATTGAGGACTGCTAGGAAGAGGCAAGATCCACCTCCCCAAGTGGGGAAAAATCTTCTTTCCCAGGAGGCTGGCCAACCTGGTGAGGAAAGCGTTAAACTAGAAGTGATGGGGAGAGAGGTGACGATGACCAGCAGTCAAGTGAGAAGCGGTGGTCTGAGTTGGCAAGCAAAGGGTGCGGGGTGGACAGGAGAGACTTCAAAACCGACCAAAGAGAGCAGAGGGGCCCACCCCAGATGTAGGCACACAAATAAAGAAATGCTGCTCTGGAAGAGGCTTTGCCACCCTTTCTGAGAACCCAACATGCCAGGGGGCTCTCCCTGAAGTGGGTATACATAAGTGTGCACAGCATAGGAACCACTGGGAGTTAGGAGGTCCATATGCTGTTGCATGCATGCATGATCGTGGAGACGTGGTGGGATTGCTCTCACGACCAATATGCAATGGATGTATACTGGCTCTTTAGTCAGGACAGGCCGGGAAGGTGAGGAGGGGGAGTTGCACTTCAGCCCAGTGAAGGCAAGATGATGAAGGGATCAGGGCATCTGGCATACAAGGAGAGGCTGAGCAAGCTGGGACTGCTCTGCGTGGAGAAGATGAGGCTCAGGGAAGATCTTGACGAGTATAAATAACTGAAGGTAGAAGAAGAAGAGAGAGACAGGCACTTCTCAGTGGTGCACAATGACAGGACAGGCACAAACCAAAATATGCAAAAATACATCAGAACACTAGAAAGCACTTTTACTGTGAGTGTTGTCACACCCTGGACCAGGCTGCCCAGAGAGGTTGTGGAGTCTCCATCCATGGAGGTATTCAAGACCTTACCGGACATGGTCCTGGGCAACCTGCTCAGAGGTCACCTTGCTTGAGTAGAGGGGGTTGGACTTGATGAGCTCTGCTTGAGTTAGGGATGTTAGTCTCCAGATGTCCCTGCCAACCTTTGCCACTCTGTGATTCTCTGTCTGAGGATACTAATCCTTCTCTCCTTTTGGTCTATTATTTGTTAGATTTTTTTTCCAAGCAATTTAAAATTTAATAGAAGAACAATGCACATGCCTGGAGTTACCTATGAGTGTTCTTCTGCCATATATACCCCTATGGAGAAGAGGTTTAATCACTTCAGTTCACATCCTGCATTTATAGTTAATACTTAGAGCCTTTAAGGAAATATTAAATAGCTAATTTCCTCTTGAAGTTTGAAGTTGCACATGTCATTGCATAGAAAATGATGGTGAGCAGCTGGGAGTTAATGTGCCATACACAAATTCGTATGAATCTATATAATAGAGTATATACACACATATTATTAATCTTGAAAGAGTGATATAAAATGGCACAATACATCTTTTAATTTCACTGGAGATTTTTTTGCGAAATAGGCTGTGATGACTTATGTTTCTAGAGTATATGTTTCTATTAAAAGTTAGAGCTGGACATGTTTTAGGGTGAAATTTTGAGAACAGAAGAAAAATAACTTTTGTTAAAGACAGCCTTTCATTCTGAGATTTTAGCCAATTTCAGTCAGTACTTTTTATATGGTCCTCCAATATGATATGTATACTCAGATTTTTTATTTCTCTTTATGTGTCTTCTGGAAATTGCCACATGAAAAAAAAAAACAAACAAAAAGGGGGAATTGGAAGAAAGATGCTTGCGAATATATCCATGTCATTGGATTCCTTCTTTCTTCAAGAAAAGGTCGTGAGCATGACGAGCTTCAGTTGGTAGAGCAACCCCAGCTCAGTCGCAGCTGGAAGAGCTTTTCTGACTAGAGTCCAAATCACTTTCTTCTGGGAGAAAGGCTACAGTGTCCGTCAGAGCTTACGGTGGGTTTGTGGGTGCTTGTGTTCGGGGCAGACAGTGCCACTTTGCTGGACATTCAATACAGAAACCAACCCCACCAGGAAAGTGCCTGACCAACCGTTTATTCTCCCGCAAATGGAAAACCAAGTTACCAAGCAAAGAAACAAGGTAGTAACTTGAATTTTCTGTTTATTCACATTATGGTCTGAAAGCATGGAAGTATGAGTCTGTGAAGTTCGTAGTTTGGAAGGGTTTCAGAGGGTTTCATCTGCAGATGAATACAGGACAAACACCAAGTGCTTCAGATCCGTTGCCAGTGCAGTACTGAGGTCTTCTGTGCTTGAAGTCCTCTTCTGCCAGGGATCTAGCTGAGGACTAAATTCCTGCTATGAATTTATGGCAAAAATAAATATCGTTGTTGCTGTATTCTAGCTAGTCGGTGTCTGGGATATGTCATTTGCACAGGACGATACAAAAGGGCGTTGTGAGGTTGGCAATTAAATCTTTGCTTTGGCTGTGCTTTCCTGAGCAGTTTTACCTCCAGTCTGATAGCAACAGCAGCAGCCATGAAATCCCCAAAGCATGGGGGCTGGTGGGCAACTACCGAGTTAGGCATAGAAAAATACCTGTGTAAAACTAGTCTGGTTTATGACGCTTCTAGAAATAAGGAAAATAAGGTTGTTTTTACAGAACGATTTTCAACGTTATGCGGAAAGTCTTTTACCTTCTATTTGCTAAGCGTCAACTAGACCTACGTTCTCCCCTGCACCTCGAAATAGAAAGTGACTTTCATTCTGTTTCTGCGTCAGCCAGATGGCTTTTCTTAAAATGTGCAGCCTGCCTTACTTTTGCGGAATTAATCAGAATCGCAAACTTGCTCTCGGTTTGTTATCATCGATGGAATAAGCTAGAAAGGCTTCTGCAAACGGGTCATCGTCTGTCTGTGCGTTCAGTCTGCGTGCCGTCGGAGCACAAAGACCACCGGCAACACGTGCCTGAGTATTCAGCAGTCTGCTGAGAGCCATTGCTGTCCTCATGCAGCTGTTTGTTCTTTCTATGTGATCCAGATAGCCAGCGACAAAAAATACACTATAGTGCCCCGCTGTGGGACAGGGGTTTTTTTAATAAATCAGAAAAGAAACATGAAAATGTCAGCTTAATCAAGCATTTAAGTTTTATTAATCAAGTCTAATTTTTATGAGTGCAAATAATCGTTGAAGCTGGACAAATTTGCTCTAGATTGCATCAGAAACATAATTTTAATATTTAATGGCCTGCTGAATTTAAATGGAGAATTATCTTTATGAAACATGCTCTTCATAATTTGCCATTAAATGAGAAATGAACAAATCAACATAAATCTTACATAAAGGTTATTTAACTAAATGTTGGTACTATAAATATTTTAAATGCATTATGCACTAATTTAACAGTCGTACACTACACTATATAAAGATATAAGTTGGGCAGAAAGCATTTCTCTCCTGAAGCATAATAGAATGTAGTACTGTAAGTGGCTATCTGGGCTACAGCTAAAAGAGGCTGTCCACGCTGCAGTAATAATCCCTGCGTCGGAGGTTTACGTACAGTACCAGCACATGTAGTAGCCCCTTGCTACAACTTTACATGGCTGTTCTCATCCCAGCAGCAGTTAAAACAAGTCAATGCACCACAGATTTGAATATTTTGGCTGGTTTTGGTTAGCTGAAGACAAAACACCAAAATCAAAACCTCCACCCTAGATATCTTCAGCATTTAAAAAAACTTGATTGTTTTTTCGATCATAAACCAATTGATTTTTTGATTTATATTTTGCCACTTTTTTTCAAATATAGTCTTCCAATATTGTGGGCATCTAACATAAAATTGAAGTTTACTGCATATAGAGGCCTTTTTTATATGAGACGGTTTTAATGATTTTTTTTTTGCATTTCCATCAAGATTTACATGGCAACAAGATTCACTTGACAGGTTGTAGTGGCTATTATAAATAATCAATATTATATAAACAAACATCAATTTAGTTTCTAGTAAAAATTCCCATAGTTATGTGATATTTTTGTTCATATTTGGTTTGGTTTTCTTTTGCTTTAGCACATTTTAATTCAGCCTGGACTTTAAGAACTTTGGGATTATAGTGCAGTTTTAATGTATTTACCAAAATGTACCAATACTTGGAAAAAAAACCCTCTGAAATTACAGTAATAAGTGTATTACATGCGTTGTCACATAAAACACATAACACAGCTTTTTTCTACCAAAAAGCTTGTCAGCTCTGAGCTGGAATATAATAGACTGTGTCACACCTACAAGTTTAAAATTATTTGGATAAACGCCCTTTTAAAAAAGAAGCATATCTGGAGCTACTAGAATCTGAAAACTATTTGACGTGAGGTAATAACAACAGTGAAAACTGATATTGAGCCATTGAATTGTTAATAATGCAGTTTATCATGAGATTTTGCCCAAGAATTCTAGCTTAAAATTTTGTGAAGGTGTTTTTTTTAATCGCCCTGCATAGTAAACTTGCCACTGATGTTTAGGCAAGCAAAGAATGGGGTTTTTTTCATTCTATTGAACTAAAAATGAAGCATTCTAAGACAAGAGAAGTGTGACATTTCAAGTGTACAGTACATGTTCAAGCCTTTAGATGGAGACACACTTCAAATAAACACCTAATATTCAGTTCATAGTGCATTGTGTAAACACAAGGGGCTAAAATAAATGAGAACCAAGTATTGAAAGAAATATAGAGAAAAAGGACTACTACTTCTGCCATTTTTGTGTTAAAAATGACTTAGTCTTAACTACATTGCCAACTGAATGTGGAGGGCACATAAAGCTGACAACAAGAAAAAGGTTACATGTTCTTGTATAATAAACCGTATTTAATGCCCATGCATGTTGCCAAGAAATTTATTATACTGCAAATAAAAATTCTGTTGTTGACATTACAGAACTACATGTAATCAGTAGCATGCATCAAAAGGCATCTGATAGCTGTATTAAAGTCTCATTTCCTAATAAGAATCAGACTAAATTACGATGTGAGCACTTCCCAGAATAAGCTAACAAAGTGCATTCTGTAAGAAGAAATAATTGTATTTGAGTGTCTCTGTAAAAATCAGGAAGTATTTTAGCAGTAAAGTATTAATGGTTTTTTTTTAGTCTGCTGTCTTCTGTACTGCAATATATTCAACCTTACTGGCAAGCTTATCACACTAATTATTATAACATCTAGTGGTTCAGTTATCTCGATGATTACCGCAGATGAAATACCTCAAGGTCAAAACATTAATAGTATAAATCAGGATTGGTTGTATTCCAGATATACTACACTCTTTAATCAGAATCTGTTAATTTGATTTTTATTTTCCTTATAAATGTGGTATAAAAAAGGTGGACATTTTAATTAAGGAGTCTGTCCTGTAAAGTTTGTCCTCGACAACTCCGTGAAAGAAGCAGACGTCATGTTGTGAAAATCAGCACAAAACCACTGCTGTAGCAGGCTCATTGACGATGGACGTCTTTGCTTCGACCTGAAATACCTGGAAATGACCTGAGAGAACCCAGGCAGTTTTATGCATCCTGCTTCACCCATACACATCGCACCATTTTATATTACATCTACACACATATGCTGAACGGAGTGGCACGCAAACGTGCGGTACATTTTATGTCCAGACAGTATGAATTGACATGGTAACCGTACAACTCTGACTGCATTCATTGCACATCTAAAATGCGTTCAGTTTGGAGCCAAATCTCATTCTTTATTTTGTCTTACGAATGTTAGTACCTCTATGTGAAAATACAAATCTCTGCAGATATTTTGACACTGTAACATGTCGTATTGCGAAAAAAGTGGTTTCTTTTGTTTTTGATTTGAAACCCCCTGTGTTTGAAGGACTACATCAAGTAAGATACAGGCAAATCTAGAGAAGTGCTGATGGGAGGTGGGGGACATTGCTTCACGTTAAAGGAGAATATGGAAGCAACAGTCGTTGGAGTTATCTGCAGAGGCAGTGCCTCTCCTTTTATTTTTTCTTTATTTTGCTTATCAGTGCTGAGCAGATATCTGGTACTGTTAACATGTAAAGACATCCAAGTGTCTCCCGTGCAGGTGTTTCTATTGGATCAGTCAAAGAAATTAGAACAGAAGACAGTTCATGGAGTGACTTGCAGTTGGCACATTTTGTGTGAGAAGCAGCAGGCTGATACCAAGAGAGAAGGACCTTTCATTAAAAGTGGTGTTAAATTTCAATGTGTCATTTTTCCACGGAGTCTTTAGATCCGGGAGGTATTTGAAAGTTCTCTGCAGTCATGGGTCTTTGATTCGACATGCTTGTAAATAACTAGAATCCAACCATACTTTGAAGGTGTTGAGTTTAGAAGTCAGAATGAATTACTTTATCACAAATCCTATCCTGTTTGTCAGCCAACAGATCATTTTTAGAATAAATGTGAGTGGTACTTAATTGTCGGTTTCCCCAGAAGACTGCGTTTCAGCCCACAAATACTGGGGTTTTCTCCAGCGTGCAGACACGGTGGTTGAGCTTCCTTCTGGCAACCTGCTGTAACACGGCTGTGACAGAACAGACGCTCTCCTGACCTCCCATGGATTATCAATCGTACAACGTTTATAGACTGAGTTCCTCAAAGAGGGTGGGAATGGATCAGGAACAACGGTAGTACGCAGGAATTAGACCGCATGCTCCTGCTGATTTAGTAAGCCTTTAACAGGGCTGCTTTGCACAGGAAGGATCTTACTTTGCCACATTTAAACATCATCTGCTGACCGTTTGGCTGTGAAGTAGCTGACGTGCTGTATTTAAGGCTGTCTACATGTGTTTTTTAAAATGTCATCTGTATTAGTATTACATTCAAGGGACGGTACCAAGAAATGGGTTCTTTCAAGACCTTCTACCAGTACGCGTCATATAAGTCTGTGACAAGTGACATTACAGAAGGTCATGTCACTTTTAACTGCTTGCATTAGATCTTTCTGATTTCCCCAGTGCCCTTCCTTTGTTTGATTAATACTACTTGATTTCGAGCAAGGTATCGGAAGGCATAATTTAGAGTGAGCATTCTAAGGGCAATCTGAGGGTTTTTGCCATAGAACTTTTAATAAAATAACTCTAATGTTTCTCTTTATCTTCATATGCTTTTTCCTGTCCTCCCTCTCTCCTATTCCTCCTTCCCTGTCTCCTCCCTACCCCCATCACATCTCCCCCAGGTACAATGCTTGACATAGAGATCCAAACAGCTACCGTGTTCCTTCAAACCAAAGCAGAACACGTGCACTTTGTTTGAATAGCAACGAGGTGGAATCAAGGGAGAAAAGAATCCATTGTGCATTCTTTTTCTACAGTGTTCTTACTACAGCGTTAAACTGAAATCTGTTCTTCAGATTCACTGTACCGCTCTTGAACAGCCTTGCTTTGTTCTGCAGAAATAGATTGTGCTTCAGTATAGGGCTTCTGTAAGGCTTCAGCTTACCGATTCTTTGTGTATCGTAAGATTATAAAGAACCTACTCTTCTTGTTTGAATTTGTGTCCATGTTCTGAAAACACCTGTTTTGGTGGTTAGTAAATTGTATTATTGTGTCTGTATTGTCTGAATGTTCGTGGGTTTCTTCTCTTAACTCTTCATTTGAATGTCAAGACACATGAAAGCATAGGCTGTATTTCATAAACTTTAAAGAATCATTTGTGCATCTTGGGCATAGGAACATTTGTACTACATTTTATTTTGCTACAATAATTCAATTCTGCTTTCCTTTCCAGTCAATTCAATACTCTAAAGCTCAATGTAATGGATGATGTGAGTAATCTAGGACAAGAGCGAAGGCTGGTAGTGGCTTTTGGGTTAAAAAAAGGCGTGGAGGAGCTGGAGATCTGGGCTCAGTCCTGGGCTTCAAGTGATTTCTAAGAACTTTTTATGTCCTTCAGACAACTTAACATTTTTCCCCTCTACAGAAGCTTGTAAAGTAGATTGAGATCATTAGATGGGGAAGGAAAAAAATGTGAGTTTGAAGTATGATTATCCAGACAATTTAGAATGGATATTGTCATGCAAGTGATTTCAGTGAGGTGCCATCATTTGCAACAATTTCAGAGGTTTCCAATTCAACTAATTGTCTCCAGGCTAACTTTAGCACTAATGTGTGATAGGCATTCTGCCAATTAATCCTGTCAAGACAAGGCATTTCTGGGTGTACATAAAGGAGATCTTTGAGTGTCTGGGGAATATTAATGTTGGAAAGTAAGAGATCTAGTGAGTGTAGTGAGCTCCAGGCATAGGCAATATCAGAGTCAACAGATTCAGATTTATACCTTGGACTTTAGTCACCTAATGATGTAATTACAGCCTTTTTGTGTGTGTGGCAAAACTGATTTAAGAGGGTTTCCATCTCACTGCAGTCTTTAAATATTTGTTTTCATCCTGTGTTCTCAGTTCACCATTTTGTCGGTAGAGCGGATGCTAGCATTTCTGGAGCTGCTTGGTAAACTGGGTCACTGAAACCATCTGAACTGGAAGTTTTAGGGTGGGTTTTTTTGAAGAACTCAGTCAGTCCAGTGATGTAGTTTACAGCTCAGCTCCCCAAACACTTGGAACAGCACAGGGAGGATGACACTAAGCTACCAGAAGAGGAGAGGAACAAGGAGGTGATGCAGGTGCATGGGAAACTGAAAATGCCTTTGTTTCCACAGAGAGGTCCATGAATCATAGAATCATGAAGGCTGGAAAAGACCTCTAAGATCATCAAGTCCAACCATCACCCAACCTAACCATGCCTGCTAAACTGTGTCCCCAAGTGCCACATCCACACGGTTTTTGAACCGCTCCAGGGATGGGGACTCCCCCACTGCCCTGGGCAGCCTGGTCCAATGCCTGACCACTCTTTCAGGAAAAATCTTTCTCCTAATATAGGACCTTTCAGCCACCTCCAAAAGGGATGCGTAAAATGGCACACTGAGCTAAGCAGGAGCTGACAAGCATTTTGACAACAATTTTCCTCCCTCTGTGCTGGGAGGTGTGACCATCCCAATCTCTCTGGGCACTGTCTCTGATCCTCTTTAAAAAATGGAGCAAAAGGGGAGGCAGAGGTGAAACTCGTGAGGGAGGCTTCTTCTTCATGGATGGTGGCTGCAGCCCAGCCTTGATTCCTTCTGCAGCCTGAGGAGGTTCACAAATACATCTGCCTGGCTGGCATCAGGTCAGATGCTGCAGGAGATTCAGTCAGTCAGGTGCCTCCTGCTAAAATTGTTCTTCTGGGCAGGAAAGAATTCAAGAGTAATTGTTCCTTAATTGCTCGGGTCATGCTCTTCCTTGTGCCTTTGGACGTGCTCACTCTTTACTGTTTCTTTGCATTTCTAGTCTTTCTTTTGGCTCTAAGCTAAGGACAGAGTTGCCAGTAGACAGAATTGGAGGCTCCTTTCCCTTCTGATTCCAGGTTTGTTGTTAGAAGTGCTTTAGGAGGGGGGTTCAGACAAGGATGAGCTGCTGGAACTGAAAATATTTTGAACTGTACATCTGACTTGCATGTATGTGGAGTGCTCTACTGTATCTGCATGTTATATCAGCCTGTGTGGCGTTTACATTTTGCGTGGGTGTGTGTAACATGATTAGCTGGGATTTTCTTGGTGGTTGAGCTAACTCAGAGAAAGGTGTCTGATATACGCACTTTTTTAAGTTTTTCTTTCCTGAATTTGACTCTTCGATAGTATCAAAGTCCCTTTAGTTCTTGAACACGGATTTGGACTTGATGAGAATATCCTTCCAGCTGTGGTTGGGGGGGGGAGGTATTATAAAGATATTTCAGTGTGTTTTCTTAAAGGACAAGTGAACTAAAACCAGTTGTAGCTTCACCTATATAACAGAGTAAACTCTCATTTCACTTGGTGGCAGGTCTGAAAAATAGGCCAAAGTATTAATGGTTCATATCAACGAGGTATTCCTTCTCTTGTCCTTTTTTATGCATATTTTATAATACATAGTATACACTTTTTGCATCCATAATATGACACTGGGCTGGGTGGATCTTTGCTGACCTTCATGATGGATGTTGTTGTATCCTACTAAGCACTTACATACGAATAATGATATAAAGACCCACATTATTTTCTGCTTATAAGGAGGGACAGCTTCATTTCCACCAACAGAGAATTTCCCCTACAGGGTAGGCTGGAGACTGATCACAGTGTTATGAGAGAGGGATTTGTGAGTTTTAAGTCTGAATGTGCCACTGACCGTGTTCGGAAAGTCAATCTCTCTGCAAACTAGATGTAATAGTGGTTTGTTTCATGCTCATGCTGTGATTAATAATTATTAGTATTTGGAGAATGAATTGAATTTATGTGTATATTTCATAGAGTTTGACTGAAAAGACTTTACATGGAAAAATAGAGTAGATGCAGACATGTGGCAACTGCAGCTAGCAGTGAATGTGCGGAAAGTTAGATGCACAGATTGTATAAAATCACTATTATGAGAAACATAGTGCTGATGCTGATAGAGCATATGGTATATATCATTGTTGTAGATCATAAGCAGATAAGCTAATATGAATTTATTCCCAGCTTTGTATTCGTCAACAATCTCCTGGTGAGTGCTGTAGATTCTATTAAAAATATTGCATGTTTCTGTAGGTAACAGTAAATTTAAAGCAAGCGCTTATGTCTGCTGCATAGGCACCAGTGGAGCTGACAAGGGATTCCTTTAGTTAAAACAATCATACATTGAATTTTGAAATACCTTTTAAATACTTAGATTGGTTTTCAGTAGATAATTCCCTAATGTAGGTCAATTAAAGCTATAACACTTTCCTAAATTTCAATCTCTAGTTCAAATGTTTTTTCCTAGTTGTACATTTTCCTTCTGTGCATTTATTTCAAATGTTAATAAAGTTTTCATCCACAAAAGGTTTAGAATTGACAGAACAAAACTCTTCCTTTTTAAATCATGACAACTACTACTGTTTCTGTCTGCAGGTAGTGGAGGACATGCTAGAGGACGAGGAAGAAGAGGATGACAGAGATGACAAGGTAATTATCTTTCCTAGCACTTGGGTATCTGGGGATGGGAGAATTTAGACATGACACTGTTTTTACAGACAGTTAAAAAAGGAGTTGAAGTGTTTTAGTCCAGAAAATTGGACAGAGCTGTTTATCATCCTAACAATGTTACAGTGTGTTGCAGGAAAGAATAGAGGACTATAAATCCTGCCTTTTTTTTTTTTTTCCTTGGTCCAGAGCTGGGTCAAATATTTTTTCTGCCAGGAACAAAAAATAATTCAGCCTGTCTGGAACTTGATAGCTCTTGTGAAGATAACTGCAGTGACAACTGTTTTTGAAGGACAAAAATTTGTCCTGTCTTGAGTATTACAAATAGGGCTGCACTTTAGGGGAAAAATGGTGTAAAAATAGCAACTCCATACTGGTTAAAGATGGGATATTGACATCTATAATTTTCAAAGAATTACTTGGTGGAAGAATGGCTGAAATGTTTCTCACTCTGTATGACATTTAAATAATGACAATTCTCATAGACGTCCACTCGATTTGAAGTTGGCATTGTGGCCCGGCAAGCCGGGAGACGGTTGCAGATCGTTCAGCTATTTGAGCAAGCACGGTTCAGTTTGGAGGCTGCTGGTCGAGTTGAGGATTGCAGCCACAGTAAATAACAGCTCATTTCCACATCTCATTGAGCCAAGCGATGGGACTGCTTGGATTGGTTGTCCCCCAGGGAGAGGGAAAAACCAGAGGAAAAGAAATTAGAATGACCTTGCACCACTGAAGCAATGGCTGGTGCTGGCGGGACAGCTTTCTGGTGAGATGAGAGCAGTGCAGACAGTCCTGTTGTTGCTGGTATTTTCATACCAGGAAGGTGGTATCTGTGGAAGAAAAGGAAAGGCAAAAAACAGATAATTTTACAAGAACTCTGAATTAAGGTGCCAATGATTTTGACCTTCACAGATGTTCCCCCACTTCTGTTGTAGTAAAGCAATGATTTTTTTCTTCGAGAGGAGAAAAACAGTGTGTCTTAATTTATGCCCTTGACCTTTGCTTCTAGTTGAGATGTACAGTTACATACCACTGTAAGAATTCATGTGTTGGCAGCAGCATTTGAAATGTCAGAAAATTCACCGTAATTAGTTAATCCCCTGAATGATTATTTTTCCGTCAGCTAACACCCAAGATCTGAGAGATGATAAAAAAAAGGAGTATTTTCCTCATTCCATTGACAGCTCAAACATTTTACAATTGACAGAAAGATATTACGTGAAATTCTTCTATACATCACTTAAATAGTTAGCTACATCATTTCAGAATTGGCAAACACTGTAGTAACAAAACCTTCTCTTACAAAACACAAGTGATGGTTTTTAACACTAAATGATATGAGCATACACTTCTGGCAATAAAATATATGATTTATTGCAAAGGTCAGTCATGTAGCTGTGGAGAGCTTGTATTCTAACTCAACATGCTGGTTTTGAATCATCATTTCTTTTCTGATAAACACTGATCTGCCATCCATTTGAAGCCATTTTCTCCTGTTTCTTCCTGCTTTATTATTAGAGCTGGTGCGAAAGTATCATCCCAGTAGACTGTGTATTACTGGATATTTTAATCACTGTGATTAGTTCACAAAGAATAGTGCTTGACTGCTTGTGACTTGAGCCACCCTATGTAGTTACCACTTAGTGGTTTTTGGAAATTGCTAAAAAAACTCCTTTAAAAGGGAAGATGAGGATGGGGGTCAGCCCCCCCTGCCCGACAGCTCTCTGGTAATTCGCAGATGCCAGGCAAAACAGACCCAATTAGGAATAGCTCTCTAGATTTCAATGTTGTGATCTAATATTCAGCTTTCTCATTGACACCACAGTTCAAACATTTTTCTAGATCTAGTTACCAAGGTTGAATAAAAGTGAGTACTGACATCACTGTGTGCATTCCGTGAGCCCTTTTATTGAATATTTAAGAGCTGTCTTTTCTGTACAGAAAGTGTTTAGGTTGATTTTTATAAATTCAAAGCTGTCTTCATTATTGTAAACATTTTGAAATCTTGTGATTGAATATGCTGTTTGAATGGAAGATTACACTGTTTAAAATAAGCATGTATGGACTACCATGTATATTCAGTACTATTCAGTACACAGTGGGCATTATTTTACATTGGGCTAAACTCTAAAACAGAAGTGCGTAGTTAGTACTGACTTTGTTAGAAGTTGGTAGGGTGTTTTTTCCTTTCTGCTGCACTAGACATACTCTGTTAACTACTGCTGTACCTCTTACACCTTTTTGTCAGAATGGAAGGGTGCGGTTTTGTATTATTTTGTTTTCTTAAAGCTATGTGCAAAATGAAGTTTTGTGAGAAAACAAATGCACATTTCGTCACATCTGGCAGTGGCCTCTGGATTTTATTATTTCTCTCTTTCTTCATACGCTACAATAGAGAAGTCAGGTAAATGGGTCTTCTTACACGATAAAAGTAAGAAGATTAACAAATGTGCCAAAGCCTCACTTTAATTGAAACTGAAGCATATGTTGCAAGTATGTAAAATATGTCCCAGATGTTTGACCATGGCCAGTGCCTTTGCTTTCCCTGATTACCACAAGGCAGCTATTAGTCCTGTAACCTTTGGACTTAACGGTAAATGGGGTATTACATGGCGCAGGACTGGAGCACCTGTTTTCCATTCAGTAAAGACCCCTGGCAGGCTTTACCTAAGCCTACCCATATGTTTTCACTTAGCAGATTGTTGGGCGATTATGAAAAGTGTCTTTCTTTAGAGCCAGCTTAGATATTAGTCACTTGCTCACGGTGAGAGGGCAACTCTCTGGCTACCTGATGAGGTCCGCGTGGGTATGCACTGATGTAGGTTACGGGACGTGCGATGGAGGGATGTTGCTCGGCATCCCTAAATTGCAGAGTTGCAAAAGTAATAAACTGAGGATGGTGAATGGTCAAAATTACGTAATTAGTTAAAGTTATCCGTTTTATTAGTAGTGGTCTGTAATACAGAGAGGAGTTTGACAAGGTAGATTTGTGCTTACCGTATTACTTATTCTCATTAAAATATTCTGGATTTCAGTAATCTTTTTTTCACCCTCTGCTGCAATTAAGGTAGACAGGACTGCCAATTTAAGGTCATAGGATGCTGCTGTTGTTTTTTTTTTGTGGAGAATATTAAGTTTCATCTTGAGTTACAATATGACTAATAAACTAAAATGGCAAGTATACATCTTGCTACTTATAGAGTGGTGCTTAGCAGTGGAACACTTTTTCTCATTTTGTTTCTTTGTCATATTATGTATTGAGGAACTGAAAAGGATGTTGCAGTTTGGCTCAGACATTTGTCCTTAGTTTAATACTAAATTTTCCAAGAAACAGCACTGGATTCTGCTTTCCACATGTTCTGTACCGCTTGCTAAACCTATGCCAGCCACAGATTTACAGTTTAATCTGATTTCTCCCTCTCCTCTCTCTCTTTTTTTTTGTTGGCTCCCTTCCAAACACTGGCTGACACAGTACCTTAGCAAATAAGGGTCAGTTAAATTACATGAAGTCAAGTTATCAACAAGCTATCAAAAGGATTTTTGCACAGTAATGTTATAATAATGTATCGGTCAATATGCATAATCTGTGTATATAAGATTTTAGTTTGTCATTTAAGAAGTTCACGTATGCTTTTGACATAGCTTTATTTCTTGAGCAAGCTCCAGATAAGATTTCAGATAATCACAAAGAATTTCAGCTCAGCATTTTGCGGGAAGCCCTCAGCATGCCACAGAATCAGGCCAGTGAGCAACGCTACTATTTCAAATTAAGTGGAGGAATATGCACCGCATAAGGAGTACTTTATTTTACTTGTTTATTAACAGTAACAATATTTTATTAATACAAAATATTCAAATCCTTTGCACCTTTGGCTACTCTCTAGGCTTGCATTCTTGGAAAAATTCTTTGCAGTTCTCAGTTAATGTTATTATGTTTCAAGATAACTAGAAGCCTTTATAATGAAAGATAGTTGAGTCAAGTTAAAATATGTTTTAAAGCTTTTAATCATCCCTGATGTGAGGTACCAACTTTGTTCTGAAGCCAAGACACGTTTGTAACCTGTCTCAGAAGCATGCCCTGAATTTCTACCAAGAGTAGGGCATGAGGAGGAGGAAAGATAACTCTGATGTGGCTTCGATTTTTACATTCTATAAAGTAGAAGATTGTAATCTATTGTAGTGGCAGTTATTTCCTATAAAATAAATGATGGAAAAACAATAAAGAAATAGGGAGGGTGTCGAGTGAAGAGAAAATTCCAGAACGAATAAATCCATAGGTTCACCTATAGCTCGATTGCACTGTTAAATTCTGCGTGAACATAGCACCTAAATACTAACTGAAATTAAAAAACTAACAACAGCTTCCAGGGAAAACTGTAGCTTCATAGCAAACCACTGCCCCTTAGGACCTTAGTTAGACTATGTCTACTTAACAAATAAACCTACAACACGGCAATCTATCATGCATAGCTGCAGAAGTCAAACTTATCAGTGCAGTTTGGTTTCAGATCAGTTATTCATGTAGAGATGGTGGTAACAGGTGTGTGCTTTTATCACAATTGTACATCATAGAATCATAGAATCACAGAATCGTTAAGGTTGGAAAAGACCTTTAAGATCATCAAGTCCAGCCATCAGCCCGTCACCACCATGTCCACTATACCATGTACTGAAGTGCCACATCTGTCCTGGGATGCATTGAGAAGAGTGTGGCCAGCAGGTCAAGGGAGGTAGTCCTTCCGCTATACTCTGCCCTAGTGAGGCCCCATCTGCAGTACTGTGTCCAGTTCTGGGCTCCCCACTTCAAGAAAGATGAGGAGCTACTGGAGACAGTCCAGCAGAGGGCTACGAGGATGGTGAGGGGACTGGAACATCTCTGCTACGAGGAGAGGCTGAGGGAGCTGGGCTTGTTCAGCCTGGAGAAGAGAAGGCTGCGAGGGGACCTTAGAAATGCCCCTAAATATCAGCAGGGTGGGTGTCAGGACGATGGGGCCAGACTCTTTTCAGTGGTGCCCAGCGACAGGACAAGGGGCAATGGGCACAAACTGAAGCACAGGAAGTTCCGTCTGAACATGAGGAAGAACTTCTTCCCTCTGAGGGTGACAGAGCCCTGGCCCAGGCTGCCCAGGGAGGC
>Ga0065711_1030834_pt1 | contig 31274 bp, 12 predicted proteins | sample Hoacrofraction12_FD_59098 | JGI IMG/M metagenome (GOLD analysis project Ga0065711, IMG submission 59098) | Hoatzin crop microbial communities from Cojedes, Venezuela - Epithelial fraction 12 v2 (version 2) | ecosystem: Host-associated > Birds > Digestive system > Esophagus > Crop | place... | reverse complement strand
TCTTCCCAAGTGGCCTGCCCCTCTTTCCACATTCCATGGACCTTTCTCTTCCACCTGATCTCTGCTAGAAGCTCCTTGTTTAACCATGCAGGTCTCCTGCCTCCTTTGCTAGATTTCTCTAATCACACTGTTTTTGTGTTTTATCAGTAAATCCTGCTCGAAACCTGCTGCTAATGCATATCTCGGCAAAAGATCTGAGCAAAGGAAAGAAATACTTTGGGTACATATAGACATGAATACAAACAAACATAATTTATTGGCTCCTGATGGGATCTGATGAACAACCAGACTGTCAGTGATCTGAAAATCTTTAGGAAAAATACAATGGTTCAGTTACCCCCTCCTACTCTGCAGCTCCTATAGCTAGGAGGATTTCCCTCCCATCTAGCACAAACTGCTCACCTAATTGTCACCTTATTTCTTGATAGTTCGGTGTCTCTGTGCCTAAAATTGAAACATTCATCTACTTTTTCTGATGCTGTAATTCATGGATTATGTTTACGGACCTTCATTTAGCTTTAGGTACCAGTCTGGTCTGGACTCATTTCTGACAAGCATATCATTGCTTTTCCGGTTCAGATTTGTAGGGAAAAAAAAATATTAGCGATTCATAAGAACCCAAATTTTGTATCTATTTTCTATCTCTATGCAGGTTTACTAGCTTCAGATGAGTTTCAAAAGATGATTTTTTTCAGTGTTGTAATAGTACATTATACAGAACAAGAGACTAAATATCGTACTTGTTTGTCACAGGATTGGAAAAGCTGGCCCAGAAAGGAAATTCTTTGTCATCTCTTGCAGTAATAACGGGAATTTCATTATTTTTGATCCTAGCTATGGCCTTTTTATTCATATGGAAAAAATATCAGCCACATAAAGGTATGTAAAAGTTAAGCACAGTCCAGCTCTTCTTTTAGAACATCAGAGCAAAAAGAATGATTTTTCTTTTTTTCTTCTTTTCAGTGATACAACAGAAGCTGCAGAGCAGGTACAAAAACAAATGATTCTTAGGTCTTGAAGTCCTTTTCATCAAAAGAACTGTATTTTATCATATTAATTTTCTTTCAAACTGAAAAACGTGTATGTTTTCTAGGCCAGAGGCTGATTACAGGAAGGCACAGACATTTTCAGGTAAAGCTAATGAAAGAAATGTGAGCATCAGGTCAAAATCCAATCCTGCAAAAAATTACCATCTCCACATACAAAAACAAAGAAGGAAAGGAACGGAAGTGTGTTTTTAGCTTGGGTCACACACCTACCTCTATGTTAGCGTACTTGAGGTAAAACCAAGATGGCAAAAGGTGAGCGTGGGTTTAGCTCATGCCTGGGCTTCGCAGCAGGACGTACGTGTTGGCTTTAATTCTAGCTGTTTAATCCCAGTTAGAATCACCTGTATTCTGCTGTTCTCACCAATATAAAATATATTAGTGTTATTATGAGATAGCAGTGAGAGATGATACACCATGGGAGGATTGCACTTCTAAAGTTTCATGGCACCAATCAATACCAGAATCATGAGATGATACTATGACATTACAGTAAATGTATTTTAGCCTCTGCCACATTCTGTACCACCGTCCTCTGTGTCATCAGGACCCAGTGTGGTTTTGTTACTTCCTTTCTTCCCTCCACAGTCCTTCCCAGATCATCCTGGGCAGGAGAGGCTGGAGACCAGGCATGCTTTGGAAGCGTAGCACTTTTGTTCCCATCCCTTTCTACCAAAGCATTAGAGCAGGCCATAAGCTGCTACATGCGAGAGGACAGAGAAGTATAGGAAGCTTAGGAAGGTAAGAAATTCACTTGAGCACAGAGAGAATCTCAGCACTGTCTTTAGTGCTGCAGCCTTTGCTGTGGAGTGATGCCCAAGAGACAGCCAAGAGTCTCAGATCTCCTGGACAGTGGGAGGGTGGAGAAAGAGACTCTCACCCTAAAAAAAAGTTGTATCTGAAGTCCCAGATACGATCTGTCAACTGCTTTAATAATGTGGCACCTATTAGTATCATGTTCCCTTTTTTCATTCTCAGCATTATATAAGATTCATTATAAAAGGTTCAGGTGGTACTGCCTCAGTACAGCGTAGACGTTCTGAGCTTATGGACTGGGCCTCTTTTCTATGTGAAATGAAAGAAAATTGGTCTGTTTAGCCTTCCAACAAAAAGAATCCCAGTGGCCGTACCAAATCTGTTACTGAGGTTGGCAAGAGGCTCCTTACTTGGTCCGAGGTGTTGCAGATAGCCAAACACTGTGCACACCGGCTGTGCAGCTGCCCTGCCTCGCTCCAACCAGCTTAGGAGCTTGGCAGAGACGTGGTTTAAAGCAGATCAAACAACCAATATTCAGATGTTTTAAAAATGAGGCTAAAGGACTTTGTCAGTCATTATTTTCCAGGTTCATGTTACATCTCGATACCTTTTTAAATGTTTGTTTGTTCTAACTTCAGGACATGAAAGTGCTTTGGATGATTTTGGGATATATGAATTTGTCGCTATTCCTGATCTTGCCAGTGGTTCTAGGGTATGTGATTTTACATTCTAAACTAATAGTTCCTTTTCTATTTCTCAAGGTGTACTAATTATCTGTACTAGAATCCTTCTGTCAGTTTGCTCCTGTTGCTTTTTACAGACGTCTGTATGACACCATATTCATTGCTGTTGTTTACCCAGGACTTACTCTTTCTTTACTATGTTGCTAGTTCAGTACTTGTAGTAATACGGTGCAGTAAGGCACTAACCAAGCTCTAAAGGGAACAATCTCCGTTCAGTTACCCTATGTTAAAAGAATATTAGTAGTATTGGGTAGATGGGTAGCACTGCACCCCTTGTGTCACACAAGCAAATTAATGCTCGTGATGCCATTTTCTCCCTTGGCCCTAATATTGCTGCTCATGCAACATACAACTTTGGCAGTGCAGAAGAGTCTCAGGGGGTATTTAAAGTTTTCATTCTAAAAATGTGCAAACTAGATCTCAGCTATATTTCACAAGAATTATTTTGTTAGCTCCATGTGTTGCGGGGGAGGACTTAAGCACGGGAGTTTTGATAGCAGAAAGCATCCTGCTGCATATGCTACTTCTCTGCATTGTGGCTTTGCTGATGTTACTGCACAGCAGTTGGAGACCATTCTGATGTGGTGTAAAAGGGCAAAGAAAAAATGAGAAACAGGGCCACAAAATTTAGGGGCAACAGACTGAAAGTAGGAGGAGGTAGAAGAAGCACTTTCCCTTTGCTGGGGAAGATTTTTGGCAATACGATCTTGTACATTAGGAGAGCGTCAGTACAGTCAGATAAGGAAGAGCTCTTAAAACATAGTTACACAGGGTCACATCAACAGTCACACCTATTTTCTTATTATGATTAGTTTTCATAATACATGATGTATTAGCAAAAGCAGTCATAGATTAATAAACCCTTTTCTCTGCTAGGATTAGATGATTGAAATAGACATTTCTAGGGCTAGAGTGCTATCATAAAGGTTAGTGGAGAGGACAGACTTTTACAGAAGTAGAGATAAAAGGCTTTTAGAAAACAGAGGAGCTGAACTATCTGCGAAAGTTTGTGACCGTAGGAGTCTAATTAAGTACGGAGATCAGGCCCTAAACCATCACAGCCTTAAGCACACTGTGATGCCCCTTAGACTGATTGTATCACAAAGTCGCATTGTTGCAGAATCGGGCCCTTAGTAGGTCAGGAGGGAGAGAGAGGTGACAAGGATAACAGAATGGATGTGCAAGCAATGAAATCTATTCCAATTTCCAGTAAAATGTCAAGAAACAGGAGAAACTCCACTGGTTTATGTTCAGTTACTCGGATTTATGGCATTGCAGATAAAGTCAGCATTTGATCCACGGATTCATTTTAGTTAGCAGAAAAAAGGAAAAATAAGAAACTGGAGATAACAAAGCACTGGAGGTTGGGTATAGGCAGAAAGACTGAGAATTCCTTGCGGATGAGGAGTCTTGGTGTTGGGTTGATGTAAAAGCAGATTTGTATACTTAACATCTTGAACAATTTCATTATTACTTCATTTATGGAAATTCCTCGCAGTTCCCTCTCTTTGACATGCTGGTGGGAGTTTTATGCTGAACCCTTTCCATGAATATTTTCTCCTTTTTTACTATCTGTTCTCCTGCTTCTCTTTTTTATTAAATCTTCCTTCCTCGACTTGTGGTACACTGATATAAAATCCTTGCAAAATTAAATGTAAGAGCTGCATCCTAAATCTTTTAAGATCCTAACTGAATTTAAGACTGTTGCTTGCCTTACTATAAATGTGATGAAAACTTACTCAAAATGTAAACTAGTAGAGATGATCTGTTAAATCCACACGCAAACAATTGATAGGGAAAAGTCAACAAAATTAGAAGTTACGTTATCGGTTTAATTTCTGTTGAATGTTTTCCCATTTGTACTTACAGTAGGAATACTCTTTGCTACTTTTAGATTTCAGGTCAATCTGTTCCTGGCTCTGACGTTGTCCCGGGCCAGGATATGCTTAGTACAGTTTATGAAGTTATTCAACATATTCCTGAGCCGCTGCAGCAAGACCATCAACAGTAAGTTAAAGCCTGTGTGCACTCATGTGGTAGCTCAAAGACAATTACTTTTGCATCCAGAAAAATTTACATTTTAGTAGCTGGTGTTTGATTCTAGCACGAGGGGTAAGGAAGGAAAACAAGTATAAGCTACATCAGTTCCTCCACCCTTTCCTACCCAATCCCTCACTTTTCCTCAAGGCTGCAGTCTGCTGTTTCATCATACCGGTGTTGTCTAAATGTGAAAAACAAAAACTAAGGTCTTCACACACAATTTCAAATGAAAATTCCCAAATGTTTTAAGAGAGTGGCTATAATTTCACGGCACTGAGACATCACCACTTCCCACTAAGCAAGGTTAAATCTTCGGTCAAAGCATCTGGATCAGCAGCATGGCTTCCAGACCTTCCAGCCGTGTGCCAGATAGAGTTAGGGGTTGGGGTTTTTTTGATGTTGAAACTGTTATGCTGATCAATAACCAATGGTTGTTACAATGGTCACTGAAGTATTAACAGACAATGCTTAGTTACCTGAATAAGCAGGGCCTTAATTTGTATCTTAACTAATGATTTAGAGCAAAAGAATTCATGTTCTACAGTACCCTGGCTGGGAACTCCACAGAAACACTTTTGCTGACTTAAATACCAGAAAGACCACAGAACATTGTGCTTATGCAGTTAGTGTCTGGTAGTCCTGGTTTTGTTCAAACCACCTACTTCGTAGTGCTTCTTGGCATAAGAGTGAATACCCTGTAAAGTTTCTGTAATTGTGGTATGGCTGCCATAAATCTGTTCTGAATAGCAGCAGTCTTTCTTACAAATTAAGAACAGCACAGAAGACTTTATTTGGTAACAAGCCTATTATATCACATTTCCCATGTTTTTATGATGTGTTCTGTTTCTTTTATGGTTGAAAAGGAAAATGCGCACTCTTACCAATATGCTGATCAGTTGGCTGAATAATCACAATGTTTATGTGACTGCATTTGCATTCAGTACTTACACTATCAAAAATTTTGTGCATGTTACATTTTCAGCTGTGTGTCATGTAATCATAGAATCATACAAAGTCATAGAATTGTTTGGCTTGGAAGCGACCTTAAAGATCATCTAGTTCCAGCCCCCCCCCCACCTTGGGCAGAGACACCTTCCACAAGAGCAGGTTGCTCAAAGCCCCATCCAACCTGGCCTTGTGTATGCAAACATGTAGCCATCCTTGTAAAAGCAAGCTGATCAGTGAGAAAGCAATAATGAGTTACTGAAGACGTTTTTGTTCTGCTTGGAGTTACTCACTTTGAACCTTACGATGATTTTTAAACCAGATGTTAAAAATAGCATTCATAAAGTGCATTTTTTCTTATTCTTCTTCCTATGCGTCTTCCTTCTGAACTTTTTCACGGATATATGACCCTCTAAAAAAGGAATAAATTCTAAGTAAAGGTAACTTGAACTTTGTGACAGTTCAGATTTCAACTCAAACTTCACAGACATATTCTGTAGTTGTAAAGGACTCGTTTGCATAAACCCATTTTGCTACTCTTTTTATATATCAAAATTTTGAAAAAGAAACATAGGAACAAAATTTTCACCAATGAAACAAAATCTTCTAAACATGACAATGGGTAAACTACTCAGATTAGAAAGACCACTTTCATGAATTTTACAATTTATGACCTGCCACGAAGGAGCACTGAATGGTAAATAAAAAAGGATAACGAAGACGATACTGGTACTTGCAGCAGGATGCTTCAGCATTCAGTACAAGGGAAAAACAAAACACCGCAGAATGGGGAATGGAGCTGGGAAAGTAATTCCAAGCTCCTGTAGTGCAAAGTAATGATTGCTTATGGATGGATCCCACGGACTTGGTATGCAGCCATCTGTACAGTAATCAGCAATGTTCATGGGAAAAATAATACGGAACTTGCCTGCACTCTGCTTACAGCAGGAATTTCTCTTTGTGCAAAACGAAAGAACGGATGCTAGGGGAGCCAAACAGAGTTGTTGGTAGAGTAATCATTTTACTCTTATTGCCAGTAGTTCTGACTAGAACTGCTGTAATTTCATAAATTTGTTAGAATTAATGTGCAAAGAAAAATAAGTCAAAAGCACTGTTTCATTCTCAGATTTACAGTCTGAGAATCTTTCAAATCCTCTCTTTGAATCTAACTTCTACAGTGTTAGCTGATGTTCTCTCTCTTGCTGCCAGAAATCCCAGTGTCAGCATCAGCAAATTTGCAGACAAGCCAATGCCTAACACCCTGGAACAGCTTTTTCCTTACTCTTTTCCTTACGCTTTCATCAGCCTTTTTATCCATTCATCTACACATGCACATATGCCTCTGATGCTCTAAATAATTACACAATTTTAGATGCGTCTCAGCTCTTACAAAGTAAGACTACTGCTGGAAACTAAGTAGAGGCTTAAACTCTGTTGGGTTTGGACTGTCGGACTCAGAACCTAATTGCAGTCAGAAAATGAGCTGATAGCCAGCTTTGCACTGTTACTTTCGGATGGTGATATTAGCCACCATTCACAACAGCCTGTTGCAGATGTGCCTTCCCTGCTCCTCCAAAGAATCAATGGGAAAACATGAAATCAGTTTTTGAGGAAACTGTTCTGCTTCATCTCTGGGCTCCACAGTCACAGGGTGTTACCTGACTGTCACATACTCCACTATTTCATTAAACACACTCGCTTAAGCGAGTTCATTAAACACACTCGCTTAAGCTGTTTGGGGGGGGAGGGGGGGAGGAATATGACCCTTGTGCATTTTTTAAACTAAATATAAATCCCACGACAAACCGGACAATAGGCTTTTCCTCATATGAGAGACATCAGAAAATGGCTGCAAAAGCTAATGGGCAAGAAGTTTAGCTGGCTTTTATACATAAGCACTGACAGCTCGCAACCCCTCTGCGCGCAGAAACTCGTTGTAACTTAGGTTTCATTTTCGCTTCAGATGAAGATAAATTTTCGTCATCTCCCTCTCTCATACACACTGTTTCTCTCAGATTGAGTATTAACCGGTCCACAATTTCTGCTCTGCCAGCTGATGAAGAGCACCCAGGATGCAAACCCTTGCCAGACGTTTCAGCACGGGGTTTGTACTGTGGACTACACCGCCTCAGCCTGTCGTTACTGCTACCCTATAGCTGGTGCTTCAGTAGATTATTGATGATCATGTATGAGCAAATTGAAGTATCCATATTGAAAAAGCAGCGATGCGGGGTGCTCTGTTAGCTATTGTATTATTTATGGCTCAGACCTGTCTTATCTTTTCAAAACTAGAGATCTTGCGCATAGTAAAAATGCAGTCAAATATCAGCGTGTTACAACTGTGCTCCCAGAGCTATCATGCAGGCTGAAGAACTGATTTACTTTTGTGTTTAGAACTGATGGTTTGTCTGTATGTTTGCAATGCTGTTTTCTAAAGAAAAGAAAGGCCGCACTGTGGACAATGGTTATATATATGTGTGTGTGTGTGTTCTTTCCTAGGTGTGTATGAAGACACAGGAACAGGAAATCAAAGCATCTGAAAATAGAAAAGTGACTTGTTTTTCGTTATTATATATTGAAAGGAAATGCCAGCAACTCCAAGAATGGCAAAGGCTTATGCCAGCTTTTCTTGAAATAGCAATTTCTCTTCAGACCAACAATTCCTTTCCTTCAGGTGCTCCAGATTGCCTATTTTTAATTTTTTTTTTCTTTTTAATTAACATTTTCTTGAAAAATATAGTTTTTTTCATTCCTTACATTTTTTTCCTTATTTGTGAATACAAAAGACAAAGGGACAGTATAAAACCTATGTTTTATTACAGTAAAGGGTGGGAGGCACAGGGAGGAATCCAGCCCAAGATGCCTCCCCTGCTTGTTCTATCAAAAAAAAAAGAAAAAAAATGTGCATGGAAGTTTTTCATTGGGGTTGACTTTTACAAGAGGAGGTCTCCGTATTGGCATGAGAAGTAATAAATGCAATATGTTAGATTGCAAAATACATTTGGGGTTTAAAATAAAGTCATTCTTTTAACTCTTAGTGTAACATCTTTCAGTTTACAAACATAGAAACTGATCTGTCAGGCAGTTACAGTTTAAAAATGTACATACGTATATTATTCAAAATAATGTGTTCTTATTAAATTCTGTTTCCTTTGCAATTGAAATGGTTTTCTATTTGCTGCCGAAGAGCCTGTTTCTCATTGACTAGAAGAGTAAGTAATATTTGAGTAATTTCTTCAAGCTGCAGAACGTTCAGGCTATTTATACATTAAAATTATAATTCTCCAGTGCAAATGAAACCAATCTTACTCTGTTTAAACAGGCAGTGTGCCACAAGTCCCTTCACAAATAGAGGAATCCTCTTCCAGAAGCAAGTTAGTTAAAAAGCAGTTGTCTGAATTCTGCAGGAAAAATCACTATTATTTCCACAGGGTCAGCTAGTAGATGGCGTCAGTTAGCTGCAGCCAGGGAAAAAGGGAATTATGAATTGAATTAGAATAATCTACAGGAAAAAAAAGATACTTCAGTAACAGCTAATTGTGTGGAAGATCATTAGGGTGAGTAATGAGAAAGCATACAGTGTGCCCACCCTTTCAGACAGGCTGTATGGCATTATTTAAACCACTCTGTCTTATGAAAAATAATTTGCACTTATTTAAAATACCTCCCTAATCCGTGTTTACTAAACATTCTTCCCACCTCCTTCTTTCAAAGACAAGGAATAATAACACGGTTTTCAGTGAGTAATCCTATCTCACGATACTGAAAAAAAGGGAAGAGCACGACTGTTACATGTGAGGAAGAGAGGAGTTGGCCCTTCACCGAGGCAGCTGGTGCTGCCCAGACTTGAGAGAAGTACTGAGGTGATCTCAAAGATAATGTAGTCACCACCTTTGCTTCCTAAGAAATAACCCTCTGGCATGAAGGTGTCAGGCAGAGGCTGTAAGCAGAGGCATTTCGGCAGAACTCAGAAGCACTGCAGTTGTCCTGAAGGATTCAGAAACTCATGGGCCACCCCCACAAATTCCTCCATCGTTCATTCAAAGGTGACTTCATTTGTGTGTTGCAAATTGGGACAGCCCTTTGGGATGTGCAAAGTCTGATTTTCGCCCTCTTTTCTCCTCCTCTTCTTGCTGGAGTGGATATTTTAATTGCTTTGAAATGAGCACACAGATTTCTGAAGTGCTCGACACCATTCCATCTGACCACATTTGATGTCGCTGCAGGACCACCAGGCAAAAAATGCAGATGGATTTACAGAAATAACTGTTTCTCCACCTCTGAAGCCTCTGTATTTAAAACTGCCAGCAGTATACATTGTTCTAAGTATTTTTGTGACAAACAAGAATAAATCAGTTCAATATCAGTTCCATTCTTTGTTCTTTTAAGCTCACTGTAGGCACATTTGGCCCGTGCCAAAGTGTGTTATAAGACTCCCAAAATATTTTGTTCCAGAATCTGTGCTCATGTCTTGATAATAGATCAGCAAGCCATTTCAAATTAAGCCATCTGCCAATAACGTGAGATGACTTTAGCAATCTAAGACAAAAATCCACCCTAACAGTCTTTTAAACGTCTGCAAAATACCTGTGCAATATTTTAACAAAATAATTTTGTTTATGCAGCACATGATGTCTGATAATTCTGTGGGTCTGTGTACGGCTATGCGTGTTCACTGGAAAGGACATATACCATTAGGTTTATGAATAAGGAACAAAAATCTGCCTGTTGCTCTGGGGAAGGTCAGGTGAAAGGCCCCCTCCCTTCCCTTTCCACGCAGCCCCGCTGTGCCCCCAGCCCCAGTGCCGCCCTGGGGCTTCCCCTCTGCATCTAGCTACAACCTCAAGGTAAAGATGTGAATGTGCATGCAGTCTGTGGCAGCCACGTTCCTACTACCCACTTACATGCAGAATTACTGACGAAACCTCAACGGGTAGGGAAACTTATTTTGCTATAGAAAGAAGAAAAGCTCGTTGTCTGGCTTAAATAATTATTCTAGCTATAATAGCAGAATTAACTTTGCAAACAGATATATGTTATTGCAAGGGACAGAGAGTGAACACAGGTGAGTTGCCTTCTGCTTATATTATATTATTCTCATCTATTTTTGTTTCACTGCATCTTGTGTATTACTGGCTGTTAAACAAAAACACACTAGTGGTTTAAATTCCTATTTAAGCTGTGCTCATTCTTCACTATTCTTCCAAAAATTGCACAATACATTTAGCTACTTGTGGTGGCAAAATCCTTTTGGTGGAGGTATAAAAACAATAAACTTTGGGGGAATAAACCAGCTCTGAAATATCACAGAATTTCAACGGATGAAAAAGAAAATCTTGTCATATCAGATTCTTGCCCTCTTCTCACTGGTACTACCACATTCAAAAGAGACTGATAAGCTTTTATTTATTGATGTAAGATCTATTCGAAATCTTACCTAAACCAATGGAGAGTTTCTTCCATTAAACCAGGTGATGTACACGTTGGGCTGTTCACATGTGAGATGGGGATAATGAGAACGTAGTATGTTCAAACTTGAAATGTGGTGCAGAATTTAGAAAAAGTCCTGTCATGTTTTCTTCTCATTCCCTTTGGTGGAGGCTTTTGCCGTTTCATTTGTCCACTGATGAGGGTGAAGGATGGCATTCTTTGATGAAGTGAGGCTGTGGACTTGAGACCAAAGGTAGGGAAGATAGGCCATAACTGGAAGCAGAGTGTAGGAACAGCAACAGCAGCCAGAGCACCTCCAGGCACTTGTACCGAATCACTGGGTGGTGTGCAGTACTTGGTCTTTTCTTGCTACATAGCTTAAACACAGTTCATGAGAACACTGAAGAATGTCGCTTTGGGCTTTTACCACTGCTTATATAAGAATGCTCCATCTTACACTTTGTTACGGTGTTGAAACATTAACCCCTTCTTACAGGGCAACAGACTAATATTCCACAATCTTGCTAAGACTACAGCAAGATCAGAAAGGCTAATGGTATCCCGGGTGGCATTAAGAGACGTGTTGCCATCAGGTCGAGGGGGGTGACCCTTCCCCTCTACTCAGCACTGGTGAGACACATCTGGAGTGCTGGGTCCAGTGCTGAGCTCCCCACCACAAGACATGGACACACTGGAGCCGATTGAGCAAAGCCCCACAACGGATCATCTGACATGCAATGGTGCGTTGAGAGAGCTGAGACTGTTCAGCCTGAAGAAGACGCAGGGGGTCTTACCAATGTTTATAAATACCTGAAGGAAGGGTGCAAAGAAGAGAGCGCCAGATTCTTTTCAGTGGTGCCCAGTGACAGGACAAGCAGCTATGGGTGCAAACGGGAACAGAATAAATTCTCTGTGAACATAAGAAAAACCTTTTTTATTGTCAAGGTGGTCACACACTGGAACTGGCTGCCCAGGGAGGCTGTGGAGTCTCCATCCTTGGAGATACTGTAAACCCAACCAGACAGTCCCAGGCAGCCTGCTGTAGTTGACTCTTGTTACGAGAATTCCCACTGGCCCATGCTGACTAAGGAGAGAGGCTAGGATGCAAAGGGTAATTCTTTTGTTCACACACATGAGGTGTTCCATTCAAAGTGGGGCACCCTGAATGTAGTTTTACAAGCATTTCAAGCATTCAGGTGCAACACGATTTGACTAATTGCTACTTAACAAACACAGAGTACTGTTTACTAATCATAGTAAAACTTTGCAAAGCAACTATATTTCTATGATGTCATCGTCCACCTGCTTCTCTGTTGATCAGGTGGCCCTGTGGTGGGTCTTGCTATAGTTATTTATCTATGATAACAGACAATGGGAGGGTTTCAAAGATGTGTTACAGGGGCTAGGATGCTGGCGTTATCTTGGTTGTCCAGGCATATTTTTTATCCTTCACAAACAGCTTCTAAGATTCCGAGAAGCAAAGTCCTTATCTCAGGGGCTAGGCTGTCTTTCTCCTCCTTACGATGAGCTGCGGTCCTTCAGTTTGCTTGCTTAAGCATGGCTATACAATGTAAACTATATGTATTTTTTATGGAAAGTTAATACAATTTTATACTATAAAGATTAATTGCTATAATATTTAGGGAATGAGATTTTCCTGACACCCAGTTTTGAGCAGGAGTTGGACTACATGATCTCCAGAGGTGCCTTCCAGCCTCAGCCATGCTGTGATTCTGTGAGCACAGGGAGGGAGATGATTAGCAGGTAGCTCTTAGCAAAAACGACACTAGCAGTTATAACACAATGAGTTCATGTTAATGTAAAAAGAATGTATGCTTCCATTAACCACCCCCTTGAAACATGTATGGCCAGCTAAGCTGGATATGAAGGCAAAATACAAGCATATCACTGTGCATATACCTCCACGCTTTACCTGTAGAAAGCTGAACCTTGAAAAGGAAAGAGCATTGTTTTATAAACTCAGGTTAAAAAACTTTTTAAAATTTAATTTTTTTCTTTTTGCCTTATTCACATAAAATACAATCACATATTTTCTATGGACTTTCTTCAGTGTTAGCATGATTCCTTTGGTAATCGGTCACCACACTGCTATCTGTCAATGCATCTGTATCACACATCTTTCTGGGAGCTAGAGGGCCAGGGCTTCCCACAGGAGATGGCAGGATGTTCTGGGTAACTATGCTTCAGACAGGCAGAAGAAGAAAGGGAAAGGAGCTAATACTAGCACACACAAACTTTTTCTGACAGACATGCAATTTGAGCATGTCCCAGATGACTTGTACATTTGAAGGGGGACTGATGCCTCATTCTTGCCTTCTATAAGTAGCTTCCTGATTTATAACGGCTACTTTCTAGACAGCTAAATGGCTGCATTGAGAATATTTCTGCAGCCAAGCAAAGATTTTTTCTAATGCCATTTTATTAGAATGCCCTTGATCAGTAAGTCTTGCTGTATTTTTTATTATATTCTCTACTCACACATGAACAACTGCAGAATGTTGTTCATAAGCATCTCTTAAAAACATCAAAGTACAGGATCCAATCTTTATCACTGGCTGACAATTTAAGAGTCCATGTCAGTCTATACAGAAACGTTTGTTCAACAAGTAGTTCTTCATAAAGACTCCTGAGTGCACGAAATGAGCCCAGCTCCTACAGAGTAGAAGCCCAGCGCACTTTCTGTGGAGGCAAGTAAGGCTTTTCCAGAGAGCAACAGAACCGCAGCAAAAGTTTCCAGACACTTCACAGACAGATATAAAGGGATCACATTGTAAGCAACAAAACTGATGCAGCCTTGGGATGGAAAGTGACAGTTGTCCTGTGTTGTTGAAATAATGAGGGAAAAAAAAAAACAAAGGAAAATTTCTTGATTGGAATCTGTGGTAAATAAACAATAGACAAGGACCATAGAAGATAAATAAAAGATTAGACATCTAAGGAGTCCATTCAAGTATAAATTTGCATCACAGTTCAGTTAAACATGCAATGCAAATACCAGCGTGTTGGAAATCCTGCTCCACCTAAAAAGATAATATGTATGTATCTCTTCAAGTTACATGCTGCATTCCAGGGTAAAGTACAAAGCTGCTGGTCACAGTGGATCTCATAACTTGGATACAATTTAATGTAGAAATATTAGGGCAGGGCTTCCGCACCACAGCACCTTTATACAATAGCATGCCCTGACCAAAACTAAACACACGTTCTTACTTAGAGGAGTACTGTCTAATGTCAATACTGAGATTTTCATCAAGCTACATCTTTTGTATTTCCTGTAGTTCTAAGAAGTAGCTTCTATGTAACTCTTTTCCATCTTAATAGTAAATGAATAAGGTTGCTTTGCTAAGTCAAAACAAAAGCTAACCTCGGAGAAAACCAAAATTGTGTTCTATGTCATTCATGTGTTTTCCTTAGAGTTACACTTTCCTCTTTAACTTCACCTTGCTGATTTTTTTCTATTTCTCAAATCATATTCAATTCAAAACCTGGCTTTGAAGCACCTTCCAAGTCCTTCAAGACTGTCATGCTTAGTCGCATCCAGAATTTGTATCTAAAAGTACAGAACATTCCAATTACATTCAAAGATTCCAGATCACTATTCTAGACAGCAGGCTAAGACAGTTAGAAAACTGGATTCCATGTGAAATTCCTTTAAAGTGTGTCTGAAAGACACAGCCAAATGAGGAAAGCCTTTGAGAAGGAACATAATTGAGAAAAAAAGTTTAGAAAAGGCCTACAAAGATGTTTTATCTTGGTGGGAAAAGATATCAAGAAAGATGAAATAAGTCTTCTAATATCCAGAAAAAACTCTTCTAAGAAAAGAGGCTGTGATCACTTTTTCTCTATCTCTAATAAGGTAAGGAAAAGGAAGAACCTACTCAAGATTTACAGGAGGGCAACCAAGCTGGTGAAAGGGCTGGAAGGCATGTCCCATGAGGAGCAGCTAAGGACTTTGGGCTTGTCTAGTTTGGAGAAGAGGAGGCTGAGGGGTGACCTCACTGCTCTCTGCAGCTTCCTGAGGAGGGGACATGGAGAGGGAGGTGCTGAGTTGTGCTCCCTGGTACCCAGTGACAGGATGCATGGGAATGGCTCAAAGCTGTGCCAGGGGAGGTTGAGACTGGACATTAGGAAACATTTCTTTACTGAGAGGGTGGTCAAACACTGCAACAAGCTTCCTAGAGTGGTGGTCGATGCCCCAAGCCTGTCAGTGTTTAAGAGGCATTTGGACAATGCCCTTAATAACATGCTTTAACTTGGTCAGCCCTGAATTGGTCAGGCAGTTGGACTAGATAGTTGTAGATCACTTCCAACTGAAATAGTCTAGTCTATTCTATTCTATTCTATTCTATTCTATTCTATTCTATTCTATTCTATTCCATTCCATTCCATTCTTGATCAAATAGCTTGGGTCCTCTGAGACGTCTGCAAGTTCATTCCCTCAAAACACCTGGTAGGCTGGCTTCCTCCAATTCTCTGACTCCCCAAGTGCCTTGGACATGCGTGTTCAGTGCTGGCCACACAGCTCAGGGGTAGCCTGGGCAACATACATTGGAGTCCAGCCTTTCAAGGGTCCTTGCTGCCTGTCTGCACTGCTGCCAGCACTCAAGCTAGCTAATTCAGCTAGCTTTGCACAGCCTGCAGTCATAGCAGCATGTATCTTCACAAAAATACTACTGAGCTTTGGCACCCATCTCCATATGCCTGCCAGCATAGGAAGGGGACACAGAGTGCCAGTTGTCAACCATACCTACTTAGTAAACCAGAAAAAAAAGACTACTTAAGAAATGTCTTTGCTCTAAAACTTCATCAGTCAATGATATAATCTGCTCAGGAGTTCCACTGCAAGGAATATGAATAAGGGCTGTGATGTATAATTTTATAAAAAAAGGCATAAACAAAGAGGGAAATTATGAGGGTGGGAAAGGAGCTGTGTATGTTCCTAGAAAGGCAGCTAACCAGGTAAGAGCAGTGTTTCAGATCACAATGCCCAAGCCTCTTAAGCAGGCAGTTACTTTACAAAAGATAACAGCAAAGAACAAGGCAAGTTAGGAGCAATCAGAGCCATTTCACAATTACCTGTTAGAGCCTTTCCATACTTCGACTGACAGTGCAGAACACAAAAGAATATGCATAACAATTTCAGCTGTTGTTTCTGTAGATTTTGGTAGCCTGTAAATGCGTATGTCCATACAAGTAAGTGGTTTTACAGCACCTTTCACTCCTTCCACTGGTATGGTCTGGCCCATGCTGGTAAGGAGCTCAAGCAACCTCACAGAAAGCTGACCAGATCTGATCTGTCCGTAGACTAAGCTGACATTTAACAGAGTGCTGCAGTTCCTTAGACCAGCTCACCGCACAATCACACAGTGCAAGAGAAGAGGCCAGAACCGAGGGAAGGATGATACTGCTTCAAACCCCACTGAGAACACAAGCTGCTGGGGAATGCCAGGTTAAGAGCCCTGTCTGCTAAATGTTGCCACAGGGAAGGAACAGTTGTCACATCAGCCCGTACAACACAGTTCAGGAAAACACAGTACCACGCCATACAATCAGGAAACAGCCAGCAATTTTTTAAAAAAATTAAACTAACACCCACAGAGTGGCTCAACAGATAACTGGCCTGCCATAATCAAAGGAGTACAGCTGCTCTTTACATGAGCACTAATATTGTGTAGATACAGGCTTATGCCTGCGGAGATTCCCTCAGGCTGTGAGCTCATCAGAGCACCCAACTGAGCAAGGCCGGTGTGAGTCCAAATCTGAACATCAGCTCTGCTGGCTGATAAACGAAGAACTATGTGGAAATGATCTATGCCGAGCCACCTGCTGCTCCTAAGAGACTAGCGGGTCCTGGTGTGTCTGGACTGGTTACTATTAGCATTACAGTACTTGCAAGACATCCCCAGGGAGAAGGATCGTTTGCCATTCACTCAGCTTTCCCTATTCTGCAACTGAGAATTTAAGTAAATGTCAGGGAATGTATCTTCCTGTGGGCCAGTGATGGCAGGCAGAAAAACATGAAGAATGCAATGCAGTGACCACTGTATATGTATTTGTGGGTGTTTCTGATTGGCATTTGTCGTTTTATTTTCATTTCCTTTCTTTAAAGAGAAGGCTCAGGAAGCACAAGCCTAAAAGGAAGGAGAGTAACATGCAGGAAGTTTTGAGAAAGAACTGAAGGGATGATGATGGGCAAACAGAGGAAATGATGAGGGAGATGGCCAGTCACATCAGCATCAGGAAAATACAGGCGTATGTGGCTAGTAAGTCTTTTTAAAGAAAAGTTGAGAGGCTATTGCCAGAGTAGACACAGAAGTTATTTGCCTCTGAAAAGAAAAAGCTCTGGAGGCCTCTGTGTGGCCTCCACACCTGAAAAATAGAGCAGATGCTGGAACAGATAAATATCTGTAGGTATTAGTAGGACAGGAAGGAGAAAGAACATAAGAAACAGGTGAGTAGTAACTTAGGGAGCAAAGCAAAGAAAAAAGCTGTTTGGTTATTTTTTTTTAAAGAAAGGGAAGAAGAAACACATTTTATAAAACATCATGCAAATATTTTTTTCACCGATGAGCAGAGCTCAAGGAGCTGGCTGGATTATTTCAAGTGTCGGTGCACAATGTGATAGGAGGAATTATTAAGGTAACAGAAATACAGTGAGGTAATAATCATGGAATATAGGTGTCAAAAGATAGAGTAAAGGTTGAAATGGCAGAACAATATTGTAGATATAATGATTTGACAAATATAAAGAAATTAGAGGAAATAGCAGGAATCAAAATCACTCTGGAAGCTCTTATAACTGGAAACTTGAGAACTGTTGGCAGTCTGATCTACAGATCACACTGGATATGAAGAGTGATCTCTAATTTCAACCAGCAAAGAAAATGCAGAAGGAATGGTATCATTATGGGAATTACTAATATACGTTAGAGAACAAATCCTATGAGGTGCAGCGGGGGGACAGGATTTCAGTGGTGAGTTTCCACACCAGTCACTGAGAAACAGGATGTTATTTTTGACTCAGTTTTGCTGAATAATGAGACTACAGGGAAAAAACTGATGTACAATAAGAATTTTTATTTTAATAAATAATTAAGCCATTCTAGAAGAGTTGATTTCATGCTGGAGAACCACGTCACCAAACTTCGTGATTAAATGTCTACAAATGGCATCTGAAGGGAAAAAACTGAAGGGAAAGGGATGCTGCTGATGGCCAAATAGGCAAGATGTACCATACCAAAACAGCAGACCTGGTTAACAGAAGTAGCTAACACCCCCCAAAAAAACTCCAACCCAAAACCTTGTTAAAACAATGGACAAAAAACTTAGTCAAAGCACAGAGAGTACAGCAGCTAAAGAGGAGTCTGTCTCACAAGACCGGTAGGACTGAAGCTGACCAGTAGTAATGACAGATGAGAAAACACCGCTAGCCAGCTGTACCAACAATGATCTGGTTAATATGAGGATATATTGTCTCCACAGCCTCCCAGCCAGAAGCGTCGAACACGAAGTAACCTGGAACACCAGGCAAGTCCCCCTAACTGGCAGCAGAGCTGTGACCCTATAAAGTGGGATGAAGCTGGGGAAACTGAACAGCCCCTCTGGGGCAACATCTTAATTTGGGCATTGCTTACAGATGAGAAGTAACCAGCTGCCTCAGCAAGCGCACACAGCTACAGGGAGAAAACCTTAATGATCTCCAGGGAAGCAGACTATGTCTCTACAAACAAAGTCACCTGCCAGAGAAAGCAGTCCCTCTCCTCCAAGCACAAGGGTGCAGCAATGGTTCACAGCCACCATGCTCAGGGCCAGCAGCATCTAAAGCAGAAGCCGCACTTCATGGCACCTGGTGTTCTCTGAGTCCCATGCGCCGAGTTAAAGACAGTGTTGTTATTTCTTACAATTTTTCATACCAGAGTGCTTAAAATAATGTCCGGCCTGCACCACAGCCTGGAAAGGCTGCCTAAGGGAAAACATTTCTGGAGTAAACTATCCGCCAAACTGTATCCAAGCTACACTCCAAATCAAACTAGTTGTTTGCTCCAAAGAGGAAACCAGGAATAAACTAATGTATTTGCAGTGCGGGAAATCAAGCACCCAAGATGAGGAGCAAGTCAGTAAGCCTGATTATTGGAAAGTGCCTGCCTATACTGAAGAATATTAACATTTCTTACAAGCATCTCTTGTATTATTTCCCTTTTTCTCCTTCTTGACAGGAAAGTTCTGCTGGTTTAAGATCATATGTCTAATTAATTGCATTTTACTAGCTGAGTATTGCTCAGACAGTGTTTCCTAATTTCTCAAGTTTCTGGATAGCAGCTCAAGACAGTGCTGTGCAAGTGCTTTAATAAAGGCAAATTCGAACAGAATCCTTGCATTAGTTTCCCAAGAGAGCAATGGTTTCCCAAATCAGAAGTTAGGAAGAGGCAGACCAGAAGCTACCTGGGTTGGTAAAAGAGAAAGCAAAAGGGGATGAGAGCACTAGAACCTCCCAAATGCCCTGCCTCTATTTCCTCCTACTTCTCTGCAACACCCAGCTTCTGACTTACCCAGTCTACAGCATTTAGACACCATGCTGGAAGGGTAAATTAGAAGCATGCAAGGAAAAGGTAAGGAATAATAAATATTCTCTAGCAGGCACTGTCATTTCTTTCCTCTAGAGATGGGTGTTTGCCACTGAGAAAAACTGATCATATGTCTATCAATGCTCTTTCCTTCTTTCTGTTTCTGACCCCAAACTTCTGTTAGAAGTTTATAAACTAATTCTAGTTGTTTTTTTACCATACTTTAGAAAATACATGTATTGAACAACCATAGGAAAAAACCTGCAGAACAGAACGGTTACAGTAAGTACATGCATATTTATTTCTAGACTGGAATATTTTAAGAAGACCTGATGGCTTAATCTGGGTTTTTTGAGACATTCATTTTATAAATAAGATGATCTATAATCTACCAAAATAAACTCTTCCAAATCTGTTAAACATCTGCACATGAAAAGTGGTTGTTGTGAGATTACAGTGAAATGATCCCAAGGAATATGTCCTCAGAGAAAGTATTCTGCAGAAATGGTATGATAGAGTTGTTCCGTGTTGGAAAAGGACATCTTTAAAATATTTTAGTCAGCCAGAATCATTAGCTAGCCTGTAACATGAAACGCAGAAACACTGCATCAAGTCTAGGAAATGAAAGTATCCCATTCTGGAGCTTTATCTCATTAGGGGCATTCCAAACACAAAGCATGGAGTAACTGTTTTAAGGACATAAACATGTTTGCTTTTATGTTAGGAGTAAATTGAACCTTTGTAAGAAAGTATAAGTTTGGTGGGAATTAAAATCACACTTCTACGTTGTTGGACTGAACACTGCCTCTGAGCAGAAGTGCTTTAGTTTCAGTTTCTTTTCTCAGCTTTTAGGTACTCTGGGTGGAGTTACTGGGGAATACGATAACTACTTCAATCACGGAAAAAAAACATTGAGCTTCTTTCCCTCTACACCCTCCATTTTTTACAATATGTGCTTACCATAATGGTATTTTAAAGAACTAGAAACTAGTTTTTCTGTGAGCAAAAGGGACAGTCTGTTAAGTGAAAATGCAGCCGCTGGCTCCCATATCCCACAGCCCCACTTTTTTCTCTGCTCTCACGGTTTTCTTTAGTTAAATCAGGAGGCAGCTTGGCCAAAAGTAGGACAGCTGTTTTTCCACACTAGCTATAAGAATCTTTACTATTGCTTCTTCTTAAAGTTTACAGTTTAGGAAATCAAATAATAGATTGAGGAAAGCATGTCACTAGGGTGGCTGAGAGAACCAAATGTTCTTTCAGAAAACAAAATTTCACTGAAAAAATCTAAGTCATTTTGTCTCAGGAACACTCAGCTACAAATAAGAAAAGGTGCATGGAGGAGACCATTCCCACTACTGCAACAACTGCAGCTGGGTGCAGTTCCATAAAGTAAAAAATTCAGATTAATTAATATAATTCTCCCAAAGGAAGTGGGAAGATAAAGTAAAATTGGACACTATTAAGGGGAATTATTTTATTGTATTGTGTTTCTTTCTTTAAAGTTTTTGAAAAAAGTCCACATTTAGCAAGACCAAGTGGACTGTAAGATGCTCTTCTTCCTGTCACTTAATCTCCACAAATTCTGCCCAACTACTTGCTGTTGTTTAATTTGAGAAACCTTAGTGAATGCAGAAGGTACTGAAAAGGTGATATGGAAAAAGTTGTCCTTTCATTTGCAATAGCAACAGCTAAGTAATCACAGCAGTATCTTTCCACTCCAATGTCTCCTTGCAGTGTTATTCAAGCAAATTCTGTACGTAACCACATCTAAGGGTAAAAATAGGTTGGATTTCCATATGCAGTTGATTCTTCTTCTCCACCAACTTAATGCAAGCCATTTATGACATGTACACAACATGATGGGTGAACAATTGGCTGAAGGGTTGGACAGAAAGCATTGTAGTAAATGGAGTAACAGCTGGCTGGTGGCCAGTCACTAGCGGTGTTCTCCAGGGCTCAATTTTAGGTCCAGTTCTGCTCAATGTTTTTATCAATGACCTGGACACAGCCATTGAGTGCACACTAAGCAAGTTTGCTGGTGATACTAAATTAAGAGGAGCCGTTGATTGAGAGATCTTGATAGATTAGCGTGCTGGGCAGTCACCAACCGTATGAAATTTAATCAGGACAAATGCTGGATTCTGCACCTGGGACAGTGTAATCCTGGATGTACGTGTAGATTGGAGGACCAGAGGCTGGAGTGCAGCCCTGCAGAATGGGATCTGGGGGTTTTCATTAATGGTAAGCACGGTAAGAGTCAACAATGTGTGCTGCTGGCCCAAAGGGCCAACCATATCCTGGGGTGTATTAGGCACAGTGTAGTGAACTGGTCAAAAGAGGTGATTGTCCCACTATACTCAGCATTGGTGTGGCCTCACCTCGAGTACTGTGTGCAGTTTTGGGCTCCACAATATAAGGATATAAAAATATTAGAATGTGTTCAAAGGAGGGAAACAAAGATGGTGAAAGGGCTAGAGGGCATGACTTACAAGGAGAGGCTGAGGATACCAGGTTTGTTCAGCTTAGAAAAGAGGAGACAAACGTGACCTCATCGCTGTCTACAAATTCCTCATGAGAAGGAGCAGAGAGGGAGGTGCTGGTCTCTTCTGTCTGGTGTCCAGTGATGGGACATGAGGGGATGGCTTAAAGCTGCATCAGGGGAAATTCACACTAGATATACACAAAAGTTCTTAACTGAGAGGGTGGTCAAGCACTGGAACAAGCTACCCAGGGAAGCGGACATGGCCCCAAGCCTGTTGGTTTTCGAGAAGTGTTTTGGACAGTGCTCTTAGATATATAGTTCAACTTTTAGGTTGTCCTGTGTGGAATCAGGAGTCAGATTCGATCATCCTTGTGGATCCCTTCCACCTCAGGCTATTCTATGATTCTATGATTTTATGATTTTTTTTATTATTATTGGGTGGCCCATACAACCACAAATAGGTGCCCAAATGACCACAAATAGGTATCAGTCACAATGTTTGTGTACTGTCAGCTACAGAAGTTGTTTGGAAACAGGATTCAAATAAAATAATTATGTAATAAATCTGTCTCTTATAAGTAGATAATGCCTTATATATGATCTTACTTCACATTCCCATGATGTCCGCTAATTGAACTGTTGTATTCCACGTGGCAGATTACACTAATGAAGAATGGTTAATAGCAAGGAAATACATGTTATGCAGATAATAAGCTATTATGAATCACTTGTTTAGTAATTTTGTGATTTTTTCCTTAAAGAATGGAAAATGCAAACACTGGAAAAAATGAGAAATCACATTCATATCAACATATTGAAAAGTGGACAAAAGAGGAAGTCAAACAATGGGCAAATGAAGTTGTTAAGATTGACCAGAAATATGCAGAAATCCTGTTTGACCAAGATGTGACTGGTTTTACTTTGAAACTGATGACTAAAGCAGATATTGTGGAAATGGGCATACCTCATGGGCCTGCTCTTCAAATAATGCATTTCCTGAAAGAGCATGACATTCTAGCTAAAGGTTCAAACGAGGCTGTGGAACAAGAAGGCACTGAACAGAGTATTGGTGGAGAAGAAGACGGAGAAACTGCAAAGAAAGATGGGCCATTTAATTCCAGTATACTGCAGGATGCTAAGGCAGAGCCCACAGAAGACAAAAAAGCAATGAATTCAGCTGACAAACAGAATGTATCAGAGAAGCCACTGTCAAGCAGCCAACACCCAGCTGGAAATATGTGTATGCCGCATGCTTTTGATAATTTCAGGGATGGTACTCGATACATACAGTATAATATTCTTAATGTCCCAGAAACAGGGCCGCTTAATCTCATTGATCCAGTACATGAATTCAAATTATTTACCAACAGAGAGAAGGCACTAGAAGAGGATATCATGATGAAATTTAGCAATGAAGTCTTTAGATTTGCTGCAGCCTGCATGAACTGCCGCACAAATGGCACTATTCATTTTGGAGTACGTGATAATCCACACGGAGAAATCGAAGGAATAAAAATTACCAAGAAAGAAGCATACATTGACCATTTTAATAAATCCATCAGAAACTACTTTAGTGAGCCATACACCAGCATTGCAAAAGCTTGCATTAGAGAACCTAGATTTGTGGAAGTATTATTGCAAAATGGACATCCTTCACAGATGTTCGTCATTGAAATAGATGTGGTTCCCAAACACTGCATCTGTGATACTAAATATTTCTGTACCAACACGTACGAATATAAGAGTAAGAGTTGGAAAAAAGCTGTCTTCGTCCGGGATGGAGCTAGTTCCAAAAATATTCACAATACAAAAGACTTTGAAACTTTTAAAGGTAACATGACATCTTTAGCAACTTTTCGTAAAAGACAAGAGGAAGATTATAACTTAAAGCCAAAGAAGTCAATGAATGAAGGACTAAAGCTAGTTAGTCTGCTCACAGGTAACAGGGACTCACTAGATAGCTCTTATTACGACTACTACATTTTGGTAACAAACAAGTGCCACCCAAGTCAAACTTCACACTTAGACTTTTTACAGGAAATAAAATGGTTTGCTGTGCTTGACTTTGATTTTGAATCAGAAATGAATGGTGTGTTCAAGACATACAAAAGAAATCGAAATGCCAGACTTCACTTTCCAGATTATTATGAAAACAAGGTGGGTTCTGTTTATGAACATGCTGAAAGGCTGAAACTGCATCAGGAGACCAACTGGATTTTCTGCAATGGTGGATCAGACCTCAAAGGCAATCATGAACTACCATTAGATCCTAATTCATGGCTACAGTACAGAGCCACTGGTGTCAGAAAAATGATTTCATTTCTTTCACACAAAGATGTAAAGCAGAGCGGAAAGTTTTTAATAGTGTTTCTTTTGCTTTCCACAGTGGAAGATTCAGTAGATCCCTTTACTGAGACTTTTATTACATTTTACCAAGAATTAAACGGACTAGAGCACATGGTCTGCATTTGCATTGGTGCAGGTATGTACCAGCGATGGAAAGATATTCTGTGTGCTAGAGGAATTAGTGAGGAAGTACTTTCAAATAAATGTGTTTCTCACTTAAGCCTGGAAATGGTAAATGGTACCATCTTAAAATTCACATCAGTGACACAGTCTTCTGAAAGACTTCTGCCCTCTGTTGGTCATTCTACCGTTCTTCTAAAGAAGCAAGAAGACTCCATGGCAGCATTGGAAATACTTTGTGAAAATGAATGCAAAGACACAGCAATAGAGAAGGATGCAGATAAATTTAAAAATTTCCTGAAAGAGCGGGAAGCAGATTTTTATCGAGGTGGTAAAGTATCGTGGTGGAATTTCTATTTTTCATCTGAAAATTATACTTCAGATTTTATCAGAAGGGACAGTTATGAAAAGCTTGAACAACTAATAGTGTCTTCATCTAATAGTGCTGATCAATCACCGGTAAAAATTATCAACCTTTACCACCACCCAGGCTGTGGTGGGACAACATTAGCTATGCATATCCTTTGGGATCTCCGGAAGCGATTCAGATGTGCTGTTCTGAAAAACAATCCAAGTGATTTTGGAACACAGCTGACTGCTTTACTCACCTGTGGAGCAAACAACGACACGGATTATTTGCCAGTGTTACTTCTTGTGGATGATTTTGAAGAGCAAGAAAATGTCTATTTTCTGCAGAAAGAAATTCAGGCAGCTATAACAGAAAAATGCATTCGGTATGTAACTCCTTTAGTGATCATTCTAAACTGCATGAGATCTCAGAATCCTGATGAAATTTCGACAATCAATTCCTTGAACAGTATTTCTTTAAAGCATATGCTTTCTGTAAAAGAGCAAAGGGCTTTTGAACAGAAACTAAAATATATTGAAGAGGTGCATTCAGATGTTGACAATTTCTATTCGTTCATGATTATGAAGAAAAACTTTGATCCACAGTACATAGAAAAAGTGGTAAAACATACCTTGCATAACTTGACTATTACCTCTAAACCAGCACAACTTGTTTGCTATCTAACATTGTTAAACTCATATGTAAAAACATCTATAGTTTCAATATCACTATGTGAAGAATTCTTAGGAATTAATTCTCAAGAGATCGGCTGCAGTAAAGATAAATTAATAGAAAAGATGGGAATTTGTTCGAATATTCTAATATATGATAAGGTACATGAATACCCAAGACACAAAGGTCTTCGTATCATTCACACACTGATAGCATCTCACTGCCTAACAGAACTGAAACTAACCTATGACTTGCCTAAAAGTGAAATCACATTGCAGTTATTGAAAGAAGATTTATTTTATAAGACTTCGTTAAAGCAAGACAAACTTACTCGTGATATACAAACCCTGCTGATCACTAGACAGCGCAAGGAACATGGCGATGAGGCAGACACATTGTTTTCTCCCCTAATTGAAGCCATTCATAAGGAAGAGAAGCGTGGTAACGTGGAATATGTGTTAAAACAAGCATCTGCTAGATTTGAACAAAATGGTTACATTTGCCAAGCCTTAGCAAGATACTTCTATATTAAAGAAAGGAATTTTGACTCTGCATTGTACTGGGCCAAAGCAGCCAAAGAAAGAACACAACGCAATTCGTACATATCAGATACACTAGGTCAAGTCTTTAAAAGTAAGCTAAGATACCAGGTAGAGTGCAAAGCAGAGAGTGCAGTCCTGACAGCTGAGAAACTGAAATACTTGCTAGAGCTTGCTGAGAATGCTTCACAGGCTTTCAGAGAATCTCAGTGCCAAGCAGACAGTGAACAATATTTGCAGCATCAAAAGCTTAAAAGAAAGATTCAAACGTACAATACTGCTGGTTATCAGGGAGAGATAGAAACTGGTCTTTATGTTATTGATGTCCTTTGGCATGTTCCTTTTTTCAGCAAAAAAGACCCTTGGTGTAGAAAAAATATGACAAAGTATCTATCAGGAAATAGTGTTTTGAATGTAGATAACCCCAACAGAGAGAGTGAAATGTTGAAGGTTCTTCAACAACATTCCAGCTTTTTATGTAATTTGCGACTCAGGTTGAAAAGGGCATTTGACTTTTTTGAAGACTACTTTGTGTTTTTCAAAACACAGACCAATGAAAAAGAAATTGTAGAAGCAAAATTGTATGAGAAGGTTCAAGAACATTTTACCAAATACACAGAAATATTTTGTGATTTCAGTTTTGAGCAGCTGAAAAATAAACATGTCTCAAAGTTGCCCATGTCTCAGTATATAGAAGTATACAGGGACACTGTGGAGGCTTCCAAAGCAGGCTCATTTTCTGGCATTTTGGAATACCTCCACAGAAATCACAGAAATGCTGGCAGAGAAATAGAAGACATAGTAGAAGCATATGCATTTTTGTGTGAGGAGAATGCACATGCAACTCTGAAAGACAAACAGAATTTCATTTTGGCAAATGTTGTTCTGAACTGCATTATACCTAAATCCACGAAATTATATCCCTCTAAGGAGCTTAGAAGTCTGCTTGTAAGCATTCTACAGGAAGTGGGACCAACTTCACAGTGTGTAGAGCCTTTCTTCCTAGCCTCCTTGTTGTTCTGGCCCCAAAACAGAAAACAACTAAACGAAGATTCCAGGAAAATGGAAATTTATGTTATACGCTTAAGTGAGTCTTTCAAAGAGCTCTACAGGACCCTGCATCGTTCCAGGCAGCCTCTGGCTCTCTTCTTTCTGGCAAAAGGCAGTGGTCTGAACAGATTTATTCACAAAGGAAAAATAGATCAGCTTTTTAGTTCACTTTCAGAACAGGAACTGAATTCCTTCTGGCAGAATGGAAATATCTGGAAGGAACAGGCTGTTCAAGATCTTTTGCTTCCTTTGGATGGAAGAGCTGAGGGTAAGGTTATCTACGTAGACTATGGCAGCAGTGAAACCTTTAGGATACCAGTGCAGCCTGTTCCCTCATGCATGTTGAAAAATGGGCAAAACATACAAAGAGTGTCTTTTTACCTTGGGTTTTCCATTGCTGGTCTCCTGGCATACAACACACAAAGTCTTTCATCAAAACAATAGGTATTGCAGTTTCTCAGCTACCAGGCTTTTTCAGGCAAAATTGTCCTTTAACTTCTTTTTGGTTTGTTGGGGCTTTTTTTGACCAACAATTGTAAATGACCACCACAGGCTATCCGTTATATTTCCTTCTTCGCTATGTTAGTCTTTCAGTCTGATGCAGAATTGTCTTTCTACTGTCATAACAGCTGTTTGGACAGTCAGTCAAACTGAAATGTTGGTGCAGTTAGTCCTGTAGATTGGTCACTACTACTCAAAATTCATTGGTTGATAACAACATGAGAAATCATTAAAAATAAAAAAAAGAGATAATTCTAAAAAATAATATTTTTAAAATGTTATCTTTAAATACTATCACTTTTAAGAACCCTACTATCTTGCTAGCTTTTTTGCCATTGCTTATAATGAAGGAGGTATCACCCTGATTTTCATACTCTCGTATAAGCAACGCAAGAACAAGGAATCTGTGTTAGAAAACATGTATCATGTAACATTTCCCGATACTCCATTGCTCCATTGTATCTGGTGTCGTCTTGGCACAAGGGTAATATAAAAGGCTATTTAGTCGCAAAGCAGTATTTTTCCTCTGTTGTTATTGTACATGCTTGAATAATGTAATGCATTTGTATACAGGCCTGCACTAATAGCCAAGCTGTACATATTGTGGGAGGACAGAAGCACTGCTCTTTTACCTTCTCAGGGCATTTCTAAATATGTGATTATTAAAGATACGACTTCTTTCTGCTGTACTGTAAAAGCACAAACCCGCTGGCATTTGATATCCATATTAAATAGATTTTATTCTTTTGTGTTGGGTCTCCTTCTGTTTTATATTTAATTGATCCAGTTTGGTCATTCCTTTCCTTATTCATAAGGAAAAGAATTCCATTCCATTAGTTCCTTCAGTGACAGATTTTTTATCAACATTGATCCTCACAAAAATAGGCAATTTAAATGCTTAAAGTGGTCATTGATTGCATTGCCTTTGCCATGTCTATAAAACTGCCTTCTATTTTTAGACACGATGAACATTCCAAAAAAGGAAAAGATATTGGTGCAAAGCACCAGAAACTAGAAGTTACTGCTGTCTGGGGTGTGCAAGGTGTTTCACTTTGCACTTTGTGCATACAATTCACGAAAACCAGAGGAGGTCAATGCAAGCAACTGGCTGAAAGAGGTCTGCAGAACCCCACAAATCCTCTTTGCTCTTTGTGTCAGGCAAGGAGGCAGGCAAAAATAAGTTACATCTCAACAGATTAGTAAAAACAAATTGACAAAAAGAAAAACAATAAAGCAGCGGACCATTCTGCTCTAGTGCAGCTCTTCTTTTAGTTCGAAATATGGATAAGGAGCTTTATTATATAATCCAGATCGCTTTTTAACTCTAGCCAAAATATATTTCTCTTGGCAAGAATGCACACTTCATTTTAACCTGTATCCACTTTGTTTCTAACCCTACACTTTTATTTCAGACAGGGTGCTATAGGATCAATTTTCATGATAATTCATTATTTGTTCTTGTTAGTCCTCAGGATATCGCTGTACAATTTATCAGTGACTAAAGGATTTACCCTTCCAAACAAAGATTTGCAGCAAATAATTTGCCATATCTTCACGGCAACTGAAGATGTCAGTCTTCATCTCAGTCAGTCACATCTCCTGAGAACTGCAAGCATTCTCATCGGCCCAAACTCAGCTGAGCTCTATCGGGTGGCACCCCGGGCGCACTCGGCAGGGTGCAGTGGCCAGCGGCTGTGGGGTGCCCCATGGCGGGAGGCTGTGAACTGCCCTGGGCTGGTCGCAGCCGGTTCCAGCAGGCTCCAGCACCAGTGTGAGCACCCCATCACCTGCCAAACCTCCGCCATTCATAATCAGACACGTTTAAGGAAGAGCAGCAGCTGTAATGGGCAGGAGAAATGGTGGAGGAGATGTTGTGGGAGACATGTGGAAGGGGATGTTGTTGGGGCATGGTCAGAGACACGCTTCTGGAAAGGGGCGATGCACATCAGGGCTGGAACACCCCTGAGGGACTGCGGCCCATGGGTGACCCACCCCCAGGGCAGAGGAAACAAGAAATAAGGAGCAGTGGAGAAGCAGAAGAAAAGAACCAGAAGCAAGGAAGCAGCAAAAATAAACCACTACGTGCAGACACCGACCTCCTCCGCTGCAGGCCAGTTGCCTTGGCAGGGGGATTGGGACAAGCTGAGCAAAGGTGAAAACAAGGGGAGTTGTGGCTAGGAAGGGGGAAGAAGAAGCGTTGAACTGAAGTTGAAAAGGGAAGAAGGGATTTGCCTAAGTGTTTGCTTAGTTGTTTGTCTTTTTGGTTTCTCAGAACCCCAATCAGTAATTAAACGCTACATGAATTGGCAATAAATTAAGTGAAATTCCCCAAGTTGAGACTGTTTTGCCTGTAACGTGTGTACATAACCCTTGGGATCTGGCACAGTGTATTACATGCTAGACACCACACTATATGCCTGTGTGAGTTTACAGAAATACAGATTTTATTATTTGTATGTATCAGGCTGTTTGTTATAAATTTGTGTTCTTATCAGCAGTAGCTCATTAATAAATACAGTTATTTGACATCTTTAATTGCACAGTATGGAACTGTATTTGATGATACCTATCACACACAAAGGCTGACAGAATTGCCTATTTTCCATTACTTTGTAAGACCACTTTGTTCATGGCTCATAACTTTGTTAATCTTTGTATTTTGAAAACGAAGCCAAATATCTGCCTCAGACATATTTTGTGTTAATTAAAGCCAAAGGGCTCAGTAGCTTCCAAGTGTGAGGTTAAGAAAAAAATATGTTTTATTGCCTGTGTTAAACAACTGTACCAGCTTTTTCCAGCATGCTCAGGAACTCGTTGGAGTTTGTGTTTAAAAAAGGGTTTACTCTGGTAGGAGAAAAAAGATAGACGGGAGGGGACATTTGTCTGCACAAGCCTAATTTTATCAAGTTGCAAGGCCTGAAAAGGCTGCCAATTATACATGGGCATATGCAAGCTTGGGTTTTAACAGCAGAGCCTATACACAGAGGACAGCCCCAGAAGTTGCAGGTCTGGGCCGTGATGACCCAAGTCAAAGTTAAGAGCTCATCCCTGCACTGCCAGTGCTAGAAGCCTGGAGGAGACAACCTGATACAAACTGGTCATGCAGGAGCCAAAGGCAGGTCCACAGGAAGGAGGAGAGGCAGGGAGGCCCAGGAAGCCGTTTGACTTCCACAAACCATTGCGATGCTGTCTCAGCAGATCCCGCCGGTGTGCTGATGGAACAGCCCAGGTCCCGGCTGCGCCCAAGCAGCCTTTGTGGACTGTGAGCTCCTGTGTAGGAACAGCAGCTGAGGAATCCTCTCCTGGAAGAGTGCAAGGCCTGCAAAAATCAGTTTAGAGGATGGAAATTAAGAGTACTGAAGATCCTTTTTTGTCTAAAATCAGAGCTAGAGGGCTTCACAACCAGTGACAGAAAGGAAAATTTCCACTAAGGAGATCTTAGGGGAAACAGACTAGAGCATGGCTGCTAAGGTTGAGGATGAGAACAGTGGCAGGGTCTAGACTAGGTAAGAGGGAACAAGAACAGAGAAACAGATATCAGAAGGTGATCAGACAAGAGGCAGATATGGAGATCCATGATGCTCAAGGGAAAGAAGCTCAATGGAATGAAAAAGCACACAAGAGGAGGGAAGGGAAGGGAAGGGAAGGGAAGGGAAGGGAAGGGAAGGGA
>Ga0065711_1007093_pt1 | contig 31278 bp, 19 predicted proteins | sample Hoacrofraction12_FD_59098 | JGI IMG/M metagenome (GOLD analysis project Ga0065711, IMG submission 59098) | Hoatzin crop microbial communities from Cojedes, Venezuela - Epithelial fraction 12 v2 (version 2) | ecosystem: Host-associated > Birds > Digestive system > Esophagus > Crop | place... | reverse complement strand
TTAACATATAAGCAGAAATACACATCACTGCAGTATTGGTATTTGAAAAAAAAAAAAAAAACACCCACCCCACAACCACAAGAAATTACACATTTCATTATCAGATTGTGGTTCTATATACATTTATGTCCAAACATATCCTTACTCATGCCACACTAAATAAGGCATATCCATTCAGGAAAGGCAGTTATAAATCGCTGCAACACTGGAATCTATAGTGGACTTCACAGAATTCAGATTATTTTCACTAAAGTGAAAATAAAGTACAGGAAACTGATATTATCTCAGTGCCTTACAGACCATTACAAAAAGAAACAAAGAACACAGGGAGAAAGCTAAACACAAACAAAACCTGTCTCTCTGGTTCCACGCCCATTTATACCTGCTAAGCATTGCTGACTGCAGGATTTCACTGCTTCATTAAGTGGCAACTTGTGAACTGCAATCTGGCATAGCTGCGTAACCCTTGCTGTCAAAACCCCAACCAACCTAACAATGCATATACACACATGAAATAAATAACCGTTCAATATTCTCCAAATGAGCTGTGTTTCAAGGCCGAGTATAGTGGGCCACAGTCAAATTCATTTAAAATCTAGTTCAGTGTACACATTCAATTTAAATGTTATGATCTGTTCTACCTTTTTGCGATGATGGGTGAATTCTCTTTGAATAATGCGTCTTACACAAATGCGGTTCTCGACTTCTTTGAAGTCCATGGTCAGGCTAACTATTTCCACAAAGCACCTAAAAGTAAAGTCATTGTGGATAACAAATTGTACTAAATATATATGTAATGTGAAGAATGTCACTACATAACAAATAAATTTTAAAAAACACACACTCTAAAGGGATGGGGTGTCCTGTTATTCCAATCCACCCTCCAACCACAGGATTTTACACCTTCCTCTCAGAAACACAAAAAACAAAGCAGCCTGAAAAAAAACCTCTAGTTATTTGCAAAGTAGATTCACTGAGGAGCTCTTTTGGATTGACGCTAGCATCACATTTCCTTCTGACATTCCATAGTTTACTGTATTTCATCATAATCAATATTTATATTGCATAACTTTGATACAGATCAGACAGAACGTCCCAGCTCTGACATTCTACTCAGTGTAGGCTGTACCCACTTCTTCTTAAGATAACAATTCAGTCATTAAATGTAATACTAAATAAGATTTTAAGACAGCAGATGGCATCACTTAGTTAGTTATTTAACTGTTGTACATTGACCATTTACTGTGCAGCATAATCGATTTCTGACGATTAGTAAATGGAGCTCTATGGACATGATAGAAGAGTGACATTTCAAAAAAAAAATACAGTATCACCATTTTACCCACCTGGTTGCCTTGATCTCTACTGAGTTTCATACAGGCATCGTAAAGGAGCCCACTGTTTGCCACAGCTGTGGCTGCCCTTCTTTGATTCAGCAGATACTTCCAAGCCCTTAAGTGAGCCTCCTACAAGCCACCAGCTGAAGCTCTTCATTAGAACAGCAAGAGTAACAGCTGGCTTTCAGAAACCCAGCAGATGTGACTACATCTTAGTGGTAATTTATAGATGGTCTTCCTCATCTGTTCTCACAGGGATCACTATTAGAGCTACATCATGCCATCAGGTACAAATTCACAAAATATTTCGAACCACTGTCAGAGGAGTTGCCCATTCAACAAATCAAGAGTTGACAAAAGTGGTGAATGCTAGCAAAGCTCAGCATCACACGGGAAGTAACAGACCCGGCTCCAAGCTTTGCGAGGGGCTGCAAAACAAGACTGGCTATTCAATCTTCTTTTCGTCATTTCTTTCTCCTTACATAATACATAGAATGTTGTGGGGAAAAAAGGCAGAAAGAGACATTTCCTTTGTGTATCCAGATGACATAAAGATTTGGAAAGGTAAACCATAAAAACACAGGCGTCTGCGCACAGGCTCAAACTGCTGTACAGCAAATGGGAATTCAGAGAAGGCAATGTACCAAGTCATTTTTCTGATCCTTTTCAGAAGAATAACAAAACCATTATGTACTACTCAGGGTATTCAGAAAGTGGCTGTCACAGTAGTTTGTAGGTGTTACAGTAAGAGTTCGTGATCAGAAAGGTTTTGGTGTTTTTTCTTTTTTTCCCCCAGGTGCCATTTGATCAGAGCAGATGCCAGAAAGCACAGTGAGGGTGCGGAGCTTCTGATGCCATCAGGGAGCAGGCGGGTGTCCTTCAGCAGCCTGTGTGGCAAGATTTGTAACTCCAAAGAGGGTAGCCCACAGTGCAGACCTGGTGCAGACGTGGCCCTGTGCTGGCTGATCCCTGTAAGTGCCCTTGCTAACTCAGCCCTCCTGATCCACACACCATTCCACAGAGCACAGCGGAGAGCAACGGGAGGGTCGCTCCGAACCTTGCGTGACAGAGATGTGTGGGAAACGGGGAAAAGGCCAGACGGAGAAGGGAAGAAACAAGCCAGAGTGCAGGAGAAACGCTCTCCTCCTTCCACAGATGTACACAGCTCTGCTTTTCTTTACCCAGTTCTAACTTTCTCTCTGGTCTTGCCTTTTTAAAAACTATTCAGAGCGCCACGCTGTACATACCATATGAACACAGAGATGGCAGCCTTGCAGAATATTTAGCAATTCTTTGCAGCGTTGCCAACAGTTTATCCTTGCTGGATGGGTAAGTGCAAATACCCACCAGCATGCACCTGTAGTGTTTAGTGTGCATTTGATAGCAGCCAGGAGCTTGACCTGAACATCTTCGGTCTGTAGTATGAGATTTTCAGTGAAAAATAAATTACAAAAACCAACCTGGCAAAGCAATTTGTGAAGCAGCTATAGATTTCTTCAGGACAGAAAAAAATCACTACAGAGAATACTGGAAACAAACATTAGAACTAATGAAGAGGTTATAAAATCTTTCCATTTTATCTCTTTCTAAAGATCTGTTTTCTCCCTCGGTGTTCAGATCAGCACATTAGCAGCACTACCAAAGCATTCATCCTCTTTCTGCTCTCAGCCTAGGGAGGAAAATAAGCTTTTTCAGCCACTCAGAGCATGCCACTATACTTCTGAAAAGCAAACAGAAGAGGGAAGAAGGGGTCAGACTCTGATACAATAAATTACATAACCATTCTCAAATTTGGTGGGGTTTTTTTTTTTATGGAAGTCACCTTCTAAAGCTTTGGCTCTGTGTGCTTTAGACAGTGTCTTTTCTTTTTTCCCCTGAGGGTTAATTTTTTTTTTCCAACCTGCTAGTAATACAAATCGAATGTCATTTTTTCTCTGTAATGGAATGCATTAGGCATATAAATCCAACAACAACATGAACCCAAACCAGCAACACCATTACTAATGTCATGATAATTGGCATTAATACTCATTGTAGCCATATGCTTTCTGCTGAGTCAGTTCTGAAATACATACTAGTCCAAAAGGCATTAGACAGAAGATACAAGACTAAATTCCTAGAAGTCACCAAACAGTCAGTAATATTATCTATAGTGAATATCACTACCATAGTGACAAGAATTATACAATACAGTAGCCTACAGCAGCAGAGGTTAACCTCAAGTGATCCTGCCCTGTCCTATCTTACAGCTGCAGCTGAACAAAAGAGATGACATGGACATGGAAGCTAAAAACTGCAGGGCACTAACTCAGGAGAACCGTACTCACTGTCACAAGCAACATGGGGTAGACTTCAAATTTTAGATGAAGCATTTACATTTCAATATCAGACTGTATTTTAACATTATTAGAAGTCTAAAATTACACATAGAGGTCTAGCAGGGCTTTCTAAAACAGAAGCAAGTCAGTTCCTGAATACTGAAGCTGCTCTGGCCCACTCAATGAATTTTGTAGAAACTGAATCTCATAATCAAACTATACAGTATGTTCTTTATGCAGAGACACACATACATACACAAAGAAAAAACATTTTCTATAATCACAGGGAAAGTTCCATCGCCATGTCTGTATTATTTCACATTCAGCTACAGCAAGGTTTTGAGCTAACCTATGAACATAAAGCATTATATTCTCCCCAGCTTCCTTCTGGCAGGGACAAACAGGTCTCCAGAGCTCCACTAGCTCCTATGATGAACCCCTACAGGATCCACTTCCCGATTTGCCTTCCTGCACGTTCAGATTTATTGCCTTCCCAAACCCTCTTTCCCCCTTCTTCTGGGCTAGTCTTGCCAGCTAAATTCTGAATTTATATGAACAGTGAGAATGGATGGTTTCTCAAGCAAGTAACAATTCACTTACACTTTTATCCCAGCCTCAGCTGTCCTAGTTGGTTTGCAGACACCTGTGCAGCAATTGCCAACGGACTGGCTATCTCCTCGCTTCCTTTAATAGGGTGCAACTCCGAAAACCTGAAAAATGATCTCCTCCTTTCTGCCTTTTGCAGTGCTTTTAAACTGGTGGTGGGAGGAGCAGAAAGTCTCCCTATCACGTCATGTGAGAAAAAGCTAAAATTCCCATCAGAAGTGACTCACCGACATTAATCATATATACACCAGATTGAAAGGCACTCAGAACAGGCAGCTTCAATCCCATTCTCAGCTAAGCAAATGAGAAGCAAATTGCTCAACACTATCATATTATTTTAACTGCCATATCTGTACAATTTTGCACAATAGAGCTGATGAATATAAATTAATTATTTCTAGCACTGAACTCAGAGAGAAGTGCTGCTGAATCTTTTGGAAGACGAAACAGCTGAGTAACATGCAACTTCCTTTATTCTGAAATGAAGAAGCATCAATGTAAAGATTTTTGTAAACAAGACATTCGCATCACTTACCACCTGGTTTATGCTTCAGAATAAATATCCTTATCGCTTAACCAAGCAGATGCACATGAGAATCTGCAGTAACCAAATTACAGTGCAGCTTGAAATACTGCAGCTTCTGTTTGCTTCTCACTGGGAACACTGTGAGGTTTTATTCAATAATACTAAATCCAAGTACAAAAATCCAAGGGGTACGGTTCAGATTCAACACTACAACTAAATGTTGGGGGCAAGGAAGGTTGAAGAAAAACCAAAAACATAGTAAGAAAAAATTCTACCATCTCTGAAATGTAGCTTGAGAATGAGAGTATTTATTTTCTTCTTTAAAAAAAGACAACAAAGTCACATTTGGAAATATATGCATCCTACTGAATCTACAAAGCAGGGAATTTTCCAATTCGTACTATGTATGCAATACTGCTCTACTTTCTTCACAAAGTGGATTCAGGCTTTTTGCCCTTCTGGCGTTTCTGATTTTGCCTAATATTAACTAACCAGCTCCTAAGGACTATACTCAGAATTACAGGTGAAGAATATTCTATTAGCCATAAAAACAACAGAATAATTTTAAAGAGTGAACTACGCTGCTCCTGTTTTTCAGGGGAGTATTCTAATGCCCAGGAACTAGATTATGATCTGTCACGGTCCTGTAAATTCAGGATAAATCAAGTGTTGCTCTAACATTACCTTGGCATAAAAGAAATCAAGGCCTTGTTGCAACAAAGCGCTTGAGCTATTGCCAAGTTAACAATTTCTACTGGCATTTAATCGTAGTGTGTTTCCTGAAGCTAAGGCACAGCTTTAGCGTGAGCAGGGCTACTCTGAGCAAGAGACTTGCTCTGTTCAAATCAACGCTGTTCTGACAAATAGCTTTAATATGTAGCAGTGTGTGACACAGAAAACTGGCCAAGGATGTAAATTTAGCTCCTCAATGAATGTTAAAGAATACTCAACTTGGAAATGCTAACTACCACTATAAATAATAAAAATACTTGAGTATATCCTACTTACATTTCGCAAATGTAAGAGCAAACCAGTCAAATTTCCTTCTGGGCAGATGCATAAATATAAGAGTCCTGGTCAAAAATTGGGATTTGCTGTACTTTACACATTTCTACATGTCTAGAGGAAGCGTTTGCACGGCTTCAAAGCTTCAGTCTGTTCTAGTTCCTCACACAACAAAAGAGCTTGCTGCTTTGGACAGACCGCGTGTGTTGCTTCTGGTGTTCCCCCTCCCAAATCTTAACAGTGAGTAAGCCTCCAGGAATGAGCCAAGTGATAATCTCGCTTTCTGTGACATGGAGTATGGCTTTTTGTATAAATATGCTGCCTCAGAATTAGGTTACAGACATTCATTTTGTGAAGCTCTCTGAGGCAGACTGATGATGAGCTCCCGTCCTTTGAAAACACAAACAAACAAACAGTGGCTTGAGTTGCTCACCCAAAACTTGAGGTACCCCAAACCACTATTCGCTCCTGAGACACTTGGGTCTGCCCATACTTCATCCAAGAAAAAAAAAAATCCAGAAAGCAGAATCCCAAACTGACCACCATGCCACATTTAAAGGGTCCCTTACAATGTCAGTAAAATAAATTAAGTTAGCTAACGAGAAAAGAGTTAGGTGGGAGCTACCCAGCCGGCTAGAGCTGCTACAGCACCCCGGTACAGACCCCATACCTCCTCTCCCTGTTGTATATGCACAGGAAGACCACCTTGCCCTGAAGGAAGCTCACATCAATCTTTCAGCAAATGCTAGCAGGAGCAGGACCACGCTCATTTGTTCTGCTTTCACACCTTGTTTATCAAAGATTTTCTACTAATGTCTTAACTGGCAAAAAGCCTTATCGGAAGGAAAGCCTTTCCACGAGGGCTAAACAGAGCCCGATGCAGGTTCACAGCTTTCCTTGTGTGGTTCCTGAAGGCATTTATTTTGCACATTCACTCAGTACTTAGTAAAGCAAGAAAGACAGAAACATTCTGATTTTTGGTGGCCTGGCTTTTCCACAGCACCTTTAACAGTCTTTTGACATGTTCGAAAAGAAGCATCCCATCGAAAGGGTTAGAGACATTGTAAGTTGCAATTGTCCTTGAAGAATAAGTCCACTTTCTCTGGGTAAAGATTTTGAATGGTAAATAACAAGGAAGACTGGAGATAAAGTGGTCCCAATTGCTACTGATGGTCCCAATGCCATGTTATTGTTGTTTAGTGTATAAAAAAGAGTGCAGGATCTCGAAAAGTCATATTAATAATGTAGAAAAGTTCAGTCTGAGGACTATCAGTCTGGTTGCTATAGCAGATCCTATAAAAAGAAAATCAGAAAGTAAATCTTCACATTTCTTGAGAGCATAAAGAATGACTATGCTTGATTTTAAAAACTAGTATCTCTGCTCTCTTCTGTGCTGAGTACTGGAAATCAAGCGGGAATAATACCTCACAGCATTTGAGACTTGTGACTAATAAGAACAAACCAACTACCATTAGTTTGTAAACTAAGTTTGTAGCAACATATACAGCATCCTGAATCCACAGAGAGGACCAATCCACATTTGTGTGAAGTATCTAGCTCTCAATAATCGCTCCAAATTACGTGTGGGAAGACCAAGGCGAGAGGTTTGGGTAGATGGCTAACAGGGACTGTATGTACACAGGTGTTTAAATTTAGGCCAGAGAAATAGCCCAGGCACCTGCAGCCCTTTTGGCATGATCAATGAAATCTCAGTCTAGTCATAACTCCATACCTCAGCCCTGCCACACCACCCTAAGGCCCGCACAGCAGTGACTCAAAGGGGGAAGTTCAGCAGGTGGTCTCCCAGAGTGACATCTAAAAGGCCGTGTGCTTACAGGACAGAGGGATGACCACGGCTTTCATTCAAAAAGAAGAGCCTATTTCTATGTTTTTGAATGAAAACTGTAACTTCTTCTATGTTAGAAGAGCCTCATGGCCAGAATATTAAGCCAATGTGAGAACATATTTCTGAAAAAAAACAGCAAACAAAGAAAAAAAAATAAACCAAACCAAACAATAACCACCAACACCCAAAAAACCCCCTTTCCAACCAGCGCAGGTGTAAGACAAACAAAGAGATTCCTGACCTTAGGCTATTCTCTAACCTAGTGGCTTGCAGCTTTTCTGAGAAACTGGAGTTTGCACCTCCTGCCAGGCCACCCTGGAGAACAGCAAACCTGAGTCGTGTGGGTCCTGTGCAGCCATGGCCAGCAGCTGGCAGGTCTCTGTTATGGCCCCTGCTCCTTCCTCCCCGTTGCATAGCCAGCCTAGGCACACACTCACGGCTCAAAGTAGCTGAGTTCAGCACAAACTCAAGGTAGTTTGCCCTCCAGAAGAAGCCAAGCGTATCAAAAGTCTGTAACGACTTTGCAGCCTGACACTTCCCTCCCTATTTTAATTCAGCCCCAAGGAAATCCTTTTAGGCTGGAAAGGCACTGTTTGTAGCAGCAGGAACCGAGGTCCACCACCACCGCCACCAGCTGCAGACCGCTGCACCCTGCCACGCACTGCGCAAGGAGGAGCCCGTCGCGCGGGAGGCTGGGCTTCATCCTTTCTCCTCTCCAGATGCTTCACAGCAACTGCCGTCAGACAGGCTGGAATGCAGCATGAAGCTTTTCATGCTAAGTTTCCAGTACGTTTCTGTACTCTCATGACTCTAATTCCTCTTTCTTGTCTGTTTAGAGACATAGTGAGGTAACACACGCTACAAATAAAACAAATGTCTTTGAAGAAGGCCTCAGATGCTCAGGAAGTCCTCTGCAGTTTGTGGTTCAATCTGTTTCCTCTCCAGTTTAATGTCACATGTTGGCTTCTTAAGATCTGTGTGGTGCTTCAGATATTTTCACTTAGTCTTACTAAGACCAAATTCCTCCCCATTTAGGTGAAATTGGAGTTTTCATCCATGTTATCTGGACTTTTTCACTGATCACAGAACAAGTCCTAAATTGATAATGTATTAATATGGGAAAAACAGAAAGGGGATGATCTGAATACGAATAATCAGAAATAACAAGGTTATCTAAATAGAGAACTCAAACAAAATCTGAGTGTCTTGGAGTCAAGAGAAAGATTTTACCTTTCACACTTACAGTTAATTTCTAGCCTTGTTATGCACACTGAAATACGTGCTTGCCTTTGTTTCTACCTAACAGTACAAGGGTCTCAGAAAACTATGTCAGCAAATAGGAATAATGACCAGCCTTGATTCCAGCATAACATGACAGAAACAAAAGCAGGATCATGAAGAATTGTAGAAGCAGGCGCTGAATGCCCGAAGGGAACAATTCACGGGAAGTTAATGAGTACCCAATATGAGATTGAGTAGGAAAGCAACAGAGTCAGGGTACGAGACCTATGGAGGAAAAGCAGAAAATGTAAACAAGGAGACCAAAGAACGAACTAGGGCATCGACAAGCGACAAACTCTAGGCACTAGAAAATGAGAACTGAAATAAGCAATCAGATGCAGGAAGGCAGAAAAGAAAAGGCCAAAGAGTCACGAATAATTTTTTTTTAAAATGTGCTATTGAAAAAGAATTGCAACGTGCTATGCAAAACTTCGCAGCCTGTCAAATTTTAATTATCTTTTCCATTACTGATTAGGTCTTCTCATTGATTTGATGAAAATACAAACTTTCAAGCGTTTTAATGTTACTCCCGTCTGCTGCGATCTGCTCTCACAGTGGAGAACCAGAATCCCAATGAGCAGAACGGGACATTTGCTGCAAGATAATCTCTGCCCTTAAATATTACAGGAACCCTGAGTAAACGCCCATCTAAAATGAAGAACACGGCAGAAACTTCAGTGACATCAGTGAAGTGGGATTTTACAAATAAGCTTCTCTGAGAAAGCAACCTAAAATGGAAATTTTATCTTTAAATTCTTTTTCTTTTTTTCGTCTTGATTGGAATAATTACTTCTCCAACCATAGGGGCATCAAACGGGACACAAGCGATGGGCATTAGCAGGCACATGGCCACACGATGCACAGCACCGGTGCCCGCACACGACCACACCAAGTTACGCACGTACTCACTTGACACATCCCCCTTTCTTCCTCCCAGCTCTCTGGACTGATTCCCTTTCAATCAAATAAGAGGCAGAAAGATGCCAGCCAGCCCAGAGCCAGCACCGTCACCTCTGTGCCACCTCCCCTCCCTTCTCCCTGCGGAGCAGCCCCGGGACACAGGGAGGGCAGGAGGGGAGCTGGGCATTTCCCCCACCGCAGCGTCCAAAGCAGCAGCAGCCACGGCTGGAGCAGGACAAAGCGGCTAAGGTCAGGGCTGGAAACCAACGCCCGGACCAAAGTGCAAAGGAAGACGCCTGGAGCTTTGCCCCTGCTCCTTTAGGGACAGCACGCAGAACATGCTGCTGTTTGCAAGCTACAGAGAAAAAGCCATTTGCATTCCTTTCACATACAGTGGCTTCCAACCACCTGTGTTAAATCTTAATTTATATAAATGAAGGTGCATTGGTCATGAGAGCATTAAGTCATTTTTGTATTACTGCTGTTGCCGAAGTTACTTCGACAGGTAGTTGATTCATTTCAGACAGAGTCTTAAGTCTCTCTGCTCAGATTCAGCGGGAACATTCAAGCAACACAGGCCACAGTGAAACCAGGTGCATTAAAAACTGGCCCACTGTCAGCCAGGAGCCTTTGATGAGATTCACTGGAATACAGACAGTAGTGCTTACTCTGGAGCAACCTGGGAAGGCATCCTTTATCTCTGCTTTTATTTGTATGTTAGTATTTAAGACTAATTCTTCCAATAATTCTTAAGAGTTAATTAAGAAAGAAGACAGTGGGCATAATCTCTTTTGGAGAATCCAGTACTAAACAGAAATGCCATTTCAGAACAGATGTTGTTACAGATTAGGTGTAATTAATACTACGTTGAAAATGGACAAAACTGAATTCAATAGATACTGTATATTTAAGGAACTCTGATAAAGTAAAAACTCCTGTTCACATCTTTGTGAGAACAGAAGGTTCTCCGTATGTTGCAGCAGCGCGCAGAATGCACCAGAGCAAAGAGAAAGATCAATTGCTGTAATCTAAAAAAGCTAAGCCTGAAAGAGACACGCATCAAGTTCTGTGCTCACGGTCACTAAAAGGCAAGGACAGATTTTACAGAGCAAAACTGGGTTTAAATCTGTAGTAAAAATGCTCAGAGTACCTGAAGTTTTGCTGGAAACGAGAGAAAAGTTCAAAGGCAAGCAAACTTCCATTTTTGCAAGGGAGAAGGCAGCAGTGAGAAAATTAATCTTGTGCATTAATCTTAACATTCCTCGCAAGTGACTCAGGCCTGCAGAAGAAAACATTCCCACTATCTGGTCAGAAAATGTCGTGTTTCCCACACGGAAGGGCGGAGAGGAGCCTGAGCAGCACTGGTTTTACTACTTCACCCCGATGAATCTGTTTGCAGACCCTTCAGCTGCCCAGAGTCCCAAACTGCTAAGGAAAACAGTTTCCATTTACCAACAAAAATGAAACTGGCCCTCACACGTATAATAAGCTCATGTCAGAGCATTCCTAAGCAATTGTTTAACGATTTGTAATTTATTATACTCATCCTTGGTAAAAGCATCTTAGAACCAGAAGCAGCAGCAGCAAAGTAGAAGAGATACTAATAACTCTGCAGCTATACGTGTTTACACAGTTAAGAACTACGAATGCGTACTTGACGTGGTGACAAGTGTAAAAAAGTCCATCCAGCAACGAAGAGCAGGAAACCCCCTTGGCAAGCTGGAGGAGCGCGAGAGGTCGGAAAGCCACCCGCAGCACCTGAACCTCCCCGTTCCTTGCACCCAGGCCAAACGGCTCCTTCCTTCATGGAACACCCGGTGCTGCCAGGAGCGCTCACCGCACCCGGTTCTCATCCACCCCCATGAAATCCAATATAGTCACCAGCAGCGGAAAAAAAGGACATTTCAAGGGTTGAGTTTTTGAAAAGGACAGTCAGTCCTGAAGCTTCAACACTCAAACCCTCAACGCCCGCAATGGAAGCAGGAGGAAGAAGCAGTAGCAGCAAGGGGAGTTACACCAGAGCGCTCTCAGTGTCCCAACTCACGTCACTTCAGAGTGCCTACGCTCGCCGTCCAGGAGAAGCCGCACCGCGCCAACCCTCAGCCCGTGCACCCTCCTTGGGGGACCAGCACCAACATGGAAACTGCAACAGGCAGGAGAGCGGCTACGCCGAGCCGGGGGCTCCCAGGGACTCGGGGTGTGTGCCCGGGGCACGGGGTGCTCCTCAGCATCACCGCGGGGCTCATGGGAGGCTCCAGCAGGACCTGGGACAGGATGGGCAGGACAAGCAGCTGAGCACTGAAGGGTTATTTACTGTCTTCACGAAACAAACGGGACAGCAAGGAGGAGGACTCAGAAATGCCTGCTGCAGGAGCAGGTAAAAAACCCCGAAGCTTAACCACTTGCAAACCAAGAAGGAATCAATACAAAACAATTCAACTACATAGAACACTCCTGGTAAGCAACAGCTTGCGATTTATTAATCTTAGAAGTATTTCCCAGTTACTCAGCTGAGCTTCTGGGGTTTTTTTATTAACGCGACCTGAAAGTTGAATTCAGAATTATTTTTCTCTACTTTTATTTATACACTTAGGAACCATTTACAATTCAAATGCAATTTTTTACTGTGTCCCTGAATGAATACTACTAGTTCGGTCTGAATAGCTTTTCTGTACCAGCTTAGGTCTTTCGGTAATTGCTTTTTCACAACACAAAGTATTGAGAAAGGACTGAGATTATTGAAAATAATTGTACTGGCAACCAAGGACGGCAAATTATAAAAAGCAAATATTTCAAGTTTTTAAAGCCAAGTCCTCCTATTACAAATTGTATTTACAACTTTCTTCCACTCTCCTTTATTAAGTATTTTATTATATTCCACTGGAACAGAAATGTCGTTCAAGGATATAAAACATTCTTTAAGTGTTTTCCCTCTCTCTCCGTATCTTGCACTTTAGGTCAGTTGCCTCATTTCACAGCTCAGCTGAAAAAGCTGTAACATAAAAGTGGAGGCAAAACAAGTTCGAAGAACGCCACCATAAAACATGCAATTCTTCACTGTTTCAAAGAAACTCAAGGAGTTTTTCCACTTCTCACATTATGATAAATGATGTAAGACAAAGGATGGAATTTAAGTTATTACCAGATTTTCCCATTTATCATCTGTATCTCACTGTGGTTTACAAACTCCTTAATCATATTTGGGCTTTTTGTTGTTAAGCGGGTTTTTTTGGTTGCTGTGGAGTCTGGCACAGACAAGGATGAAGTGTCTCCAAGCCATGACCTATTAGGAGCTTTTATATGAAAAAATACAACAAAGGCTTGTTATTAGCCAAGTGTTTATTTTGATCTGTCAACAGGTTACAAAAAAAACAACAAGATGAAAGTGAGATGACATGAAGAAAATGAATTATCATATATCAATTGCATTAATTAGACTGATGAGTTTCCAAGGTGATTTTAAAAATGAATTATTTCGGAAAATGTGTATATTAGAGACTTCAAATTATGTATGTGTAAGTGAAAGACTATAACAGTTATTTCAAGAGAGAATACAACACGTGAATATTTTTCTTATGTTCTTCTAATGAAGATATGAACTCCAACAGCTTCCTTCCTCTCCTGTCAACCAGCTGCTCAACAATTCCACCAAAAAGGACGGCCAACCAGGCATCCACATATATTCATTTGTCATTCATTTTTTTCTTTTATCCATAGCCCATTAACTATCCTAATCTGCATACACACTAACATAAATATTTACTAACTCTTCACAAGCACCTTTCAGAAATACACAGCACATTGATGTGCACTTGGGGAAGGATTATAGAAAACTTCACAAAGAAATGTACTCATTTCATAGATAGGTCTGACAGTTTCACTAAAAGATTTCACTGGAAAGGTATTATCCAGCAACAGGAATCTTAAACCAAGTTAACTTCAACCCAGCAGGGCAGAAATGGCAGATCTTTGTTTATTTTGGAGCGACTGCTGTTCCAATGCTTTAGAGCATCTCAACCATATTAGAAAGGCATCTCTCAGAAAGTCACTCGCATGCATCATCTAGAAAAACAGTAATAAAGCAAGCTGTCCATCTTTAATAACTTTAATAAATACGCATAATGCCAGACATTCTCAGACTCAGTAGAAAAATGGGGAAACTCAAACCACCGACAACTGAAGTAACGTGCCACAAAAGGTCAGTAAAAGACATGGAAGAAAATTCAGTTCTCCTGACATGTTACGTTGGCCCTGGGATGGGAGATTCTGCCTCAACTTACAAAAGTCCAACACACTGTAAGTTAGGACTGCTGTAATTTAAGATCTGTCATAATGCCATTGTTCTCTATAGAAACTTAAAATCTGGGGTTTCTTTGATCCCTATTTTGAGCAATACACTAGAATGCTTAGAATTGTAAATGCTAAAGAAGCAATCCTTATGCAGCTCCAAATCTTAAAAAGCAAACTTTTAAGAAGAGCTCTTCAGCTATATTTCATGCTGTCAGTTTGGTTAGCAAGACACTGGAAATCCCACTGACTTCAGTAGGGTACTACACACAGAGTTCAGTCACACAGGATTTTATCTTCAACGTCGATACTCCAGAACTGCCCTCGTAACTACTTTCATGGTAGATAAAGATGAACAATATAACCCACTTCCTTTATCACTGCAGTTAACCATTACTCACTTCTTCCATTCGATACAGATTGACTTCTTGATCTACAAAGTCTCCTGGTCACCTATCAAAACATGACCTGCTTGCTCCACTGCTTATTCAGGGATCTTTCTCAGGAGTCATTTGACCTGCTCCTCATTGATCTTGTCCCTCTCGCTGAAATACTTTCCTTCTAATCCATCTAATCTGCCTGGATGGGCTCTACATTCTGCTTTCTCCACTTCCTCTTCTTAGACTTCTTGACACTCTTCGACATGTCTTCTTCCTCACTTCCCCTTTACACCCATACTAGATCCTAGCAATGTATTCACAAAAAAGGACAACTACTTTGAAAACAGATGCATTAACCTCTCAACTAATCCCACTATGACATTGCTTCCCCTGCTTCCACTCTTCTTACTCAAATAGCATTCATCAGTAGTTGTCTGATGATTTCTTAGCTTGAAACACAGGCGGACCAGGCAGCTGCTGCAGCACGGCCACTGGGTAAACTCTGTGGTAAAGATTACAGTCGAGAAGCCTGTGCTCACACTGCAATCCCACAGTAAGTATGAATTAGGCCACTTGTTAGTGACAAAAGAACAAGCCACTTTGCGCATATCATGGAGTAAGAGCATTTGTAATGGACAGAAGATACTCAACAGCCGATATTCAGCAATCTAAATTTGAGTTTATTTTGATGTGACTTGCTTACATTTCAAAAACTTTAACTCTTCAGGAAAGTTGTTTTAGGTCCCACTGTGACACCAGAGATCTTCAGAGTACACATTTTCTACCACTATTAGCTGTTTTACATAGTCAGAGAAATGTAAAGGAATGTTATTCCAAGTGGCAATCAAATCTTTCACATCATATGACCCACAGAGGTCCCTTCCAACCCCGAACATTCTGTGATTCTGTGAAATAATCTTCCATCTGAGACAGAGTTCATCAAACCTCTCAAAAAGCCTTGTTTCGGTTATTTGTTTTAATCTTGCACAATCTTCATTTTTTATGAAGGAGACTAAAAATCAAATATTCTTATCTCGTAAATAACGCAACAAAACCGCACTGTAGGTATTTCAGAGCAACGAAGGATGTTTAATCACTTTTCTTCCAGGATTCTCCCTTAATTTGGGGTTACAAAAGTTATACAGCATGTCAGCAAAAATAATGCACTGCTGAACTATTCTGACAGAAGCACAGAAATCTGCCACTCCCCTATTCTCAGTCATTTTCTAAAAGAAAGCTACAAGACCTAAAAGAATATTTAACAACAAAAATACCATTTATTTTCAAATACTTCTTTCCATATGTGCTAAATAGCTCCCGTCTCTCTCTGTCAAGGAGATCTTAGACAACTTGGCAACTAGATGTGAATGAAATAAAATAAAATCAGGTCTCCAAATGTTCAACCCTGCAAAGGTCTAAGTACCTGAAAGGCAAGAGGTTCCCCAGATGCTTAATGCTTAACAAGAACTTTCCATGTTTCTTGAGACCAAGCCTAAAAGGGCCTTTTATCTCTTGGTGCCAACCCATTTAATGTAATCCCTGCTCCTTGATTATGTTTTTTCTGGGAAATGAGAGCAGTGTCCTGTCTTTGAATAAATCTTTACCTTTTCAATCCACACGGTTCTCAGTACCTTTTCAGCCATACATGCCTACAGCTCACTTGGCGTGAATTAATGTGACTTTCCCATAAAAGCTGGCTTGAACATCGTAAGTAATTGACAAGTGTTAAATAAACTCCTTGGAAAGCAAAGCGCAGGATGGGATGGAGACTGCCTGCAGCCACCCTACCTGGCAGCAAGCAGGCAGAGGCCACCGCAGCCGCCAGTCCCCAGCACCCCAAAGCTAAGTGACACATTCCAAGGCAGTGGCTCCTGTAAATATTTCCAATGTCACATTGACAAGGAAAGTTAACTGGGCAATTGAGTCTACCACCATTATGGCAGTTACTGTGAGAAGATGCAGATTTCCGCTTCCCTGCTTGTGAAAACTCCGGGAGTAGCATATAGCTGAATTTTCAGTTTTTATCTCATTTTTGAAGTTACAGAGCAACATGCATGTAGAACATGCTAAAAATCAGGTGGAAGACAAACTACTTACAAGAACTTCTGACAGCACTGGCCTAAATAATCTTTTCCTCCAGCTGCACCAAAGGAGGTCACCCGAGTTTCTCTTGAGCAAGTGGAGCAGCTTCAGACCGACCGCATCCTTCTGCCTGTCCCTCTCTTCTCAGGTCTTGCTTTACATTTGCCCTCACGTACTGCAGTCTGCCATTTTCTCAGCCTGCTAGCTCTCCTCTTCCCTTTAAATCCCATCCACCAGTGAATCAGCGCTCCCACCTCCCGCTCGTGCGCGGTGCCACCTCGCTGCACCTCTCTGGAAGCCTGCACACCTCTCTCCTCACCTCTCGCCAACCCCAGCAGCCTCCACGTATCCCAGCTCCCTTAAACCCCTGCATGTGCGCAGCCCTGGCTGGACAGGAGGAGATGGCGGGGCCTGAAGGGAAGGGGTCATCAAGAACTGCTTTGACAGACGATTAAGCAATGCACTCTTCCAGCACAGCTGCTCCATGTGTCCATTCACCAGGTCCAGGGAGATGATACGGCCGAGAGAGACATCTCTTCTGGCTGGAGAGGCTGTCTGGAGAAGGAATTACAGAGCGAGGACGGGACTCTCCCTCAGCGCTGGGCCTCTGCCAAGATGAGGCAATGGGACGAAGGGACCTGACCTCTGAAACTTGCCTGAGGATTAAACGAGCTTCTTCACATCGTGTACGAATGTCACTGTTTGGATTGCGGTTTGCCGTCCTGCTAGACTGCAGTAAGAGTTCTTCTCTCAGCATAAACCGATTACCTCAGCGGCACAAGGCAGCGTGGGACTGCGAGCACCCTTCCCCCGCGAGCATCTCCTCGGTGTGACGCGCAGCTCTCGCACCAGCCCCTCTTCCAGCAGCCAGGAGTGGCCCTCCCGGCCCCCCGGCCCCCCACCGCGGGCGGGTTCTGCCTGGACACCATCACAGTGCTCAGTCGGGTCAACATACAAGGACATACTCTTCTTACATGTAAAAATTTAGTACAACGAGGATCCTTCAGATAATTTTTTTTTAATTACTAAACCTCCTTCATTCTCTTCCGTAACACGACTGCCATCGCTGATGTCTTTTAAAGTTAAATGTGAAGACAACAAAGGGCTGGACTCCAGCCTCTTCACCAAAGAAACCACAGATGCATGAGGAGACTTGTTTCGTGGCTTCTAAGAATATTTTAAGTAATGGAGAGTCAAAAGCAGATATGGCAATACCTCTTGACAGAAAACATCACCCTGCCTCAAGAACAAATACTGTTTATCTTAAATGACAACAGATGGGGCCAATCTCTCCACCCAGTGTGCGAAGTCACACACAGCATGCATTCCACCTTTTCAACACCCCACCTCAAACCCACCAGTGAGTTACACTAACAAAGATTTATACCGACATCGTGCACTCACGAGGGGCTTCTATTGGGCTGGGTTCCCTCCTCAACAACATCTCAGCAAGGAGCCCCCCATCCCACTCTTACCGTGGCAGGTAACACAAGCACAGCAGCACACACTCGGCCATTCACCATGCATAAAGCACGGGCTGACTGCTAACCCTCGAAAGGCCCCAACACCTTCCTTCTCAGTGCTACCAGTGAAGAGGCAATTCCTAAAGCAAAATCCGAAAAAATCCAAAAGAAGTTTGGATGCCATATGGACGATTTAACTGATGGATGCCAGAATAGCCTTTCCTTCATGTAGTGACACACTGAGCCTGGCCCTGCTGGTTATAAATACATCCAGCGTAAGAATAATCACATTCACTGCCAGGCTAAAGAGTATTTTGCGCACATGGCAATCAGCCTTGGTCACCGTGACTGAGACACTGAGGGAACTGCAGAAAAAAACAGAGGTAAGGTCTTCTTTAACAATGCAGTGGTAGAGTTAGTAGGTCATCTCTAATATTAACTCCATTCTGTTGATGAAGAGATTGTCTGATGGACTGGGGAACACAGCTATGGACAGCTACGGACTCCGGGGAGCCGCCCAACAAAAGGGACGGACCTGGGAGCTTTCTCATTTTACATTCCAAGAGGACAGTGGTACTGCAACAAATCAGCCTCTGCAAAATTCCAAATATCCCATGGGATATTTGTGTTCAGCAATGTAATACAACATTAATACCCCCTAAATATTAACAATGTCACATTGCTAGCTACTGATAGTCAAATAGAAAGTAATTCTTTCCTAGCTCGAAAGACTATCATTAAGTCCTAGCTCCTAAGAATTAAAGGACAGATCAGGCTAGTGTGTAGGGAGGATCATAAGTGAAGAGTTCTCTCTCGTGAGCAGAAGACAACTTCTTGAAAGACCTTCTGCAGGTTCAGTGAACACTAAGCAACAGAAGTGAGCTTGAGTGAATACTTAAGCTACTGAGGCTACTGTCTCAGTTATGAAGAATACCTCTGTGCTCTACACTAAGGGGTCTTGCACGCAGCCAGAGTTGGCAAGAGCTGCAGTGAGCTCCAGTGGAGCTAAGGTGCCAGAGGACTGTGAACGTAGTGGAGCGTGAGGTACCAACAGTATTTTAACAGTAAGGAGAAATTTGAAGCTTGCTTACCAGAAGCAGCTGCCCTTCGCACACAAGACAGCAACGGGAAAAACCTTTCAATGAGAGCAGAAGCCTTTAAAAAGGAACAGGAATGAAACTGTTCTCTTCCAATGCATCCTTACCTCATTTCATGTATCTACATATTTATGACCAGGCTTCACACACAAGTACTTAGCTCAGTCCAGATCTTGTGGAGATTCCTCTGTGGGGCACCAAGAAGTACTAGCAGTTCGGTCCAAAAACTTTGTGAGCGTCACATAGGATGAATACTGCTCAGCTTAAGTAGAAACAGCCACAGTTAGAAAAAGTCTCCTAAATCATTAATCATTTCTACATCAGCATACATAGTCTGGGCACATTCCTTACTCTTGTGCACCTCCGAGCATACATTTACGGCCCAGAACAGGGCTACGAAGAGATGACAAAGCATCTCAGCCTGTAAAACAGAAACATTTGGCTGACAGGTCCTGAGGAGCATCCAAGATGAGAGAAAAGGCATTCTCCTTTTTCTGCTGAAGAGCTCAGCACTCTGCTTCGTCCTCCCCCTTTCCCATCACTGAGTGGAGATGGCTGATCCAGCTGGTTTTTTTACCTCAGCTACTTCAGGACTTCAGAACTGGTTCATCCTCTTGCAACATCTGCACTCTTCTTCACTACAGGTACATACAGCTCATGACAACAGTCTGTGGTTCGAAGACACTACCAGTTTGCCATGGGATCTTATTACCAATGTAAATACCTTTTAACACTTATTTCAAAGCCTATCTGCTTTTTGGACCAAACTGTTAATTTTCCAGAAGAGTTACTGAATATTTATAACTGTTAATGCATAGACTCAGGCACTTCTCGTTTCTTTTCCTCAACTAGTTGCTGCTGTATAAGACTGCCTGCTGATGAACAGCTAATGGCAAGTTTAATTCTTCATTATTCTGGTGAAGATCTGCAGCAAAACAACTAACTACTTTGGAGTTTTCATCCTCCGAATTAAGGACAACATGCATTTTTCAACACCACTATCAAGCCTGAAAATGACTAAACCTTTTAAATGCTATACATCTCCAAGATAAAAAATACCTGCTGGCAGCAAGTCCAGGAGGAAAAAATAAAAAAGTTTTACATAGGGCTTTCGTATCCATTTAAGTACTTTGGCTACAAATACAGGGCCAATATTAGCTGTTTTCATCACTGATACAAGGTTATACAATAAAAAAGCGAAAAAAAAGAATTGAATTGTTCTTTTGACGTCTTACTTTACCTTCAAGGCTGGACTTCATGGCTTCAGTACTTTTGAGCGTTCACTTATTAAAGCAATTAAATCTTTGATGTGTTGGCATTGTATGGATAATAATTTTGCCTTACTTAGAGGAAGAAAAATGTTGACTGGAAAACCACGCTGATCATTTTGACAGTCTTCTGCATTTAGAAAGGCAGAATTGCGTCTTTGCATCTGACAAGTAAATATTTAATGCCTTTTTAAAAGCATTGTGGTGTCAAGTCGCACAGAAAAATGTTAGAGCACCTTTGATTTCCTTGCTTTGGTTTCAGAACACTATTCCTGTTCGACAAAGATTTCCCAAGATGTCTTTTATGTCTTCATGCACGGTTTCTTGGCCCTGAAATACGCACAAAGATTTCCAGCTTCCTTTATTTCATTAAACATGAAAACACAAGGAGTGTTGAGCTGCAATCCAGCTCAACTTAAATCGGAAGCTAAGACTAGTTACAGGTACCACGTCTGCTCCTGAATCTTACAAATGTTCTTGGTTTACAAGCAGGTTCTTGTTTTTTTTCCCCTAATATGAGTGAAAGATCCACACTAAAAAGAGAGAAGACTTACATCTATAAGCCATTCAGGGAGAGCGGTTATATGATAGCAACCAATATACGCTGGCTTTTGAGAACACGACCAATTCTCCTCATGTCAAAACCTTTCAGATACTAGCTCCCTTTCTGGAGTAAGGTAAGACACTAAAGTGCCCACAACAGAGAAAGGCTAGTGCAGAACCAAGCTCGCCTATTCTTGCCTGCGCTGTGTGCACAAACTGCGCGCACAGTACTGATTCCAGCCCCGGGACCACGCTTCCCAGCGGATCACCTCAGTCATGGCAAGCAGCCCTCATGAGGCCCGCAAGCCAGCTGCAGATGTCAAAGGCTGCACGAGTCAATGGGTACACAGACTGCCTGTGCTGCCTGCCAGACAGCGCAGCCATGCTGCATGAAGGTACACAAACTTAATGACAAGTGCCTGTCAGGCCCACATCACGGCAGGTCTGCTAGACCTCTAGGGTCACTCGGGAACAATGCAAGAACTGTCCATCATACAAGTCAAACATAGCAGGGCCGCCATGCTGGAAAACAACTTTGCAGTAAAGGTCCTGGCTCTGGTGGACAAGACAAACGTGAGCCAGCAATGCAGCCCCGCAGCAAAGGCGGCAGGCCAACAGCTTCCTAAGCTGCATNAGGCAACGTGCCACCAGCAGGTCAAAGGAGAGGACCCTTCCCCTCAGTCTGGGTGAGACACACTTGGAATGTGGAGTCCCACTTCTGGACTCCCCAGCACAAGAGAGACAGGGACTTACTGGAGCCAGCCCTCCAGCAAAGGGCCACACAGATGATTAAAGGACAGAAGCCCCCCTCCAGTACCTGAAGGGGGCCTACAGGAAGGATGGAGAGGGACTTTTTACAAGGGTGTGTAGTGATAGGACAAGGGGGAATGGCTTTAAACTAAAAGAGGGCAGATTTAGAGTAGATATTAGGAAGAAATTCTTCACCATGAGGGTGGTGAAACACTGGAGCAGGTTGCCCAGAGAAGCTGTGGCTGCCCCCTCCCTGGAAGTGTTCAAGGCCAGGTTGGACGGAGCTCTGAGCAACCTGGTCTGGTAGAAGATGTCCCTGTCCGCTGCAGGGGGACTGGAACTAGATGATCTTTAAGATCCCTTGCAACCCTTACCATTCTTTGGTTCTATGATTCTAAGCATCGCTCATTCAAGGATAGGCTGAGAGCGCTGCAAAATGAGAAGCCTTAGGGGACATCTCATCGATATGCAGAAATACCTGACGGGAGGAGGAAACACATTCTCTGTGGTGCCCAGTGACAGGAGAAAAGACAGTGGGCACAGACCGAAATCCCACTTAACTTTAAAAAAAAGAAACTTTTAACTGTGAGGGTGGTCAAACACTGCCAACAGGTTGCCCAGACAGGCTGTGTGGTCTCCATCTCTGGAGAAAACACAACTGGGCACAGCCCTGAGCAACCTGCTGTAGCTGACGCTGCCCTGAGCAGGGGCTTGGACTAGGTGATCTCCAGAGGTGCCCTTCCACTCTTAACTACTCTCTAATTCTGTAAAAAAAATAAACAGAAGGAAAACAGATAACTTCTAATCTTTCCCTGGTACAAGTCATATTAGACAGTACTTGTAAAATGGGCAGCAGTGCATACAGAGAAATATGGATTTTAAGCTGACAGTGCCATTCACTGAAGTTTATCAGTAGACTCGAGTGAGTTACTGCTTTCGTTCTCCAGCCTTCCCAGAGGAAGGAAAAACCATTTCAAACCCACAAAACTTCTTCTGTCAGATAAACAGAAACTTTCATCTACAGTAGTTTACCAACCAGCTAAGAAAACAAGTGGCAAAACAGCATTTAGAAAAACAAATTAGTACATCGTGCTATTTTCCCCAAACCTTCACCATCAGTCTTGGATTTTTAAAGAGTATTAACATGCTGATTAGTACGCTGTTGAAATAAAAAGTATCTAATGTGATAAATAAGCAGATGCCATGAATATTCAAAGTTATTATGAAAACAAATTTCTTCATAACTCAAAGTGATAGCACACACTTTTTCATTATGCAACATAAGAAAGTGTGCTGGCTGTACACTTACACTCCATCTAAATGTGGCCAATAAAAATTGCTGCCAAAGCAAGAGCTCTGCTTTAGGGGACAAACAAAAAAATGAAATAAGAAAGAATGTAATAAAGACATTTGCCTTAGTAACTCATTACCAAACTACTCAGGAAATTAATAAGCTAATAAACCTTTCTGTTTAAAAGAAATCCATCACACTTAGGTTTTATTTTACTCTTTCATGCCAATGATGAGGCTGACTCAAAGAATTTAGACTCAAATCTCAATGTGAAGTTGTCCGAAACTGTGTGGCTAGGGAAGAAATCCAAGGAAACAGTCTGGTCTTTCACTGCAAATCAAAGAAAGCAATTCTCAGAATTAAAACTGACATTTTGTAAAGTCACAAAGCAACAAAGATAAGCAAGACCATTTCTTTCTACAAGGAGCTTATTACATTCATCTCACTGCCTTGAAATTCCTCAAGAGTGGAGTGGTATTGTTCCCTTTGGACTCAAGGTTATTGATGGGCAGCTCCGTTCAAAACCCACAATTATTGGCATCGTCTATCTGATCCTGAGACTCAACTGGGAGTGGCGCTGCCCTGACTCATCCTCTTGCCTTGGCCTCTTGCCAGGATGCTTTTCTACAAAAGCCCTGTCCCAGCTCAGCATCTCCTGACCATGTTTACCCACAGACAGGGATTCAAACGTGTAGAATTAGTTAACTGTGTACTCCGCGACAAATGTGACACACGGCTTTCACTGATGCCAAAACAGCATCAGCTATTGAAGTTTACTCAATGTTAAAGCGAGGACAACATGAAAAGATGGCACGGGTCTTTACACCTTCAACTAGCACAGTGTTCCTTACTAACAGAGGTAAAGAGGATGAATATGCCACGTTGGCAAGCATTTATCCACAACCGGGTTTAGCTGCACCCTGTACTGTCTGTACAGTGACACGGCATGTTAATAAATCATTAGCAATGAAATCCTGAGGAGTCCTATAAAGCAGCCAACGTTGTTTTGCCCTCCATGTCATGATGATTACTAATGAAGTCAATGCACAGTCAAAGAGCCATATTCCAAGTCTGCTGAGCAAGCTATTTCCAGAGGTAAATAAAATGAGACAGACACCCGAAAACGCTTAAGCGGTGCTGGAGTGCCTGACATACCAGCAATATTTGGGGAGGGGGAAAAAAGACACTGCGGGCTTTTTCAGCTGACTCCAGTGAGAGAAGAAACAACTCCCATGCATGTTAAAGGGATTAGGATCAGAGTCCTGCAGACAGAGGTGCACTGTATGCCACACAGAAATCAAATATGTTTTTCAAGTTCCACATATAATAGGAGTAATGCCAAAAATTCTGTCGGGATAGACTTTACTGCATTACATTTATTCATAGCCAGATCATAGCTCACACCCTGTTACCAATGCTAGAGAGCAGCCTTGGCTAAGCCAAGGCCATTCCAGAGGAGTTTCACAGATGAGAAGATGCATTAAGGGATCTGACTTACAGGAATGATTTTAATGTTTTGCTAATCTAAGTGATACTGCATTAAACCCATACTAATGCCTAAATTAATAAAGTTTAGAATAGGAAAAAGAAACAAGATTGCTGTATCAGCTTGCAAAGCCAAGCACCTCAGGCCCATTAACCCAAAACACATTTCATAATAAAGCCATATATTGAAGAGGAATGGCACTAAATCCAGTGAGAGCTAGTGAAGCACGGTGCCTGGTGGGAGGAAAGTTAGGTGTAGCGTGCAACCTAATCACAAGAGCTCAAAGCGGGAAGAGCCAAGCATGTAATGCACGCAGGAAAGAATGAAGTTGTCCTAAAGCAGCAATCACATTTTTCACTTTGTTCAAAGGCTCATAGGATTTGCCTGCTGTAAAATAACTTTAAGCTATAGAAGTACTCTGAAAAAAATGACTGACAAATGAGCCCTGTACCACTCGGTTCCCCATCAGTAAGCCATATGCACTGAAATCCAAACAACCTCCATCACTACATTCTTTCTCAATTCATGGAAGTCAATTACTGAGCATTTGTAAAACTCTTCAGATCCTTCTTTGAGACCCTAGCTCAGCTATGCCTATACAATAAGAATATACCATACACTCCCCAACCATCTGAACCAATATTAAGGCAAAGAAGCCATGAAATGCATCAAACCTCCAGCCAGCTTCTATGGAGCTTTGCATTTCTGCTGCCACTTCTGGTTTCCATTTCACTCCAGTCCTTCTTATATTATTTAATTCACTTCTTTAATAATTGCTATAGCACCTATATCCTTAGCCATCAGCCATTCTCCTCATATAGCCTTAAATGGACTTGTTTAGGTTCGCAGGGTGAGGGGGAGGAGAGGGGGTTCCTTCTGAGTGCACTATGTCAAGGTTGTTAGAAGCCAGCAGATCCTGGCCTCCAGAGCCATTTTTAAACGCCAAATTATGAAAACAGTCCACACACTATTTCTCACTAAATTCAGCTTTATGATGCTATCCATAGCAAGAGATAGAATCTACATTTTGGTGAGAAACAGTATGTGAAGTATTCTATAATTTTCACTTTAAAAGGATGCAAGAATCACTAGCTCCTTACAAACTTGACATATTCAGCACACACACAAAAATTTAAACAAGTCCTTTTAAGGCTGCATAGCTTCTGTCTTTAAAAAAAAAAGAAAGAAAACACAACCCTCACATATTTGCTGGGCTGGGTTGCTAGCACTTCCCAGGGCTCTTCTCTATCCCTCTACAAGAATCAAACCATGCTCTTTCCCCATACACGTGGCGAGAAAAGCCCCATCTCATTCCCCACCGGAGGGGCAGGGATGCCAAGTGACATTTCCTCCACTTGGCAGAAACCTCAAAATAAATAAATGTTTGAAATAATACAAAAATACCCCACAAATGGTAAAAAAAAGGAAAGTGTGAAAAATGGAATTGGATTAAATCATTGCACTAAAACTACAAGCCCCAGTGACACTAAAGCTCATCTTCATTTTCCTAATGCACTTGACTACCAATCTGTGTTTGCTGAAGTTCCACACTTCCTGCCTTCGTGATATTAATGTACTTTAAAGCCCAGAAGACTACTTGGTACATAGGATTTTATGTCTTCTAAAGTGATCTGCCTCCATCATAAATACATTCCATCCAATAAGAAAAGTCTAGAAATGAAAATATCTTATAATTTTTTTCAGTTTGTATGTCCTCCAGCACATTTTGTCTCCATGGATACTCAAGGCTCTATTTTTCATTTATTCAGAGTGGAATATGAGCCTCTGAGCAGATACACACAATGCTAATAGTCCTTACACATAGAAATCGCCACAAATTCCTCCATGCAAATCTTTTTGCTCTAAAGTACTTCTGTGAAAACCAATACTTCTTGTGGACCGCAAAAGTCCTGGTCAAATCAGGAGTTTCCTATTCCAGACAACACTTTTGACGAGAGAACATGAGAAGAGGAAAGTGAGCATCACCTGATTGAGAGGTTGTTCGAGAAACACCCTGCTTCCACAGCAGAAGCCTCCCAATTGCTAATCTGAGTTTATTTATGCCTAGTTTATGAGTCATTTGTTGTCATCGCTGTGCTTTAACAGAACGAATTCTTTTTCTTTTCTGTTTATTCCCTTGACATAGTAATCGAGAATAATCATACCCTTCTCATCTTCCCTTTCACTAGACTAAGCAAAAGTTGTTCTCCAGTCTTTCAAGATGTTAGTACCTCTGTTTCCTTAAATGTTTTCTTACAATTCCTCCAGACATTAATTTATCTTCCTTGAACACTGGGCACTAGAAATGTACTCTTGTTCCCAGAGAAACCGTACCAGTGCTCTTTGCAACGGTATAAACACTTCCCTTTCACTACCAGAAATCTAATACCTGATATATTCTACAAAGCTTGTTTTTAGGAAAAAAAAAAAAACAAACCCACACAAAAACAAACACAAAACCACCCTCACACACTTTTCAGAAATGCAACAACTATTAAAAAGAACCACCACATTATTCTGGCACAATCTGGCTATGTTAAAACTATACTTTATTTTTCTCTCATGTTCCAGTCATCATTATTCCTTCTTTTTAATAACAACTTCCCTGTTCTAAAGCCTTTCAGGCAACTGGTGTCAGAATAAGCAATCTATTGGTGCCTGAGTCACATTTTTGCTTCTTCTCAACAGCAAGGAATATATATGTTATTCTCAAGTCCTACGTGAGCAGCTCTGAAATGACTGATCTATCAATCAAAAAATGCTTGAGATCAGATTTTACATTTTCTGTGTCAGTCCCCTACGATATTTTGAGAGGTCTAATGAAACAGCAAATGCAAACTTGCAAAGGGATGTAATGTACTTTACAAGAACAATCAAATTAAGTTAGGAGCAAGAAAACACACACATGACTTTTGACCTTGCAGCATTCTTGTGGTCCTTTAGGGATGACTATCACACAGTTCTCAGGATCCAGTAACATCAAGACACTTCGGTACTATTCATAAATCACAGATTCTCTTTTTCAGGCCCTCAAACAAATTATCTTGGATTTAATACAGCACCTCCAATGTAATCACTGTTATTGAGAGTGGAGGGAGAAAATATATCTAGTTTTGAGATCACATCTACATTCTTCTTCTGGTATACTACACGCAGCTTGACTTTTGATAGTTTTCACAGAAGCCTTTAACCTCCAAGCCACCACGTGCATTGCAGAATCTCTGCTTGCCCTTTATTCTGAAGCAGTTAACCCATTTGCATTGCCAATAAAACACTTTGTGTGTGGTTCAGACAGGTTGGGGACTTCGTTTTTTAAAAACTGAAATGTCACCTCCCCAATCTCTTTAGTTAATTAATTATGTCCTCTAAATTTCTGATTGTATTTTGTTCACCTTTATTTGAAAGTAATTAAATGGTACACATCTGTTCAAGGACTATTTTCTTAGTCCACTCTTCCACAAGGTCATTCCTACACACCAAAGCTAAGCCTGAAACACAGTGATCTTCTCATTCAGTAACTATTAGAAGAAATATGTTGACTAGTACACCCAGAAATATCCCTCCTATCATTATTAATAGTATCTTCTCTAAGAAATAAGAGTTTCCCATAGACATGTACCTCCCAGTGGTACTTGTTTGTCTAGTAGCGTTAAGGACTTCCAGAGCAAAGCTGACCTTGGCATCTGCAGCAGACTCTGAACACCATCCCACTGCACCTCGCGCCTTCAGCCTGCCCAGGAGACACAGAGCAGGATGAGGGGGAGCGCACGGGGTCCCTGCTCCACCCCATCACACAGGATGCCTTCCAGGCCACCAGTAACTGCAACAACCCTCTCACTGCCTCCACACCATTCTGGCACTGCGTGAACAGGTTGGGAAGGGCAACTAACGTAATTGTTTATTTCATACCGAACCCAGCAGAATCCATTTTTAAAGTACTCCTAGTGACAGAAAAATCAGAAACTTCACAAACTTCGCCAAGCTTTTTAAGACTCATTAAGTTTGTGGACCTCTCCTGCCAAAACATGTCAGAGAATTAGCCAATCTGACCTAACAGAAGTTTATCTAGATTAGATAGATGTTTACAAATGGACAAGTTTGAAGACAATTTAATCTTGGTCTGGCACTTCAGAAGCACCTCTCACCTTTGTAGTGTAACAAAGGCAGCTTTAAGCAATTTGAGTGCAGTTGTATTTATTAACAGTTCACATGAGTCACTACTTCAAAATGCCTTATGCTGTCCTTAAAATCATATTGGCATGTATTTCATTTGAACATTTTGCTAAGTGCTACTAAAACTTTACAGCCGTGGGGAAAGAGATGTAGGAGAGAGCTGGCACATTTACACTTTAAACAATGAGGCATACATAGATCTGTTCCTCTTCATCTCCATTCAGATTCACGACATGCAAAACATCCTCTTAATGTAATGTCATCCTTAAAATTTTACAAGTACAAATTACATTTCCCCCATAAAATGCAAGATATCCCTGGTGAGCACGCACAGCACAAAGGGCCACTCCTTAGCACCAAGATAATGATTTTAAACCTTACGTGTAGCCATGCAATAGGGATAAAGCCAGTATGAATGGAAAACGTATGTAATTTTTAAATTAACTCAGTTTGCAACAGCTTTTCTTTAAACAGTACGCACTGCTCTGTGTCTTTTTAATCTTATATTTTCTGTTTTCTCAAGTTCGGCAAAACAGAAAGAATAGCACCACTGAAGCGAATTAATTAGGGAGAGGAAGGGGAGGGACTGAAGAAGTTCATATTATTTCTCTTACGTTGTAGCCATCTTTGTCAAACATGTATATTACATTCCACAAAGAAGTGGGATTTTCCCAATGAAAATGTATCCGTAACTACTGCTAGGCAAACGTAGAAGTTGAAGGCTTCCTTCAAATTAAGCTATCCATACAAAAATTAGTTATGACAGTAGTAGTGGTGCAAAGAAAAAAAAATCTGTTCATATGAGCAAAAGATTTCCCCACAGCAGTGGACCTCTGCTTCACTTACTGTGGTTTAATGCGGTAGGGAGACATCCAGGAGCTTCTTCCACAGTTGCTACTCCAAGTGCCAGGAGTTTCTGTATCACCTGGGCTGTGCCAGGGGTTTTTACACCCCCCGGTCCATGCCAGGGGTACTGGTGCAAGGGCAGGGGGCTGCAGGGGCTGCGAGGGACCAGTACTCAGGCTGAAGGCTGGCTTCCGAACACAGCGGCAGTGGGCTCTCCTCAGCTCCACCCTTCCCTCACCATCATCAATACTTTGCCCTCTTCCTTTCTTTTTCATCTCCTATATCTACAGTCAGCTGTCTCCCAATTCCACCGCTCCCTCTTCTGTCCCCAAAACCAGGAGCCACACAAAATGCACTTCAAGAGAGACTCCGGCAGTGAGAAAGATCAGGTGTGTGTGCTCAGCATCCCCCTTCTCTGCCCGCGGAGGCAGCGGGCCCCTGTCTCTGAGGGGACGCTTCTTCTGAGGAACTGCAGAATAAAGCTGATGAGGGCATCTATAGAAAAGATGGGAAATAAATAAAAAAAAAGCCATGAGCTGAAAAGGTCATCAAGGGAGGTATTCATCTAAATGAAGAACACTGCAATGTTGATGTCAACTGGTAAGCTTGGACTCCATTTATAGTTGGGGTGGGGGAGGGATTGGGACAGAGGACATTTTCTCTTTGACTTCAGGCCATGACACGAGCTCCTGTCACTCTGCTCTGCCTGGCAGCCATTTGTTTCCACTGTGTGTAAAGCCCACACCGCGAGAAAGCGACAAGTGCAAAGGAGAGCTTCTAGATGGAGGCACAGAATAAAGATGTCCATCACAGCCAAGAGCCAGCTCCCCTTCCTCAGCCAAAACAAAGCAAAGAGGAAAAAACCTGGATAAATACCAGAACAGCAAAAGTGCAGTTTAAGGTAAAAGCTCATGTCGCCCCAAACACAAATTTAGGCCCATCTGAGAAGACAACTATCAGTCACAGAGCTCTGGAAGAGCCCTTCAGCTGAGGGAGTGAACCGGAGAAAAACCACTTCTGAGACAGAGAGCCTGCTGTGTCTGTGTACGGGCTAACGCGTAGCTGCGTGCAACAGAAAGGGGCTGGGATCCACGGCCCAGGAGGTCCCCCACGTCTTACATTCCTAGATATTGGCCAAGTGGAATTTTGCTAAACTTTCCAAATAGTTTCCTTCCAGAGAAATCACCTTCAAGCTTCAAGCAAGTATGAAGAATTCCAGGCTCAAAGACTGATTTTCTTACAAAAAGCTACATCATAATAGAACAAATACACTTCTTAGAAACCTTTGGGAAAAGGATCAGTCCCCTGATCTGCCAGACACGTGAGTAATAATTGCTCTAGCTTGTTTCCAGAGTGCTTCTTCTGTTTGCTATTGCCATTCATTCCGAACAAGAAACAGATTCTCAGGGGAACAATAATTAATAGAGTCAGTCAAGAGATCATTTCCTCTGGTCCCTCTGCAGTGCTAAATCGCATCAGTCTCCAGGAAATAGAGTAAAGTGCGAGTGCTAAAAACAATCTCAGCCTACTACGACTGGGAGGAAGGTGTGTACCGAAGCAGTGGGGGGCACGCGGGTGTTCAAAGGAGCTCAAGGGAAGTTATTCTTTTTCTTTTCTTTTTTCTTCCATTGTACCTTGAGCACCAAGGAAAATTGTACACCTACATAGAATCACAGAATCACAGAATCACAGAATAGTAGGGGTTGGAAGGGACCTCTGTGGGTCATCTAGTCCAACCCCCCTGCCGAAGCAGGGTCACCTACAGTAGGCTGCACAGGATCTTGTCCAGGCGG
>Ga0065711_1005738_pt1 | contig 31278 bp, 12 predicted proteins | sample Hoacrofraction12_FD_59098 | JGI IMG/M metagenome (GOLD analysis project Ga0065711, IMG submission 59098) | Hoatzin crop microbial communities from Cojedes, Venezuela - Epithelial fraction 12 v2 (version 2) | ecosystem: Host-associated > Birds > Digestive system > Esophagus > Crop | place... | reverse complement strand
CACCCAGAGCAGGCTGCACAGGACCTTGTCCAGGCGGGTCTGGAATATCTCCAGAGAAGGAGACTCCACAGCCTCCCTGGGCAGCCTGCTCCAAGGATGCTTCGTGCTGATCTGTCGGCAGCCTTCCATCGGGCCGCGGTGCTGCTGCAGCCGTCGTTTGCCATACAGGCGTCTCGCAAACGCAGCGACAGGCTGCGAGAGCCCGGCGCCGGCAGGCCCGCGGCTGGCATGCAGCAGGAGCCTCGGCAGGGCAGCGGGCAGCAGGCTGAGATGCTGCGGGAAGGAGCAGTGCCATATGGACCTGGCTGGTGTGCTGGCAGCTGGGCTTCAGCGCCTCACCTGAGCAGAGTCCTCGCCGGGTGGTGCGAGGAGGGTCCCTTGGCTGCTCCGTCAGCCTGGCCTGAAAGGCAGGAGGGGTTCGCTGCCACAAAGTGCCCGGGCGAGCCCAGAAAATCACTGTCTGGTGCCTCTGCCCGTGGCCTGTAAACGGAGGATGGGACATGGCCCCATGTCAAAGAGCGCACGCAGTGAGGCTCGGTGTAACGGCAGTCATGCTGGCACCTCATCTAGATGTGACTTCTTGTCTACGCAGAATTAATAATATGAACAATTGTCAATTCCTAGCAAAACATCTCTAACTGAACTACCACATCTTCCGCAATTACTGCTATTGGTGACAGTTTTCCTAAGTTTCTGGTGCTCTTTAAAATAGAAGTTACAACTAGATTTTAGTGCGCTGGTGCTAAAATACTCCCATCAGATTACACTTTCTGATCCAACTTGTATCTTATGTAGGTGTCAGGAAACACGTGCAGATGAGCCGTTGTTAAACATGGGTCAAATTTATAAGGGCTTAGGAGGAAATGAGATCCCAGATTTTCATTCGAACACCATGACTGATAAATCTGCTAGATTTTGAGATGGGTGCATTACTCAAGCTGTGGAGCCCCAGTGAGTTATGCAGTTCTTCCCAAACAAGTAACAATAAAACGTTTATAGCACCCGAAAGCATCATATACTGTGCTCAAAATATTTATTTTGTTCGATATTTTCCTCTTAAAAGTCTGCTTCTGATTTGCCTCTTTTCATGTAGGCTAGTAACTCCAGAAACAATGATGTCATTCGTATACACAAAGTTCAGCTGCATCCAGAAGAACAGTATAAACCCAATGCAAAGGTTTGAAACTTATATTGTGATTTGGGAAACAGAGGCACAGACACGAGGTTTACATCCATGGCTGGACTGTGCACCGCAGCGCAAAAAACACAGAGCAGATTTTAGGATCACAGTGTGTTTGCCTGCGGTTATAAACATAAATATTTAGAAATGACAGAACGATGAAGAAATCAGCCATTAAGTTAATTCCAGTTACACGAGCTATCTGTTGCTAATGAATTGTTTTAACTGTAAGATATAAAATATTTTGGCCTTTTTCTTTAGTTAAACAGATGGAGATGTTCCGGTGGATTTTGTTGCTGATTTATAGTTGTGGTAAGTTTCTGCCTGTTAGTTTGTGAAAGAACATACTAAAATACGATCCGTGACAGATAAACAGACCACAAAGGACAATACCGAGTCACGGCTGAACACGTGCTGCTTGCTTTGCCGCAGCGCCTTCCACCCAGGAGCGGGGCCGGCGAGCGTGCTGGAGGTGCAGGGAAGGCCTGTGCCCTGCTGGTCTACGCCCGCCCACACCAGTACAAGACAGCCTGCCTAGGAGACACTGCAAAACCAGAGCTCCGGTATCAACGACTTAGTTTTACTAAAATGCTGTGGAATCCTTCCCTGCTAATTCTATACGTGGCTCTGAAATGCTGGTATTTCAAAAGTGGTTACAGGTATGACTCACCTAAGATCATCACTTAAGCAAATACTTAAATCAATCCCTATTTCTACTCGAGGTAAAATTCCGCTGAAGACAATGACAGAGTAGTTCTTTGCTGCACAGGGAGTTAAACATCAAGTACCGCATCAGTGCTAGTTTAGACCAGCATGTTTCTTAGATCAGAGAAGATCTGAGCAGAGTTAAAATAACAAGATTTACACTTCCCCTGGCCCTTCCATTGGAAACAACAGTGGAAAGAGACGAGAAATCCAAACAATACAAGTTGTTACTGCTACCTCCTGTTACCTACTGCTACTGCCTGCTTATTCTCTGAGTTCATCTGGACCGTGCGCTTAGTCATTATCCATCTGTCCAAGCTGAATCTTCCACTCTGAGGCCAGGCCTCCCTAGGCTTTCCTACCTCTCATCCAGGATTCATCGCAGTAGGCCTGACTAGCTCCAGGGGCAGAACTCGGTTTCCTCTGCAGCAGTGAGAATGACAATCTGCAATCACCAAGTTGCCTAAAAACTAAATGTTTATGTAGAATAAAAGCATTATAGAGGAAAAAGAACCTTTTGTATTTTCATTTCTAACCTGCGGACTCGGGGAGATGCATTTCAGATTTCCTCTCTCTGCATGCTTCTAGGCAAACACAAACAGAACAACCCCCTTGGCCTACTGAAAAAGTTGTTTGACTCTTTGGTGTCTCTCTGATCCTTTGCATCCTAGTTTGGAAAAATAAATTTTGCAGCCCATTCCTGGCATAAATCCTACCCTCAGCCATCTAATGACTTAACCTGCAGTTGTTCAAGTGTACACTGGGATCTGCTGTCTCTCCCCTGTTCGTACAGCCCCCAGTACGTCAAATGGAAACTCTCAGGCTGCGTTCTGCCGAACGTCCCTTGTTGCACTGCCAAGGCTCAGATGGCGATCCTCCATCCCTGAACTTGTAACATTTCACAACACCTTCATGTCCAGCGCAAAGGTGGTTACATCAGCCACATAGTTATCCATCACAAGCAGTTTGTGTATCCATTTAAAAATCATACCAAAAGCTGCAGGAACTCCTAAATCAACTGACTGAAGGTCATGTTGTATTTACACCTGCATTGATGCAAGCTAGGATTTTAAAAAGTGGTGGGAAAAATAAACCATGTCATACGTGGTAGGAGATGAAACCTTTTCACGGACTCCACGTGTATTATTTTTTGAATATCTTTTCCTTCATTCTGTGCTTGACACTAGGGAGAAGACCAGTTTTAGCAGCGGCTCAAATTCTGCTGGTTTTTACTAACATAAAGCTGAAATACCTGGTGACTTTCCACTCCACATCTATGTCAGACTGAGCAGAACCTCACCTAATACAAGCAAATTGTAAGATTATGTTTGGCATTTTCAGAGGAATCCAGTTGATCTGGGAGTATGGGTTCCATTGATTTTCACATGACTAAGTCACTTCAGGTACATTTGAAAGGTCTGTTGGTTTGTACATTCCTTCACACTAGCCTGTATTTGTGAAGGCATTAACTTTGAATTCTCACTACAAAATAAATCAGACTGAGGTCAGGCTTATGCTAGCTAAGTTACTTAAGCTTGATCTACGCTCAACCACTTTCCTAGTCAAGAGAAGCCTAGACAGCTAAGCCAGCGCTCATGATTTATTCATGGTAAGACACTGCTAGAAGTGAGATACAAAGATTCGAGATTCTCTTACAGATAACAAGAAATAAACACAAATTTTGCAAATGCAGTTGAAAAGTATTTTATCATGGCTTGCTGCTGGCCATTGGATGCCTAAATATTTACCTTAAGATCTAATCAAATATTCTGCTTTATATCCCACAGGGGCTATGCCTTCCCTGCAGAGAAGCGGAGAGTAGTGACTTCAGCTGGGCTTGGAGTAAGCTGTCCCATTACAAAGCCGCAGCGGCTGACAGCAAGATGCAATACTCCGTGTTCACCTGGGACTTCTGAGAGCCTCGCTTTTGTTCCCTGCACGGCAGCCTGTCTTTTCCTGCTCTTTCCAAGTCGTTGCAGAATACAGGCACTCAGGGACTAAGCCTTCAGACAGTTTAGCCTGCATCCACATGGTTACCAGCAGTGAAAGCAAGCAGCACTTCGGCTTAGTTCTTAGGCCTGTATGATGGGATAGGTCCACTGCTTTGGGTGTAAATTACTAACATACACCTAAACTCAAGGGTTAAATATTTGCAGTAAGAAATCAGACGAAGAGCAACATCTGAGTTAATACCAAAGTGAGGACAAACTCAGACACAGTGAGAGTACAGCTTATTACAGAAAGCCTCCCATGAGCAAACAGCAGTAGGAAACTTGTAAACCACATACCACCTCTGCCACCAAAACCTCAATGAAATACTTATCTCAAAGCCTAATAAATAAACAGCAGCTTTATTAGGCAGGGTAAGTCTGAAGGCTTCTTGGCACATAAGTTCCACTAGTTCACTGTGAACTAGTATAACTTAGTTAACCAAAGCAGTAACAAAAAAATCCTCTTTAAACACTTGCAAACCCTAAGAAATATCTCAATAAAGGCACCTAAAATAAAGTTCTACTACTCATAGTTAAGAAAGAAGAATGTATTTACTTTGCTTCCTAAGAATAAGCTCCCTGTTCCCCAAAATGGGTTGAAAGAAACCACTTACCTTGTTAACTCCAACCTAGATTTTTTTTTTTCTGCTCCTTTAGGAAGAGCAGGCCTGTGATACTCTCACTTGCTTTGGCGATATGCATGTGTGCGTACCATATACCGAGTGACAGGTGAGGAGTCACAAATGATAGGGTTTAGCAGCTGACCTATAAGATCAATGCTCAGACCTATAGCAAAGTGTAGAACAGGGGTTTCTAAACTATTTTTGCTCATCCACTGCTGTTGCAGCATCAGTAGCAGTTCCCAGCCACACACAGTTGCACAGAGCAGCAGCACTCACACACCATTTCCCTGTGATACTCGTACTCCTAGTTGGAAACCCATAGCAGTTTGGAAGCACTGGTCTAAAGACTCTATGGCTTCAGTACTAGTGCTGTAGGTTAGCCACAACACCACAGAGCTCTCAGAGCCAGCGAGGTGATCACTGCTCCCCGAGTACAATGCGGTTCCATTTCAGTCAGGGAAGCGGGTACTGAAGATGCCAAAATCTATCACGCCCGGCAACCCCGGTTCAGATTTCAGGCTCTTGCACCACTTTTTTAGGGCCACTGGAAAGGTCTGCTGTTTGAAAGCTACCAAAGACAGTCTCAGAAACCTTGGCAGGAATCAAAACAGTGAAGCCACTAACAGCTGTCCTAAACAAAGGGAAGTCTAACTTCAGCAGCTACAGAGATCAAATCTGAGTTTTAGAACTACTCTCACAGACCACGTGGTTATGATATCATCCCACTCCCTCTTCTCATGTGGATGCTGTGGATCTAAACATCTGTGTCTTAGCAGAAGGTCAGCATATGACTGGTAAGACAGAGCTAGTTACCTGATCATTGTCTTTTCTCTCTCGTAAAGGGAAGATGGTTGAAGTAGATCCACTCCATGAGCCTCCGTTTGCAGCTCTCTGCTTCGAGACCTCCTGTGGACAGACATAAGCAACAGTTGAACTTACCAAAGCTGCAAGTACATGCTGCCATATTCTAACTGCAGATGGCAGACCCAAAAGTCTGCCAGGACCTTGAGCCGTTGGAAAGACCTTAGCTGATCTCTCAAAATAAACAAATGCCTACAAGTTTAAGCAAGGAGTTGGGACTGCGGCTGAAGCGTACATAGTTTCTAAGGTAGAAATGCATCTGAGCGAGGAGTTTGTGGGTCCGCAGAGAAGGCATGAGGTGCCAGCTGCTCCTTATTCAAGCTCTTTTTTTTCCCACTTGCACTGCAACAGCTGCAAGATGATGCTCTCTGGGCTTGACAGAAAGGATAGGCCTATTAGCTGGTGGCATGTTATTACCCAATGGTACATGGGGATTAAATAAACCTAAGGGGAGCTTGGGTTCTGCAGGATTTCACTTCACCCCGACTCTCTCTCACCCAGCAGCTGTCCACTGAGACATGCCTGTTAGCAGGGAACAAGTGTAACGATTTCAGCCTTGCTCTGTAAAACCCCTCAGAATACAAATGGGACACAGACACTTGGCTTCCAGCAAGGACATTAGTGTGACATGTATCTAGAAGCACCAAGAGGGTGGTCTCATCGTGGCAGAAAGTCAGTGCAGCCAGTGAAGTTTCTGTAGGTTGACTCTGTCCACACCCGTAACAGGTATCTCGACAGTCAGAAACTGGTGCTGGAATAATTTCTGTATGGACAGCTTTCACACAACAACTTTCTGCAGTGACCTGAAGCTTAAGATTGGCTTATGGCCAGACTTTCTGGCATGGATTTTTTGTGTCATACACATTAATCTAAATATTATTGGAAATACAATTCTATTTTATTTTTATGCTCTTCAGTAAATGCTACAATGCACAAGGAAGATCCTTGTCTCTTTGCCATTGGGACTTACATAAACCTATACATGTCTTGTAAACACATCCACTGTTTCTTAAGTTTTATACCATTGTTTCCTTGACCTTGATCAAAAAACTGACAACTCCGTTTTGGAAATTGCATTCTAAAGCAAATGTACTTGCAGAATTTTGACTTGAGATCTCTGTGTGATCCTCTGGGGAAAGAACTAATTAGAACAGGCATTCATCCTTCCTTGATGATGTTGTAACATAAATGGCGAACAGACAAAGCAGGGATGCCAAGGTTCATGAGAACTGAGACACATGCAGAAAAGTAACTGATCACTTTCCCCTTTAAGCCTCAAATTAAGAAACTATGTAATTAAGTGAATAAGCTGAAAACTATAAAATAAACTGGCTATATAGCAATCGTACGCTTAGAGATGTACAGTGAAACCTGAAATGTGCGCAATTCAGCTCTTTGAAGGCTTTTAGACAGAAGTCAGCTACCTGAAAAGTGTGAGGAATTTGAAGTGTACTGCTTAATGGATTTTTAAAAACAAGAAATTGACTGGCAAAGCCAAGCTGTGGATAATCACAGCCTCTGTCTTGTGTCCACAGGATCAGCTCTTTCAATTATGCTTCTACAACCAACATAGCAGAAGAGCTGTAGACTGGACCAACAAAAGTCTGAATACTTTCTGAACAAATAAAAGCCGCTGGTTTAAAAATCTCCTCATGTGAAAAAGCACAGAAATAAAAACTCCTCCATTTCACAATATTTGGAGCACCATAAAATTAGCTGAGTGGTAAAGGAAATGGGAAGAAGTTCGCATTCCAGGTGCCTCTGTGTAGTAAAGAGCTGCGCATCCGAGAACCAAGAGCTCAAGGTCTTCCCCATGCTGCCGCCCGCGCACCCGGGCAGTGCGCTCAGCCACGGCTCCAGGCACTCCCAGACCTGTTGATGCTGCAAACCAAAGGGATTTTCCACAGTTGTTTTTATCACAGCGATTGCGATTGTCAGCATCTTATCAAAACAGTCCTTATAAAAGATGCCAAGTCAACATTTGAGAGCACGAGGTAAAGCAATTTCATGAATTTCACAACATTTATAATTTAAAAAAAAGCTACTGTAAAAGGAACCCTTGAGTGTTAAACATTTTTAGGACACAGCAACAAGAAACTTGGGAGAAAAGGCTAAAGTGGCATCAGGCAAACAAGTTCTTGGTTAAAATTCTATGATTCTATGAAAACAAAAACATGGGGCCAGTGTAGCATACAGGGCTGTATCGTCTGGCTGCTTTGCTGGACTGAATTTCAAGTTTACTTTTCTGGGCTGTTCAGTCCTAGGTGGCACTTCAATCCCTTTTTCAATCTTGCCGCAGAGTAGTTTACCAGAGAGCTAAGACCAGTGATCTACCCAAACTGTACCCGATAGTGGCGACTTAAAGCTGCATCAGATAAAGCAGTGACCAGCTCCAGAGTGGATCATGAGTTAAGCCTGACACAGCACATAGGGGAAATAACTGTAGACCCAGCACAATCTCTGGAGTGAGGGCTTATGTATTTCAACCTTGATCTACTTAAGGCATTATCCATAGTATATCAATCTCTTAATTCTTTTTTTCATTTGCACACTGAGCATCAGTGATACCTGGTGGCACAGAGTTTTCTGCCTCTACAGTTTTTATATAAATAAGACCACCTAGAAAGAAGCCTAAACCATACAAATGCAGTACACTGGTGTTACCGTTGGCTGGGATGAAGGACTAATAAGAACAATAAGGGAAAAAGCAACATAAATTGGAGCCTGTTTGTCTGCATATAGCAGAAACAGGTAATTAAATTTTAAAACACCATGAAAATATATTGTTTGATTTTGGTGGAAACATAGAAGTCACAATTTACCCTTTCACCGAGTCTCACAAGGCAGGTAAGCGTAAAACTCTCTATGGCAGAAAAAAAATAACAGAGCTACACTGAACTTCTACTGAATTTTGTCCTAAATTTGACTCCTGAACACTGACAATTTCAGCTAACTGATTTCTCCCTCTGTCACTACAATTCACCCAGCTCCATACTTCCATTTCAAAATGTTTGCTGCCACAAAAAAAAAATCCTCCTTCATTTTCCTTCCTTTGTCAGGAGGAAGAAAGGTTATGGTCAACACCTTTTCGCAGCCAGAATTACTGGAGAGAATTCCGCACTGTTCCCTGAGAGGCTGCAGTGCTACCTGCTTTATTGTACCACTTTCTAACCACTGGATTATGCTGGGTGGAAACAGGAGAAATTCCAAGACTTCTTTTTCACTGACAGTAAAATGGGACCTAAGCAAGACCAGCAAGTCCTGCCAATTTGTGCATGTTTTAAAGAAGATGACAGAGCACATGTAGGAAGCCCAACAACCTATTTCCTGTAAAATACATATCACAGGAAAGAAACAGAATGCATAGATAGCAGGTTTCTGTTAATTTCACAAGGTTTAATCTCTCCCTCTGATACATTCATTGTACAGTTGTTAAAACAATTCACAGTTGTTAAAACAATTGCAGTTTCAATATGACTAGGGCTTTTTCTTTTAATTGCCCTTTTTTATGTCTCTTCTTTTTTCCTCCAAGTTGGTAAAGTTTTGTTTATCATCACTTAACCTCCTTACATATACTGGAGAGAGGATTTTATTTGTAGCAGAGGGTATCTTGCCAAGGCTTTGTTACAGACAGTGCAACAGGCCTGTACCAATGATACCGGCTTCTGCACGCTGCTGTAATACAAGGTGCTTGTCCCTGCCATTTTGTCAGGTGGAGCTGATGTGCAGGTACCATTGCTCTGTGAAGAAAACGTAACTCTAATGTTGCTTTCCATAATATTAATTTGTCGTGAAAGGAAATACCACCTTCTTGTTTGCAAAAGTGTTACAGAAATAGTCTTAGTTAAAAATTGAAAGGGCTGAAGTTATGAAAATATGGAACATTGTTTTCAAGAACAATGACTATTTCAAACTTAGTTTTCTAGATTTGATGAGAATTTTCATAAAAAGGCTGCTGAACCCAGAGGTGAGAGATCATTTTCTGTAGCACTGGTTAAAACAGAGACCAGTATCTGTTTCACAGAAACAGAGTTGTGTTTTCCACAGGAGCTGGACAAGGTAGGGTTTAAGCACTTCCTAACAATACTTAAGATTCTGTGGTGGACCAAACAAACTTGAGGGAAAGGTATGCGGTCTAAGAAATGGAAGAAGAAAAATTTCTCTTTCTGGCCAGAATATTAAAGCTTTCCACATATCTGTCATTTTGGTAACCTCTTGGAAAACAGCTTTTGAGAACACCGAGATAAGAATCTCTGAACAGAAACAGCTGTCCAATACTATTCTTACAGTGGAAATAGCCTTAAAGAGTTCACACAGACTAGATATTATTTAAAATAAAAGTATTATTCTTTCCAGTTTGTGCTCGGCAGTGTAGTGAAATGTATTACAATCGTTCCAATGTGGCCACTCTTCTGTAACAAAAGGGATATATTTTGGAATAATCAGTTTACTTCAAATGAAGAGTAGTTTGTTTTGATATAATCCCCCCTCCCCAAGCTATTTTTCTAGATCCGTGTCCATACAGAGAACTATTCTGGAATTCTTACTGTGGTCATTTACTCCCTATTTACACATGCTGTTACCTTATTTAGGAATTGGAAGAGATGATAGAAGTGCTCCATTTTGAGGGAGAACAACTTTATGAGTGACATGTGTCTTCTGTTTTAAGGAGTTTGGGGCTTTGTATCAGTGTTAAACTATTGCATCAGTTCAGAGAAGAGACTAACAGTTGGCTAGATATTTCCATTATTAAACATTGAAATGCAAAACAACCCTTCTTCTTGAAGGATGAGGGCATAGGAAAGAAGGGGTTTAAACTTTATCCATAATAGAGAAATAGAAATTGGAAAAATGTATGTTGTATTGAAGCAAAAGCTCTAACAAGGCAGTACGAGTGCACTTATCCACAGCATCCCTTGGAGGAACACATGAAACTTGCTGATAACTACTGCTGCCGCCTCTGAAAAGAATCTGAATGTCCTCAGTGAAGCAGAAACCAGAAGAGGTTGTGAGTACTTCATTATTTAGATAATGCAGCAAAACATGCTAGAAAAAATTCCACAACATTCCTGGAGATAAATCCTGGAGAAGGCTTTGTGTTGGTTTTGCAGAAACTTGAGTAAATTGTAGTTAGCACTTTGCTTTTCATAGCTTCAAGGAGGAAACAATTGCCTGCTGATAAGGTCAAGCCTCTGTATAATGATTGTTGCAACTGAACTGGCAAGAATTCCTTAAGATAACTTCAAGAAAGTCAACAAATCTGTGTGCAAAGTTCTAGAAACCATTTGAGAAACGGATATGCAAGAAGCTGGTCAGCAGACCGCTTTGGTTTGGATATATACCAAATTCTGATCAGCAGAGACCGAAAAGCGTGCGGTGTTTTGTTACTACAGCTTTTTATACAGACGTACAAAAACCAGGGGAAGTAACTTGGATCAGTCCAGCCTTCCATTGTCTGCACGAAGCGTGCAAGGTCACGGCTGACACGCGGTTACCGATAGAGTGCCAAAGTGGGGGCACTCCAGCAGCACAGCCTTGCCTGCAGCCGTAAGCCCTGGGCTGACAGTGCCTGGTGTCTTTTGCCAACACAACCTCTGACAAAGATGCTCAGCTCCAGAAAAAGTAGCTAAAAGTGCACGGATTCCAGCAACAGACCAACAACAGCTCCTGGAAATCCGCAAAACAGATGTGGTCTCTTTGCTAACAATATTGGTTATGCCACGAAAATTCCACCTTTACTAGCATTCATGTAGGCACAGTGGGAGCCTGAGTAGATCAGTGTCTGTGGCTTGACACCAATGCTCAGAGCAGATTTTATAGCCATTGTACTGCAAACAGCTGTGGAAGGCTAGTGCTCAGACACAGACTGGCCCAGCAGCAGTCAGAGGGCAGCATATGTGCGTACTGACCAGCAACGTTCTCTGGTAGTAGCCGCAGGATGAAGATGTACTATTTTCTGGCACCCTTGCACTGCTGAACTGCAAGATGCTGTGGAGGGGAAAGTAAAAATGAGAAAAGCAAAATACATTTTCATTATCCCCCCTCTTAGGTGCTTCAAGACCATTTTCTAGAAATGACTGTCATTCTGGGAAAGGGTCTGGTGCAAGAAACACGTAACTGACCAGCAGGAATAGCTGCTTCCATAAACAGCTGCCTGTCTCACTGTTCCCTCAGATTTTTAAGAGGTATAAGCTGAACTGTAATAACTTACAGAATGGTGAAATGGCATTGATTTTAGCTTTCCTCATTATCTCAGCTATAATTTGCAGTGGTTTGGGAGCTCTTCAAATAACTGAGCCTTCCTGCACTGGGGTGGACCAGGAGCCTCTGTGGACAAGATAATGTGGGCAAACAGAGTAGAAATTATGAGACCTCTCCCTAGGTAGGCCACACCCCTAAGAATTGTAGCACCAAAAGACAGGCCTAAAAAGTACAGCCCTTTGTCTCTAGGGAAAAAGAATTGAGACACAACTTTTGTGGCATGCTGGAGAAAAGAAGTGGGAAGGAGAACGAGCACCTTCCTCCCACTTCAGATAATCTGTGGGGAAGAATAAATAGGATCTTGGTCCTGGACACCAGCCTCTGTGAGAAGAGCTTGAGCCTGTTCTGCAGCCCTCTGTCCGCAGACCAAGATGAGGATATTGATGCTCTGCAACACATTTGCCTGCTCACAGTACTTCTGAGGCAGATAGCTACACAGTAAACCATAAAAAGGTCTTGTCATAGATCCACCTACTAACAATTCTTAGCAGTAAACTCCATTATATGCTTTGTAAAATATACAACTTCAGTAATGTGCATGTAGGAACATTTTAAATCTGTTGACACAAGAGTGTGCAACCACTAATAAGTGATCAAAAAGCCTGTTTTCTGACATGGGTTTGGAAAAACATTTGTTCCTGAGAACTGAAATCTATTGTCAGTGGCTTATGACCTTGGCTAAAGAATGGTAACAACAGTAACAGGCAGAGAAGTTTTGAGAAAGTATCATATTCAGAAAAATATTTGAACTAAAGCCAGATCATAGCGTACTGCCATAACCTGTATGGCTCCCTTTTTTGCATTGTGGTATGTTTGATAATCACCAGACCTTGTGCTCTGAAGTTTACTAACTCGGGGTGAATTTTATGAACTTCAGGCCATGAGGCATGGTCTTTACCTACAATGTTTAGTCCAAACAACTGCCTAAGTCCCAGAATTTGTGCCATCTTGCCCTAGTCCTCCACAAAGCACAAGCCCTTGCTCCCTGCACTATAGCAGCTGTGTGGATGGAAAATGCAGACACACATACACAGACATGGCTTAGACATCTGAATATCCAGCTTTGACCATATTTTACACAAATTTACTTTTGTCTTCTTACAGAAACTATAATGGGAGAGAATAAAGGGAATGTTAGTTAATATTTAATGTTTTTCTGCAAACAACTACCTCTAAACTGACAAAGCTGTTAACTGTAGTCAAAAAATGTAAGACAATCCCGTCCACTCAACCTTGAGCTCATCTCTTTTGAGTTGGCAACTAATGTAACTCATTGAAGAAAGAGACAGTGGAAGATTCTCAGGAGTCACGTGAAAACAAGGATTAAAATAGTTATATCTGTGCCAAAGCCTAAACGGAACACACATGAAATTTAGGCTATAACAAGACAGATCAGAGTTCTATAAATTGCCCGGATCTTGACAGTACGGTGAACTAAACCATTAGAGGAAAATGCTCTCTTATCTGGTGTTCTTGAAGACAATTTTTTTTTTCCTGTGTCTAATTGAGATGCAGCAAGCTTGTTTCCCCTTTCAGCTCTTCATATTATCATGCTAACCATCTTTTTTCCTGAAAATGAAGCTATCCCAAATTAACAGATCTGTGTGAATACAGAAAAAAAAAAGTTTATGTTAAGCAGCTTGGCGATCGTACAGTTTCACCAAATGTATTTGTTATTATTTTTGCTTTATAAGTGATAAAGCTTCGCTCCTTAAAACCTCATCACCTTTTGATCTTGTTCTAAATTCTCTTCAACTGTACCCTCTTAAAACAACAGAGTTCTCTTTTGTTATCCAGAGTTTTGTATCACTACTCATTTTTAACAGTGCATCCTGCTGATATATTAAGCTGAGATCATGAATCAGTTAATTTTCTATCTGAATATTCTTAGCAGCTCATCTGACTTCAGACACTGGTCTAAGTCACTGATACGAACTTTTTATATGTTGCTTAGTTTTAATGTGTTTTGTATTTCATCAAAATTATAAGCCCTCCTACCATAGACCTCAAATGAAGATGTCATGCTGATACTAGAAGTAAATGCATTTAGATGTTTCAAAATATTATGTATCGTTAGGAAAGCTGAACACTTAAGTTACTGTGTCAGGGACTCATCACGTTGGATCCCTGGGCCCTTAAGCTTTCCTCAGTTGCTATAGGTTGCGTCACTAGCCTCCTCCTTAAACTCTCTGTCGAGAAACCTGGGCACAACCTTTTCCCTTACCTTCACAGAAGCAGGACCCTGCTGCCTATATGGCACTCTGGTACTCTCAAGTAGCTTAAGAACTCAACTTCCTAGGATTCTAATGCTGTGAGCGCTTCGGGTTTTCTGTCAGCCTCTTTGGGAACATACGGTCACCAAAGCAAAAGGGCAGCCAAGATTTGAGAGAGCTCAGAAAACCACCACATTCACTTATTTAAATCTGTATACCTAACTTGTCACTAGTTGCTTGCATTCATTTACGCACAGCTACTTCCTTTCTGCTCATCAGTATTCCCAGATTTGAAGAGTCAGGGCCCTGTGGGAAGTGAGCAGTGTCTCCTCTCAGTAATGGAAACTCCTCCTTTTCCCCATGCCACCAGTTTTTTTGAGCTTATGCTGATCAAACAGTACTTCTTCACCACGAACATGGAACTCTTACGTCCCTCCCCTCTGCACAGGCTTGCTGTATCTGTAAGTGATTCTTCCAATTCCAGTTCTTTATGGTTACAGTACTCAGACAACATTTCAACCTTGCTTGGATATTGTTGATTTACAAACTCCATCCTCTGTGTTGCATTCCCTTCATTCTCGCATCTGACTGTTTTAATTCAGCCTCATTCATTCCTTGCTCACTTTGAAAGGGAATCAGTTTGAGGCTGGCCTTTTAGCAGTGTTTTGATGAATGGAATATGACTTGCATTTCACACTTAATGCAATTTAGGACACAGCAGTTTGAGATACTAAAAAACTTGGCAATAAAATGCCAATTAGCTGAGACTCAACACAGCGTCTTAACACAGTGTTTTGAAACACCCAATATTCTCCTACTATTCCCTGTTATTGAATTGTTTCCATTTAGTCCCATTACGCTCTCTTGATAAAGAGATTATGCAGTCCTTTCCTTGCCTGTCCACTCAACGGTTCTCAGCCAGATTTTAAAGGCTCTTCTTAGCTCCACACTGCTGTAACCAGCTGCTCTGATACCAAACCCAGCCCATTTAAAGCAAACTGATACACCTATACTGTAGGTATACCGTAGCACAACAGCTATGAATGAAGCTGAGGCATATCTATTGATGAAAGAAATTTGCAACAATGGAAATTACAATTGGATATTACACAAAATTGAAAAGAGTGTGGTGAAATACTAGAACAGGCTGGTGGTTGTGGAATCTTCATCCTTGGAGGTACACAAAACTTGACTGGACTGACCCAGAACAAACAGATCTGTCTCTGAGGCTGGCTGTGCTTTGGGCAGGAGGTTGAACTGTATGATCTCCAGAGGCCCCTTCCAGCCTAAATTATATGATTCTATTGTTAAAATAGTATAAAACCACCATGACGAAAGGTGGTTTTTTTTTCCCTATTTGCTTATCTTCTAGAAGTGTTTTCAACTAAAATATACTGGAGTAGGAGAGATTTAGTGTCTAACTAGACATCCAGTTTAGGCATGCTGCATCAACCTCTGGAGTTACTATTTTGACTATATCATAAACTTAGGTGTCTGAACATCGATGCTGCCAACTGCTGCTGAGATACATCAACAGCCTAAAGCAGAAGGTAAAAAATACTCCACCTTTCCCCCACACTAAACAGTCATATTTCAGACTACATCTATAATGTCATCAATTTAAAATTGTACCTGATGTTTTAACAGCCTGAGGTACACCTATAGCCAAGCCCCACTACGCTGAACACAGATAAGGCCTTTCAGGAGACACAAGATACTTAAAGGCATAGCCATGAAGTTCCTAAGTAGCAAGCAAAATAAAATCCTTGTCCTTCCTTTTTACTACATTTCCACAGATACAACAGCCAATGCAAAGCAACGTACTCTTTGGCTGCAGTGCTCCACTTCTATGGGCTGCCCTTGTCCCTAAAGAGAAGTTCCCACACCACCCGGACACTTCTTTGTTAATAAATCCACACTCTTTTCATTTGTTGTAATTCCCTTCCTCTGTTTTTCACCTCCTCTAACTCACCCTAGTCCTCAAGCTGCTCTTGAATACGTTTTGTATCAACATTCCCCACCTCGTGTTACCATAATAGTACGGTTTAGAGGTAAAGCCTTGGAGCAGTAGCGCAGCGCACTATACAACAGATGGATACCTAGGGAGAGGTACTGGCACAGTGTGCTTGTAGACTTTCTAGGAAAAAGGCACCAAGCGAGTGCTAGTTGTACTCTGAGGAACCAAGGCACAGAGACGTGCTCCTCCCAGTAAGGACACCCTGCTGTTACTACCCCACTTTTGGTTCCCTCCTGCATTCTCCGATGCCTCTTTCCTTTTTCCTGCTCCCAAAAGACACTCCTGCTGAAAAATGAAAACCACAACACAGAACCTTTTCTTTTGAGGCAGAAACCTCTTCTTCATACTTGGCACAGCCTTTAATATTAAATATGGCTGCCATAAAGAAGGTGGTAAAATTCTTCATTCATGGGAGTTTTGTTGATTTAATGGTGGTTTTATAAGCATAGAATTTCCTTATGCTTAAGCCATGGTTTGCATTCAAGGTTTATCCCTCACCCCCACCCCTGCCTCACAAGCTTATTTTTGGTTTAAATCAAAGGCTTTTTTGTACATATAAGCCAGAGCTCTGGGAAGTGTTTTACATGGGCGTAAATACTTAATTGGGCTCCAGTGCCAAGCTAACTGTTTGGCAACAGCTGGTATGTTTGCATAATTTGGACCAGCTCACTGCACAGTGGTTTGTTACACTGCATTCTAGCACTTGGGATCTGGAGTTACCCTGTTGTGTGCTAATACTAGAAGACAATTAGAAGAACCTGGAACTGGAAGTTTGGTGGAAGACAAAAAAGAAGGCCAGTACAGCATTCTTTACACGTGAATAGTTTGCTATGCTGCGGGGGAAACCACACAATTTTTACCACGATCATTTAATAGATTTTGAATAAGAGTGCCCTGGAGTTTTAGGAAATGTCTTTCCTAAAGCATGGAAAACCCTTCAGTTAAGAAGGAGATACTTTCGACTCATAACTGGATCTTTGTAGCAAGGGGACAGTTTAAAAGCTACATTACCTTTTAGTTTATCAGTGTTTACACTGGATTGTGGCTTTGTAAATCTCTTCAGAAAACTGTCTCTATCCCTGTGCTAACTGCCCTTATTCAAAGGCACTATAATTTATCAAAGCTCATTGCTTAATTGTGACCATTACATAGTTATGCTTACTAGTTTGTGAAGAATTATCCACCTGTCTGTCCCCCAAAATTACCATGTTCTTGCTGGAGAAAGAAAGAAAATACAGAAATGAAAGTCACGACATACAGGTGTCAGCGGAGAGTCAGATTTTAGCAGATATAGTTCTTGACAATTCCTTCCTGATCATGCTCAAACCACTCTCCACTCCCTGTATTGATTGACTTGAGGGCCATCCTCACATAAGAAGAAAACGACCGAGGAGGAGCAAGGCAGCAGAACAGCACAAGCTTGGAGCCTAGTGGCAAGAGTGACTGAGACAGACTGGAAACTGGACAAAAACACATTTGAGAAGATGAAGGAGAAGTTGCTACCGCTTAGGAGGTGTCTGTGCTCACAAACGCAGAGCAGCAGTTCCAGAGTCTAGAACAACATCTGATATTTTCTTAAACTGTCATTCCTTTTTTGAAAGCAAAAATTTCTAAAGGTAAGACAAAACCCCTTCCCCTCCTATACTGTCTGGCTATCTAGGGAATGCTACCATGAAGTACCAGCTCAAGTGATAAACTTTCTAATAGTGCTGACTGATTATGTTAATACTCAGATGATGGAATCATGAAGGGGCAAGGGATCATTTTACTATTTTGTAAATCCAGGAATTTACCCATTTAAAACTACATTTAGGAAAGAAACGAACTGTATGTTTACAAAATCAAACATTTGAAACTTGAAAAATACCAGAAACAAAGTTTGCTGGAGTAATCTCAATTTGGCCCTTTTTTGCTATGAAGGATACAATATTGAATCACACCATGACACATGTACTTTCTACCACCGAGCTACAGGTGAAAATGAACATGTCGGAGCAAAGTACTAGAGAAATGACATCCAGATGCAAGGGCCACGGGAAAAAAATTCTCTTTACTGTTACGCAGATTATGAATCAGCTGCCTACCAGTATACACAACATGAATCAAAATCAGGAACCTGGATGTAATGTTCTGCCTGCAGAATAGGCAGAGGGTCAGTGACCTCACTACATCTGGGGTCCCTCACATTTTGAGTACTATAGAAAAATGTTTCCAACAGGTTTTAAACATTAAGAGAATACAAGAGGAGGCTAGCGTGCCCGCTAAGGCTGCAAATTCAGAGGGTCAAATTTCCTGTTCCTGAACGCTTATGATATTACAGAATTAGTACTTATTCAGCAACAAAATCAGATGAAAGTTTGTCTAACCCACAAACCAAAAAATCTCAGTGTTAGTAAATGTGCCCCGTATAAGTTTTGCTTCCACTTGGTTTAGGTTTGTGAGTTTAGCAATTACAAATATTGCACTGCTGCTCAGAAATGCTTGAAATAATACAAATTCTGGGCCCCAAAATATATCACAGAAATCTGTTAAATGAAAAATGCAAATGAAGAATGCTGATTTTTGCACTTGGAGCTCATTAGTTTTGGGATGCCAGGCAGACTTTGGGATTACCTGGATTACTAGGAAAACCTCAGAGAATTTTGATATTTTAATACATCATGAATCTCAAAGAAATACAAATCAAATATATCACTACTATGAATATTAATATTTTTGTTTTGGACATATTAAAGATGTAAATACTATTAAAAACATAACATTGACAAAGATTTTTAACTGCTTTTCTTCAGATGAGATTTATAGAAAAGTGTGCGTGTAGAAAATATTCCTGCTGTCCTTGAAACAATCGATAAATTAATGTAACAAAAACTAGAGGGGATACTTGTAATTCTGAGTACAGCAAAGGCATTGGAATTCTGCAACTTGGTTACATTTTTGCCTTGAGCAAGTAATTTAACCTCTCTCGCTTCTTAGTTTTCCTACTGGTAAAATAGGAATAGCTTACTTCAAAAACACGTTGCAAGCATTATCAAGAAGTAATTTTATCGCCATTATTGAAGTAGATAAGGTACTGTCGGTATATAGTAAAACATCCTCACAACAAGGGGCACTGTGACAACCTGGCAATCACAAAATTGAAGATTCAGCATTGTTAATATAGTGAGATTAGAAAGGTCATAACACTGCAATCTGGCCTTCTCTTCATATTTGGCATCAGGAAAGATTGCCTCCATAGCATGTTTGCCTAGCTGAATATTGATTTGGCTTCTCCGACTACAAATGGAACCTAAACTCATTTGAAAACAATTAGAAGTAAATCGATATAAAAGGGTTTCTTTCTTCTCTTTCTTCTTCTTGGCCAGTTAACTTGATGCGGGCATGAAAGAATTTGTAGCTTTGCCACTGACTTGCCAAAGCAGGCAACAAGACCAGAAGTTATCATTGCTGATTCAATTATGAACTGTAAAAATAAAAATCTTATTCATTCTATTTCTCAAGCACGAAAACCTTTGCCTTCTTTAGTTACCTTACAAAGGAATGAGAAAAACCTAGGTATGGCTTCTTAAGAAAATACTCCCTTATTACAGCTGACCTTTGCACAGTCTTGCTGAAGCTGCACTGCTTAATATAGTCTCTGTTTGTCCCTTTAATCACTTGCTTAAATACTAACTTAACAATCTAATGGAAAAGTTGCCGTGGATTCTCAATAACTGCCTGATCTAAAAAAGAGTCTAATAATGATGAAGACTAAAAAAAGATTTGCTTTTAAATTTTATCACCAGGAACTAAAGCTTAGCGCTATTCCACTCACAGTTTGCATGTACTCCTATGCTACACGAACAATTTCTGTGGACAAATAACACTTCTTTTTTTCTGTGAACAGCAAAGCTGACAAAGACGTGGTTTGTACAGATTTGTACACTGTGTTCCTGAATTCACCTCCTGCTCCACATAACGCCCATGTTTTCACCATGCTCCCAACGCTAACTGCCTCCCGCACATCCTGTATCCGCAGTTACACAACATTCAAGCTATACCAGGGATGACTCATCGTCTCTACTATATATATATATATATATATATATCAGAACAGATAAGAATAATTGTATGTATATCTATATATAAACTACATCTATCAGAATATTAAATACTCTCTCTCAGAATCTGCCTATATCAGAATAGTAGAATGAACCTACCTAGATTTCTCACAGATGTCGGTAGCTTGTCTATTTCCTATACAGAGCTACAGAATTTTCCACAAAACTTGTAGGAACTTCATGTCTTGGAAATATTGCTTATATATAAAAGTTAATTGAAATTGCAAGGAAGGCAAGAACAGAGGCAAAAAGAAACAACCTAATGTTAAAAACATGGCACAGATACACACGTAACGTAGCAGGTTTATTTTGCTGTTACGGCTCCAAACAGACACAAACCCAGACAAACTAGGCTGTTACGAGATGTTGTTGCAGCTGCTCGTTATCACTAGACCAAAAACTCTATGTGCCATTACCTGGATATTTGCCACCAATATTTCCTTTAACTTGAAGAACTGTGAAGTTACACTGCTACAACTGAGATAAGGAGAGACAACTGAAATGCTCAGGTTGCTTCATAACAGAGCTATTAGCAACTAGCTCGCAATGCTTTTCCTTCCGTTGTTAGTTAGTATTTAGAGGTTATTTTATCAGAAGTGTCTTGCAAGGAAGGCTCAATGGTTCTCATGGTGTCAAGGACTGAAGGGTAACTTCAGACAGCCAATAAAAGGAGTGATTCTGTCTCTCTAGTCCAGAAGAATTAAAAAAAATCTAAAACCCAAAATGTATTTGAATCTAAAGATCTTGGAGAGACCACTACTTTGTAACTCAATTATTGGAGAAAAAGCCCACGTCTTCTAGCTTATGGATTTAAAATCTAAATACTGGTTACATCAGCTATCTGCTTATCGTGAACCGGCTTTTTGCCCTGTCTTTTCTGCATCAGGTGATAAGAACAACTTTCAGATTTTAGGAAAAGCTGGTAGCTTTTGCACAACTAACACTTTAAAGTGGTTCCCTCAAAAAGCTCACATGCTCAGCTGCAGTAAACCAGGATATGGCCTCCACGTCACACGTTCTCCTGTGCAATGAAGGAAGAGGGCTCTCAGGTTTCGCATTTAACGATGTAAGTATTTTTAGACTAAAAATGCTTTATAATTACTATTTTGTTAGAGCTTTATGTAGCACTACTATTTATACTGTGATGAAAGATCAGTCTTCCTACTTGACTGAATAAACGTGTGTTGCACGGGAAGCTCAGATTTGTGATGTTCTCAGTTGTTTCTTTACTCTTCTGTTCCTAGGTTTTGTGAATGATACAAAGTACATAACTGTCACTTAGCAACCTTGGACAATTCTGACGATGAAGTATTAGCTTGTGATTATAGACAAGGGTCCTTATTCCCTTTACCCCTTTTGACTAGCATTTATTCATTCTGCCTCCATGTAAAGTACCTGTAAAGCTACTGATTTAGGCTTTCCATATCATCCCCCTGCGCATGCCACTTTTTTCCTTCTAATTTTGGTTTTCTAAAACAAATGTCTCCAAACTACTTTCTGGATCACTACTGAGAGTCAGTTGCAGAACAAAGTTCAGTCACACTACAAACAATTTTCTTTGTCACACGTGGAAGGAAAGTGAGACAGCATTGAATTAAAAATATACTTAAAAGAGTATCTGGAGATAAGAGGCCAAGATTTCTTGAAGTTACAGTACGCCAAGCCACTAATGGCAAACATTCTTTGGACCAATGCTTCTTCAGTTCTTGCAGGGCGTGTAGCCCTGGAATAAAGGAAAGAACATGGGCAAGAGAAAGCAGCATTCCTGGCTGTTGCAGATGACTTCGGATCACAGAATCACAGAATGTTAGGGGTTGGAAGGGACCTCTGTGGAGGAAGGGAATAAGGGAAGGAAGGAGCACAGTGGGAAAAAGGCGAGACAGGAAACATTAACATTTTTGTGATTTAGGTGGATTTGACCATTAACTCGAAGATTTAAATTTACCACTGATCATGGAAAAAAACGGAACTATTTTGACTGAAAGAAAACACGGTCACATCATGAATTGCTGCTTAAGGATAATGACAGTACTGCAATGTGTGTTCCATAAATAAAGTATTCTCCAGTTAAACAAAGCTATTTCATTCCTCCTGCCACCAAACAGAGAAGAGAAAGTAGACACAAAAAAATTGCTTGCCCTTTTCTAACCTAGACCTAGATCTAAAGTGTATATGCAACCTAAACCCCTAATCAACATAATACTATCAGAAAGTACTGACACAGAACGCTGGCATGACAAACTTCTCTTGGCTTTTTAGGTTGTCCAGATTTAAAGGTAACAGATGACACGTTCCTTCCTTTGTAACTAAAAACAGTTTGCCTGAGTGATTTTAAACCTACGTGGAAGTATTCTTCTTCTGTCATGGGGTTTGTCCCTCATTTGCAAAGCAAACGCTCTGTTTAGGTGGTGACTGAGAATGTTTAGACATAAAAGCATAGAGGCAAAACAGAAGAATCTTGCTATCTTCACTGTTATTTCTATAAGGGCAGATCAGGCAGGCAGACACCATTTTTTAAACTCAGATAATTATGGTGCAGGTCCTGCTGCATGATAGCGTGGGTCCAGTGCTCTTTCAGAATTTACTTTTTGCAGAAACATCACTGAAATGGCAAAAAGCAAAGAAGAATAAAAATAATTCTGGGATACTTTTGTTGTGCTAGTTAGATGAAAACTCAAGGTTTAATTATTCCTAAGGTTAAATATTTTTTCCTTTTTGGTTCCCCTGTCAGAATGGTGTCACATGTACTTGGGATATATCCCTTGGTCATACTATGCTTTTCTCTTCCTGGTTTCCAGAATGTAAGAGGGTGGTGTTTGTCAAAAGGATTTTAACTGGAACTGAAAATGTAGCCCGAGGTGAACACACCAAACATTTTTAGCACGCTAAGTTTTCTGCTGTATACATTCAGCCACTTCTGGAGAGGCTGAACAGCAGCTACAACCTCTGCAGTAAGGACTCCATCAAACATATGGAACTTGTCAGGCATCGATGTATTGGTGTAAAAGCACTTCCTCACTATTAAATATTTTCTGTTAGATTTCCAGGTTGAAACAAGAATAGCTTTACTTCTTTGGATATTTACTGGAGATGTAAAAGCAATAGCAGAATACCAAAGTAGTAATATTTTTGTAAGCATGTGAAAGAAGAAGGGAAGGCATAAGTTTCAGCAACGGATGTCCCTGCTTTCACGTGTTTGGATGTGTGAGAGGTGTCCAGCAATTTTGCTACATTTGGCTTGCTTCTTAAGTTTTGTTTACTAGCAATCTTTAGAGTGGAATTCAAATATGAAAGGTTTACAAGGAATTTATCAATATATCTGAAACTAAGGCTCATTTTAGTTTTCCTACATCTCCTTTCACTTTGCGAACATTCCAGTAAGTCTGGACTGCTGATTGTTACTCTGTACTACATGTCCAAATTTCATGTGTGTAGCAGAGAAATATACAACTCCTTTATGGAAAAAAAAGTTAACAACAAAACCCAAACAGAAAACATAGCAGCTAGTGGAAATAGAACTGAAAGTCATTATCCCAAATCCTCATAGGGGACAGTAAACTGTAGGACTACAGGTGCCAAGGAATTCCTGGATGATGTTTGCAGCTTTCCTTACGTTATTCTTGGGAAAATGCCTTTGGTTTGCCAAAGGGTTCAGTTTTATGAGATGTGGTATGAGCTTTATCACAAAGGGCTGCTCTAAGGTACCAGATTGCAAAAATTAAACAAACATATAGAATAAGTGATCTTGGCTTAGTTTTCTGCCTTGGACCTCCAGTGACAGCTTCCACGGAGCAGTAGTTGCTTTCTCATGGGGAAGATCTGGGCTTTTAAGCTCTTCAGTGTATTTTCATCCACTGCTGAGTTTTGAGGTTTTCTGAAGTAGGCATAATAACGCTGAACTGCAGGCTACATGTACATATCTACTTCTGTCCTAATACTGGGATTACCTTCCATAGCTGAATGCAGAATACCAACATTAAGCGTTTGGTCCCATTCTCTCTCCCTCCAAAGCACATATCTTCTTTGATGACAGTTCTGCACATCTGCCTGATCCCTACAGACACATGGAAGAAGCACTTGTAAATCCCAGTATGGGATTTCGCATTAAGAGACAAATAGCTTTGTGTGTGCAGAGCAGTGAAAATTGGCAGCAGACAACGTCTTAGGCGCCAAGAAAATAAATGTTGCATAGCTACCTATTCTTCCCTTCCTCCTTATCTTAAAGACTTTCAAGGACTTTGGATGCTCTGCAGTGTAAATGATTAGCTAAAAGTCCCAAATCCAGCATCTGAGGGGGAAAACATTCAAATTGCTTACATGCTCTTTCATCACTCAAATAGCTCTTGTATTTGCTGTAGAGCCTGAGTGGTGCTCACCAAATCACACCACTGGATTAGCTGATCATATGTTTGAAACGCCCTACTAACTGCTAGACGGTGGGGCTTATGTGGTCTCTTCAAATCAACTTCTGTGACTATTCTGTCAGTATCTAAGTAGAGGTGGAAGTTCATAAACTGTTCTAGCCTTTTAAAGTTGCAGCATAGGTCAATAAAACTTGAATAAATCTGCTTACTGTAGCTGTTACCTGGAGAGTAGCTACTCTGTGCAGTCTGAAAATCTTGAGGACAAACAGCCACAGGCAACAGCAAAGCGCTCAAGAGCCTGGTGAAGCCTATAGGAAGTTGCATTGGTATTTTGGTACGACGCTCTCCCTCTTTGTTCAGTAATGGACCTGTGGTGTCTTCCTGCTACAAAGCACTGTGACCATCTGTGGTTAGTGAAATTACCATGAGGTAACCAAAAGATACTATATTGTAAACAAATTCTAGCTCAGGGAGATGCACTTGGCACTCTTCCATTTTCCTTCCCACAGCTCAAGCTATCCACAATCCTTTGCCTGTTCCATGATACAGTGCTGTGTGGTACAGCTGACTACTCCATTCCCAGAGAGCTTTTTTTTTTTTAAGACTGACGTTCCCAAAGTGACTTTGTGAGGGTCCGCACAATGTTTGCTATTTGTGCTCTGAGCCAAAGATCAAAGATACTACGCAGGTATTTCATTCATATTGCACAGAAACTAATCCTGCTTATTCACAAAGCAGTAAGCTAGAAAGAATCACTGGACTGATATAGTACTGCCGCAGACATGCCCATCGTTATCGTCTTGAGAGGGAAGAGTCCACATCTATCACTCTTCCAACGTGACCTTTGCTTTTTAAATTTGTGTTCCCAGAAACTCTTCATTACCCTCATCCTAGCTGAGAAACATGGGACAACTGAGCCATGACGCTTTGAAAAAGGTCTAAAAATTGTCTTCCTTCTCCCCAGCGCTCTTGACCACTCAGACAAGTACTTGTTGGTCATGCTGTATAGTGTTGAGTGATGGGGCCTGCTAGCTGAAGCAGGAACACTGCCTGAAGCCTCTGAACGGCCTGGAGGCCCGTCCATACATTTCCCTCTTGGCTGAAGGCAGAATTTCGCTTTTGGATGGCTTTGACATGTGTCTGATATTTACAAATCACCCTGTGTAGATTGGTTTCTGGCTGTTCTACTGCACCTAGTCCAATGCAACATGCTATTTAAATGTATGACCTTGAGCTGAAAGGAGTATCTGCCCTCTCTGTACCAAGAGAGCAGTGTGAGTGGGAAATGTACATGCGGGAAACTGCTCTTTGTCCTGAACACGCACAACCACACTAGCACATTTCACAGGCAGCTCTGCCTCTACTGGATCTAGAAACATCTGGAGTGAAGGCACCTGGGGCATTTGGGGAGCCTATTCTACCAGCTCCTCCCGGTGGTGAAAAGGAAGTAGAGCACAACAAAACTTGCTTCTAACGTCTGTATTTTGCTCCGAGGGGAACGTAATCAAATCTACTCTCTGAAAGCTTTTCTATGCAGTATCTCAAACACCTAAGCTGCCCCTTCACCTGATACTTCTGACTGCAGCCTCATACTAGCAAACGAGATACTCAAAACAGAGGCTGGCAAAATCTCAGTATGCATATGCATTCCTCTGAAACTTGTCAAATCCCGTTCAGCACAGGCGCATGCAGCTCACCACGGTGGTCTCTTTCCTTAACCTGTGATGCTCCACACTGCGTAGGACCAGCCAGTTGGATCTCTCACCTGCTGCATGTTCTTTTCAGTATCTTGAAGGAGAAAGGAAATGACAATACTACAACATTCTTGGATGCTTTGCTGCCCAAGGAATATCAAATTGGAAGAGGCTGTACTGGAAGGTATCCTCTGCACTTGCAGTGTAGCCCTTCCATTTTCAAGTGCCTGAAAGTACAGGACAGGTCCCTCCACCATGGCAATGAATATATTTGAGAGGTCTGATGACAGAAAATCCTTCCACAGCAGGCGGAATCTTTGCAGCCAGCAAATTTAGCAGCAATGAAGAGACCACACTGTGCCCCACACATTTTTCCTATGCAAAAATCATCCTTTCTATCTCTACAAAGAGCAGATTTTCTGCCAGCCATTCAGCCTCATACTGCTGCAATGGAAAAGGGAAACTACTACTGAATGGAAGAGGCAGGTGATTTATGAGAGGCCTTTCTATGAAAAAAAACAATAATCCAATTAAAAAGACCAGTGATGGATGTGTGGTTAAAGATATTCCCAAACTTAACGTCCTTTGACTTCTCTTGGCTACCACATTTGGCAGCTAAACAACAAAAACAAACCCTTCATCCAGACTAATGGCTTTAGCGGTCAAAAGCTAAAAAGCATTCACCACCTTCTCTGTGGGACAAACTCCCAGCACAGACCACGAAGGAGTGCTCAGCCCAGCCGCACTCACTGGCTTGCAATCCCAGGTCTCAGAGGCAGAAGGGGACCTTGCACAGGGGAATGTTACAATTAGCAATAAAAAACCTCTTACAGATGATGGCTCTTAGCATATTTCACAGTAAATTTGGAAATTGCTCTGATTTGAAACCACTAGCATCCTCACCCACAGCACAAATAACATGAGAGCACCATCCACTTTTGCCTTGACCTGTCTGTAATCCACATTTGAATTTGTTAGGAACTGATGCCATCCTCTTCTCATAAAAGTGACCTTAGAGTAGGGTTATAAGTTTATGAGAGGAAGAAATTGTCTTTACAGTAATTTGAAAAGTTTCCTGTGAACTCAACATGCCATGCTTGCAAATGTCTTCTCCCACTACTGAGACGAGGGAAGAAGCACATTAGTAGCAAATCCATACGACAGTGTGTATAGTGAGAGCCAACCTAGTCTTCATACCCAGTAGAATGATGTCTCTGCAGTCAAGGGAAACTGAACTGTTTCAATTTCCTTCTTCCTTGCCTACCAGGGAAATGATCAAGATGAATTATTTCCTAGTGCATGTTAGCGTAGCTTTGCTGAAACTGTTGGTGTTGAACCACTTCAAAGAAACAATCCCTTTAGTCTAGAGATGCTTACTTCAACAGTCCACTAATGATGCTGAGACCTGCACTCACCCTGCTTATTTCTTCATTAAGACCTGATGGAGAAAGAAAATAAAGGAGCAAAGGAATGAGGTAAGCAAGAAAGAGACAGAAGGTTGTCTTTATTGTGACACTGTATTCGTGATAAACAGATTCTCCTTAACAAGCTTGACTTGTAGTTTTGCACTATCTCCTCCTCCACCTGCATGGCTCTCTGCACCACCTACATAAACCTAAACTTGTCAGCTAATCAAAGCTGTGGACAGCCAAATCCCTTCAAAATGGAAAATGGAAAAGAGGTTGTAGCACTGGCCAACAGTTGCAGACAGCACAGAGGTTGTGTGGAGGCTCTGCTCTTGCTCACCGAGAGCAACATATTCTCAGCTCTTGCTCTTTGTGACACACTGCCCTAAGTTCTGCTGGTATTACGCACTTAGCACTGTACTCAGCAGAGAAATAAGCAGCTCTTTCATGCCATCACAGGGGTATGCTGAATTTCCATAAGGACGTGGGGAAAATGCATTCCAAACCAAGTATTTAAGAGTCTGGAAAAGACTGAGGTCTACAAAACACTCAGAGAAACATCTTGTTCCATTCACCACAGTAGAGCAAGATTTCACAGCAAGTCTGGAGAGCTCTTCAGAGGGAGATACTGTGTCTGTTGTGGGGCAGGGGATGCTGGAAACCTTGTGAGAGAAAAGCGAAACAAACACCACATTTACAACAGCTTCACAAAACATCGGATACACTGAATGTTGGATGTGGAGAGATGAAAACACTGCACTGGAACCAGTAAAGCAGGGAAAAGGTTTGTTTTTTTCCATCAGACCTTTCCTATACCTCTGTTTAGCTCTTCCTTAGTGTTCTTGTATAGAGCCAGGGTTCATAATGCTGCTCGGCATTTCTGCATTTACCCCCGCCTCAGCAAGGGAGTAGTTTCCTGCAGTCTTACTTTTTGAGAGAAGGAAAGCAGCAAGTTACCCTCAGCATTTCCTCAAGCGTTGATTTAACAGAATGGTGAAAAAGAAAGTGACCTCGAGCTACGCTGCGCCAAAAGGACCAGTTTTCACTAATCCCTTTTCTTTAAGAGTGGAAACAGTAACACTCTGTGGAAATCAAGTGTTCCTTGTTTTCTTTCTCCAGCAACACAGCCTGCCAGGGCTTCTGCCTCAGTTTCCCCCTTACTCAGTTCAATGTCCAAACCATTCTCTGCTGAGCTGACTAAACACTCCACTGAGGTAACAGACTTCCTATCACTTCAAGAAGAGGGTACTAAAAGGCTAAAATAAAGACTAAGACATGCATATTCCGATAGGCCCAAAACAAAAACCAAGACATATATTCTGCCCATCCTAGGCAGAATTACAAATTGTCAAAAAAAGAGACAGAACCCTGTTTCCAGCAAGGCTAAAGTAGCTGTTGGCCATCAAACCAGTCAGTCATTTTCTGACAGCCCTGCTTTGGGACGACAAAGGGAAGCTTTAGGAAAAGCAGGATTGCTTGGCCCTGAATCCTGCCCAGCTTGCTCTGCTCCCCCAGTCAGAGCTGAACGTCTCTGCTGCCCTGGTTAGCTCCCAAGTGAGGAAAGCTCCCCCTTCCTAAGGACTATCAAGTGCTGTTCCCCAGAGGTAGCTACAAGCCTCAGCTGCTGCACTAACCCTTTCCTGTCTGTGCTCTAATACAAAATGTAGCAAGTTTAATCGGTATTCCAACAAGAGCAGCATTACCAGATTACAACCCTACTAAAGTGAGGAAAAGCGAAACCTGCAAATCTGGAAAAGGACGCTGATCTGAAGGCAAGGAACTCTCAAGGTAATAATAAAAAACCCAAAGGTGCCAGTTTGGCAGGTAGGACCAGGCATGCAGCACAACTGTGCTTCTTGCTAGGGCAAGGCAAACTGGGAAGAAACTTTCTTTTTTAGCAAGGTGGCAATTTACCTTCAACAATTTGTGCAACAGTTTCTGGTAAACTGGAAATATGCCGATTGAAGGTTAATACCCAACTTAAAGTACACTCCTCATGCGGAGAGTGAGCAGATCCAGCAAGGGATGAAACCTGCAGAAAACGCAACTTCACTGGAATCATGGGGGCACAATGCCTCCTGGTAAAACTTTTTACTTGCTCCCAGTAACAAGTGGCCAAATACATGTCAGAGGAGGCTTTTTCTTTTTTTTTTTTTGAAGACCATGACAATACGCTTCTAACTGCACCCATTTTATACTTCCCATCAGAGCATTTCCTGAGGCTCTCGCCAGTCTTTCCTTTATTTCACTACTACTTCAATCAATCATCATGAATCCGATTTCCATTTGTAAGTCCATTACTGCAGTCACTCTCAGCTGAGCTGAAGGTCCGAGATATTAAGTTGTACCTACTACTGCATTTCTACTAACACTGTGCCTCTTTTTTGTAAATAAATACCCACTTGGTTTTGAGAACATCTGCCCGAAGCTTGAAAGGCTGGCTGATTTATAGCATGCCAGTTAGTGGTGTCCTGGCATAGACGTTTGGTTGCCCTGTTGAAATAGCATCCTGTCATTAAGTCACTGGAGGAATTACGTGCCAACAAGAAAGAAAAGGCAACAAAAAGGAATGGAAAGAGAAAGTAAAAAAGGAGAGATTACAGCTGACAGGAAAAATTGTTGCATTGTCCATATACAGGCTACATTTTGCCACAAATAAAACTTCAAACTCAAAGTCAATGTCCCAAAGATTGAGGAAGAATGTCAGAAGTGAATGAATGGAACTCATCGGACTTGATCATCAAATCCTGTCATTAGCAAACCTTATCGTACTAATCACATCTTCATTTAAGGTTCTCTGTCTGGTCTTTACTCCCACTTAGTCACTCTGTCCATATCTGCTTCTTGTTCCACTGCTGCTGGATGCCGACACTCATTTTACTTCATGGTTCTCATGCTGTTTGACATTCCTCATTCCTTGCTGTTAACCTCTTTCTCACAGCAGTCTTTTGCTGTTGCTTTTCAGTTTTCCATTTCTCATCTGTCTACCTCTGCTTTGCAGAGTAGTTTGATAGTAAAAAATTTTTTCTCCTGAAGTTGGAACACAAAACCCTTCCCTGAATACAACCAACTTAGTCAACATAGCAGTATAAAGATCTCCAATCTTCAGGAACTCTGCTGAGGGGAGAGGGAAGCAATTCTGGCTTCTTTCCCAATAACACAGGAAACCTAATATCCTCCTTCGGAACCTACAGTAATGCTGCAACCCTCTGCTGCTAGGTCAGTATGTGAGTGTAAATAAACACAATTTACAGAGTTACACTTTGGATATTACTGGGTAATCTGGGTAAATATGATAACAAAATATTTATATTGTGTGCTTATATAATCCTGCTATATTCTTGCAATATCCTTGGAAAAGTCCTTTCTTTCCTTACATGCTTGAAGACACTGTTAATGATACGTCTTTCAGTATGCCTGTCTTATATGTCCTCCATTCAGGACTTGCTGCCTGCATTTACCTAAGTCCCTCAGCATGGGCCACCAACGAGCAGGTCTGACTGCAGGCTGTGGACTGCAGCTTCTACCCTATCTCTCACTGCATCACCTCCTTGTGCCATTGCACACACCTACAAGAACAGGTGGAAACTACACTTCCAGCAGCATTGGAGCAGGGTAAATTGAGAGGATACCGGAAGATAGCCCAATTTCCCTTTTCGGTTCAGCCGCATTAAAACAGCTTTGTAGGTTCTTATCTGTAAATGAGGGTAGCAGTAATTCAGCGCCCCTCCTCCGGTTCTCTCCCAGGACTCTGCTAGCCTCCAGCCCAGTCGCATCTCCCTCCGCGGCCGGAGGCAGCGCGGGGCAGCGGCGCGCCAACAGGTGGCGGCAGAGAGGCCCGCCGGGAGCCGCCGCCGCCGGGA
>Ga0065711_1004574_pt1 | contig 31278 bp, 20 predicted proteins | sample Hoacrofraction12_FD_59098 | JGI IMG/M metagenome (GOLD analysis project Ga0065711, IMG submission 59098) | Hoatzin crop microbial communities from Cojedes, Venezuela - Epithelial fraction 12 v2 (version 2) | ecosystem: Host-associated > Birds > Digestive system > Esophagus > Crop | place... | reverse complement strand
GGAGCCGCCCCGCGCCGCCCTCCAAATCGGCGTTATCTCTTTTTTTTCTTTTTTTCTTTAAATAATTTTTATTTCTGGGCAGGAAGGAAAAGGGGAAAAAAAGAAAAAAAAGCGGAAGAAAACAAACTGCCCCCCCCCGCCACCTCCCCGCAAAGAAAGCGTGAGCGTCTTCGCGCCCTCCGCTCCCCTCTCGCCCTCCCGGGGGAGCTCGGTGCGGGGGCTCCGAGCGCCCGCTCCCGCGGCATTGCCTTGGCAGCGGAGCGCGGTGCTGGCCGCCGCTGTCCTGCCCTCATTTCCCAGCAGAGCCCCAGTAACTGTGACCGGTCCCGGGTGGCAGAGCCTGGCGGGAGCAGCGCTTCCCCGCCGCCCTCCGCGCTCCCACTTCCCCGGGGCGTGTGGTGATGGAGCCGGGTCCTGCCCCAGCAAGGCTCGGGGCCAAACCCACCGCCCTGTTTGACAGCACATCACCAGCGACTAGGCGGAGGCCCTGGTTCCGCAGACATCTGCGCGTTCACCTCCGCGCCGCCCTGGCCACCAGCCCTGCCACCAGCGCTCAAATAGGATTGGGGCCATAAGTAGGTCAGAGGCAGCGGTATCTGCCTAAAAAAAAATACCTGAAGCTTTTACGCCCTGTAAGGAATCAGCCATCTGCAAAAGTTTAATGAGTCAGTTAGTTTTGCTCAGACTAAAGCTCTGTTTAAAAAAACCCAAGTGTATTCCTAGAGTAAATAAGATGCATGCATGGGGGAATGAATTTCTGAAGGTTCTGCTGGAATTTGAGGCAAAGGATTTTGTGTCCAAGTCATGGATCTGCAACAAACCCAGCTGAAGTGTGTGGTAGCAATGTGACTGGGTCCAGTTTTGGGGGACTTTTTTGTTTGTTTGTTTTAAATAACCTTTTTTTACCCTATCAAGACCAGCTTTGAGGTCAGAATTACATTTCATTTTTTCAAGAAAAAAAACAAAACTTTTGTATTTTGTGCCCTCCTTTGCCCTAGAAGCACAAAAAAAAAAAGGGGAAAGAAAAATGGAGAACTTTTCCTTACAAAATGTTGTCATAGAATCTTCTTTTATTTGTTTAAATAGCAACCTCTAGGAAATACAAAACATTTCTTAGCAATTCTAGTAACCGTCTGCTGGTCACCCGGTGCCCTGAAGGGCAGAAGCCCTTCGCAGCTGCCTGGAGACAGAGCACCCCAAAGCCTCCAAAAGGCACAAGCACACACAGCCACCCCTCTGCCTTTCAGCCCCAGCTTCCCCCACGGTGCAGAGCTGCAGGGCCAGGTCACTGCGAGCCACCCGCCTTCAGCTCTCACACTTGAGAAAGAAATGAGTTAAATCCCCAAGAACGGCAGGGTAATCAGGATCCCTCCCAGAGATTTCCAGCTCTGCTGTCTGGTATCAGCCATAGTTAGTTGGCACCAGCACAAGTAACCAGCAAAATTCTTGGCTGCAGGAAGTTTCATCGCTTGTAGCTTGCTGTGACTCTCATGTGCTGTTTGCTTTGATAGGTTTCTTTCCCAGAGAGACTTACAGCTGTGGATGTACTGAAGCGGTTCAGAAGCATCCCGAGAGATTAAAAGACTATGAAAACATTTAGTAAAGGCACAATTGAGCAGTAGGCTAGGGAAATGTGGAGAACCTTTGCTTATTTATTTTTATGGGTAGTATATTCTGGATAAACCATATGCCAAATCTCAATTGACTGCCATGGAGAACTGGAAGCCCAATTCACTCACCCTTTATTACCACCTATTGTAATCCTGAGAGCTTTCGTAGCACTTGAACTTCAGCTTTCAAAAATTGTCACAGGCAAAAAAATAAAAGCAAATAAATTCTCAAGACCTTCACCACTGGCAGGTTGGGCCCTCTTGAAGGCTGGGATGGTTTCCCCGCTGCTCCCTAGCTCAGCACACTTGGGCCTGCAGCAGCTCCAGGAACTCCCTTGTGCTGCGTTTTCCATTCTCTTTCTGCCATCTCAGCTGTGCTTTGTCTTGGTGCACTTCAGTGCTCGGCCATCCCCACCTCACCTCCCCTTTGGCTGGCCGTGCTTGCAGAACAGTGACAGCAACCTGATTTTACAGTCGGTGCTCGGTGCCTCTTCTAGCTGTTATTAAGTCTTCCAGATGGCTGTTAGCATTTGTACTTCAATATCGCAGTGTCTCTCTGGCTTTCTCAGCTGCTCCCTTTACACACGGTCACAGTCAGAAGCAAGAGCATCTCCTCCCCAGTTCTTGAGCCTCCTAGTACAAAACTTGCTCTGCAAATGACATTAAAGATCGACACTTTTTTGACATTACATAATAAAACACTCTGAAATGTATGTTCAAACTAGCAGAGATTATATGTCTACAATTACTGGAGATAAGAGCAAGAACCTATACACCAAGATACTAAGTTATGTTCACTCTTCTCACATTTCTTTAGAGAGGGTCCACCAGTGCTGCAGGGAAGGTGGCAATGCCAGTCCGCCATCACTGCCCGGGGCCAAAGCTCCCCACAGGACACTGTTGCATTAGTGCTCTTCCCTCTTCACTCTGGAAAAATAAATTCAGTTGGCACAAATGCTGATATAGCAAGTTTAAGAGCTAAAGTCCTCATTTCAGGATTAGCATCTTGTCCAGCTACAAACAGTGATTCCTTTCCTGTTCCTAGGAAGCACATACCCTGATTTTTCATTTGGGTACGGAGAGTGGGAAGCTTCCCTGATGAATGGCAAGTGTAAGAAGTACAGCTGTTAGATGTTATACATCAGCAGCCAAAGCAGCAAGATGTGCCTGCTTCTCACTCTTACCTTGGAGAGGTTTTCTTCCCAGGGCTTTACCAAAAGATCTGTTAGACTACTTCTGACCTGCCTGAACCTGTATTCTGGCAAATAATCTCCTACTGTGTCCTCCAAGCACCAAGTCAACCAGATTCAGCCTCCTCCTCACCCGTGGACTGCAGACCACGCTGCGCTGGAAACCATCAGATCAGCGCAAGCACGGCTGGGCCAGCACTGCTCCTGGGCACGTGGCTCAGGATTGAATTGTCCCTGGGGGAGCTGAGAAACGGTCACTGCAAGAAGGGGACACTAACTTTGGGGATGGCAATGATGCTGCCCCTGTCCAGGGCTGTGGTAGGCCGAGCCGTGCCAGCCTCAAGGAAAGAGGACAGTGGGGATTTGTCTCTGCTTAGGACATCTTTGGTTTAAATCTTGCTTCCATCTGCTAATGGGAAATGGTAGGCAATGCTCTCTTGTTCTGCTGGATCAGACATGAAATCTAAGCCTAATGTACTTGCATATAGATGTATATGCACACACACCTATAAGAAGTAAATAGTTTAAAATGCATTCTTCCTTGCATGTGGCAGAGCACAAAGCCTACAACCCGCGGGTCATCCAGGCTGCAGCAGCGAGGACCAGACGGTGGGGTCACCCAGTCTGAAGCGAGTTTAAGGCAACTGGTGATAGCACCAGTGCTATTTTTTTTTGTGAGCAGTTGGGTGTGGAAATGAGGTCTCACACACGCGCTGGGAGGACCATATGGCGCTTAGCACACCAGATTTCCCAGCTCCAGCCAGGCCTCAGTCTCACACTCTACCTGTCACTCTTCTCCAGATCCACACTGTCGAGGGTCATTTCATCCTCTCAGGGTCTCCATCAAATTTGTTCGCAATACATTATCTCCAGAAAGGGAAAGCTTGGTGCCGTCTCTTCAATCTTTCTGTTGTTTTTGAAGTTACCAGTCATTTTAGTTAGGCTACACTATTTTCCCCTGGGGCTGTGTTCTGCACCAGGGAGCTTTTAACTTTTTCATGGCACAAGGCAGTTTACCCTCCCATCTTAATGGCAATTGCCAGTCATTTCATGGCTTGTCTTCATGTGTTCGATATCTTCACTCCAAAATTTAATAACAGATAAGCAACAAAACATGAGGCCTTGGGATAGCCAAGAATTGCCTCCTGTGTGACCAGGAACCACACATGGACTTCTGTAGGAGACCTATCTCTGCCCCTTAGGTCCCAGCCAGCTCCTGTACCATGCTTTCCAGCACCCATGGGCCTCCCCTCTTGTTCTATTTTCAAGTTGTGGGTTTGCACCCCTGCCTGTAAATAATCCTTAATAAACCTCATTTCCCAGTTTTTCTTGTGTCCAGAGGATAGGGCCAAGCAGGGACATCAATCCCCCACACCGTATGTTAAGGTCAATAAACTGAAATGCCACAGTATTGCAGGATATTCCACCCTCGGAAGGTGAAAAAAGTCTGCATACAGAAGCCCACATGTGCTTGTTTCAGAGTAAAATAGCTTGGAAAAATATTCTTGTCTCAGTTTGTTGCCAGATATATAATAAGGAGTTTTCCGGATTCAGACCAGTACAGCGATAAGACCACTGCTCATTTTGAAGCTAAAGGTACAAAAGTATTTTTGCAAGGAGCTTTGTTGAATCAGCATTTGTTTTTCTAGCAACACGCACAATTTCTTTAAGCAGGGTCATTTTCAGAGCATGGTATGAAAATAATTATGGAGCACTTTCTAAAGGTTCAGCAATTAAGGCAAGCAGCCAGCTGTTGGGCTGCACAGCTGATGTTGACCAAAAAGTATCACGTCTACAAATAAGATCTTAATAAGACTTCTAGATCTCACATAAAACTTAGTTATTTCTCTCCTGATCTCTAAGAATAGCTGCAGAAATCATCTCTTGCATTTCTTTTTCGATTTCAGTTACGTGTCTGTGAAATTAAATTAAAAGTCCTGTTACTGAAAGTCAAGTTCTCCGGAGTCCAAAAGGTTTGCCTGACTTCGCTGCAACTTTTGTTCCGCGTACAAAGTACGATCCTGATTTGATTTTAAAAATTAATCAGTCATTTTTCTTTTTCTTCTTAATCCCTCACTGACATCAAGTCTTGTCATTTTTGATCCTAGCTTCTAGAGCGCATTGTCTGGCTTTAATCAAAAGCATTCTGTGATTAGGTTCCAGCTAATTTAGCTTAGACTATTTAAAAGCAAAAAATAACCTTGCTTCCTGGTAAAACCCAGCTAAGTTTCAAAGGAGCTGAACAGGGGTAGCTTCGTTTCATAAATATATTGCTGGCAACCAAATCCTTCCCTTAAAAAGTGTGGGGATATAATTTATCCCGGGCATTTTCAGGGTGATGCTGTACACGGGAACACAAAGACCGCAGATGAGGGCAAGAAGAACCGCTGCAGTCATATTCTGTCTCTCCAAAAACCTGGGTCTGGTGCTCGAGAAGGGATGCTGTCAGGGCTGGGATCCTTCAAATCTGACCTACTTTTCCATTTCATCCTTTACCAAAGCAAATGTTTAAATGTTAGGGTGTTTTTTTTTTCCCTTAAAGAAAGAAGGGAAAATGTCAGTGGCACCAGCTCCAAGTTACAGCTGCAGAAACCAGAGGTGCTTTCAGGAAACCACAGAGGAAGGTTGTTGCACCATGGAGATGATTCCCTCAGCTGTGCCAGCCCCATGAGGGACACGTCCCCACATCTGTGCTGTGCCCAATGCCCATTTAGGGCACCAGAGCCATAGCAAAACCCTGAACCCACTTTGCTGCTGTTTTGCATGAGAAAAGCGGTTTTCAGGGTAAGGGATTGAAGGGTCAGGGCTAGCCAGTGACAAAGAGGATTCACCTTACCAGCTCCAGGGTTGATGCCTGAATGAGGAAAAACCACAAACTCAAATTTTGACCCCAAGTACTGGTGTACAGGACATGCACACCACTTAAATCATCAGAGGGAGATGAGGTAGGCATACTGCATGCACATCTCTATCCCAAAAGCCATTTCCCCTGTCCTCCTCTTGCTGGGGGAGGATCTGTTTGCCCCCCTTAGTCTGGATTACAGGTCTGTAATTTGGCAGCACAGTAGGTGCAAAACAAAGTGAACAAACCAAACTCACCAAAATCCCCAGATTCACAGCCCTGCGAGTTGGAAGGCATTTCTCACAGCTGGCTGTGTAAGATAGCCAACAAAAATGCAAAGGATAGGAACCTTCCCAAACACTGTTGCTCTCCGAGACATACCCACAGAACTCCATGGGCACCCACAGCCTGGAGCTAGGAGATGGTGGCTCATCACTTCAGAGAGTGACAAGAACTCTTTCTCCTTAACACTGCTACTTGCCTTTTACCCTGCTGGTCTGAGCTCTCACGCAAAACGTGGGAGGAGAACTCAGTCTCTTCCCCAGCCAGGGAAAGTTCAAACTCACACCAGCCTTTCCAGAGGGTGCCCCAAGCCCAGGGCTGCAGATGCAGCCAGGTTGAGAGGCAAAGCATCACCAGCTGTGCAGCCCAGGCACGGTCACAGCAGCAAGGGGATGCTCCAGATCAGATCAAAATGCTCAGCAGGTTTCACTGGCAAGAGCCTGGCCATGCTGGGCATTAAAGACAGTGACCCACTTGGGTGTTGTTGTAAAATGCCTCTAGTTAGTGCTTGACAGGTGAAGTATTTAGCATGGCACCAATTCCTGTGATCTGCAACAGGATTTCAAGGAACTTTTAGGAAATGAGCAGCTCTCTACATCCTGCTTTTTGGGATCAGAAACAGAAAATGGACTAGACAAGTGCAAATGATGGGAAAGCAAGATCTCCAAAACAGGCTGCCTACAACATCCCTGAACATCAGAGAACATCACTCTTGCTTTCCTTGCAGGCAATTCACATGTTATCTTTGCTTTCCTCACACTGACTACAGTTCTCCCAACTGATTTCTCAAGCTTTGGGGTTGAACAAGAAACAGTGCTGTAAACCTGCAGGTTTTAATAAGGAACTTGGCTGGATTTAATTAAAAATTTTGTTAGCAATATGAATAGCTTCCCAGCACATGCTGAAGTCCAATTATCAGTAGCACCTCAAAACAGAAGATTTACTACCTGTCATAAAAAGAACTATTCAAAACAATAATCACCAGAAAGCAGCTGGAGACATTTCTTTTCATAACAGTTAACATAACATCCCTTTCTCATGCTAAACTTTATACGAATTTCCTTCAGATCTGCAGTCTGGCTAAAGCTGTTGCAGCAGTCAGGCTGGTTGCTGACGTAGTATTGATAGCACTGTTGAGAACACTGAAATCCATTCCCTCCTCTCAGGGCTATTTTTTTAAATACTTGGGGTTTTAAATTTGTGTTTCATCAAATTGAAACTACTAAAGTAAAAATCAAGTGGTTTTGAGGTTTGGTGGAAGGATTAAAAGAAGACAAAAAAACACCCCAACTTCTACTGCCCATTCCATGCAGCCTGTGGAGTTAATTTCTCCTTGCAGCACTGTGCCTTGCAAGACACTTGCAGGGAGGGGTACAGCTCTCCCCAGCCCAAGATGGGCACCACTGAAGCCTCCCCTCCCCACCAAGGGCTTCCAGCCTCACCTCCCATGAGGACTCAGATGCTCGCAGGTGAAACTGTGCAGCTTCACAGGTGCCCACGAAGCTGGAGCAGAGCCTGGGTCCTCACTGCCTCAGGGACAGTATGACAGGGAAAGGCCCTCCTCTTGATTTATTTCTGAGGGAATCTAGTTAAGACTCCTGAAGTTATTGTTTAGGCAGTGTAAAGCATAAAGAACCAGCCAGCATATTATTCCTACTTACCAAACAACACCCTGTTTTCACAAGGATAAATTAACTTTCTCTGCTGGTTCGAAATACCTTTTCAGAGTTGTCCAAACACCCGCAGCCTCTGAAGCTGCAAAGAATGTGACTGTCTTCTGTTTTGAAGAACTTAGACCCTGCTTCTTTGATGGAAAGAGAAACACCAGGAGACCCTGCAAGACAGAGAGCAGGCAGAGCCCACTAACACAAAAGCCACGGCAAAAGAGGGTTACCAAACACAAGAAACAGCAAGAAAATTGAAGTGGAACAAGAAGATGAAAAAATACTAAAAATTAATTAAAAAAAACAGAAATATAATCAAAAAAGCAATGAAAAAGAAAGCAGACACGGCACAGCACAAAAATCTCAAATAACTGCAGTTGAGCAGAAGATAAAAAAGGTGTTGCTGGAGGGTGGGATTATATTGATTTAGCTCCTCCCAGAGGCATCATTAAGTCAATTAGCGAGGGGTGGGGAAGGCTAAGTGTAGTGCCTGTGGGGTACTGCTGGCTTTTTTGTGGGGGGAGATGGGAGAGGTGGGTAAGGCTTTGCATGAGGCAGCAGTGGGTTATGCACTGAGCTATTCCAAAGTCTGGCTAGATCTGCTGAGCATCTCCTGGTTTAGTCTGCTTTATAGCTATGTGCTTCCTAAAAGAAATAAATTTTCTTTTCTTGCTGCAGGTAATTTTTCTCAGAAATGAGAAAAATCTTGAATTTTGAGACCTTAAAAGAACAAAAAAGGGGGAGTAACAGAAGGGGATTCTGCAGCATCTTCTTTCTTTCTGTTCTCCTCATATTTTATCACCTCTTGTCTCGCTTCCTCAAACTTTGGCTTTTGACTACATTTCCTGCTGCAGTTTTCAGAAACATACAGTCCTGTGAGGACATCTCTTCAGGTGCAGAAGGAGCTGGGGGCTATGGCAGCTCTCACAGAATCAATCTGGGAGATGGAAAACAAAGGCTTGAGTCTCTGAAATAACTTCCCTGGGAGAAATGATCAGCTCAGGCTGTCTGAGAGCATTTGGTAGGCCTGAGGAAGAATGAGAGGCTGGAGAAGAAAATAAAGAAGGTTCCTTTCCCCCCAGCTGTTGTCAGGAAAAGGCGGTGTAGTGACATTGCACTGCTTTTTGCCAAATCTGCTTTGGCAGAAGCAACTTCTAGAGCAGCCTGATCTTTACGAAGGCCAAATAGTTTATTTCAACGACCTGTATATGCCAGAACTTCCTGGTGAGGCTGGAGATCTGCAGAGAAGTCCAATGTGTGTGTATTGTATTCATACACATGCCTTAGTGGGTGACCGTGATAGCACTTAAAAGGAACGGTGACTTCGTTGACAGTGTCTCCCCATAGGGGTGCAAGCTACAGGGGACACGTGCATGACCAAAGGACCAAATCCAGGTGTTCTGGCCTTAAGCAGGAAGCTCTGCAAGTGTGACTAGAAGGGCAGGGTCTGGCTATTTGTGTGTCAGGGGACCGCTATGAGCCAGTGGTGCGATATGGCCGTGAAAAGACAGATGCAGTTGTGGGCCCTCTTGGGATGGTATTTCCAGTGGGGGTAAAGGGGTGTTTGTACCCCTGTACAATTTGGGATGTTGTGTGATGTTATGGCCACCCAGGAACGAGGAAGGTGTAATCACAGGGAAAAGTGTGGAGAGCAGAGTGAAAGAGGTTAGCTGCTTACCTGAGCAAAACAAGATCTGCAAGGGACCATTACTCCTATCCGCGTGTCTGAGCATGCAGCATACTGAAGGCTTGAGTCTCAAGCTTTCAGTCCCTGTGGCCAGGAACAGCAGTTCCCACGCACCTACTGCTGGCCCCTTGGCCGAGAGGATCAAAAGCAGCCCTTGGTCACCTCTCTGCACCTCCTTGGGTGGGTACCATGGTGTGGGAGCTGTCTATCTAGAAAAAAATGGGCCAATCAAAGCTTCTATGGGCAAATCTTGGTACTTCCCAGCTGGGGAACTCATCATGGGGTTCTTCTCTGCTCCTTTTCTCCTGGCTCTCTGGCAGCCATCGCCGATGCAGGATTGAGTCTTGCAAAACAGCAGTTGTGGGGTGAGAGTTTGGTGTTGGAGTTTCTGTTCAAACCTGAAACTGGGTCTGGTGGAATTGGTTCCTGGCAGAGGGGTGCGTGGGCAGTGGGGGGATGTTAAGATCATCTACGGAAACTTTGGCTGTTTCATGGTTTCTCTCTGAGGAAGGATCTGACAGTGCCGGTAGTGTTTAGACTGAAAGCTCAATTGTGTTTTGACAACAGCTTTTCCTGGTGTGATGGAGAGGAACATATCCCAAAATCTGTTCTGCCCAGGCTTGTGTCTCAGCGGTATTTAATAATCTGGGTTTGGATGCTCTAGAAATAAAGCAAAAGGCTCATGAAGCTCCCCAAGACAATCTCCCTCCTCTGCTCCGGAGTTTAACACAGACTGCTTGCAAATCTGAAACCCAAAGATGTGCATGTGCAAAAAGGAGCATTGCATCCAGTGCTCTGCTCTCTAGTCCTGTTGCTGCCCCGGGGGGAGAGCAGGGGCTCAGGTCCAGGACAGCAGTGACTGACATGGCCAGGCTCTTTTTGTCTCCATCACATGAGTGAAATGAGGGGAAAGGGGAAATAAGGCAGCAAACCTGAAGAATACTTTGTTAAATCAATGAATTTTTAATCCTAAAATATTATAGAGGTCTTAGGTAAAGTGGATGAGAACGTGTGTATGCGAGTACCTGATCCAATCCTGTTGTGCTGGAGGAAAAGGTTTTAAAAAACTTGTTATGGACAGGTAACAGATCTAAGGAACAAAAGAAAGGACTCCTCCAGCTGAAGATCTGATCTCCCCCACATTCTACTGTCTGAGCATGCAGGCCCAGGACCCACGGGAGCTGCTACATTTCAGAAGTAGAAGTCGTGGTAATTGATGCTAAAATGTTGATATTAAATACCTTCTTATTGGGACATTGATTTAAAAGCAAGACCATATCTTTACAGCACTGTGGAAACACTCTATCAATATAAATAATTGGATTAATTTAAAAACCTACAGGTCAGGCAATTAAAATGCTTTTCAAAAAATGTTTCATAACACGTTCCTTTCCTTTGACGTGAAAACAGGGGACAACTTGCTTTGTTTTGCAGTAAAATCTCTATTGCCACAAACTACCATGCCACTAAATGAAGAAAACAAGCCATTGAATGAACAAAAATAGAGCAACATTCTTTGTGTTTTTAAAGGATTTTTTTTTTTTTTGTAAAACCCTTACTGGTAGTGAAAATGATGTGCATATAACAGGAGGAGGAAATAGGTTCATAGGAAGATTTTCGCATCTCTCAAGCAGGACATCCAGTGCAAAATCTGCTCCGTGCTCTTCAGTGCGAGTATGAACGCAGCAGGATTTGGGGTTATTTAGTTGTCTTTCATCTAATTCTTTCAGAGCAACTCCGTTTGTTGTGAGGAAACCCATGATCATGTTTCTTTTATGAATGCAAAACATTTAGATCATGCGGAAAAAACATAAACTGAGGACTATTGATAAGCTATGAACATTTCAGCAATATGTGTTAATGATCCTGACTTTTGTATTTTAATGTGTCACCTCCAATATTTGAGCTTTTTTTTCTATATTTCATAATTCAGGTGCAGTGTGATTCCATTTCACAAATCAACAGTTTATTCCCAATCCTCATTTGTACAAAAGCCTTTTTACACCTTTTCGGTAAAGCAAAAGGGGCCTAAAAAAAAGAGTAGTTTGCTGGCACAGCATAAAGAGTGCAGCATGAGTAAGAATCAGACCCCTTACCTAAAATGCATCAAAAACTAAAAACTGCTTGTAGTCTGTGATGACAGGAATAATTTTCAAATAGTGGCCTGGTTACATGCATTTTTACATGTGAATCTGAGCTCGTAAAAAAAAAGTGATGTTTAAAGTGAAAATCAGGGAAGCCTAAATGTTTTATAAATATTAATTTGACTTTTGTTTTATTGTGCAGTTTTTCACGGTAGATACATTAGTCAAAGTTCCTCTGCGTTGCCATCATGCTGCGTTGACACGCCTGGCAACACATACTACTTATCTTCTCCATTCCTCTGCCGCGTGGCTATGCCCAGCAAGGCAGAAGGGGTCTTTTTTCCACCTCTGATTTTGAAATTCCTAGTGGGTTTGGGATGGCAAAAAGCAAAGAAAAAGACCTGTGTGCTGATAGTGATAAAGGGATAGGAGGGGAGAAAGCTGTCGCTCGAAAGCCATAAATCAGTGATGTGAGCTCCGGAGAGAACGATTTTCAAACCACTGGTTTGAGATGGAGCACCAGGCGCTGAACTCCCCACCCTTCCTGCAGGATGTTCACAGAGCGATTTGCTGCTGCAGGGCTGGGACGTGCCTCAAAAAGTCGGGGAGAGCCAAATTTCTGCTTAGGGATGGTTCATTTAACCAACAGAAAGTCTTTTCCTGGCTGCATCCGTTCCTGTGCAGCACAAGTTGCTGAAGCCATCCAGCCGCCCCGCTCCCACAGCACCCGGAGCCTCCCGGGCTCTGCCAGGGACCGCTGGCCCGGAGGATGCTGCAGCACCCACCCAGCGCTGCTCGGTGCTTCGAGGGCAGCATCCCGGAGCAGCTGCAGCCAGTCTTGTTCTGATCCCACACGGAGCTAAATCTGGAACAAGTCCTCCGAGATCAGTGGCGTTTCCCTCGCATAAAGCCACTGTGTGCAAGGCAGATTATCCCAGGCCAGATGTCGCTTTCTGCAGCCGCTGCCGGTTCCTGCACGGTGTGGGTATGACTCTCTGCACCTTTCTCAGCTTTCGTAGGCTCTTGCACTGACCTTAGCTTCATCGTGAGGATCCAGGAGAGCTTGTTCTCATATCTTGCTTGTCTACCTTATTTTTCAGGAGCTCAGTTTCATCATTCATAACCACAAGCCTGGCACCTTAAAACACGGTTTTCTAAAATAAGGTTTGGATTCTTCACAGGCAAATTTAGGATACACAGGCAACAACGTTTTTGACAGTCTTGAGGGCTGAAAACTTCTGTTTCATCAAACAAAAGCCTGAAGTTGTTCCTCAGGCCACCACAACTCTAGGAAAATCCCTAAGCACTGCAAGGCTTGTGATTAAATCCTGAGCTCTACCAGCACCAGAGTGTGCAGAACAGCCCCTTTTAGTCTCTCAGCCAAACCCGATCGTTGCAGTTCATCTACCATCCCTAGCTCTGGTGCTGGCCACAGTCTAGCCACACACAGAACTATTTTCTCCTGTTGAACAGACCCTCCAACAGCAGCAAACCACCCTGAGGTCCCGGGCTCCTTCCAGGAGCATTGCTCTGCCTGTCCCAGAGAACACAAGCAAACAAGCCTCGTGCCCCCCAAAGCCACTGTCTGGGCAATTCATCTTTTCTTCCTGAGTAAAGGAAAACCTTGCCTGGCTCTGCATGAGCATATGAGTTTCAAAGCTGGCTGTGTTTAACTCTGAGTGAAACAGAGATGGGATTTATTACTTGTATTGCAGAGTAATTTACAGTCCTGGTCATGTGCTAGGAGCTGTAGGAATGGAGAACAAAAATGCTTTGTTTGAAAGCCTTGGCAAGAACACCAAGTACATACTGGACGTTTAACAGATTTGATATTTAATTTTCTTTGATTATATTTGCCATAGGTAATTGTGTAGTTTCTGAGGGAGAAAAGATGGTTCTGTGAGGACTTCTGGCACAGATCAGAATACACTCGCTCGTGAAGGAGACCTTGAATTTGCACAGAGAAAAGCTTCTTCCTAAACATCTGTGCAGTTAGACCCTGTCACACACATTTTTGTGAGAAAAGCAAAAGAGAGAAGGTGATCCAAACATGACTAGATATCATCAAGATTTAGAGATTGCAAATAGATTTGCGTGTCATTTGCACACTCTTGGTCCCACTCTAATCAACAGTGTGGCATCTGGACCTGTATTCTTTGAAGGCTTTCAAGAGTAAAGCACTTGTATCTCAAATGAACTTCCCTTTTGCTTCAGTTTTAGACATAGAAAGACATCAAAATAATACCAGGGATAATAGCTGGCCAAAGTACACATAATTTTTCATTGTATAGACACCCTAATCACACTGTGCATATGCTTCCCCTAGTGCATTTTATAGCTGGAGCATGAAAAACTCTCTTTGGAGATATTTTGTGCAGGTAGGCTTTCATTTTGGGGACACAGAAACTGAGCAGACATCTGTGCTCCAGAACATAGCTGGAGTTTAGTTTGGAGAAGAGAGAAATAGAGCAGAGGTCTCTGCTCTGCTATATAGCTAGAGTTTAATTTCAGGGAGAGAGAACAGACCTCTAAGCAATGGTTTTTTCCTGAAAGTTCATAGCTATTGTGCCAGCTGAGAGGCAACATTTACCCATGTTCCTCCAATCCCGGCTGTACTTTGACCATATATAACCTCAAAGGAAAAGGAGCAGGAATATCTGATATTCTGCTCTGGCATATGTCGTATTTCACAGCGGGAGTTTAATGCCTAGCCATAATATTTTTCTATAACCCAGCATGCAAGCCGAAATTCACAGTGCTTTCAATTACCGGACATCTGAGTGAAGAAACTGCTGCTGATAGGATTAGCAGTGGTGCAGGCTAAGCGGCACGCAGTGACCCGTTGGGACCTCGGAGCAGTTCCAGGAGCTGATTTCTGCAGCAGGAGCAGGGCTGTGTGATCAGCGCCGGGTGGCTGGGGTCCTGCTCTTCGTACCGGGGCGAGCTGGGCAGTTGTAGCTGCTGATTTCGGCAGGGATGGGGTATTGTGTGCTTCAGGAGTTGCTGTGTGCCCACATCCTGCATCAAGAATGGGTGAGAGAGAGCCCAGAGACACTAGTGGTGATACAAGTCCCATGAATTTCCTGGGAATAGGGTCAAGTCTCTGATCCCCTGCATTATTTCAAGAAAGATATTGCATCTTCAAGCTGCCACTGAAGGAGACAACCTAAGTTTTCTCTTGTGCTTATAAATGCAGCAGTATGACCCCCAGAAATCTCATCTGATGTGATAATATGCTGCTGGTTCTGGGAACTGTAGCAGGTCTCTATACGTGAATGAGCAGCTCAGTCACACAGCATAAATGTCAGGCTACACTGGTCGAGGCGCTCCTTTGGAATGATTTTGCATGTCATGATATAGAACTATGAAAAACAACCAGTTATTACTCATCCAAGGCAAACAGCATGCTTACAGTGCTCACATATAACACACGAGAGCTATCAAAACGCGGAGGACAATACAGCACATGCAGTTAAGGCTCTCTGCCTCCATCGGGATGAGAGGTACCTATGTTGTTTGTGCTTCCCAGTGCACAGAGCATGGTTTCAAGCACAGAGAAAAAAGGATCCTTTAGATGGGCTGATGCCTTTGTTCTCTGAATTGAAGAATGAGGATGGACACTGCGAGGGAATATACCCTGAAACCTTTGCATCTTGAGGAAAAGCAGCATCGATGCTCACCTGGGGCAGGAGGGGCAGAGAGCTCTGCCTGCCACCTCGTGCTGTCTGAGGCTGCAGAGAATTTACCAAGTGTCAGCCCCCTGTATGGGTTGGGTATCTAGGTTTACCTCTTAGGCAAGATTTATGTGATACCTGGTGCAATGTGTTCCCGAGGGGGTGCAGTGAGGGCTCTGGGATGCGGTACCTGGGGAGCAGAAGGGGGGAAGCTGCAGCCCACCTACTTCATCTTTCTCAGTGTGTAACTGGCAAAGGACAAGTCAGCAGAGGTGAGAAGCCTCTGCAACCTGCAGTCCAATATCGCCAGCCAAAGCACAACCTGAAGAGCTTTTTATTTTAGCCACAAAGAATCAAAAAAGACATCAAAATGTCATAAGAAATAAAGAAAAAATGCACGTGATGGATGACCCACACTCAATAATTGGAATCCGACTGGTAATCTCACCTGTTACAAAGGTTTCAATGGTCACCACCAAATAAAATGCCTGAAAAGAACACAAGTCTCTGAGTAAAATAATGCTTTTTGAAAATCACTTGCGCTGAGGGGATGCACAGAACTGGCAGCCTGGCAGCCGAGGGTCAGAAGAGCTGCTGTGCATCAGCATCTTCTTCCTAAAATTCCCTAGTGCCAGAAAACTGCTTGCTATCCTTAGGCAGCTGGATGCTTTAGGGGTTATACTGTAATTACTGGTCTAAAAGCTGTGTTCAGGAAATCTGTGATTCTAAGAATTCTGTCAACTTTTCTAATTCCTTAGTCCTGCATTAGGCTGTAGCAGGTAGCTTGGGCTGTGCGTTACATTTACAGGCATTCCTAGGCTGCTTTTCAAGGCTCCTTTTGCACCTCTTTCTTCAATTTTCCTCTTACAAAATGCAAACTCGTCATGAGTAGCAGTCTGAGGCAGAGTAACTCACCCCTGTTTCACTACAGAATAGCCTGAGCTCGTAGCCTCACAACAGGGAGAGTTATGCCCCTGTGTTTAATCTATGGGACACTTCTTGTTACCACTCTGTGGGTAGAAATATCCTTTCAGAAGCAAAATCTGTATTCCCTCGCAACAATATTCGGCAATCAAGAGTTTGACTAGCTCTCAGTGTTTCCAAAATGGATGGCATAATTAAATGATTTAAAGCCTGCTGTAATCAGGAGTGCACAGTCAATGAATATTCAAGCTGCTCTCATTGTTGGGGATGATAAAGAAATGTCTTCCCTTCAGGTGCGTTATTCTTTATCGTCTGAAGAGTCATCCAGAAGATGGTGCCACAGTTCTGCCTGTAAAACGAATGCCAGCCCAGAAGAGAGTCCTTGCATGGAAAATAATACTTCATAGAAATTTAAGAGCAAACTTGTTTTCAAGGGCGATTCAGAGCTCAAAACCTGACATTTAGTCTGTGTTAAGGCTCTTACTGAAAACTAGGGCAATGTATCCTTATTGCTTTTGCTCTGTCACTCCAGGCAAGGTCAGCCAGCACGATGAGGAAGAGAAAACCCATCCCATCTCCCTGTTGCCTTCTGAAAAAGGGACAAATCTTTGTGAATTTGTTAAACTGCTCTTTCTGGGTAGCAGCAAGCCATCAAAAACAATAAATAAGATGAGGACAAAACAAGCCTCTCCCTGGATGCTTTGTGAGGCTTCAGCAGAGGTAGGAAGTGCAGCATAAACAGAGTCCGTAGCTCTTTCTTTTGGCTAAGCAAGGGAGGCAGTTCTGAGGCTTTGTGTCACTGAAGAAAATGATGATGTCAAGCCTGTAGATCCTTGTAATCAGATTAAATAACCTCATTTCCATTTCACAAAGCTTTGCTCTAACGTAGAAGAAGAAAATGAAAACCAAGATTGGTATGAAGCAAAATCTTTACTTCTACCAAAAGCAGGCATTTAATTTTTAGTTCCATTACAATTTTCTGTTGTCTGAGGTCTCTTCTCTGTAGCTCAAGCAATTTGTCATCCGATTAGTCTGATGAAGCATAGAGAAGTCATTTGAACTGTAAATTTTCTGCAGGCAAAATAAAATGCAAACAAGAAGAGCTTCCTGTGCCTGCCAAAGTGATGATACTCAGAATACAAATACGAAAAAGCCATGCTGACAGCATAAGCTATTTTTATATTTTGTCATTGGCTCCCAGGCACGGCAGTTCGAACAGGACCGCATCTGTATTCCCAAACCCAAATAAACCATGTAGTCTTAAGTGAAGTTCATGTCTTACAGAATAGCTGTTTAATCACAGTGAACGGATACATTGCAGGAAGGATGAATCACGACGTTGATTCACACTCAAGCTGTACGTTTGCTGTTCCGATCAACGCGGACGGAACAGCTGAGGAGAGGAGTGCTTCCTGCCGCTGACATGAGAAGCACTGTGCCATGCAGGAGAAGCCAGCAGTGACTTCTGTGCTGGCAGCAGGAGCTGAGGGCACTTCACATTGCATTGGCATGTTCAGGACGTGGGTCATCTGCCACCCTCTCATGGTGACTTCCCAACATCCCCACGGTGGCTGGTTTCATCACCCAGAGGTTGCCTCCAGGGCAAAAGCTCACTGCAGGACAGCCTTTACTTGGATGGTCGGAATGTAATGGGTGTTAAACCACGGGGATGGGGAGGGATGCTAGGCTTGGTCTGTCCTTCCCCACAGCCTCAGCATCTCTCAGCCTCACCCTCACGTGGCTTCTCTGCGAAAAGCAGCTGTGGCCTCATTCTCTTCCTTAAAACCTAAGGCATTTAGAAAACACGAACTCTTTTTCAACACTCTAAAGCTGCTGAATTACTGTACAGGCATAAGTCATGTACTCATTACCTGCCAGGATGCGCTTAACCACTCTGGCTAATTGCAATAACATCTTGCTCTTATACACCGTTTGCCATCGCTGGACCTCAAAGCCCTTCGGGAGGTCAGCGGCATTAGCAACAGGCAAGGTTTCCCACAGAAAGCAGAGCTGAAAGGAGCACTAATAGGACTGTAGCTAGCAAATGGACCGTGCAGTCACACAGAGGCCTTGATCCTGCAAGTTGTTCCAAAATAATCCTCTGGAAAATGTTAGTGGAGCAATAGGAGACTTTTGTGATGCAAAGTAACTGCTGCTTATGATTTCTGGAAAGTAATCTTACTTTCTCTAGGTGAGCATCAAAGGGGGACTTCTGCCAAGCCAGGGAGTGTTTTATTATCCAGGCACTATTATTTCACGACCACACAATATTATTTAAGTAATGCCTCCTGAATTAGAAGATGACTCGGATCTCTACAACAAATCACTTTGCAAAGCCAGGACCTTGCCTGGGTTTGCTCGGGCAGTCCCACAGCACTTTGCACTTCAGGAAACCATCCTGCTCTGCCTCAGCAGAGCTCGGGGCAGCTTCCCAATGGGGCTGAGTTCAGCATTGATCCAATCTGGACAAAACCCCCTGGTCAGTTAAACTGGGGGTAATAAGCAAGCCTAGCATCAAATTCAAATTTAGTGCTTCTCTTCATCAAGAAAAGTGGCTGAAGGCTTTGCTTCTCCCCTTGCCATCCCCGGCATTTTCTTGGCTGACTGCTCAGCAGCTGCTTGGGCCATGTGGTTTTCTGGCAACTGCAGGACACTCAGTCAAGCAGCGACTTGAGTAGCACCGACGGCCACGTCGCGAAGGGATGATTGATAACCTGATCGGAGCCACAACTGCGTTTCCACCCACGCTCGCTGCCAGTCCCTTTCAAAAGCGAGACGCCTCTCTGCCATGCTTTGCTTTTGATGAGCGAGTACAGCAAAACACGCAGCGAGACGAGTCCATCAAGTTTTTACAGCTCTGGACAAGCCTGACCATGACTTTATTTTAACTTTGCTTCTGGGCAGCTGAGTATGTTCAGGGATGCTCCCAGTGCCTCCCAAAGCCAGGAGCTCTCTGGCAAGCTGCCTCCCACCCTGGATGCCCAGGGTGGATGTTGGCCTGGATATAAAAGACTGTAAAAATCCTTGCTTGGTGAGGATGGGAAGGGGGCAGGAGATGTGTCCTGTGTCCCGGGTGGGTGATGAAAACCTGGGGCCTCTAATGTCAGTGCTCTCCCAGGCCCCAGAAACCCTGTAAAAACTAGCAGAAGTGGACAATTTTCACTTCTTGTTGGAAAAAATCTTGATCAATTGACTTCTTGTTTATTTTACTTTCTTATTGGCCATTTCTCTGCAGGGGGAGATGAGAAGTTGGAGGTTAGGCAGATTCTTGCTGGTGCTAGGGACTGGGAAGATCCTGCGGCTGGGAGATGCCAACATTGCAGTGACTTAGCCAGCAGCGCGGTGAGCTCTGAATTGTAAATCCGTTCTTGCTGAAATCCACCTCACTCAGGTTTGAAGGAAAAGAACGTAAAAGTAATACCCAGACTATTAGCATTGACTTTTGGCTTTTTCATTAGTACTTCATCCTGCAGGAGAAAAAAAGGAAGGCAGAACTAGTGTCATGGATAATATTGAAGCCCAAACCTGATTTTCATGCTCTATTTATTACAGTAGATCAGAGGTTTTGTCTGAGATCCTTGGGAATGTATAGAACAGAGAGTTTGTTAGAGGAAAGCAGCAGTTGCATATTTTCTCCTGCCTCAACACAAAACTCAGCTATTTTCTCAGGCTGAACTGGGTCCTGGTTCAAAAACTGGCCTCTGGAATGAAGGTCCTTGACGCTGGCTGAGAATTTGACCCTAAATGCCTTACACACGCGCTGGTCAGCTGCGGCTGGGCTGGAGCCCAACCGCTTCCCCCCGTGCCGGAGGATGCATCGCCCCGGGTGCTGCAAGGGGCTGTATCTGGTGCTCAGGCAGTGCCGGTGCCAGCGCCGGGCTCTCCAGCAGCCAGGACACTGGGGGACAGCTGGGGTCACCTGCAGACCCCCTGGCTGGTGGGTATGCCGTGAGCATCGGGCATCCGGGAGAGCCACGACCCAGTGCTGGAGCAGCCCGCGGGCACTTTGCAGAGCTGCCAGCTGCAGGCAGGCACCGCGGCAGTGCAGAAGGGAGGCACCCAGGCACAGCACTCCCTGAGCACATGCCCATTTTGACCAAATGCTCCCAGAAACAGGGGCCCTTCTTCCTCCCTCCAGACAAGTGATTTCCCCAGCAATGCCGTTGTTTTTTGGCTGCGATTTCAGACACGTGGTAACTTACTGGCGCAGCGGTTAGGCGTATGCGTCCACTGGTTTTCTCTTTCCAGGATCCAGCTGGGTGCCTTGGGGGCATTAGAAATCCTCTAACATGAAATTAAACCGAAAATCCCAGCTCCCACTGAGAGGGCTGTGTTTCTAGCCTGAGCTTTGTCTTGCAGGGAAAATGGACTCACTTAGCAAGTTATCTGTGAGAGCGCATAGGCTGGGTGCCAGCAATGCTGTCATCTTGCTATCGGCTGCCTGCTGAATTACTCACTATTCAGTGACCTTTTAGCAGATTATTGGAATTATATTGAATTTCAGTGGAGGTTGCTGGAGCCTGCATCACTTTCAGGCCGGCTCTCTGTGCCCTCTGTTAAATCCCTGAGCTGGCCAGCACATGCTGCCAGAGCCAAGGCGACAGGAAGAGTGCTTCTAGCTGGGTGACTTGCATGGTGGCTTTCCATGTGTGTGATCCATCAGAAAAGTTGTGCTCTGAATCCAAAAGCAACAAACCCGTCAGCATCAATAGTCAACAAAAGTGAGATTTTTGGTTTTTGGTAGCAGAGGTGCAGATTTTTTCACATGGGATACCTCATGCTGAGGTAGACACAAATTAGCTGATCTTATATTCGGGTGTCTGCATTCATTTGTATAGAAGAAGTAGGTTTTAGATTGATATTTCCTTAAATGAACATAACAGAAGGTGAGGAGGAGAGAAAATAATTAACAGATTCAATCACAGAACTGCTTTCAAAGCTCTTCACAGGTACTTGAAAAGCAAAGTACCTAACTGATGGGAAGATTTTGTTTATGTTGATGGTAATCACAAATGGTCTCAGCTTGGTTGAGTTTAAACTGGGCATCCTTAGCTGGAGATGGAGCTGCTTTCCCGGCTGGACAGGCCCCTTCTAGCATTGCCAAGGAGCCGTTTCATTGCTGACAGATCAGCACATGGAGGAGGGAACACAGCTCGTGAGCCACAGCAAGGGCCACTGGAAACTTTTCTCCTGTGCGAGAGTCTCGTAGAGTTTCTCATGACTTCCTATACTGTGAAGATTTTTTTGAGTGTACTTGAAATGGAGCTGAGCTGGGATGTGGGGACTTGCTAACAGCAGAGCCTGTTCTCTACTCTTCCCTACCTGTGTAGGCAGCATTAGAAATCAGGACATCTAGCACCTCAACTACCTGTCGATTCATTACAAGGCCTAGGATTCATAACCCTGGACAACACTTCAGTGCCAGTAACAGCATCATTTCACATCCGTTTACGGCTCTGACAATATTCAAGTGCTGAAATACGCTCTTGTGGTTTCTGAGCCTGTAGGTCATGTGACGGGTGATACATCAAATAATCTGAAATCCTTTTTGTACTAGGCTTCCGACAGCAGGAAGCTGTATTTGCCAGGTTGCACTTGTGCCTCTGCCTGGGTTGCGGCAGGGTGAGGGCCAGGGAATGGGCTGGTCTGCAGCCTGAGCTGGAGCTAAGACCAACCACGCTGCCTTTCACCAAAACTGTATCATTTGTAACCCACTTATGCGACACACAGGGTTGTTGTACGCTCTTGTGTACACTGTAATCTTAGCTAATTTTTTAAGCATTTTAAGCATTATACTAAATAGCATTATATAATTTGAGCATTATACTAAATAATTGCACATATATTATACCAGAACTTTACACTTTCAGCCAACACTCTCAGCGAAGAACAGCTATTATAAATAGTGGCACTCAGAAAAAAAAAATAACACTTTAGTAACTTTCTAAATTAACTGGATTTATTGTTGTGAGGAAAGTGACTGTTTCTAAGCTTCCCCCTGAGCAAGTGTAACCATTTAAATCAGTGCTGCTGAAAATGGCCAGCACCCTTTTTCTCTGCCAAAGGGCGTAGCATTGCTAACTCTGGTTGTGGCAGGGCAGTAGGAAAATGAAATATGTGAATCTTCAATCCTCAAGTACGACCCACCGAGTTGTTCTTCGCTGCAGTTTGCCGGGCTGCCACTGGATGGGGCCGAAGGTCTCCTCTTGCGGGAGCCGGGTGCGGGGCAGGAGCTCCCCCCCCGGGCGCGGGGTCCGTCACGCTTTGCCACGTCTCCCTGTGCCTGCTTTCCCCCCTCCTGCACTAATCCGTGGGTTACATGGAAAATTGCTCCCTGAACACACTCTGCTTTGCCCAAGGAGGAAGACAGTGGTACCAGCCCTGCAGCTGCTGCCGAAGGGCCTGGCTCTGTTGGACAGGTCAGGTGGCCTCACAAAACGCACACGTGTCCAGCTGGCTTCCCGGAGAAACCAGGGGAATTTGTTTCCCTAACTTTGCTTGCTAAGTATGTCTAAAAGTTCTGTGAAAGCCTGGTGAGCAGGTCGATGAAAGTTCTTCTCCCCCTGCCTTCAATGTGCCTGGAGCAAATGATCCAGCTTTGGGTCCTCCAGCGGAAAAGAGATGTGGGAAAAGAGGAGAGGGACTCCTGGATTGCTGCTAAAATGGCAGGGGGCTGGAGCACGTGGTGAGGGGCACAGCATCAGAAAGTCATAGATTGTAAATATCTGCCTTGGGGCTGCTGCTGAGAGGAGCTGTTGTGCTCTGTTCCCTTCTTGCTGGGTCAAACAGCTGTGGGGTCACAGGCATCAGCTGAGCTGACCACAAGCCAGCCATTTTTATGGCCTTCTGGTTGCCAGAACTAACATAAAGCAAGCTGTGAGTGTTGAGAGTGGGTGAGAAGAAGAGCATCCGACCCCAGGCCTTGTACAGCTGCACCTGGGTGACCCAAGAAAGCCACGCATGGATGGAATGGGGCTCCTGCCCTTGTNATTCCCAGCAGAGCCACAGTTTCCCCACCTGGAGCTGAGGTTTGAGATGACCCCCTCTGGGCTGATTTCCTGCCATGCCAGTAGCAACTTGCAAGTATCAGGAAGGTTTCTCAATTCAGAAACAGTCTGAGTTCTTTTGATCCTATGTTTTCTGCTGAAGGAGCAGAACGGGCTGCAGAAAAGGTACGCGGGCACCCGGGAGTACCTCTGCCTGAGCTGGAGGCCCAGCCTGAGGCTCAGACATCCTCAGTAAAAAGCCACTGTTTCAATACATGTGCTCTAACCTAGTATCTCCTTGGCTGAACTGGCAAGTATTACAAAAGTCATAAGATAACGTTGATGAAGAATAACCACCTGAGGACTTGAAAGAAAAAAGTAATTAAGCCAGTGTCTGTGCACAGGTGGGGTGTGTAGGACCGATTTTGCATCCTAATGTAGCATTTCCATGCTCCTGAGTTACCATGCTGGGCAGCATTCATGGTCAGGTTGAGGGTGAGGGCTTCAAGCTTCCCACTCATTACTTGGCACCACTTTTGGAGTGCACCACCCAACTGGGCCAACATCGCTATCTTAATACTTTGCTGTCTGTAAAGAAGCTCCCTTATATTGTGCAAACATGTCGTATGCTGGCAGGCAAAGCAGTGGTGCTAAATTGCATCAACTCTAAATATGAGCTTAAACATTGAGCTCTTTTTATAACACCAGAACCGTCTTCATGCGAAGAACACAGAAATGTAGCTGATTACCAGCCCATGGGAGGAATGAGACTGGGCCAAGTGACCACAATGTGCTAGAGATGGGCTAAACATGGGCCTTTGCCTCCCTGACATGCTCACAGCTACTTGCAGCCAAGCGCTTCTAATTGCTTCTACCAGTTCATTACCTTGAAGTGCTCAACAGTGAATTGCACTGAAGTCTCCAAGGATCTGGGGAAAAGAGGCATTAAAGAGGTTGTCATCTCTGTCAGTCAAACACAGTAGGTGATATGTAAACCAGGAGAAGTGTGGCAGGTTTAACAGGCTTGGACATCTGCAAATTGCTTGCTGATGATGGCCCCAGGGGAAATTATTAGTTATGATAGTTAAGAAAGAACTCATGTGAAACTGGGCGATGATTTCAAGAAGTTGGATAAAGGTGATAACCCAGCATCTTTTGAGCACAACATCAGGCTACAGAGATGGTAAAGGAGATGTTCCTCAAAGAGCGACCCAGGTGTGAGCCTGTTTCCTGTATTAACAGCCTCTGCTAACGGTGTGTGCTAATGAAGTTTAGCAAGGAAAGAAAGCTGGAGGCATTTTCACCACAGAGGATATCTGACCACTGGGGAATAAACATGGGATGCAATTTAGTAGAACCAAAGCACCAGGTAATGCACTTAACGAGCACTTCTGCTGTAAGTCGAGGGCTTATTATTTGGAAATGATTGCTCTCCATGTATCTGTTGCTAACAGACTTAGAGATGTGACGTATGGACAGGGAAATGGAATCCAAGGATGTAGCACCAGAGAGCTTTGTCTAATGCTAACATGGATCTAACAGGGCACTGGTGAGCACTCATAGCAAACAAAGAGGTGCTGGGTGGGAGTATTAGGGTGCTGGGGGGATGTGAAAGGGGTTTGTGAGAGCTGAGCTGCTTTAGCTAAGCAAAACCAAGGCTGTGTATGGTGCTGGAGAGAAGCACCTCACCCAGCAGGCCTAGCCACAAGCAGCATCATGCCCATGGGGACCTGCTCAGCTCCGAGCACGGCTCCTTGCCTCAGCCGGTGATGTAGGTGGTGACAGGCAGCATGGCAGAGTGTGGCGTGTCACCTTGCTCTGCCCCACCGAGCACGCCTCTGAGTGATGCTGGGACCTGAAGGCTTTGCTGGCCACGGGGCTGCGTCTCCAACAGGGAGGCTCCTGGCAGTCTGCCAGCACTGGGGGCGGAGGGGAGCGGGAAAATTAGGATAATTGGCAAAAATAAGCAGTTGTAGATTAAGTATGAAAGAACAATGTTTGGTTGATTAACTTTCTGGGGCAGTGAGATTGCTGCAGCTGAAGGGGCAGAGCGAATGCCTCTTCCAGACCCCTCAGCTCCATTCCCAGGTGACGGGGACACTGCAGGGCCCACAGAAGCCTGTTGCATTTGCAGCTGAGACCACTGCTTTGTTCTGCCGGTCCCTCAGTGCCTCCCCTCCCTTCAAATCAGGGAGCTGAGAGGGGAGAGCCTCTGCGGAGGAGTAAGCACTGCTGTATGTTTGCATCCAGCCGCAAGAGCAGTGCCTGGGGGGTTCTGAAAACCAAAGCCCCTGTGATGGTGCTGCTGGCTTTGCTCCTTCCTCCTCACACTCCTCCTTGCTGTGGGGGCAGCTCTCCTTGGCTGGGCACTGCCTCTGGAGGCAGGAGGGATGCAGGGAGCCTGAGAGTGAGGATGGATGGTGCTGCCAGCAGAGCTGGAGAGGCTCTTATCAGTGCAACGCAGCACCCAGCCTTCCATATTCATTTCATCCCCAGTCATTTTGATTTTCTCTGGGTTTGAGAGAGCTAGCAGAGGCCTCCCTCTTTGGAAGAAAGACTCAATAATTTTTTTCCATTTCCTCTTTCAAAATTGCTTCAGAAACAAAGGATTTTCCTAGAGACTTTATATACACAGTGATTTGCTTGGTACCATTTCCCAGACTGACCTGGTAATTAAGACACTTTGAAAGGTAACTGTTCTTGACCACGTTATTGCAGGGAAGGGCCGCTGGGTGCCTGCTCATTGAATGGGTCCCACGTCTCTGGCTGGCTTATAGTGCTTTGGGAGCAGCACACCCGGACTGAGGGGATGTCTGTAGGGGGGAGACTTTAATGACAGCAAATCTCAGCCACCTTCATAGAACCTTCCATCCAGGGGAACCTATAGGGCTTCCAGAGTCTTTAATGAAAAAGGCTGTATTATCATCCCTGTCTTAATTAAATATATGTAGAAACCTCCAAAAATTGTATCCATGTCATAGAGGCTTCTCTGAGCCTCCCTGCACCCGTCATGAATTCTGACAGTGCTGGTGGGTTCACTTAGTTGCCTGTAGACACTTTTCCTCTTTCAAAATGTTCCTAAAATGCCCATCCAATCCTATGGCTTAGAAAGCTCAAGAAATTTCAGACAGAAGCATTCAACAGCAGGACTGGAAGGCAAAAGAGAAGGGCACCAAGCCTGGCTGTTTCTCCAAGTGCCTTGGTAGGGTGCAGCTCCTGGGGTAGTCTCTGTCCTCCTCCTCATGGCAAGGCAACACTCAGCTGGAGAAGACACTTCTTGCGAATGAGAAGGATGCATCATTTTGTTGGGTGTCCTGTAAGGGCAGGAAATGGCAGTGCAAGAAAGCACATTCCCAAGTGCCTGGCATGGTGTGCAATGTGGCTTTGAAAGTCTTGGCGTCGCTCTCAAGGAGATATTAATTATGGCCAGTGCCACTGAAGCCCATGCTTGCCTGCGCCAAGCCATGGGCAGGGCGTGATGCCAGCCATCGCAGAGCAGCCCTGCGTGGCTGATGCTAGTTAGGGGTTTATTGTCAGCTTGACATGGGGCTCTTCTTTTGATGTGCCTGTGCTGATTGTTTGAATATCAAAGCATGTATTTTGAGGCATATTTACCGTAATATAACTGTTGGATATTTGTTAAGCACCCTGTTACCTACAACAGTACCCTGCTGATTTCAACAGCAGTTAAGCACAAAAGAACAGTGGCATATTTTTAGAACTTTCTATACAAATACCATTCAGATATCTGCACATTGTCCAACTGTTTGTAGCAATGCTGTGCTGAGTTTAACAAAATGAGAGGTTCAGGCACTAATGCACTGACAGCTTGCACAAACTTTCCTGCCCCCCGGAAAACTTGCTTCATCTTGGCTGTGCTTTCAGGGCTTTAAGAGTTTCATGCAGGAATGTATTTTTTTTCTGACTATTTTAATGAAGCATCACTAAACAGTCAAGGGAACATGAGCAAGTACCTGGCTTAAACACTGCTTGAGTCTGTTGGTTAATCAATAGTATGCTTATAAAAATAGCAACAGCGTGACCTATTTCTGCATCCCTTTCTGATTTGTGTTTCCTCCTGCTCCCTCACCTGTCAGGAACCACCTCTTGACACTTGTCAGTCAGCTCTTTGGAGTAGGTCCCTTTATGCTCTCTGAGTCTGAGACTATAGTGTAGTGACATCCTACTTGTGCTCAGAGAGAAAAAAAAAGCCCTTTGCATGGAAACCTGCCAAAATTTCCTAGAAACCTTTTTATCCAGGGCAGGTTCATGCCTCCACTCAGAGAAGGCAGCTTGGTTTCAAGACTGCTTGTTTAATTTGCCCCGGTTGAGTGAGTGCATGCTCCTGTGCCTCTATCCAGGGATGCTGCCCAAGAAAGGGATGCAAGAATGGCTCTGCGTCAGAGCACTGCAGGGATTTGCCCTGTTCGGTACCCAGGAAAGCCAGTTCTCCCCTTCTTCCGAGCCTCTTGTAGGAGCTTACTGTCTTCGTGGAAAGTGTTGCTGCCAAACAGCTTCTCGTGCCTGCCTCCCACGAAACACAGGCTAAAATCCCTTTAAACAGACCTTTCCATAGCTGTTACAGAGAAATGAGTAACAGGGGACTTCTGAAGGGTTGACGTGATTTCTCTTTCTGAAGCAGAGCAAAATTTGAAACGAAGGGGAAATACTTTGACCATAAGGAGACTGCATTGATTTCAAACACACTGATTTTTTAGTGGGAAGTAGAAAGAGTCTGAAGCTGGAAGGTGAGAGCGTCTCTCTGTCTTACATCCACAAACTAATTTTTTTTTTTTTTTTATTTACCAGAAAGAAAATGCAATAGAAAGAATCAGGAAATTCAGATTTGGTTCAGTTCTGCCCTCTGCTGCTACGGGGCTGAAACAGGGTCCATCCTAATTCAGAGAAACAGCATGCAGCGTCTGATTTGAAAGCTATCCTTTGGCTTAGAGGCTTGGAGAGCTAATTAAAACCCTTTTTGCTTAGAAGGCTTTCCTGGCTCTCTTCCACTCTCTCTTTCCCCATCTAATAAGTGATGATCCTTCATTAGACCAACATTATGCAAGAGGTATGACTTGACTGCCTTGCACAGCCTGAGAGCAACTGCTGCTGCCATCAGTATTGGCAAAGAGACTAATCCAAGCCATGATGTATTAGTGAGCGGCCATCGGAGAAATCCTTGTATAATTTATTTGAAGAAGTGCTGGAGAGCAGCTGAGGAGGAGGAGGAAAAGAAGAACTGCCAAGGCCTGATCAGGAAGACTTCTTCATCTGGAAGGGGTCCTCTGCTCAGACAGTGCTTACAAACCTTCATCTAACAAAATGCTTTGGACTTTGTTTACCTGAGAAACCCATTACTCCTCTTAGAGCACAACATGTTTGTGGAATTTTCATTTGTTTTATTTTTCATGTATTTTTTGATGTATGCAGGTATTCAACGAGCATCAGTGGGGAGTTTCACAGGGAAATATCTGTTACCCAGTGTCCCACATTCAGGCACGTTTGGGCTCTGCAAGCCCACATGGCAAGGGAAGGAGGGACTCCACTTTCGACCTGCGATTTCTGTGCCTCTTCGTCTTTTCATACCCCAAGGCTCTCTGAACACTTGGTTCTTCACATGCTGTCGTCGCTCTCCCGAGTACGTGAAGCTGTTTAACTCGTCACTGTCTTTCTCTCTCGACAGATCTCAACACCAGCAAGTTTTCTTGTGAAACATTACAGTACAAAGAGAAGACAACTCAGAAATGCTGAAATACCACCCTTAAAACCTGCAGGGATTTAGGAAGACGAATGGATAGACACGCATGGCATTGCAACGAGCCCCAGCCATATGAGCTGTGACATGTGAAAGACAACTGAAGGAAAAATTGGGAAGACGCATTAAAAATACTCTGAAAAATGACGAGGGAGTCTGAGATAGTGAGAGTCTCTTGGAAAGGAAAAAAAAAAGGACATATATGATAATAAAAGATGTAAGAGAGAAGCAGTTTGCCCATTGCTGCTGGCACCGCTGTGCTGTGTGAGATGGCTGAGATGCGTTTCCCCAGCCCGTGTGATGCTCGGGCACTCGGGCACTTTCACAAGCCGATGACCAAGGGTGCAGATCAGGGCAGAAGTTTATGTAACGCAGGAACACTCAGCCTCGATTTTCAAACCTAAGGGGACTTTGGTGCTTGTCATCGGTGTCTGGGAGAAACGTTCCCCCTTAACTGGATGATTGCATTTGACGTGACGTGGATGTGACAGCTTCACGTGTGAAATAGCACCGGCTTGGCTGAGTCTTTGAAAGGCTGATACAATGGGTGCAGCTTGGATCGCATCTGAGGAGGAAAAGATAGTTGTGTCGTTAAATCATCTCACTCTTTTACACTTAACAAACATCTTAGAAGGTTCCTGCTCTTCAATGTTTTCAGTTCACATAAGAAAATGCCTTTAGGAGCAGGACAGATCAAATATGACGACAGATGAAGAGCTCTTTTTCTGGCAATGATTTAGCAGTGTAGAAAGCCTCTTGGAGTCCACGATGTATAAAGAGGTGCAGGGGATGGATTTAACGCATGAAAATCGTGGGTTTAACTGGAGAGCAGTTATGCAGAGATGTGAATGAAGCCGGGAGCAGTCTGGCATTAGGCAGCATCCAGACTGCGTCCTCCCCTGTCCCTGCACACGCGCAGACACGCAGACACACGCAGACACACACACAGAGCCGCTGCCTCACAGCTGTGCGGTTAGCTCCTGCTCCCCCTCCTCGCTCCTGCGGGGTCTTCGGGAGGAGACAGCCCAGCTCTGCAAAATTAATAGGGAGTCAGCGTGGGAACGGGTGGCATTTCTCATAGAAGAAGCAAAGAAGAAGGGAAAAAAATGATGAAAAGCAATAATGAATTGCATGTCTCTCTCTCCTGTGTTTGCACGCTGCTGGTTAGACGCAGACCTGGTGCCAGCGATACGCTTCCCACGGCTGGCAGACAGGTCTGGGTGGTAGGAGCTGCAGGAGATGGCCACCAGTCATGTGGCTGCTGCTGCTGCTGCTGCTGGGATGTGCCAGATGCTGCTGAAATCCAGGAAACTGAAAGCACCGGCAGAAGTGGCAGCACAGCAAGAGCGGGCAGGAGACGCTCTGGGCAAGCAAAGGCTTCTTGTAAAAGGATACTGGTGGCTGTGGGCTTTAATTGCCTTTGCACAGTGGGTGCTGGGTGCTGAGCTGAGAAGAAATGGCCACGATGGTGGGGAGCAGAGCCCTGGCACCCCCGAGGCACTGGGCATATCCCTGCAACAGGTGAACATCAACGGAGGTCATGAGTCTCTTGTTTGCTTCCAGGTACCATCTTCCCGTGTAAAGCTGAATCCTTCTTACCTTCCCAGGGTGGAAGAAGTTTGTCTCAGCCAACTTTAGACAGCAGGAGCCATGTCTGTGGCCTCCCCGGGGTCTAAAGTCAGTGGAGAGACACAGGTTTTGTGGTGATGCTTTATACAAACTAGCACAGACATCGGCTCGGCCATGGCCCAGGCACTGCGTTCCCCAGACCTGCTCAGGGAGCTGAGGCTTCCTCCAGCTCCCACCCATCAGGAGGCAGGATTGGGCTGGGGGCTGTTTCTTTGCACGAACTGTTTCTAAAGTCATGGAACCAAAGGGGGGACGTGATGATGCTGCAGGTTGCTGGGGTGCTGGGCTGCTGGGGACGCCCACAAGAAGCACTGCGCACAGAAACGTGCCACGCGGTCACCTTCTGCATCACCCCAGAGGCTACTCAGGGGCAAACCGGCTGTGATCGTGCTGGTGACTGCTTGCTGGCTTTGTGAGCAGCCATCATCAGAAGTTCATGCTGAACTGAGCTGCAGTGTATTATAAAAAGCACTCTAATTTATTTTGATGTTTTTTTCTTGCATCTCTCTGCTTTTTTTCCTCAAAGTCCATCTTTTCACACTTCATGTTCCTAGAAAATACATTGGAAGGATAGCTGCTATTTTATGAGTGGACAGTGCTGCTGAATTATTTTTAAAAACTCAGCGCTAGGTTCATGGCATTTTAAGAATTCTGCAGTTACAACAGGTGCTTAAAACGCAAGGGCCTCCCCTTGGACTTGCTCTGTGTTCTGTTTTCCTACAACCTGTGAAAGAGCCAAGACGATCTGCGATCCCTATAGAAAGACTATGCAGTCCCTTTGCAAGTCTGCAGGTGAAAATGAGCTGATTTGATCTGAACGCCTGAGAGCCTGGGACTGACCAGAGAGTCCAGCGGAGGGCTACAAGGATGGTGAGGGGACTGGAACATCTCCCCTACGAGGAGAGGCTGAGGGAGCTGGGCTTGTTCAGCCTGAAGAAGAGAAGGCTGCGA
>Ga0065711_1030833_pt1 | contig 31279 bp, 16 predicted proteins | sample Hoacrofraction12_FD_59098 | JGI IMG/M metagenome (GOLD analysis project Ga0065711, IMG submission 59098) | Hoatzin crop microbial communities from Cojedes, Venezuela - Epithelial fraction 12 v2 (version 2) | ecosystem: Host-associated > Birds > Digestive system > Esophagus > Crop | place... | reverse complement strand
GGGTCATCTAGTCCACCCCTCCTGCCGAAGCACGGTCACCTACAGCAGGCTGCACAGGACCTTGTCCAGGCGGGTCTTGAATATCTCCAGAGAAGGAGACTCCACACAGACTCGCAGGCACAAGCCAAGGCACACACACACCCTGCCAGTACTCCAGATGTTCTACTGGCCCTCTCCCTGCAGTTCCTTCTGGGAGCTGATCTAATTGGAATCAACTGTCCCAGAGACCATGGGGCTAATACAGCAGCCCAGAAGCACGAGCCTCCATCCCTGTGGTTCCGGGTGGGTAAGCGGGTGGCGCAGATTTTGAGAGCAAAGCTGCAGCAACGTAGCCCTGTGCAACAGCTACAGCTGGAGACAACGCCGTGTCCTGCATGGCAATCTGGATGAAGGCAACCTCAAATGCATTAAAATGCAAAGGGTTGGTTTGCTTAGTTTGAGGTAAACTCTAAGGCCTTTTATGCACTGGTAAGATTTGGCCTGCTGTTCATCAAGGGATTTCTGAAACCCTGGTCTCTGGAGTCTGCAGAAGGTAACTTCACATTTGTTTTCAAAGGTAAATGAACAATCACACTTACACAATAGATTTATCCTTTTATGAAAGACAAAATTTAGACTTTTTGACAGATTATTTAGCTAGGGGTGAATTATGCCGTAGGTTCCAAGGCTCTGGAATTACATATTAAATTTAGTTGTGGTTTGACTGCAATCCAGTCTGTATGGATTTTTTCCTGTATAAGTAAGGCCTGAATGGAGAGACGTAAGAAGTGCAACAGGCTTTCCTCACACTGATTTCTAATTAATGCTGCATTCCTGTCCCCAAGTGTTTAAAGTAATTAAACTGAAAATGGAAGAGGCATAAAGGAGGTAAGACTTTACATGCTTCAATGAATCCTGAATTTTCAGAGCTTATTAGCTTGTCTTTAACATTTACTGCACCTAAAAATGTTAACTGAGCACATTGCAACTTCCTATCTATTGAGTCATCCTTATTACAGATGCAAAGAAAAGCCACACAAGATGACTATGTCATTTTCTTATGTGATAAGCTAATTAATACATCTCATCAGGCACTGCAAAGGATTCCCCTATCTTTTTAAAAAAAAAACAAACCCATGCATCCATCAAAGGCAGCATTTATATTTCCTTTACGATGAAAGGTCTCCAGACACTGAAGTATTACATTTTCCATACGTCTTTTCTCTCTTCTAGCACACATGAATATGGCATCCTACTTGACAGCCACTAATGCTATGTTGGGGACAACCTTGTCAGCAGTGCTCCATTCACAGATTGCTGAGACAGTGCACCAGGGAGATATAGGAACAGGCTTTCTTTATAGTTACGCTTTTTCTGGAGATCTATCTTTGGATGGTGCTTGAGGTGAGACAGTACTCTAGAGAGAGCTTTGATTATAGACTTACATTTGCCCTCAGGAATGTATCATATCCAATTTCATCAGCCACCATTCTCTAATCATAGCTATACTTCAAACTATTAAGATTAGATCGACAGCAAGAGTCCTAAATTTATACAGGGTGAGGTAGTGACATGGCCATGTTCTCTATGGGTCTTCTGTTCAACTCAATATTACCTCAGCCACCAAGCTGACTTGAGATGCCAACAACAGCACTGAACAGTAACTTGAGAAAAAGAAGTAACATCGCTTTTTTTTTTTTTTAAATGATGCTTCATGAGTTCTTACATACGAAGGAGTAAAGTGACTTATGTTCATAAGATTGATATAAGAATTGTTATACAGTAATTTGAAACACAGGGAATGCAGTACCTCAGAGTCAATAAACTGATTAAGCAAACAAAAATAAAAAAATAAATGTATTTGTCATTCTTCCTCCTGGGTGTGCTAGAAGAGAGGCTGATCTATTCTTTTATGAAAAGATAGTGCTGCAGCTCAGATGATATGCACAGCTGAAAAATTGCAGTAAAGGCCTATCAGACTACACTAGAAAACATCTGAAGTGGAAACAGAGAAAGTCAGGCTTGTAAGCAACTGCTTTGCATCAGCTGCATCCAAAACCATATCCACCATCTCAAAATATAAAAATACTGAAATAAGAACCATCCCAGGGCAAGCAGTGCAAAATGATGTTTTACCAGATAACTAAGAAATTCCAGTCAGTAATAAGAAGTACCTGTGCTCTTATTAAAGTTCATAGCAAAGTCATGTTGATATTAAAGGAGAATCGAATTTGAAGGCAGGTAAGAACACCACTGGCAGCTGAAGGGCTTGGTTTTTTGTTGTTTTTTTATATGTATATTTTCATGTTACAACCATAATGTGATTTCCACATGCCAGAATTTGATAGAAAAATCCTATTAAACCTGCCAATCATGCATTAGTTCCAATGGGGAAAAACTGCTACTTACCCACTATTGATGTCATCGGTTCGGAGGCTTTTCCCAAGAATGTCCCCATCACTCATGTAGCCACCAACGTCAACTTCAGCGGACATGTCCAAATCACCGCTTCCCTTCTCACTCATGTCGATCTGTGAGATATTTCCAAGGCGAGAAACAGCTGCTCGGCGAAGCGGGGTGGTGTACATAAATCGAGAAGGGTCTGTGTGTATGAAGCGACTGGCGCTGCTGCGAGGATAACCAGCTCCCAAGGACGGGGCATCTCCCGCCTGCAGCCGAGGGCTGGCCTGCCCTAGCCTCCAAGTCACTGGGGTGGACCGGCTTGTCAAGCTTGGTATGCTTCTCCCATTCACCTCGGTTGTCACAGTGCTGTCAAATGTTGTCTCCAATGTGCTGCCAAACAAAACGGAGAAGTCAGTGAACTGTGCTTTCTCTGTTCCTGAGAAACAAGGAAAAGCAAAGGCTGAAAGAACTGATATTCTTTTAAAAAACTTCTGTGTGTGTGTGCCTGCATGTGCACACATGTTTTTATGTATACTATAACCTCTACTTATAAAATAGCATAAAATAAATTTTATAGGCTTCTAATAGATGTATATAAAACAATAACCATCTTTGTGAGTGATTGTATAAGACATTTTGACAGTGAAATACATTAAAGTCACATTGAAGTTGTTGAGGCATTCTAGCAAACAGTATGGTTAGTGTCATAGTTAATTTTCCCCTGCAAGTCTCTAATTCATTCAGCAACTAGTAGTACTCTCCTACAGTACAAATTTTTATCAGTCTACACAAAAGCAGTATACCTGTGGCTTATTTGTGTCCCTCTAAGGCTGGACATAGTTTCTTCCAAATTCTGTCTCAGGTCTGCTATATTCTTCACAGTTCTCATTCTTCTTGTTTCAGGGTCTTCCCCTGGAAGAAAACAGCAAAGCCAGCATAAATTTTAGCGCATGCAAGTGTATCAGGTTGAATAAAGTGCACACATGTATACACAGCTAAGAATACACACACGATTGTAAATAGGTCTGCCCCTCTAATCTTTTAAAAAATAAAACCTCATCCTTTCAGTAATAAAACACACATATTCTTATAAATAACACGTGGTATGTAAAAAACCCACTGAAAAGAGTCCTGGTGAAGTATCCCTGTTAGGGCCCAAATCTATTAATGAAACTCAGATTTGCAGTGTTGGGATCTTCATCCTCTGTAATCAAGGCACCATGTAGTCTCAGACCACTAATACAACAGACAGCCCCTTTTTCCTCCTTGAAATTTTACATGACTTGGTAGGAAATAAAGCCACAGTAAATCTGTGTCTGGAAAGAATTGGGATGACTGTTAGAACAACTCTTCAGTATCCACTTAACGTCTAGGCTATTTCAAAGCAATCTTTAAGTCAGACACTTAATAAAGCAGCTTTCCTGAACTGTAATGGTTTCCTGAAGGGGGAGATTACTCTTCATATGGGATAAAAACATATTATTCTTGGGATAAAAATCTGAACACTCTAAACGTATGCATTATTTATACAGTTATGGATTTTAACTGCCGTCATAGATCCATTGTGACAAGCTAGTGTGGTACGAAGCCCGTAGAACTTCACCTGGAACATCCTGAATCATGTTCACTTCACATGACTAAAAAACCCCAAACAAACAGAAGGAAAAAAAAAAAAGTTATTTATTATATATTACAAAAGGAAAATGTAATAAGCCTCAAAGCAACCTCCAAAAATCATATATGAAGATACAGAAAAGCATGTTTACTAGCATGTCTGTATATCAAGGAATTTTAGTTCTTTCTTTTAGAGAATAAGAGAATTTGAAAAGAAAATCTGTCATAAAATCACTGATTTGTTCAAGGCTAGTATTCTGCTTCTGGCTGTGTCCTATATCTGTTGCTTGGAAGAAGGTTGACAAGAAGTATCATTATTCTAGTTATATGTACAATGCTGAACATGGAGTGCAAATAATTTATTTTTGAACAATGATTCAGTTAAGCTCCTTAATTTTGAGTTTTGACTGAAGGATGAAATCTTTGAGCTCATTGACAAACTGAATAGCTACTGTACCCTGTTTTGCAGCCCAGGTCCTATGACCCAAACACTCTGCAGATAGTTAATAAAAGTCCAGTGGAAATAAATCATTCCATATACATTCCATATACCCTTTATTTCTTCCCTGATAGGCAAATGATGCATGGTACTAACCCATATACCCTGCAGCCGTGGCTCAATGTCAAGCTAGTTTTGACAGCAATGTCAGTTTGAGGTTGTCCTGTCTACTCTGCCCTGGTTATGTCTTCTGTCCTCTCTGCTGCTGCCAGACAGTCCTTCAGGAGCTGCTGTTTGCTTGCTCCTTATCAATTCTTCAGTGGTTTCACGGTCCAACAGTCCATAAACCTCTGGACTGGCACCATGGAACTGATGGTGGGGTCAACATTTGGACAAGGTGGAGACTAGAAGTGGGGATACAGGCCCAGCACTGCTGCCAAACTCTACATCTTCTCAAGCCACACTCTGAGGGCATGTCCATTCACAAAATTTTGCTCCTTAAAATAAACTACCTGTGTGCATTTTTACACATAATACCTTGCAGGAGGCAAATGTTCACACTCAGATTGAAATTATGACTGCTCCCATGTTTCAAGCTAGATGTGTTCAAGTCAAGCACTTTGCTGGTCAATGTACCCATGGATCACACATACTGTTTGCAGAGGTTTCTGCACCATCCTCAAGATGGCTGTGAGCCAAAAGGGCTCATGCCAAGCCGAAGCTGGAGACTGTTAAGTCCTGTTAGACTGAACCTGCTGTTGAAAGCCCAGACAGTTCCCAGGCAGACAGTCTGTGCCTGCCTCCAGGCAGTTGCCTGTGGTGCACTCAGTTCCTCATTGTCGCTGCCCTTGGCTTTCCGCCCTCCACCAAATGCACTCAAATTTGCTTCCAGGACCACACTATATTCCTGCCACAATACCTATATGGGGGAGACCCAGGACCTGTTACCTGCTCTGCCTCAAGCCAGGCATGAGACAGTAGCTTGTTGGTATAAGACAATTTTCTGTTATACACACAAATTCCAGGGTGTAAGCAGGCAGTATTAAAGGCAAAGCAATACTTTATATTTATTTAAGGAACTGAATATAAATCATATTTGCACTGACTTTGCCCTTTCCTTCCTTTTTTATCCTTGTCAGTTGTCCTTTGTTGTATGTTAACACTGCAAATTCTTGCAGTAAAAATGACAGCAACTGTCTTTTTCAATATATATTGTACAGTAAATAGCATAACAAAGCCTTAAGGTACAATTGCAACACCAAAAAAAAGGTACATATATATGGCAAACTGCCAAAATGCATTTTCACAGAGAGGAATATTTTACTTTCAGACAAATTATACCGTAAAAAGTGGTGTTATTCTGTCTTGGAAAGGTGAAAAGTTTGAGGTCTAATCTCTTCTGATCTCTCAGTGACACAAGGGGTAACTTCAAAACCTTTCCACCATTCTTTTCTATGAAAGATACAACTGGAGTTTTATCATGTTAAAATACTATATAGTACTACATAAAAAATCATCTTAACTGTAACTATTAAGTATCTTAAAAATAGTTGTTCTTTTTTCTTTCCATCCTTCTCTTAAGGCTGTATCGATGGACTCGTGCTGTACCACAGAGGAACAACTCAGAAACTATAAACAGTTGAACATGATGCTTGAGAAATTTTCTGTGCTGAGTGCAAGATGCTCACACCTAACTTGTATCTGACGTTACCTACATTTTCAGGACAGCACTGTGGCTCCCCACCTACAAGCCTCCTTCTGTACAGACAACCGTAGGGATGGTTAAGGTGTTTTTTTTTCTGAAAGCTAGCTACATTGTACCTATTAGCAGAGATGCCATGGTGCTTATTGCAGCAGGATTGGGACACACTGTATGGATTCAAAGGGAGCCCGGACTCCCCCAGGCACCTTGCTGCTTATTACCATGGCCAACTGCTATCACAGAGTCTATCCATATTTACATGACCTAACATAACAGGCTTGTTATCTCAAGTGATTCTGGTTTGTAGGCTGAAGAAAAAGCCATTGTGTTTCTTAAGTGGAGAGACTGGGGTAAGAAACACTAAAACCAGGGTATCCTGAATTTTTCTGTCAAAATTCTGTTCCTCTTACAAGAAAGTCTGATGTAAATATTTTACTGACCCCATGAAATATAATCTGCTCAAATCACTTGTAGCTTCATTATTTATGTTAAACATGAATATTCTGAAAGATTGTCCCCAAGTTCTTGCCTATAAGCAGTGAACCATTACAGGACCCCTCAATGAACTTATAGAGTCATATTAATTTCTTCCATTGTGTGAGATACCTACACAGCAGACCAAAATAAACATTTTACAGAAATCACTAATCATCTAGGCTAAACCTTTACATTCACTTTTCTGAAGCTCACCCATAATTGCACTTTTAATAATACTATTCATAATCATTTCAGTACTTCCGTGCATGCAATTACAGCCCAAAACAGATAAATGAGAGAATAATAATTACATTAATTGTCTGATTTTCATAAAAGGATTTACAAACAATAAGCAGCTCTCCCGAGAATTTTCCACTCCTAGATATTAACTCCATTCACAAAGGAAAGTACCAGTTTTACTCCGCAGGTAGGGAAACTGAGGCTCACAAAAGAGCAGGGATCTGCTCAGTGACACGCATCTGAAGAGGAGCAGGGGCAGGTGGAGGGCTTGGCTTCCTTTGCTAAAAAGCCTCTAATGTGTAGGAGAAGCCCCTTTGTGCATACTGGTACAGTCTAACAACGAAAAGGTATACAAAAAATGAGAATACTTTCTTTGTCATTTTGAAATGATAGTTTTTTCCATTATATACAAAGCAGAAAAATTATCCTGAATGTTTAAACACAATCTGGGCTAACATATCCACCAGCAAAGAAGCTCCAGGCTAGACACATGCTACATAACCTTGGAAAAGCAAGCAGCCACTTCAACCATTTGACTGGCTGAAGAACAAAGCTTTGGAAATGAACACTATGAGCACTCTTATAAAGGGTTGAGAGATGAAAAGTAAAGCCAGTAACACAGAAGCCTTTTGAAGCACCTATGGCTGTGGACTTCAAATGCTCACTGGCATGTGCTGATATAACTAAATTGGTTATTTAAACTAAACTGAGACCCTGGCACTCACAATTCCACACATATGGATGAAATTAGCAGCAGGCTAAGAGGGGGAAGCAACACTGGAGGGATAGTTTCTAGGTAGGCTGAGACATTTTCTATCTAAACCAAACCTTGGATTCAACACTTCACTTTTAGATTCATGAGAACAAATGTCATTAAAATTAATTTATTTATGAGTAAACTAAGAGCACTTAAATGTTTCACCTTATTTTTTCAAACAGCCAGGCAAACTATGCTCAATTATTCACAGGCTGTTGCTGCCCAGGCACCCATCAAAAGTGATTTAGACATTTGTCTTCATTTCATACAGTCTTTAGAGGTAAGAGTAAGCAAACAAGGAAGAAATGTCTAGACCCTGTTTTTGCATACTATTGCAGATAAACCCAGTTCTGTCTCATGAAATCACCGTCAAGATCAAAAATCTGCTCCGTACAGATATGTGTTAACACTCGGGTCTCCTCCTGCCCTTCCTGATGTCAAGCCAAAGTTAACTTACCTAAAATATCAGTATAAAGGACCTGTTCTAGGTCACCCAGCATTGTTATTATGACATCTTCATCCAGATGTGCGGTCCCTTCACGCAAGCAGCCTTCCTCCTCCTCCTCTGCCCAGTTCCTGCTGGGGAAACAGGACGTGCAGGGTGCATTTTCATCATCTGATTTTCCCTGCTCCTCACTGTCAATCCCGAAGCCTTCACCTGCACACCGGTCTCCAGACCTCCTGGACGTCCTGCTTCCAGTGGGTGATATCACCTGAAACACTTGAGGTGCGGTGAGGCTGGGCTGGCAGAGGGAGTGCACCGACTGTGAGAGTGCCTTGGAAAGGGAGCCTCTGCTCCCAGGTTCTGCCTCCTGCTGATGGTAACTCTGGCTGGACTTGGAGGCATTTCCAAACCAGTTCTCCCGGTACGAGTATCGCCTCTTCTCCCCTTCGCTGATGAGTGTGAGATTGGTTAGAGACTTCTGCTTCTGAAGACGAACACACCCTCTTCTAACCTCCTTGCCTTTAAACACTGACAGTTCAGCAGATCGCTGCATCTTTCCAGCTGGGGCTTCCCCTCAGTTAGATTTCATATTCCTTGGACAGACAGCAGTTCAATTCTTTGGAAAGGTCTGGGAGGCGATCCCTCCAGCACCACAAGCTGCACATCCCAGGTAGCGCGTACTTGCACTTTCAATGAAAAGCACAGCTCAAACACGCAGTGTACGTACTGCAAATGACTAGGCAGGCACAGTCATTTTCTTTAAAATTACGCTGCTGTCTCTGCTAAGCCACTTCTCTCCCGTCACATCAATCTGCAGTACTTACAGTCATTTTCACTTGGATTTCTCTCAAGCAGAAGAGAGTTGATCAAACACTCTGCTCCAGCACAGAAGTAATCCCAAAAGCCAACTGTGTTTTCCCCTCTCCATCCAATCACCGGTCTCATCGGAGCAGTGGGCCTGCATCTCTGTCTACAGCTGCTGCCTTCTGAAATCCAAAGTAGGCACAAGCTGTCTTGGGCTTTTTCACCCCCCCCCCTCACCAGATCATTTCTGATCCCAGTGCACGGCTCTTCACTTAGATGGGCTGACACAGAACTGCAAGTGCTGCCTCCACGTCAGAGCTCAATAAAGAGCCAAAATTAACCACTGAAGCAAAGCTCTGCACAAGCCTCCTTACATTTTAGTATTCAACCTGCATTCCCAGATATATGACTCTTCTCTGCTACTGCAGTGAATGCTGCTGGCTGCCATGGCAGCAAACATCCTGGTGAATTAAACCGGAGACACAGAAGCCTCTGCCCAGTTTACAGTGCCACAGGTTTCAAGACACAGCTTCATCTGAACGGGATGCTACAGTAACAGACCTAGCTCACAGTCAAATCCTATTTTTCTCCCCGAAAGGTAAGGATGACAAACTATTTCTTCCATATCACTGCTACTCCCTGTGCAGGAAGGTAAAAGCAGATTTGCAAATGGACCTTCAGTCTCGCAATTTCTGCTCTAAATAAAAAAATAAATAATTTAGGATCATAAAGAAGCTAAAAAATGGAGCACAACAGCACCTACTCAGTAAGGATTATAAAAAGAAATATTTAATTTCTTTCTACTTAAAATATGCCTTGTTGTGAGATTCAGAGGCTGGTATGGAATTAAAGAGCTGTAATAAAATCATTGTTTCACAGTCTTCTGAAACAAACCTATTAATGGAATAGTAATTTTTTTATAAAGCAACTCAATATCATGTCTGAACTAGGTTCACCACTTCTAAATGTGGTTTTTAAATACATTATCAAGAGAGAAAGACGACATGTTTAAATATATACCTTCTCTCACAGGAAAAAAGATATTAGTCCCAGAAATAATAAGCGGATAAATAAAGAACTAGCTGAATTGCATTCTAATTTTTGAGATACAAACTTTTTATCTAGAGGTAATTAATTTCAGAAAACATTAAGTAGAAATCTACAGATATGAAAATCACCATACAACAATATAATGCTTTTGTCAGTGTGAAAATATGGTCGTCTCAAATCCCTACTTGAGAAACCTTGACAGGGAAGAAAGTAACCTTTAAAAATGCCACCCTAAGAATTACAGACTGTTTGCAGATTTTCTGTATGAATAAATGGGTGTTAGCAGAAGCCTCTCAGTGTAATTCTTGCTTTTTGCTGGCTCAGTTTACAGTTTTTGAAGATATAGAAGGAAAATAATACACGGGAGAAACTTCTTTGAAATTTTAAAGGAAGGGTACATTTTTTTCCTAAATAACTCTCATAAACACAGAACTAATCTAGAAAAAAAATTCAGTAGTCTCAAACAATGATGATTTTCCATATTAAATCACTGACACATTCCTAGAAAGACAGGGTCCACGACACGCAGAGATACTCCTCCCCTCCCCTCCTAGCCCACAAAGTCAAAGTAAGAGGAGACGAGAAGAATGCTCTGTCAGCCTGAGTACAAAACTGTCCCAAGTACTAAATGCCTGCCGCCTCTCCAGCATGGAAACAAAAGGAAGACTGCTGTGTTCACTCCCAGGGTCTGGCAGTTGCAGTGGCATGTGGGTCCTTAGGAGGTTTTTATGGGCGTGTTGGTGTCTGCACTGGTACGGGCACCGGCACGCACTGCCAGTGCCACACGGCTGGAGCAACCCATCCAGCACAGCGGAGGAAGCTGTTGAGGTTGTTGGAGAAAGGCTTTGCAGGGCTGTTGCAAAATGAAGGGCAATCTCACTCTTTCCCACTCAATGGTTTTAAAACTTCAGTTTATACTCAAATTGGTGCAGTATTCTCAGTTCCTGTTTCAAATTAATAGGGAGGACCATGATTTGCCCCTGCACAGAACTGCGGTGCAGTGGGATCAAGGGAACAGGATCTTTTCCTACCATAAACAACAACGCTGAATCTCTCCCCGATACTCCAGATAAATGAATGATAACGTCCTCACCCGCTCCTTCATGCACAAACAGCTACAGTCAGTGGCTGGTCTCCGCGGTCAGCTGCAGGCAGGTACGGACCTGCTCTGCCTCCATGCCGAGCTCGTAGGATGTGTGCCTGGTCACACATAGCAGTCACTCCTGCGGGGCCCTGTCTGGCCTCCCTAAGCCCTGTGGACAGGGTGTATGCCCTCGTGCTAAGCATTGCTCTGCCAGGGAAGCAATGCGTGGTGCGGCCGCTCAGCTCTGACCATGAACAGAGCAGACAAAAGACTGACAGAACCGGCCAGGTATATTTAGTCCTCTTTCCAGCTGGGAGTGGAAAATCTTATGGCAGAGGATGAAATGTCTTCACCCAATGAGCCACCCCAAAGCTCATGTACAGTGCCACTCTGCTTCAGGCTCGAAGGGTCTCTGGTAGGGGTACAGGTGGGTCCTGGGCAGCCAAGTGGGTCTCAGAGTCTCTGCTGACTATTTCTTCTCCCACCTGAGCTACTCACCACAGCTCAGCTCCAGTGGGATGCAGGTGATGGACCATGGTCCACGTGCAGGAATGACACCCGAATTGTGTGGGAGCCATGTGAGGGTAGTTGGCAGTTCCAGCAGTTCAACCTGTCCCATTTCCTTTTCTACTTACATTAAAAACAGGAGTGAAATGCTGGAATATGCAGGTACTGGGGATAATCACGCAACATTCTTTCAGCTTTCATGTGTACAAACACAATACTACTGCCCTTAATTACAAGATTATATGAACTTTTCTCCCTTTAATCCCACTACCTCACGTGGTAGACAGATCATCCTGATCATCCTCAGATACAGAAGACACATACGTACATCTTAGACCAAGTGCTCAGCACAAAGAACACCGAATTTATCCTTGCAATGTGGAAAATGCTCAGGTTTATTTATTGGAAAGTACTTCTATAAAGCTCGTCCCTCCATTTTAAATGTATGAAATATAGTAATAAGCAAATACATCATTCTAAACTAAGTAGACAGTATAGGACACCAGAGCAGAGAACATGTCATGACAGAGCATTATTCCCCAACTACCTTGCAATTCAATGTATTCCCCATCCACCAAGCATGAATATGTTTAGATCAAGAACAACACAGGAAACTTCCCTGATCCATCTCAGTCAGTACAACATATTACCTTATTTTTACTGTCTCTTTCATAAAAGGAATTATAAACATGATTTTTAGAACTAATAATCTAGGGACAAATTTTGCTGTCAGATAAGACTTTCTTTGAAGTCTCAGTGCATGGTTTGGAGCCTTACAAATGAATTATGTAACAGATCTGCAAATGCATAAGCTTATGAATCTCTTTAGCCAAGCCTACTTGAAAAAAATTGTAAAACATTTCCATACCTATTAATTAACTATTACTTTTAGAGACCAAAAAAGAAACACAGTAAACATAAAAGCTTGAAAATCGAATGTTTTTATGGTAATCCTGCCATAGATATTGGCCTACAACTCTTAAAGTTACTCATTCACTTCTGCTTTGTCCCTCAGACTTTTTTTATAATTAGTCAATATTTGTAAATTAATGAATAATTATTTAATTAAACACTTTGCATTAAGCTCTTTGAACATGTAAACACTAGTTAAAGCCAAACACTATCACTGATTTAATAAAATAATACTTTGTAGTTACTGACATGTACAGTTTATAGGGGATTATTAAACATACTGACATCCTCCTCCAATAAACTTGCAGCAGAGACCGATAAATGTCACAGCTACTACAAGCCGGAATACTGGGTAAGAAAGCCTAAACAACTTGTTCATAGCCATACCATGAAAAACAAGCACCAAAGTGGATTACATTATGAGCCTTTCTTTTAATTTTCATTCTAAAATTCTATCTATAAGGTTTTACTCCAGTTTTGCAGAGACATAGATGCTGAGTAGTCTTGTTGAGGCAACTGCTACATAAAGTACATGCAAGAAAGAGTGTTCATACATGACTGCAGAACTGGTCCTTATTTAGGACTCCCAAATTTCTGCCTGGGATTTCCTGGACAGAAGTCTACACATCTGTGCGCCACGTGTAACAAGTCTACTGTATGCAGAATGCACCCAAACTACTGCACGGATGACCTGTGCCTACAGATGGGCCTCATTCAGCCTGTGTACGGGTACCATTGGCACTGTGCACACTGAGGGGATCCAAGGTGTGTGGGAAGCCTTACGCCTAACTGCGCGTGTGCTGCTGCACTGCTGATCTGTACATGCATTGTGGAAACATCTGGGATGGCCTTGGCTGAGCTGTGGAATATTCAGAGGGGGAAAAAAAAAAAAAAGTAGGAAAAAAGTCTGAAACAGTTCAGATCACATCTGAAACAAATTCCCAGCAGAGATGGAGGAACAGTGAAGAAACCCAGATTTACAGTAGCTCTACCAAGAGGCAGAACTGGCTTTAGGCATAAGCCACGTGGGGAAATTACCTAGGGCAGCAGATTTATGGGAATGAGCTACAAATAAAGAGGTTCAGGCTAGCGGGGCAGCACCTCTGGGCCCATGCCTACACCAGCCTTGCCATCTCCCTTGCCTTTCAGCACCATCCTCCTCCCACGGCCGTGCAAATAAAACCAGGGGATCACTTCGCTAGTAGTGGGCAGGAAAACAAGTGGCTTGTGCTCTGACTTTGCCCTATCCTTTCATCAGCTCCAAGCTTGAAGACAGGAGAGGTTTTAGAGGTAACTGGCTTCCTTAGAAACAGGGAGAAAGACACAGCAGAAGAGAACTGGAAACTACCCCTACAGTTTCTCACTTTCCCTCTTTGTTTCCCCATCACTGGTGTTTTGACAGTGGCAAAGGGACGTGAACTGCCTTGCTGGGCACAGATAACAGAGCTTTGACCGTCCACCACTAGAGCAAGGAAATTAGCTTGGTTTTGGTATCCTGCATCACTCAGGAAGAATGGTGCCTGAACAACTACTCCTAAAGCTTTTTAAAATTAGTTTTTCCCAATCCAAGTTTTGCCTATATTGCGGAGAAGCGTTGAAACAGCCATGCTTACAGCATTAATTTAAGATTGATTGGCTGATTTTGTCCTGAAGTGGATTAGGACCTCTGATATGATCTGCTTGGACACTTATGGGAGCAGTAATCTTCAGCCAAGAGACAATAACAAACACTAATGTGTAAATATTCTGAAAGTAGAGAAACAGTTTATACAATGATACAGGCTGAGATATTTCAGTCCTGAGCATGTTAGCCTTTGTTGCAAATATTTGGCACTGTAAAAAAAATAAAGACTAATGAAGCAGAAGCATAATACAGGTGGGACAGCACTTTATGAACGCTCTCCTACAAGCTGTTTAGTGTTTTCTACAGATGCTCAGTCCCTTGCATGACGCTTATTGATCGTTACTGCCTACCAATACATTGCGCTCGTGTGTTTGGCTACCAAGATGCAGAAGCAGCCTGAGAACCATAAAGATGATACCTACCCAAAACAGCAGTGGAACATTTCACGAGAATGATAATATCCAAGTGAAAGAAACTCTGGATTCATCTCTTAGCACCCTGGATATAAGTGAACAGACCAAGGACATGACCCTTGCTTATCTCCTTGCTACTACAGGTATAATCCCTTCGTCATACAAGAATAAAGATGCTCCTAAGTAACAGAATTTAACTGTCCTTTCTCATGGCTATTCCATCAGGTAATACTCCCCTGAACAGCCATCACATGAGTTTTTTTTCCGTGTAGATTCCTCAATGACAGAATCACCAATGACTTTGTGATAGTTCACCAACACCATTATTTATTTAGCAATGTTAGCACTTGACCCATTCATGTTGCTGTGAACAACCAATTACAGGTGACACACATCTGTTTTCCTCTGTATACAACAAACCATTGATGACATTTTCACAGTAGTTCTGCTTTGCTGCCTGTTGTGTCAGTCAACTGCTGATGCTAGAGTCTGAATAATCAGATAAGAAACATCTCTGATGTTTAGCACCCTTTATGCTGTTTTCTGCTTTCTGATACCATTCCATTTCTGTTCAGAACAGTAAAAGGCCAGGAGACATGATATCCTGTTTGATCATTTCAGCAGGTACTGAATCAATATTTTTTGTTAACATCTCTGTGGATAATTTATTGAAGCATCTTCTGATTTATGTGTTTCAATTATACTGTTTATACAGGCAAGACTGATGAGTCTGATTTCTGGTTTAATTAAAAATAATTTTTTACTTTTATTTTAACAGGTATGTATCACCTCCAGGGAACATTTCACCATGTTTCATGGTGATGTATTAATCACAAAAGCTATGTGTGCAAATAAGGAATGTTAGCCCCAGAAAACTTCCAAAGTGACTGAGACAAACCAGGACAAAACCTCCATTTCAGTATGAGTCAGCTAAATGCCAAGGCAGGCCCACAAAGCTTGAGCATCTGATTTTCCTTCTGGTGGAGAGATAATTTTAGACTGATGTGTCAAATTAGTGCTTTAAGTGAGTTATATCCTGTCTAAGAAGAGCCACATGACTCATTATAAATCCACTTGAATGTTAAAAATTTGGAGTAAAAGGGCAAAACTACAGATGAATCCAGTGGGACTTTCACCTTTTAGTCTTGTAAAAATGATAGCAAGAGTAAGGATGCTAATGAAAAAACCCCACAACAACAACAACAAAATAGACCTCAAAACAGCACCTTAAAAGTCAGGTACATTAGTAAGGAGTTGTTAATTTTCTGAATATAAATTCATTTATAAAAGAAAAATGTATCTTATGTAATTTATGCCTCAGTTCTGATGTTATGATTTCATTTGCTGAGCTTAAATACAACACTGTCGAACATTCTGAAGTCAACTTTCCATCGCTTCTCTTGGAACATTCAGCACGACGGAAAAATAATAATGACGTGAAACCCTAGCTTGTGAAAGCCCACTTTCTGCAAAACGATGAAGAGCATATTTGAACAGATGGAGCCAGTTCATATAAGAGAATGGTGCATCTGAAGCGCTAACTGTGCATGACCCACTTTTTCTGCATATTTAATACCACTCGTGAAGAGAGGTCAGAAGTATTACTTCAATCCATTGCAAAGCTCCTGGTAAGAAACAGATGTAAACAAAGAACTTCACAGGGGCTTCCCCTGGCTTACTGTTACTCACCAGATATCTCCTCTAGGCACTGTTTGGCAGTCTTACTGAATGACAAATCCATTTTAGTAGGACTGGTGCAGGAGTCAGCAGGTGGTAAAGAGGTACTGTCATTTTCTGAGAGAGTTCTGAAATCAAGCAAGAATATTGATTATTATTATCTGTCATTCATGTATGACTGGAAACAAATGTTACTTGCAGCTCCATCTAGAATCATACCTCTATATGGTGAAAACACCATGAATGTCACATTCTTACTGTATTAGTTTGACTCCAGCTACACAAATTTGCAAGCAAATAGGAACTCTCTATGTCTTTCTCTTCAAGAACAACTCAGAGTTAATGCTGGGAAATTTGGAGCCACTTTGGCTTCTTACTTTTTCTCTGCAAGAGCTGTCAACCCGATATCGGCAGAATCCATTTAAATTGGTTAAGTCACATCCCTGCACATATATATGGGAAATGAAAACTTGTAATTGCTGAAACATTAAACAAGAAAGGCCATGCAGGAAGAAGCTTACGCAAGGCTAGAATGGAAATCTGGCCCAGATATTTAAATCTATGTGCAGCTTCTTTTGATAATACCTCTTATATAAGTCTGGGGAAATGGGATAATAGAAGTTTTTCCATTAATTTGCTAATAGATAGCCCTTATTTTCTGTGATGGTATATTTCTGTGGATATCTTTGATAAATTATAATGCTTACCCTTTGTTGAATACAGTTATTTGCTATTGCGTAACAGTAAGCAGCAAGAAATACACAAGCACATGGATTCTAATACAAAATAGATCACAAATTGTCTCTTCTTAAGGCTCAACCATAGCATCTAGCTTACACAGGAACTGTTGAATCATCATGCTATTAAATAGCAATATGTACTACATTTGTATACAGTAAGAGAATACTTCTAAAGATATACTAGCCACTTTTCAAAATAAAATGGAAAAGTAGTCTTCACTTAAGCTCTTCCAGCTTTCTTGAAAGAACAGCACATCCAGTCTTTTGATTTCTTAAAAGACTAGCAAAATATTTATATCCTAAATATAAATTATTACAATTATAGCTCAATTATCAAAATTCACCATAAAGTGTTTCCAATGGCTAACTAAACTGTAAATACAAACATTTAACTGTGTGAAGAATGTGTATTTTATAAGTATAACTGATAAAAACAGTGACTTATCTCTTAAAAGAATTTTACAGCAATTTATTTTATGAAATAACTTTCCAGTTAACGTCTTCTTCAGAGTTACTTGCTGAATAGATTTGTTTAGTAATTCATGGCAGTAACCGAGGGAGCAAATATATACAGGTACAATGGCACAAGTACTGTCATGGTGCAGTTCTTTGATTAGAATTGTTTAATTCTGACTCTACTTACACAGAAATAGAAATGTAAATTATGTCTGATCTGATGCACTCTTCATATCAATTTCTGTACTTTCAGGATTCTAGAAACAGACAACTGCTCTATAAAAAACTATTTTTTGTTTTTGTCTACTATTTCTCTGTCACACACTGCTGGAAACACAAGCTCAGCACATGCCACCACGTTAACTATATCCTACTGACCTTGAATGTAATTGTACATTTGGTGATTGACCACAGTGTCCGAAGTACCAAAAAGCCCACTCTATCTCTCTCCAATGAACACACATTGAAATTCCACCATCCCAACTGTTTTCCCATATTGTTTCAAATCACCGGAACAAATCAGAGATATGTCTCCTTTCAGTGAAAGTCACTTTGAGAGGCCATGAATGATCATGAGTACTCCTGTATGGGTTAGTGCTGAAACTTAGTGCTGGATCAGCCTGGGGCAAGCTATCAGCCTAAAAACACATCTCAGAAAAAGTCATTTGTAATAATGGTAAAGGTAATTGATGTGGTCTGCACTCTTCTCGCTGAACCCAAATCACGGAGCTGCCTGGGCTGGAGCTGGAGTGAGACTGGAGTTAGTCAAGAGGAACACTGGAAAAGAGTAGGCTGCTGTTGGTCTTGTAGGAAGAGCACCCAGGGAGATAGGTGCAGATCACATATTCCCAGCATTTTCCACAAAATGTATATGGAATTTACATCAGCCTACGTCTAGTTAGAAACAAAAAGGGATCCTTTCACATGTTCTCCTTCTGATCCTATGGCATCACATTCCTGATTGTGCAACTGTTCAACCATCAATCACTGCATCAACCCAGAAGGGTGATGCAAACCCTTCTGTGAATGATCAAGAGCCTTGTATGTGTTATTTTCTAAGAGAGGATAGAAAGGATCCATTCCTGTTTATCTGGACATCTATCATCAGAAAAGGATTAAGTGGTCTGGGCCCCTGCCAGACACCAATACCCAACATTTGCACTGATTCTTCATCTAGTGAATGGGGACAAGTAAAAATAGAATTTCGATGATCTGGATTGCCCTCTGGCAGTGACTATCACTTGTACAGCCAATAGAAATGAACACATAACTCACTACTGACTGTATGGGAACACAGATGCTTATGCTGAAAGGACTGAATCTCCCTACAAGAGTACAAACAATAATGAGTGATTTACAGTAGCTAAGTAAGCTTTAGTATGATGAGTGAATACATTTCCTTAAAGTAACAACAAATACAAGTTTTCACTTGTTCACAACTTCGCTTGCCCAGGTCACATCACACCTTTCAGAGATATACCAAATAACAATTAAAACACATTTCTGTTATTCATTGTTTAGTTGGCTTTTTGCTGATTTTCAAAAAACCTGATGCAGCTATAACCAGGAAAAGCAGCTGAAAAATACTGTCAGAAGAGATCCCTCCAAAGATTTCCATTTCAAATTTTAGAATCTGAATGGTGGGATTAATTGTAGCACAAAATCCAGTTTCTGGGACATAAGATGGCATCAGAAGATAAGCCTTAAACTAAAAAACATTGAATAATAAATATCATATAACACTCACAATTTAAAAATATTTGATTTAATTTGTAGGAAAAAACCCCATAGAAACACAAACCAAATGTAAATATTATGCAGTTTTCTTAAATTTATAGGTGGCCTGAAATAACAGATCTAAGAAGCATGAAATGTCCCTTTTATCTTATTTGAAATTTGAAATTTTAAATGTAATGTAAAACAAATGGGATTTGCTATCAAAACAAATAGCAAAGAAACTGCTGTACTGGCTTCATCCAGTATTTTTATGTTTAATTTGTTAAAAACATCAATGATTCTAATTATCTGAGGCAACAACAGAAATCTCACAGAGGACTATGGATCTTGCAGCAGTTAAAGCTCTGCTTTACTTGAGCAAATTGGTTATTTATTGTGGAAGTGATGGGCCAAAAGACACCTGCCCAGACCTTGGGCACCCATGATGGGGGTAAAACCAAGGAGGAACCTGGGGATGGGGCTCTCATCAACAACTCCTCTCCCACCAGGTCTCCCCTGGTTTGCCAGCTGCCAGCACTTCCCCAGCAGTCTTGCCTTTTGATGCATGACAGCCAAGGCCCTGATGTTTTCTGGAGTCAAGCTTAGCCTGGATGGGATGAGAATGGTCTAGTGGTGAAAGAATTCTGAGCAAAACCATGCAGAAGCCCCAGCTCCTGGGGAGTAAGGAGGTCCAGGTATAGACAGGGTGCCTAAAACTTCAAGTTGCTTTGCTCTAGGCCTGTCACAACGTGTGATACATTGGAAAAAGCATGTAGATGCCACTTTGCTTAGCTCAGCTGTTCGATTAAAAAAAAAAAAAAAGGAAGGTGAAATTGTGAGATTTGTCTTCCCCTACACTTCCGACTTTTACTTCTTGTGGGCCGTATTAAACCTATGAATGACTCAAGTGATCTCTGCAGGACTGCAGCACAGATTAAGCTGCAGGCAAGCAAATAGCAAATTAAAAGATTGTCTCTTTAACCTTACATGTTTGCCTTACTGAATGGTTCTCTATCCTCTATCTATTCACAGCCCACTACCTTAAAAAAAAAGTTTAAACCCTTGCATCTCTCTTGACTTCAAGGAAAATGAAAATAATTTCAGTTTAGTTAAAGCAACCCCATTGACATTTCTTCCAGTGCTGTGCATCTGCAGCACAGGTTAATATAGGCAACCGTCATGAAAACAGGATGATCTGTTTTCTATTTTAATCACGGCAATCAGAGAATATATTTATCCCCAGCCCACTGAGTTATATGCTACCTATATGTAAGAGCATCAGACTCACTCAATGGGACAAATCCTGCTCTCAATCACACCTGCACAGGCTCATTCAGTTTGATTAAAATGAGCCTGTAAGGAGGTAATTAAGAACATAATTTGGAACACTACGTAATAAGCTCTCTCTAACACAGTCAGTCATTTCCTGTCTCTAACAAAATAGCCAACTTTTGATAAACACAGATAACATCAAAGATTTGTTTGGTTTTCACTCCACATTCCACAGGATATCAGATTAATATGCTAGGGTTTTTTTTTCCAACAGCTCTCTGAGGTGCAGCTGTCTTGAATGTGTATCACTGTCAGTGTAACAGACTGGCAGGACCACATCTGGAATAGGAGCAGTTTGAACACCCATGTTCAAGACATGTTAGTTAAATTGGGAACAGCTGCAGAGAAGTGTTGCTAGGATGCTCATGGGGAACAAGCAACCCTTCTGAAAGGAAAAGAGACAATTTAGTTTAGCCTTGCAAGAAAGATGGGAGGAGATGGGATTATTCCCTCAGGTATTTAAAAAGAGTGATCAAAAAGAGGGAAAACAACTTTTTAAGTTAAAGAACAATATTAATCAAGTAATAAATGGATGTAGTCTCATCATGTAGGTTGTAAACAATTACTAACGAGATGAGTGAGTTTCTGCAGGAACCTTCCCATTGGAGTAGGGGGGATTAACTAGTTTAAAATAAAGCTTAGTTGGTTTATGAAAGTGTTAATATGGCTGCCAGTGACAGAAGACTGGACAGAATTTCCTGTTTGGTCCTTTATCCTACATTTTATTCATTATTTCGTCAAAGGAATAGATATGTACACTTGTCTGTATGGCAATTTAAAAGAATCACTTCAGATCATAAACAGCAAGCAAGTGAATTATCAAGCTACTGTTTTAACTCAGCATTAATCAAGCATGCTCCCTGCTCATGGCAGGGGGGTTGGAATTAGATGATCTTCAAGGTCCCTTCCAACCCTTACCATTCTATGATTCTGTGATTCTATGTGTTTATAATGATTTCCTTGGTTATTATCCTCCTTCCCATCTCTTAAGCCAACACTTCTACACTGGAAACTTTTCTTGCACAATTACCTGAAAATCAAGCCTGAGAAAATCAGAGAATTCTTCTAAACACTACAGTTTTTTTACAAGTAAAATTGGTGGATGGCAATGTTTAGCGTTACCTATGATTGCAAAATTTTGGTGGTGACTGTTGTTCTGTATTCACAACAGTAATGTATATAATGGAAATCAATAAAGCACTGCAGTGTAACTTTGAATCCTCACATTTTTAAAGAAAGAGTTGCAATATGTTTAGCCGCACAATTTATTATTAAGAAACACAATTAACTGATAGAATGTCTTTTACTGAAATCTGAATTTTAACTCCACAATCAGTGACCAGAAGTAGCTTCTAGTCATTAAAACTGGATATAAATATGGCTTCAACAAAACCTGCAGATGCTGTGTCTGCAAGATCCTTGAAGAGCAGTTTAATTTTTCCCCTAAGTCAATATAAAAACATCGTGAACAGGCAGCTGGAATTGAATTTCACTGTGCCTCCAGAGATGCAACCAGATTATATTCTCCTTCCCATCTGTACAGCTCTGCACTTCCCATGCACCCTTGAAGTTATGCTCTAGTAATAGAATTGTTTCAATCACCATATGGGAAAGGAGATAGGAAGAAGATTTTAGTACCTGGTAACATGTTTATTTATTATACTGGTATTTCATTTCTCTGCCTCTATCTAGTGTACACTTTAGTCTTCGCAAAATCATGAAGTAATTTAGATCAGAAAGATGTTGTAGACACTATCTGGTGCAATGACCTGCTCAAAGCAGGTCTGGTCACATTAAGTTGCTCAGCGCCTTGTTCGGTTGAGTCCTGAATAGGTACAAGGACAAAGCTTTGACAACCACTCTGGGCAGCCTGGTCCAGTGCGTCACCAGCCACAAGGCAAAAATATTTTTTCTAACTTTTCATCAGCATCTCTCCTGCTGTAACTTGTGTCTGTTACCTCTCAGCCTATCATCCTGCATTTCAGAGAAGAGTCTGGCTCGATTTTCTCTACACCAATCTACTAGGTAGCTGAAGTTACCAATTTCTTATTCCTCAGAGACACAAAGAGTGTCAAACTGGTTTTTGTGGTCCAACATTGACACTGAAAGAATATCTCCGCAAGTTCTCAATTCCGACAGCGCTGAAACTTCTTCCAGATGTCGCTATCGTAAAACTACAAATTTAGCTGAAGAATTGAAATTTAAGTGAAGCAAAACATAGAAGTGCAGCTCAGGATGATGAGTGGTCAGCTAATTCTCTGCAGCAGTTTCTATACTTTCAGCATTTCAGGCAACAAGTAATTCCTGAGCACCACAGTCCCTGGGATTTGGGAACTTCAGATTCTATATTCCAGACAAGGAAAAGAGACCCACTAAGCTCCTACAGTGGTTAAAGGAAGAGTCAATAAAATAAAACTAAACTGCAGTACATACGTCCAGTTACAACTCAACATTCTCCTACCGAAATATGCCTTTAACGTTTGAGCTAATCCACAGCAAATGTTAATTGCCAACACATCACATACTTCACGTAGGGTTATGATGATTTACATCAGCTAAGGATTCGCCCCATGGAGTGAGGGGATATTTGTGTTACTCCTGGGACTATTAGTTATGTTTCCCATTTTATGGAAATAACGCAAACTTACACAATTTGGCTCTCAAAAAATACAGTAATGGTTGCATACAACAGGCTCTTCTCTGTGCAAGAAAATGTTTGGAATTAAAGGTTATATTACACTTTTGAGCAATGTGTTGGAAAGCTAAGAACTCCTAATACTCAGTAATTAAGCTGTTATTCTGTTGCAAAGATTTTAGGAGAAAGATTCAGAGTTGGTTTTTTTTTCATTAATGCCTCGTTTTCCTGTTTTTGCTGTAGCCTAGTAAGCACTAAACTTCTGTGTTACTCTCCTCCATCTGAAATTTAAGCACCACTAGGAAGATAACTAAATTCTATGACCAATTTCAATGTGAGTCTAAGGGACTCTAGCAGATGGCACAATTTCTATCTTCCTCCAATTCTGTCTATGTAGAAGAACATGTAATTTAAAGTAGTGGCTGGTATACTTTAAACAATTATACAGTTTTTTACACCTTCTTTTTAGTTGTTTTTCCTCCTATATCTCTCTTCTCAAGCTTTCTGGCAACTAAATTACATCTGCTTCAGCCTTTCTTATATCAGTTGGACCCTGCAGTCAACTTCAGAGGGGACACATAAGGGGATGTAAAGAATACATTCACAACTGTATTTCATAATAAATAATCACTTGCTGAGGAGGATGGAAGAATTTAAATTATACCCATTTAGATTATCTCAAATGCAACTCTGACTGTTGCTGCTAATCTTTGAAGAGAAGTAACAATCCCGTATGAATTTCCATGCCATGGTTTTTAAGAGGCATAAAAATACAATGTGATATTAGACAGGACAAAGCACCAAGAGTGCAAAGCTGAATAGTGCAATCTAACATTTCAGAACCTCTTATTGAAACAGCTTTTTCTATATACTGTTCATTAATGAAAATACACAACTCCTTGAAAATGTGAGTGTTGATAACTGTTATAGCATTGCATTCTCTGTTTAAGCAAAATACATGCCAGTCTCAAAGAAACTCTCTGGAATAATTTCTTTTACTCACAAATCTATAGTAATATCCTCTTGCTTAATAATCAAACATTGAAAAATACATGATATCTGCAGGTATCTAACCAGAAAAAGCACTAGCTTACGTATCCTTGTGTTAACCACCTAAACTCTTCACAGTAGTATATTGCAGTATATTGCAGTACTCTGCAAGATTCTGGATAAAATGTACCGTATTGTTAACCAAATCATATTGCAACTTTTTACAAGGACTGCAGTACAAACGAACAGAGCTTAGCTATTCCTTCCAGCTGTAAAATAATTAGTCTGAATGGTAACTATTGTTGATTAACTCATTAGTCTATACAGCTGTTCTAGCAGCGAACAAGCACACCTGAAAATTCTCTGTATAAATTGTGGTGACTGCTCAGAATACAGTTCTGTTTAAGAGCAAGAAAGTGTAAATACAGTACCCCAGCTTCATGCACACTTCTACTTGCCATATGTCCACAAAAATAAATATGCTGACTTTGGAAATGTGGATATTTTATCCTTAAGTTATATTTATATTATTCTATGAAATCATTGTGTACTATTACAAAGCCCGTGAAACCATAAGAACCGTAGTTACTGTGTATTTTTGGGTCAGATTCTGCTCTCAGTTACAGACATACACATTGAAGTAACCTCATCAAAGTCAGTCTATTACTCTGGGTTTATAGCATTCTTAGATCAGATCTTGGCTCTGAGAATTTTATTTTCATGCGAGATTTAACTTCAAATACAGTCTCCTTTACTGTTTGTTTGAAGCAAACAGATGATTATTAATACCAAATATTACTGGCAGATGCATGCTTCTATCGCCCTTTAAAATTCAAAATACATTTTGCTTCATGATGAAGCTTAAAAGAATGATAAGATGCCTCTTTCATGCAATGAAATGGCATCAATATGTGGTAAAATTGCATAGCACATGCATCTGCAGGCAGCACAGGTTCTTTTTCTCTCTCTTTATATACGCATCCTAACACATATGTAGGCCATCCTATGTGCCACACTGCAAATCGTCTTTATCACTGGGGTTTTTCCAGATAGTTATTGAGAAATATGCATATTAAGCACATTCAGTGATACATTTAATTGAAACTCAAGAGGCTACCCACTGCATATTAGAATAATATAACCTATATTAAGCCTTTTCCCCCCTCCCATACAATTTTCTGAACTGCTTTTGTTCAGAATTAACTTAAACAGTTTATCACTCATCCAGATTGGTTTTGAAGCTATGTTTAGTTGTGTGTAATGATATATATACTCCCTCAGAGACTACTTCAGCACTTCTTTAATCTTTAGCCAAGATTATCTACAATATTACTCACTAACAAAAACTGCCAATATATTTTGCTTAATAATGTATTTGTCATTTTATCAGATGTTAAATTTACCCACAGCTGAAGCTAAAGCCCTCCAACAGCTGACATCTGAAATCATTACTGAAACCAGCCTGCCAGTCTTTCTACACTTACTCTGTCTTCTGAGCTGTATAACAATGAAAACTCTCAGCTTCTCTTCAGTTTCTCTATCATATAGCAAAATAAATTCAGACAAAGGCTGATACATGTAAATATTCGTTCTTCTATTCCAGAGCCTTGGCCATCAGAAAAGTTTGTATCACATGTAAAAATTATCTGCCTCCCTGGAGTTAATCTATACCTAGTTCATTTATAAAATTAAGCAGGAAAAGGACCTGCTAACAGGAAACTTTTCTCTCTGCCTAAAATGTTGTGTATAGTTTTTCCTCTAATATCCTACTAGCACTGTTATATACTCTGAAAACATCAGTGGTTTATTTTAGGATCTTTTAAGAGAACCGTGTATTTAAAGCAAATATTATTGAATATGAGCAAATAAATGCTGAGGATCTTAAATTGCAAACAAGAATATTCGCACTAGAGACCTGACTCAGCTGTGACCTTTCAAAAGCAGCACAGGGAATGTATCACGTGATTTTTATTTCTAATCAAAACATCCTGAATTTTAAATGGCAAATATTTGCCGTGGATTGCTTTTGTACAAGGTAGAGACTCAAAGTTCTTGGAAGAAATTGTTCATACAGTCACATTAATTAAATAATAATATTAGGAAAACATGTGCATGATGCTGTGACAGAAACTGGGAGATAAGATACCTAATAGTGTGATCCACCATTACTCTACCCTTTTTAGCTCTCTTTCCTAAATGGTAGCACAAAACCAATTTCCCTCTGCGACCTTACCTATAAATGAAAGGAGCTACTGTGGCAGTGTTGGGGTGGCTGTATTGCTGTTGCTGAGGAAGCTGGACGACACCATTTCCCGTGCCTTGGCTGCTGCTTGCAGCCATCGAGGCCGACAGAGCCGTGGAGGACCCGGGGGCGAAAGCTGCGCTTGGTTCTTTCCCTTCAGAAGAAGAAAGACCAGAGGAAGGAGAAGCCTTCTCGCCAAGTTGAGATCTTGGTGTTGACTGGGACTGGTTTGCTTTTGTAGTCCTCAGTTTTTCAACCTCCTTACTTCCCGTACATACGGATGAAGTGCTCTGTTTTGCTGTCGGCACCTTTGATCCAGGTTTCGGGATCCCACTAGAAGACGGTATTAAACTTTCCTTCTTAGCTGCTGTCGTCTTGCTTCCCTTCGGGATTAAGCTTGCAATTTTCGAACTCTTCTTTGTAGATGTTTCAGTGACCTGGTCTTTCTCTTCCTTGACTGTTTTCTCAGTGCAAACTTTGTTTTTGTCCCTGTTCTTTTCCTCTTTGTCCTTTGGCTGTAGCAAAGACTTTTTATTGCTGAGATTTTTGCTTCCAGCTTTTGGAGGGGTCAACTTCGGTGATACTTTCGGACTGCTACTCGTGGAGCCACTGCTGTTCACCCCACCACTTAAGACATCCATTTCACCACACTCTGAAAAGGTATCATCCTCTCTCCCGCTGTCACTGGGTCCTGAGCTCAGCGACAAAGGAGGTCTCAGAGCAGTCCTAGCATTAACCAGCTTGAATTTTTCCAGCATAGATTTTTGTCCAGATGAAGGGGGCTTCACGCCTTCGGAAGGAGGTGGCTTGAGCCTGTCTGAAGATGGAGTAGGAGAGGTTGCGGGACTAGGTTGCTTCACGGACAGCATGGTAGAGGTTGCGCTGTGTTTGACATTCATGGATTTGCTGCGCCAAGGCTTGCTGGCACTTGGAGAGGGTATGGCAGAGACCTGCTGCTGCCCAGTGCTGGTGGGATGTTGCACATTTCCATTCATGCCTGCAGATGGGTGGGGGCCTTTTGGTGAATCTGCTTAAAAAACAGAAAGAACCACAATGGTACACTTGGTCTCCCATCTCCTGTTAGAAGGTGATACCATACTCCTCTGGCATTTAAAACACAGTTGCATGTGATTTATAATAAACATAATTTATATGTGCATGGAACATGAAAGATGCTAATTCAAAATGCCTTTTTTTCCTGCCACCATCATGGTTGTTCAATACTTTCATGAGCTCAAGAGAGCCTTGGAAACACCCTCCTTGTAACGATTTCATTATGCAAATTAAACCTTCCAAATTGAAGATTTTATCTTTAATAAGTCATAGAGAAATTCTTCCCATCACTTATTAATAATAAAACACTAAGACATGGAAGAAAAAAGCATGCTGCAATATTAGAAGGAAAACAAAACCAGAAAAAGCGCGTTTTGATGTGTAGTGCAAGCAAAGTATGTGCTAGCAAGCTAAGGTTTTGGGCAGGAGGAGGAGGACTGCTTAATGCCAAAATTTAATTGACATGATCAGTATTCATAGAAGTATAATGGCAGGTCACTGTATTTTTTTTAGTTTTAAGTATAGCAAACACATTTTAGTACCTGACTTCAGGAACTTATCCCACTGCACATTCATAAGTGGGAAAAAATAGATCAACAATTTCACCAGTGTCAGTACTTGAAAGTTACAATGATATATCATCTACACGGGTACAGTAATGATAGTTGTTTTGGGCCTGAAGTTCAGGTAGGTACAGAATGCTCGTTTACATGGCTCTGGTACCTTCACTATGTTTACATCATCCAGGCACTTCAGCAAATCTTCAGAATGAATGAGAACAAGACTCCTGCAATAATCAAACTATGCTAATTGACAACCATGATTTTCAAAGAAGTCATCTAGCCTTATTAAGCAAAGCAGACTGGTGTATGAACAGGTTAAGCTCTTCTGTATGAAGCTCAGGTTTCCAAGACGTATCTGAGTATCTAAACACAAAGAGAAACGAACTGGTAGTGGCAATCAAATATGCGGTACACAGCTATTTCAGCAGATGACATATTTTCTCTTAGTGTATCTATCTTGCCTTGCCATTCAGTCTCAGGACTGCCAGTAAATTAGGCATAAGACTGCCTATCGTATATCAAATTCAATACTATAACAAAGCCTATGAAATATCCAAATATAGTTCATGTGATGGCAAAAAAAGTGCTTGATGTGTTGCATACACACATGAGGCCGAAGTCATGCCTTGGGACCCTGTCTGAATAATACAGTAGATGAGGACACTGAAGACATTTGTCCCTTCATCACAGAGTTTGAAGTTATGCGTCATTTTCATTTTTGCAGTCTCAGCCCTGAGGCCCTAGAATAGATTAGACTACCCACCTGGAAGTCTGAAGGCCACTAATATGCATAGGAAGGGGAGAATTTTAAGCATCCTGAAAAGGGAGCTGTTTTTTCTTTAACAAAGAGAATGCAAACATAGAAAAATTTACCTCTTTAAATAGCATTAAGAACTTCTAATTTTAAAATAATAATAATAAAAAACCTGAACAAAAGTAACATGACAGAAATGTAACAGCTTTTACTTGCTTAACACTATTAACAACTGGACCCAGCAGGGCAATCGCCTCCACCTTCAACAAACGCTGTATAATTCCAACTACCCAGAGTTGTTTGTGTGCTCCTCAGCCTGATATGCAAACCCCACAGCGATAAATGAGCTCACTTGACCTTCACAGAAGGTTTCAAGCAGCTCTGCTGCGCCCAATTGCTAGGTAAGAAAACATTACCTGCTGAGGGTTGCCTTGGAGCACTTTTTGGGACAGGTGAGGTTACAGCTTATTCCCCAGGCTCCAGGCAGCCCCATGCACATGGAGCAGCTTTGGTGGGCAGCTGTAGGGTTGATCCCTCCCTTGTGATCAAGGCAGGAACTGTGGCTGGGCCCCTGCTATTTTCTGGTGAGCCTCAGATCCTGGAAGAGAGCCTGGGGCCAACAACAGCTGCTGGAAATTACTGCAGCCCTCAGGCTTCCTTAATTTATACCAGGGATCAGCCCCGTGGCTGATCGCCCAGGACTGGGTGTGCACAAGGACCTTCTCGCACACATCTTGCCTTGTACTAAGCTTGCCTTAATTACACAGGAGGATTGGGGCCTTGAGCTATCCCCATAGTTCTGCAGAAGAACAATTTACTATAAGAATATGCAAAACCAATGCAGAATACATGCAACAATCTGTGAACAGCGGGATGCCACTGCAGTCTGTTGTATTAATTCTGTTACATTTGTATGGCTTCAGGCTATTAGTTTTATTATAAAAAAAAAACCAAAAAGGCCGTTCTGATTAATAGGAAGAATGTATGCCTTGACATATTTCCTGCTGTATAATATTAAACTCATTCAGGGGAAAAATTGTAAAATGAAGAGCATTTACTGTTTCATCAACAGCTTGTTCTGCTACAGATATAACAAAAAACCACAGGTTCCTGGAACCACTGGTAGCTATTTGATCCCTGTATCACAAACCATAAACAGCATCAAAAAATTACAGATAACTTTAACTTGCCTTTAATCTTCAATTTAAAGTGTATCCTTAATGTTTCTACAAGGAATGTGGACTGCATGCTCTCAAGAAATACTAAGAGCCTGTCTGTATGTTTAAAGATGTGGAATAAAAAGGTTTATGCCCTCCCAGCCCAAATGCATTACTCGAAGCTGCACATCATTCATTGCTTGCAGCACGTTCAATTGGATTGAGCTTTAGCTGTTCATTACATGAGATCTGTCCCCACCTCGTGGTGATTTTTATACAGACTGAACCCAACCTATGACAAGGATTTCGTATTCCTATAAACTAAATTTTACAAGCAGACTGTCTTCTGTTTAGGGCCTAATGCCCTTATTGCTGAAACGCATAATCGACTTGCGGTGAGAACAATTTTTCATTCTGCTGGAGAGCTCAGCGCTTCAGAGCTCAGCACAACCAGCGCTGGGAAAGCAGAGCAGCAACACCTCCACGTGTTCAGCACAAAAAGACAGTTCTACCAGAACCCAGCAAGACCTTGACAACCAAACGGATGTTTTCAAGTCCACTTTTCAAAAGCTGTTGCAAAAATAAAGAGCATGTGGAGGGTTAAATTTGTGCCCAATACATAATCAACCTCCCCTGTCCTCTCGTCTGTGACCTTTGCTGTGCTCTGTGCTGTTGGAGAAGACAGGATCTCTGTGACAACAGTTGCCCCACTGAATCATAGTTAGGTACTGAAAATCTAAATATTCTGAAGCAGGCAGGTGCCCAGATTAGAGTATCCAATGTTAGTCACTCTCAGTAAAAAAGGTTAGTAGAAAATGGAAGAGCTGCAAAGGTTTGCTATAAGGATGTTTGGAGAAATGGGAGGTCCATCTGGTGAGATTAAAAGAATTCAGCTAGTTCGACTGTCCCTTTCCAGCTGTCCATGAGACAGCAGCTACCCCTTATCAGCACAGAAGGAGAATACAACCAGGGACAACTGGCAAAATACTGGCACCAGAAGAAACGTAAACAAATTAGCTATAGATGTACGTACTGGCCACGGAGGAACAACAAATTGCATGATCAGACAACGGAGTTCAAGGACAGAGATTCCCAGAGTTGGTATGGCCAAAATAACCACATACTGCTGAAACCAAATTTGGACAATACAGAAAAACCATTTTATATTCTTAAATTATATTGAAAAGCAGACAGTTAAACTCCATGACACAAAGACTCTTATCAGTGTTCAGATACAGTGTTTCTAAGCTCTAAAGTGTAAATATTTGTTTTTAAAATTTGACTTGAATTAGAACATTATTTCTTTGCTGGACTCAAAATGCCCTAGGTATCGACTTTATTAGCAATGTGAATAATTACTTTATTCAAATAGTTTCATTTTCTTAGTTTTGTCTTTGTCTTTATTTTATGAAGTCAGAAGCAGATAGACGTGACGTGACCTGGAAAACAGATGTGCTCTTTGAACCCCATCCATAAGCTGCAACGTCCGGCCCAAAAAAAAAAAAAAAAAATCA
>Ga0065711_1030831_pt1 | contig 31280 bp, 11 predicted proteins | sample Hoacrofraction12_FD_59098 | JGI IMG/M metagenome (GOLD analysis project Ga0065711, IMG submission 59098) | Hoatzin crop microbial communities from Cojedes, Venezuela - Epithelial fraction 12 v2 (version 2) | ecosystem: Host-associated > Birds > Digestive system > Esophagus > Crop | place... | reverse complement strand
TGGGCCAGGGCTCCGTCACCCTCAGAGGGAAGAAGTTCTTCCTCATGTTCAGATGGAACTTCCTGTGCCTCAGTTTGTGCCCATTGCCCCTTGTCCTGTCGCTGGGCACCACTGAAAAGAGCTTGGCCCCCTCCTCCTGACACCCACCCTTCAGATATTTATAAGCATTTATTAGGTCCCCTCGCAGCCTTCTCTTCTTCAGGCTGTTACAAGCCAGGCAGAGTCTTGCATTGGTTTGGTAGAAATCACTGGGTCAGTGTTTAAATCACTTCAGGTGGGCGTCACAGTGAGGGACGTCCCTACTGCCAACACAGGTTTATTCCCCACTGAGTCAAAGAGAAATAGGAGGCTGGGTGGACTTTGGTCTTAGCCCAGCCCAAAGCCATGACATGATCTTCAAGGATACTCAGATTACAGAGCTCAGAAGTGTTCCTAAATCCCCGTATTTGGCAAGTCCTAACAGAAGGAAGCTTTTTATATTAAAGGATCCAGTTGAATTCTTTAGCTTTTTCGTCTATGTTTTAAAGAAAGGAGCCTTAGTATTTTCCACATACCGCCAAGTAGATGCTTTGTTTGTTTCTGCCTGCTATAGTGTTTTGCCACTGCTGTTTAATATCTCCTGGGTCTTGGTTCTCTGGCATTTCTACAATTCCGTATTTTGGAGATGTGGGAAGGCGGGGAAAAAAGATCGAGGAATCCAGGCTGGCACCACAGTGAGCATCTTCCTTTGGGCTTTGTCGCTGACCAGCTGTATGAGCAACTCTGAGACGCTGTTCTCCTTCTGTGCTTTATATCACTAGTTAGATAAGTGCAGCACACCAGGAGCTGTCATTCAGTGTGTGTTTGTACAGCATGTATCTCTGAGCTTGGTCAGAGCCTGCAGGCACTACAGTAATACACAAACAAACAAGAGGGGATATTCACTGTGGAATTTATGAATTAATCCAAAGGCCCACCTCTTACCTACACTTAGCTTTCACTTAGATGGTAAGCCTAGTGTGAGAGACCATTTCCTTCTCATCTCTGTGTACAAAGTACAGGCAAGAACCTACCTGCTCAGTCCCTTCAATCCCTGCTCCTTGAACTGTACCATGGCCTGGGCCTGTAGACCGTGCCCGTCAAACCAGTTTTCTTGGAAGGGGGTGGTACTGGTCAATAAAAGGGACAAAACCTAGACAAGTTGGGCCACCGCTCTGGTGCAGTGTTATCAAATCCAGCCTTGCTTATTATTCCACATTAAAAACAACTGCAAGTCACTTGCAGAATGCTTAGATGGGATAACCCTGCCATAGGGAAATTTTCTGTTTCAGCTCCGATGTAAAGCCAGGGGTTGCGTAAGGGTATACACAGGAACAGCCATTTCAGCGTTAACGACCTCTCCCCATAATTCAGCAGGAGGTAATAGCTGGTATATGCAAGCACCACAGCTGGCCAGATCCCAAAAGATTCCCAAGTCTGACCCCCAGGTGCTTAGGTTGGAGGCTGCTGTAGCTACGCTGGCATGCCTGCTGACCGGACCAGTCATGTCTCAGAGCTCAGCTTAATCCATTAGAGAGGAAACAAGCTTCACGGGGGGCTCGCTGACCTGTTTCACAATAGCGCATCTGCCAATCCAAGGAGTGAGACGAGTAAACAGCTTTACAGAGCCCTGTTACGCACTGAGGCTGCGTTTCAGTCTCAGCACATGTCAGTTTTTGCAAGAGGAACTACAGAAAGGGACTAAAGCTGGTGAATGGAATGCAACATCCATAAACGTCAGAAGGAGTATGGAGCAGCTACAGAGCTCGACATTCATCACCAGTTTCTTACAGAGACTGCATTCTTTAGCAATTAGAGCTGGGGTTTAAGGACAGGATTGCTGAGTTATTTCCCTGGCATTATTGTATTATTTAAAGGATGGTATAACATTGCAAATGGAAGTGATCTATGTCTGAAAATGTGCTTTGGGCAAATTAAAAAGCTCTGCATTGATCACTTTTGTAAAATTTTCTGTCACAGTTTCTACTAGGAAAAAAAATTAACTGCGTTTCATTTTCAGTCAGTATTATCAAAAAACAATCCTTTCACATTTCTCAGTAAAAGTGCTTTGGAGTACCCAAGTTCATGAAAGCCTGAATAAACTGGGGTTTTTCCTTTCAAGTACAAGAATTTTTTGGGGGATAGAAGTTCTGTTTTTGATCATGTCTAATATTGTGAATAGGCCCAAAAAGGACAAACCTAAATAACAGAGGAGTAACACAGCTGAGCCAACAGTATGAAGTTTGTACCAACTGCATTGGGCGTGAAAGACACTGAACTAAACGCGTGATTTTCGAGCAGATTCGATGCTGGAAGCTTAAAGGTTAATTTGTTAAAAACATGGGAAATATTGATGTTTCGTATATCTAAAAGAATGTCAAAGTCCTGTCACAAAGCAGAGACATTCAAAGAGTTGTTTTCTAAGAGACTACTGAAAACTCATTTGCATAAAACTAACTATTACTGAGACTCTTTAACCTTGTGCAAGAGTCAGAACAACAAGAGAACACAGAGTAATCCCCGGTGCAGCTGCATTACAGCACAAAATCCTCCACAGATCCTGCGCTTCGCATTAGGGGACGATGCAAATAGTAAGTCAGCCAGCAAAGCATAACAAGGTTATTTTATTTCATATCATGCTTAAAAATGACAATAATAAATACAATTTCAAAGACACACTAAGGAGCACCAGAATTTTTTATGTAATCTAACCATTTGGTTCCTGATAATTTTAAGAATTAACTCTGCAGCATCTGCACCCTAGAACACTTCTTGAGCAAGGTGAGAAATCTCAATGTAGTCTCAAGCAAGTCCGCATGGAGAGCTGTGAGCCTCTGATGTTTGCAATATTAAAATACTAGATGCAAATGCAATCAAAGCGAGACCAGAATTACTATTGCCCTGACAGCGCTAGAAACAATAATGGTGGTTGTTACAAATTAAACAGAAAAAAAAATATTTAATACGTACCTTGGGGCAAATTTTGGCTTTTCCTAACAGGAATTTTCCAGGGACTGAATTCCCTAGCTCTAAATAACCCCATGTATAACACTACTGCTTTTAGATCGTCCTTAACATATTGTCATAAAAGTTTATTCAGAAGACAAATTTCATATCATTTGTAATCGCACGGCACATCCTGAGGTCACATTATCCTCTGCCGCAGAGACATTCGTCTGCATTTCATATGCAGATGCCAATAACAGAGACTGAAATCATATTAAATACCGAGAGACTGTCATAAAAGCACATCTAGTAGACAAAGAAAACCTTTACAAGCACCGTGATGGACAAAATCTGTAACAGGAAACAATCCGATTTACCGTGCACATTCCACGCTGAAAGATGGGCATGCAGCTACCTTCTAAATGATGGCCTTTGACAGCTTTTTTTTTTTTTAAAGCAAGCAGTGAATGTACAAAATCAAAGCCACAGGTACTTAATCTGTGCATGCCTTTGACGATTAAAACCTTTCACACGGTTCACAGTAATTTTGATCTAACAAGCCATGTTCTTGTCTATAGCCCGATCTTTAAACACTAATCTCATTGTGGAAATATGGCAGGAAATGCACACTGTTCCCTGACATGGAGATCACAAAATACAGTTCAGAGACACACACGTGCGAGGATATGGATAGCGCACTCCAACGCATACTCTTAACTGTCTGCTCTAGACCATGCTGCAGGTCACCCAGAAGTTAGCCCAAATAAAAGGCTGCTGAAACAACTGACTCATCATTTGCCAGCCTATGGCACTCAACCTCTGCTGTCCAAGGGAGAAAAATCACAGCAAGTATTTAAACAACTGTGGATGAAACAAAACATAAATCCCAACATCATCAACCAATGACATATATACAGCAGGGTGTTCAAACCCCGTGGTTTGAGGGCCAGGAAGCTGTTCATTTGGAGCAAGGGAATTATCCCTTTTTCTTATTGTCATTGATTACCTTCCCATTAGATAGGTCAAAATGACTGGAGAGCTATGTCCGAGGACTATGAAATCAATGCAATGAATCAGTAATGAAACAATACTCCAACTTTGCTGAATGATTTTTAAAAAAGAAGAAAAAAAAAAAAATAGAAGAGAAATTCACTTGGCAGATTGATAAGTCAGAAAGAATCAGAACCAGATGATCATAGCTGGGTTGTCATGGAGCTTAAAGCCATGACCACCTAGAGGTGTGAATATTTGCCGATCTGGCCTCACATATACAGATCACACACATTAACTGCATATCAGTTGTTGCAGATGGCAAACATATTTTTAATAAAGCACAGAAGTTACAGAATTCTGAACTAAAAATAAAGATTAAGTTATATTTCAGTTTCTTATGAGTTGCAATCTTAGTATCTAATACTTCACTCTATGTATGGGTTTTAGAACTCTAAGGTTAGTCTTCTGAAGGGGCGAATTTCTCTCCTGCTCCCAAAAAAAGCAGGTCTGAAGTTTGAAGCGTTTGGCTCCAACCAGCAGGATTCAGCATTTGAATCATAATGACAAGGAAGCTTACAGAGGAGAGTGATGGCCTGGCAGTAAACAAGCTCAAAAGACAGATGATGTGTATTACTGAATGAGTGGCTTTTCTTCTTATTCAAGACTTTTCTTACTCTTCCCTCAGCCTGGGAGATGACTCATTAATCCGGTATTTTGTGTTATGTTCGAAGTGGCCCTGCTGTATTTCTTCTGTGTTTTTAAACTGTCAGTTACGTGTACAAAGCCATTCGGAAAGCTCTGAGGACGCTGCTAATTATCTCAGAGAACAAACAATAGTCCTCAGCTGGAGCAGCTAAATGGGAAAGCCTTTGTTATTTTTAGTACAAAGTCTCTACTGCTTTTCAAAATGTTTTAAAATATTGCTTTGTTCTGAATATTGAATTGCTGGCGCCTGTAATGAAGTGCACTCCGCTGGGAGTCGGGACCGCCTGTCTTGGTTCTGCCGTTCACCTGCAGTATTTCACAGCCAGCTGGGAGACTGGGCATGAATAAATCCGCTCACGCTCAGAAGTTTCTAAGATCACAGTCCTAAAGGTGGACGGGGTGGGGGGATGCTCTTAAAATCAATTAAACCCAGTAATTGAAGAAGAGGTACAGTTGCCGGTGCTTTAAACTTTGGAGTTCTCCAAGAATCTTGAGAACTCTTCAGAAACTCATCATGCCACAGGGTTAATCAAGATGAAAAATGACGTGCTAATCATAAAATAAAATACTAGAAACAGTTTTGAAAGGGAAAGTCGTGTCAAGCCAGTCAAGTTCAGTCTATGAAAGGAAATATAATGCAAAGCAAATTAATAGACATAATAAGGTAAATGAATGCAATTGTTAGGTACAATTTAGTGAGCCCAAATTAATTCCTAGTTGAACTCATCTTAAAGAAATTCAGATCCGTTAAATGAAGCAAAATTTATGTTTCAATTAGCTCCTGCAACACGCAGCAGAAAAAAGAAATCACAGTAATAAATAGCAATGGCATTTGACAGACTAGGTAAGAATTTCTTATCCTTAAAATTTCTGTATTATGAGATAAACTCCGCTAATAAGGTGGCAGTTGACATAGGTGATCAGTCCATGTGGTTCACCGGAGCATCTCTAAGCAAAGTTTCCCCAGTCAGATTTATAACCACTTTCTGGAAGATTTCACAACACGCAAAAGGTTAGGCTGGTACAAACCCCACAGTGAGTACAAAACTCAGCTGCAGCAGTAAAGCTTAAAGCCTGCTGGACTGGAAATGTCTTTAAAACCAAAATTAGGGGCATTGGCAATGATAAGGGTCAGCGTGGGTTTGCACAATTCAAAGCCCTTCTCTTAGAGACCACAGACATCTCCCAACAAAGCTGAACAAACACAGTCACTATCATTTTGCCTTAGATCTTGGATATTATCCAGTTCGTTATTGAGCCCACAACCCACTTTCTATTCTTTCCATGTACATTTGAATAGCTCCACACAAGCAATGTACAGTTCAGAAACCCAGAGCCTGACAATATTCCACTTCTTTGACATTTACCAAGGATTCTTAAACTCTGCATGGACTATGCCAATCTCCATCTCACTTGCGTACTCGGAGTCCATATCATTGCTAACTGTGTTTCAGAAGAACGCACACGTAGAAGCTTGCATATCACAGGTTAAGTCCATTTGTTGCTATTATGGCAAAGGATTTCTGGGGTCCATTTTCTACTAGTAGTTCCTGTTGCTTTTTCTAAAATGTCTGCAATCCACAGAAACACAAGTCAGTTAAATTTTCCAGTCTGTCTTACAAAAACCCCTTGCCAGGAGACTCAAATATTGTAATTCTCTACTGCTATCTTATACAAAACGTATTCACAGATAAGCATAGAGATGAAGTCAGCACCATATCAAACATCAGTGTGCTGACGCTCAACATGAGCTCTGTGTCCTACCCCTGGGCTGGGGAGTGGCAGGCAGGATACCTTTCAAACAGCAGAGTGAAAAATTAAACACAGCTCAAATTAATAGTGCCTTCACAGCAAATCTGCTGCGCAAATTCTCTCCTGTGGGCCCAAACAGATGCTCTGCCCAATATATTTTTGATAGACCATGTAAAACCAGAGTTCCTCCTTCTTGCACACATTCAGTTTTTTCATGCAAATCACCCTTCCTCATCTCCCCGTGACTTTAATCTCCATCTGCGTCACACTTTATGTTTTTGTCTGTTGCCTGCTTGAAATGAAGAGAGGTAAACAAAAGATAACAAAGGCTCTTTAGATTTCCAGGTTTCAGCAACATGAAAATTGTTCTTTATGTTTGAAATTTTTACCTATAGCCTTCCTGATTCACTCACTCGGAAGTTATCCAAGCAAGGAAGACCTCATGCAGAAAGAACATGCCCAGTGATTCTGACACTATTGAGATAACGCCCCTCCCTTCCCCAGTGGAAAATTCCTGGGCTTTCTTTCCCCCCTTTCCTGCATACAGGAGTCTGGCAGCTTCTTGTCCACATTTCTGGACAAAATTTCACCCACTCCCACCACCAAGTTCTCCACTGCCCCCAGCAACTATACTTTTCAGCAGTTCAGAATTGTACAAAGATATACCAAATGAAAATGTTGGAACTACACACCTCCCTAAATATTTACCAGGGATTTTTAGGGCTCTGAACTCTAGGAGACTAAGTATACCCTGAACAAAAACCTGACCATTTTATCTGCCTATCAGCAGAATTCCACCTGAGAGTTTTAGTAATCAGACAGAAACTAATTGTCCATAAGAACTACCTGAACAAAAGATTATGACCAAGATCCTCAAAGGAAAAATAATATCAATGACAGATAAGCATGTAAATACCTTTGTGGATGTAGATTATTATCTCTTAGTTAACTGGTGTGACTATGTTAGATCAGGATTTACCGAAGTGCAACAACCCAGAGGGATTTCTTACTTGTAGCCAACTTGGATCAAACCATCTGGCTGGTAGGGCTCCGGTGATGCCCGTGTCCCTGTGACGGGTACCTGGGCAGCCCGCGGGTACCGATGCAGGTGTGCCAGGGCGCACTCTCTGGGAGACTGGGGTTTGCTTGAGCTCACTAACCCTCCTCACTCCTAGCTCAACTGCTTCCTTTCAGCCTTAAGCAAGAGGACACTGAAAAGCCCTGATGCTTTTCCTTGCCAGTCTGAACAAAGACCCAATGTTCTTGAGATCCCAGGGGAAGGAGGCTGGGGCTCCATTCCCTCGGTTTGATTCTCCTCTTGTACTACAGATGCGTAAACTAATCTGTACTTCTGCTGAACTGCTGTGTCCCATCTAGTTTCTCTTCTTCCCATGAGGTGAGGACATTATCAGGTGAAATAACCCCCTTTGCAGAATTAATCAAGTTCTTTGCAATCTCCAGAAAAAAACAGATCTATCAAACGTATTATTAATGATAATAAATGCTTCAAACCTCTGGGTACTGCTCAACATCCACAGTAAAAGCATTATCATAAAAACCACATTCTTAAATTCTAAAGAAATAAAGCTGGGAATCGGTTGGGTTAAGATGGTTCAGGCAGGGATATCTATCAGGAAAACCCATTATGAAGAAGAGAAGCACTTATAGCACAGAAGGGTTTTGACAAAAAGCAATAAAAACATTTTCATCAAGAATAATATATGTGCACTGTAAATCCCAGCTCACAAACACACCAAGAGACACAAAAGTCCTTTCCATTTTATTTGCATTTTGTTCAAGTGGTTACCAGAACAGTTGAGTTTATTTTTCCCCCTCTCTTCCCTTTAAACAGTATTTCACAAAGACAACTCAATGCCTTTGACTCCCAAGTCACAACAAGGCAGGGATCTTTGTCCCTGTTCAACCAGCTCCAGCAAGACTAAACAATCAAAACGACCGGTCTACTTCATCCCGTTATTCTTCGCCTGCGGAGATGCCGTGCCGCTTCTGGTTCTAGATGTTGGCGTGCATACAGCCTATTGTATGGCTTCACAAAGAAGCGAAAAAGAAAAGTGAGCTGGAGTGCTGTGATGATGAGACTCCTTTTCTCCTCTCCCTACACTACTTGTGAGTAATCTAGGAGCGAGGAAACAAACGGTCTTCAGAGACAGCTCCTTATCAAAGCACAGGGTTACACTGTGCCCTTAACATACAGATCCGAGCAAGTAACACGCCTAAGAGTTGGGGACCATGACTCCTCTCCTTCACATCCTACTTAGCTTTTGACTTGGAAACACAACAAAGCAGCAGGTCTACATTCAAACTCAATGGCGTTTCCCAAGATGCCAAAGGGAAGAGGCAGGCTTAGACATTTTGGTTGGAGATGAACAGTAGCCACTCAGGCTCTATCGCTAAGGAACTTACACAGGAGCACAAGTGAGGATTTAATATTTTTTTTAAACTCTTTCACTTCCCTGCAATCATAGCAACACCCTCAGCGACGAAGTGCTGATCTGAAAAATATTTTCAGTATCTCCTCCCATACGCACTAGTGAAGATCTACCACCTGTAGCTTGCCGTTGTAACCAGAAGTCACACTGAAGAGTAGAATAGTACTTGTAGCAGAGAAGTTGCCTCTCACAAGAAGTTACTGAACAAATTGGCTCCCTTCAAAGCATTGGGCAGCTTGTGCTCAACAGGCACTATCTGCTGTACAGTGCCAGGGCCTTTTAACTGGATCCCTGCTAAAGGAGGCTGCAGGGAAACCCACTAGAGATAGCAATGTTTTGATTTCTTGTGCTAAACCTGGATCCACTGTGAAAATCCTGAAATGTCGGATTGGAAAAAGAGAAATGGAAAAGAACAGAAAACCAAAACAGCATCTCTACCTATGTAAATCCTGACAGTCCAGGAAAGGAAGCAAAAAATATAAACCAAAATAATGTCAATGATTTCTTTTCTGTCTCCCTTTCTCTGAGCACCAAGAGGAACAAAGTCATTTGTTATATATTTTATTGTGGAGCATAACACTTCCCCATCGTGTTTCTTCTGAATGCTTTCTCTGATATAATACATTGCACCGAAACCATAGTTTAGTTTACACACTAGCAATGCAGGTCCCTGTTCTTTAAAACCGATGAAGTGCTGAGGGCCCCACTACCCAATGGCTAATTGCAGGAACACGTAGACTGCAAAGTGACAGCAGACGCTGCCACCTTTGCATCTGCAGCTCGGAGCACGCAGCTCAGCCAGAGAGAGGAGCACTGCTTGGGGAAACTGCTGCAACTGCTTCTTGGAAGAGCTGGTATTTGATTTATCTTTATGGCCTTGTTTTGCCCAAAAATACAAAGTAAAAAAAACAGCAAAAGAAGGACAAAATAAGTCTGTCAGCCTTGTGAGTTCCACGATATAGAAAATTAAACCAGGCTAAAAAAACCCACAAGAAGCCACTGGCTGGGGAAAGATCCCTGGACAGCCACTGCGTGGCTTATGACAACTGTTTCATGCACTGCTAGGTCACTCTACATCTGTGGAAGCAGATGGAGAAATTTATAGACCAAGAAAAAGCAAACAATCTTGCAAAGGTTTTTTTTATCACTGAAAAAAAAAAAAAGAAATTCGGTTCTCATAAGAGAACTAATTCAGAAGTTGAAATGAACCTGTTGACTGGAAAAACTACAGAGGCTTTTGAACTTGCCTGCTGCACAAGCACATCGATGAACATCTTCAAAGGGTTGCTGGAGGTTTAGCGCCATAGCGGACACGGCAATATGAAATCAAAAGCCACATAAGTAGTTTTTTCCCCTATATATGATTAGATAGGCAAAGATGACCAAATTAACTGAATACCTCAAGACAGATCCTGACTCCCCTGGCATCAGCCATATCACTGGGGTCCCTCCAAAACCTCCCCTGCTGCTGTAACCCAGGAAGCCACCAGTGCAAGGCAGGTACCAAGCCAGACTCTAGATCCTGATTGCTCCAGCACTTCTAATCCAGATCTGTTATGCTACTGTGAATAAACCTTAAAAACCCATGAAATTCAGCATGTTGGGGAACAAGTACAACTGCTTTAAGCTACCAGCACAGCTGAACACAAACAGAGTTTTGGAAGAGCTAACAGCTAAGCCAAGAGACCTTTTCCGCTGGACAAAACCACGGCATGCATCTTGCTTAGTAAGTCTCACGCATTGTCACATATGGCTGTATGTTTTTAAAGCGTTTATGCATTTTATTTCTTTCTTGTTTTCACTGCCTTTCATGGTTCTTTTACCTCCTAGAAAACTCTGAAGTGTGTATTTCATTAATAAGAACTTTAAAAGGAAAATATTCCTCTCAATTTGTGAGGGAAGCCATTTCTTTAACCTCTCCCAAGACAAACTTGGGAAAAGGGAGAAGGGGAAAAAAAAAAAAAAAAGACTACAGAGTTGGGCTTCAAAGGTCTATTTTCCATATGATAGAGCCTGGAATAAAAATATATCAAACAAAACTGTGTGTTTGAGGGCTTGGCATGAAAGAAGTGCACAGACTGCACAGAAACCTTTTCTTCAGCCCAACCTATTTTTCTCAGCACAGACCTGCAGAACAGATTCTTAAATTCCAGCTTTGCTTCACATCCTTACACCATTTATTACCTGTATTTTCAATATTCCAAGAGACACTTTAATCACCACACTGTGCTTTAATTGTTATTAGCATTTAGATTATATGGTAATCTTGCAGCCAGAAGTCAATATTAAATTACTGCCCTTGCCTGCTGAAGAGTAATATATATAGAACAGAGTTGAAATGTGTTTTAAAGTTTCAGTTCAATTTTATGTCCTAATTACTCCAGAAAGTTATGAAAGGACTGTAACATCGGACCATATATTCTTGTCATCCCATAGGCAGCTTTATAGTAACATTACAAAAGTATATTGAACTCATTACGGGGGAGCATAATTGAAATGATACAAAGAAAGCGCTAGCTGTTAATAAAGCCACGTTGTTTTTCGTACCCTATCTATCCACTTTCCCTGGGTTTTCAGTGTTAAGCTGGATTGTCAGACGCGGACACACGGTAGCAGCGGATGCGTTTCTGGCTCTCCACCTGCTGCCGGAGAGCCCAGCCTTGGCTGGAGTCAGTGCAGCTGCAGCCGACTTGGGGTGTGGCTGCACCAAACCTCACCAGTTGAGAATTGGGACTCAAAGGATAGATTTTATTTAATTTTCATTGTGGGGGGAACTGACACAACTGCTGTCAAACTCCGCTAAGCACAAGTTAAGCCCCTGTTCGGCTGAGGAAGTGCAGCTCTTTCTTTGGGGAGACCACTGTTCTCTGTCACGCTGCCTGCGTGCTTCTGCACCCAGAGCTGCACGAAGTTTGGGTCGGGAAGTTTGAGAAACTCGGTGGGTTTTAGTGTTTGCTGTATGGATCATAAACATAGCCTTTTTTTGGTGCTATTTATGTGGTTCTGTTTCATGGTAGGGCAATACAAGCCCCTGTGTGTAATGCAACAACACGGAATATTTCACCGATTGAAAAGGTAATATCAAGTTGTCCTTGTAGCATGACTAGTCAAAGAACAAGAAAAGGACACTCGTCACCCTGTCCCCTGTGCAGCTGCACATAAACCTCCCCAGGTATGCTTTAGTTGAGAACACGGCCCGAAGACTTTTTTTCTGTCAATCACCACATGGAAATTTCCTCTCACTTCAATAATTTTGACATAATTTAGACGTGTATTCATCTTTACTTGCCAAGTCCCATCATAAAAATATTGCTCAGGAGATTGAACTGAAAGCTTTTTGTCCAGCTTTATTTTAAGTAAATCCAGTGATAGTTTTATCGTTTTGAGTGTTTGAGACAAATGGTTAATACACACTAAGCATTACAGTACAGCTTCAGCAAAGAAGAAAAAAAAAAAATCACCATCCTGCTTCGAACACCAAATCCTCCTATTCCTTTCTGTCCTGCTTGTCTACTTTCTTCTGCTCCAGCCCAAGCGATACACGACTGCGCTACTGTACCATGCTACAGCTGCACGTTCACTTTGTGTATTCATTCTATAGAACAGACACGTGTTATAGGTGGTTTCCCAGAAATATCACGGAATTGATTTATTTTGTTGAGTGCTGTTTTTTCTCCTTTATTATGAGTCTCTGCTCCAAAGAGATGTCAATTCTATATCCTAGCCTACTCAGGAAAATGGCTGTATAGAATCAGCTTTTAGGTATACCATTTAAGGCAACCTGCTTAAACCTAAGCACATGTTATTTCTGATCACATGCTTTGATTATCTTGAATCTGACTGAGCACTGATCAACACAAACTAGATCTTGCAATTTCTCATTTTGCCTTTGGAATACTTCTCAGGCCAACATCAACAGACCAGGCTGCAAAACTACTATTAAAAAAGCAGATTCTCACCACTGTCCAAAACCAGCATGTCTTTTAAAGCTTCAGATAAAGAATTACCCTTTGATATTTCTTAACTGTGTGGTAATTAGAAATCAGCATAAAATGGGGAACTTCGGATCTCTGTGGAGAGCTACTGATAGTAGTAAATTAGGGCAAAGACACCTGCACAGACCTTGGGCAGAATCAGGACCATTTATACAGCACGGACTTTGGCCAAACACTGCTTCTCAGCAAGCTTATTGATCTCTCATGGTATTCTATCCAGATGTGCTAAAGGCTCCCTCACCATATTATCTCAGATTCAGCACATTTTAAATTGCTTTAAAGACATTTGCTCAAACACCTACTCTGCATCAACGTGAGCAATCTTTAGCAGGGCAGAATCTATTCTGTCATACGAAGAGCAATCTTTCTGCATACCTGGAGCAGATGTAATTCTGTTATAAATGCTCCGTGATCCCAAATATGAATGAAATATATAGCCAGTATAATTCTGACTCTAAGGGTAATTTATTCTTCTATACTACTCAAGTAACTTTCAAAATTTAATCAAAAAATCTAGTATAATTGCTATTGCTATAAACCCAAATGATTGTTGACAGGTTTACAGTCATCTGCTGCAGGGAGAGGATATAGCCCATTATTAGCATATGATGATCTAGAAGTACCTATGGAAGAAAGAGACTTTTTTTTTTAAACAGATATCCTGCTAATGGCAGGGGGGGAAGCTTTACGTGAAGCTAGACAAATCCTAACCAGAGTCAGACTGTTTTTTTATGGGAGAATGGACTTAGCGAACAACGTAACCAGGGACGCAGTGAATTTGCCAGTGCTTTCAGACTTTAAAGACTGGATATATTCATAACAGACACTATCAATAACAAAGAAGTTGCAGACTTGGCACCCAGACTGCTGGGTGAGGTTCGATGGACCGTGTGTATAGGAAGTTCTGAGTGACCATAACTGCTTTTTCCTGCCTTGAAACCTTTGAATGCTTCCAGTCTGATCCTGCTTGAGGTTGCAAATATCCAACACCTGGCTGGCAAACAGCTGCGTGCTGTGCACACGCCGGAGAGCAGGTGCTGGGCTGGTGTCTTATATTGCCATGACTGACCGCTCAGATCTATTAAGCTATTTTGAATACTAGGTGTGAAGCTACAGCCTAACAATAATGCACTCTAGTGCTAGACTCCTGTTTTTCTACCTGCTTGGTACACACAGAAGTGAAGAAACTCATCGTTCGGGTGCCCAGAGATTTCACACCACCACAGTAACTGTGTGTTACATTCGCATTACCTGAGGCAGCCAACAGTAGTCTGATTTTCTCAGAGTACCTCTCAACATTATTTAGAGTTTTGGATATCTTCGGGTATGTGTGGCTTAGAAGCAATATAATATTCTAACACTAATATCCATGTAATCATGTTATTTATGGAGAGGTTTTGCTCTCATTTGTACCAACTTCACACTAGAATAATTCCGTCATTTTTTCCACGACATTGCTTTCAACGCCGGAGTACTATCAGTGTAAGGTTTCTGGATGACAATAATGCTGTGAAAGTGTTACTCAGCCAAAACGAATTTTGAAAGCTAGCTAAAATGTCAATACTATTCTTACAGTCCTCCCAGCAGCCTGGTGGACAGTGTAGCAGGTGGGAACAGACAAGCTGACAACACCGCGAAAAAAAGAACACATGGCTTGGAAAGTGTCCCTAAAGCAAATTGAGGCCCTGAAAACAAGGAGTTGTCATTTGTTTATTCTGGAAGCAGCTCAGGAACTAGCAGAAGCCAGAAAAGGAATTTTATGAAAGTGAAGTTCAGCTGCTGGAGCACTGGACCAGGGCAGGAGCCCAGCTCTGCTGGGAGACTGAGCACTGGTCATTGTTTCCTTCAAATCTCTACAATTAAATTTCAGATCCTTGGTAGTTTCCACTCAAACCCATGTGGGTAATAATATGCATATTCACGATAAGGGTGGTGAAACACTGGAACAGATTGCCCAGAGAAGTAGCGGAGGCCCCATCCCTGGAAACATTCAAGGCCAGGTTGGACCCTGAGCAACCTGGTCTAGTTGAAGATGTCCCTGCTCACTGCAGGGCGGTTGGGCTAGATGACCTCTAAAGATCCCTTCCAACCCAAAGTGTTCTGTAATTCCATTATCTGCAGGTAAACAACCACAACGCAACATACTACCCGTCACCTGCATCACCGCCAGAAACATGTTAATTCTCAAGAGAGACCAGAGGAAGGAATGAAAATGGCAACGCACAACAGTGTATTTCCTGAAGGAATCCAGCTCACAAACCTCACAAGGCGTATCAAAGTGTTGCAAATAGGACGGGGAAAAAACCCCAAACCTCCAAGCTATTTTTTTCCAAACCCCACATCAGCTCAAACCTAAAGCTCTCATACAGATCAACTCCAATTAAAAGAACCGATGATCAAGTCCTTATCTCCACTTAGGGCCGGGTACCCAGATGAATAAGTGTACAATACCTTAATCTTAAGGAACAACCTCTTGAAACTGAACCTACAGCCATACCCTTAAATTTGGGATATGACCGAGCATGCTGTTAGGCCCATACATAGACAATAAAGTATTAAAGGGGTTTTTAGGCTCCTACCCCAATATACAGGACCCGATAGTAGAAAGTGATCTGAAGTCCACATGCAGCCAGAATAAATACTGAAGTGATTTGTGGTTAATACAAGATGATGTGAGAAATAAAATCAGTAGAAGAAAATTGCTTCAGACATTACGTTATTGCTACTGAATTGAGATTTCTCCTGGTGAGAACCGACAGAAATAGAGAATCATTTGAGAAGAACACTTACAATACTATGAATTAGACAAAAGCAGTATAACATCCAGTATTTAAGTCATTAGAGCTTTGTGTTTCTTTTTTCATTACAAGATCCTCGCAGATTGGACCACTTCTCAAAGACCTTAGCCTTACATGTCATCCAAAGGACGATAACTCGGTTACTCCCATGCTGCAAGGCACGGAGCCGGAGAGAGGCACTCACAGGTGACTCACTAATGCCAATCCCTTTTCTTTCGGATTTCTCATTCAGGTATTGACCCAATCTGACTTTGCCTCACTTTATGAGAATTGACAAGGCAAGTGACCAAGGAGACACAGTTCCAAGGAATAAAGATTCCCTGTACTTAATTATTTTATGAGGATACATAAGTCTAGAGGCTTAAAAAAATATATATAATCAAGGTTTCCATGTTAAGTCTCTAGTACAGCACATAGCATCCAAGACTTTGCTTAATATTTTATTAATAATACTGAATGGGAAAGAAAGAAAGGCATTTCAAGTGGAGAAAGCAGAACCTGAATGTCGTAACAACCTTTTGCTTTCAGAATTAACCTGTCTCATGAATACATGCAGGCATATTTTCAAATTAATCTTTACTGATAAAAAAGCCTTTCAAAAATTATAAAACACTTAACAAGGTTTTCATTAACTTTTGATTAAGTGCATTTATTAAAGCCTGAATTGTCATTTTAGATTTAAATTACTTAAAATTGAAGATGAGTTTTTTGACAAATGTAAAATTTCAATTATGTTTGTGAAGTAATTGAGAAATGAGAAGCAAGACTGTTTACATCACTCCACACGAGGGCGGCTTTGCAGACTCTCACAAATGGGCAACCACCTCTTCTGAAGCAGCTCTGCTAATGAGAAAGGACATTTCTGAAGTTTCTGAAAGTACTCCCCTATCCTGATTGATAGGCAGAAAATGGCAAGGATGATGTACATCATAATTATTAATACTGCCAATTCTACAATCTGAAGGTTTCCAAGTGTTTGGCAAACATAAGTCGATTCAGTTTCATAATTCTTTTCAGTATCTAATTAAATCCTATCACCTTTCTACAGACAGAGAAGCTGAAGAATACTAATTTTGCTAAAGGCTAGCTTGGCTGCCTGGAAACGAACCCTCTGGGAATGCCTCTCCCAGCCGCAGCAGTAGTTATGAGCTGTTTTGCAGTACCAGCTCCAGGACCCGCTATATTTCAGCTCCGTTGCGTTAGGTCTTCTTTCAGAGCGAGAATTTCGAGAGCACCGACTCTTAGAGCACAGCCCCTTCCTTCAGCAAACAAAACCAAAGAGACAAAAACACCCCCAACAAAACCAGAAGATGCCTTTATGCTTTCATTTCACTCCTAGCAGCGTATCTTTCATGGAGGATTTTCTGTTGCTGCTCCAGCCTTCAGCTGGTTGTTGCCTCCAGCCCACGGTTTTGGCAATGTGTTGCTGCCCCACGCGAGGCGATGGCCGCACCACCCCATACGCTGCCGTCAGTCCCTGAACCCTGCGGACTGCTTTTCTCAGCATGTTCTCCCAGATGCGAGCAGTACGCTGACCGTAACTTCTAACAGAGTCCTCTGGACTTCTGAAAATGTGTATCTTCCTTGAATCCCAAGTCGTAGCAGATTAAAGCACGCAAAATAACGACACAAGCACCATGTGCAACCTGTACCCTCAACATACAACAAAGGCAGGATCTGCGCCAGGTGTAACCTTGTTCTACCCTTGGCAAAGTGGAAGCATCTTCTCCAATAGAGTTGTACACACCTGTTGCAAGTGCAGAGTATTAAAAACCTATCATAAACATTAATAGTTTGGCTAGAAGGCAACAAAATCTAAAGCTAAGTCTGTAACTCCATCCTGTGGTATGTAGGTATTACAACACATTTTTTTAAATCTAAGGACACAAATATTTTTCAGTTATATGCTCTAATATGTAGGCAAATCAGAGTGCTTTTCAAGATTTCCCTTTGAGTATCCTTCCTCACACTCATGAGCTAGAGAAGATGAGCCTTGCCAAACTGCGTTTGCTCGGAGCATTCTTTCGCAACTTCATTGGGGACACTGAAGGAGAACAGGTTTTGTCTGAAGTGGTACAATGCCACAAGGTTCAGGCAGACAGATGTTCTTAGGGCAGACCTCCAGCCTGACAGTATATCCCCCCAGGTTTCCGATTTAAATATCTAGAGTTTTCCTATTTATGTGGAACAGCTTAAGAGGCGGAGTTATTCCCATCAACTTCAACATGCCACTGGAAGAAATTCAATCTGCTTTCGAAGGAGGCGCATTTGAAGAAAATACAATCCATGCCAGGAGTGTCAATTCCTCCTAAACAAGTGCAAAAGCAACCTAGATCCTAACACCAGATCTCTGAATCTCAACATGCACTGTCCAGGGAAGCTTAAGGTTTTAGAAATTTGTCCTGACCTCAGGATGCCACTTAAAATTTTCATTTGTCTTCCATCATTCTTCTTCCCTCATACCTCTTTCAGCACTCTAAACCGACGTGTCCAGCCTTCTACTGGGAAGGTCAGTGAACAGACAGATGCACCCGTCTTCCTAACACTGTGCTCTGCTGGGGCTCAGCAAGGTTGGGGGGTACAGTGCTGACTCTGAAACATTTCAAATCACTCGAGCAAGGTTCGTCAGAGCTCACCAGTCAAAGCGCACTTGGTGTTTGGCCATCCCTCATCAGGCTTGTAATATTTCTAAGCAACATGTTTTGTCAAGTTGTGGTACCTGAAATGTGAGAACGTTGTAGTTTTAGACAGTCTTACAGCTGCAGGGAATCGCAGTATGAACTAGAGGCTGGGGAATTAAAACGTGAAATTAGCCTATCCTAACTTTCGGGTGAATCTCTAGACACATACTTTACTGTGGTGAGGGTCCAAGATGTTCTGCTTTTTTTTTTTCTTGCCAGTACTGAAGAAACTGCTAATAATATAATAAATTCTAAACCAGTCTTTCCATGGATCTCAACACTTCTGCTACTGAGGTGATAGAAAGACATCTGCTGTGTACGTGGCCAGGTTGGGTAAACACGTTGCCTTGCAGCATAACCCTTGGGCTGGAAGCTACCTTCTTCAAAGACCTACGCGTAGGGCAGTCTGTGCTCCTTAATCTGCCTTCAGCAAAATCAGTCAGGTAGGCTTAATAACTGAGAATGGTTTTGTAAAGTGAAGCTGGCTGGCGTCATTCAAAGCTGATTAAAGGCAGTTTGCATGATCCCTGCAAGGAGCACAGTTCTGGGGCAACGGTCTCAGTGTGCGCAGCGATAGCTATCTCAGGGCAGGAGATCCATTTGCACAATCCAGCCCAGCAGAAAATAGCTGATCATTTCCAGTCACTGTGCATCTGCTCAGACATTAAGTGGTACAACACGGAATACCCCCTTATTGCAGGGAGAGAAAACCTGATGAAAAGCAGACGATTTCCTTCTTAACCTTTTTTCCTTTAGCCTTCAACCTCTTGATTTGCTGCATGTTGCAACCAAGCATACAAAGCCTACATTATTTGCAAGGAAAAAAGCAAAAGGAAATAAGGAATCCCACTCACTGCAACCTATTACCATCAAATTTCTCCTTTGGGCAACTTCTCCACACCATGATTTTTAAACTCTAAACAAACTTCTTACTGAGAAGGCTCTGACTGACAGTGGAAGGGAGGTTAATACAGATGTGTATACCCACTGGAATTTGTATTTTTAAGACAGAAAAGCAACGGGAAAAGCAATAGGTACATACCAAAACAAAGCAGTACCTCTTGAAAGGAAACATCATAGCAAATAGCATAGATTTTCACTCATACAGACATTAAAAAGAAATCCTTTTTTCTTAGCTGAAACAGAGGCAATCATGTGTCTTCATTTTTCAAGCACAAGTAGTATATATTGAAAGAGTGGTTGTCAATTTAGCTGAAGACAAGAAGTGTCCTTTTATAGCAGTTTTTAACATGCGTTCATGAATTCTGTATGCACAGAAGTGTCCTTGTTAGCTTATCAAGTTCACATTTACATTTGAAGGGAAGCAGAAATCCAAACATGTTTCAGCAGTGGTACCATCAAGCACGCACGAGCGTTTTCACTAGCAGCCCAGCACCGAAGGCAGCGCGCTTTCAGAGGAGCGGTACAAAACACTGGCACTAAGCTTACCAAGAGGTCCAGGAAAACCTGACAGTAAAACCGACCACAAGCAATAAGAATTTCAACACGAAGCTACTGAATTTCTAAGCCTCAACGAAGTACAGAGCTGCAAAACCAGATCAGCTCTCCAGAAAGCTGGGGCAGGCTGGGGCACACTCGTACTGGTGGGAGAGGCAGAACAGCCGAGACGTTCCGATCGTACTGCCTGCCGTAACTTGCAGTTCGCTGCTCATGCGCGTACTGAGCATAGCGCAAGCCTAATACGTGTTCTTCTACCTTTATCGTCCAGTCTGTAACAGAGCATTTCTTTAATACTGCAGCCCTCTACCAGGCTTAGCTACAACATTTGCCTAATCAGTTTAATGCCTTCTTAGATACGTAGTCATTTAGATCAACTCGCTGCAAAAAGAACACAACTTCCAATCCAAAAGCGATGCAGAATCCACAGGGTTCCTGGTGTCTGCAGATATTTAAAGCCCGGTTTCGTTTCAGCTCCTGTAATCACTGCTGAGGAAGATGACTTAAGCAGTGCTACGAGCAGGCTCAACCATGTAGCATCAAGGGTTATCTTTCAACCGACCAACACTGCTAACAGAACCTTTGATCACATCATTGGGTCCATGAAGGGGGAGCAACAAACCAAAAAAAGCATAAATCCACTTTCTGCGTGTGCGTCTCTGCGGAACCGAACGAAGTGCTGGGATTGAAGAGTCGTGCATCTTTCGAAGTCCTTTGCCTAACAAGCCATCACGCTGCTCCTTCCTAGGAGAGGGCCTGGGTCCCTTTCCTACCACGTGCCACTTCACCAGAACCAACCACTCTTCCTACGTCAGCCAGGAAAGCTTTTTGTGCAGCCTTTGTGTTGTAACCTGTGCTGAAAGAACAAGGAGCCATGAAGGAGGAGGAAAGTATTCGGAGGCTGCTATTCCCAAACTGTGGATTGAAGTGAGCCATCATTAAAAGCAGCTTTGAATTTGCTTTGTTTCAAGGGAAACTCCTCCTTTACAAATAAGGATGTCTGATGGGTTTAAAAAAAATAAAAACTACAAAAAGGGAAAAAAAAAAAATGTTTCCCCATCACACTCAGCAGTAGAATTACCTTGTAGAAAGGTGTCTACCATAAAGTTAAAAACCTCAGGACAATTTAACCCTCAAGTGCTGCAAACAAGCAAAAAAAAGTCTGCTTCAAACACGGCTAAGGCTCAACAGTGCAGATTGTCTTCCCTGTGTCAATAGAATAGAAAACTGTCATTGCCCTGTCAGAGGCTATTTTGAAAGCCATAACTGCACTTCGATGTTGAGGTGTTGTGCCAGTTAGCACCCTACCAGCATTATTTACAATGTGAACACATACTAATAAGCCTTTAGGATTATTTTTTTTCCTGCACAGGTAAATAGGAACTATCTGGGAGAACGCTTTGCCCGTCCCACATGCTAACTAGGTACATGGATGTGATGTGCATCAGCAAACCGATATTTTTAATAGGAATTCCACATTTGGGGGGCCCAAGCTGTCATTTATTACATTTATTATTGTTCTTTTACCATCCGTTCCCTTAATTTGTTTGTGTTAGAGCTACTACTATTAAACTGGAAATAGCTCTCAATTCACCAATTAATCTAAAGTTATTCTGATTTGGAAAAGTGATAAAAATATCAGCTGGGCTGGAGATATCTAATCCATGACTTCTAATGCCAAGAAATAAGAAAATTTTTAGGAGTAATTGTGCCCTCTTGCCTCCCATTTTTTCAAATCATCGGCTTCATCTGCTGGTAAATGAGAACACAGTGTTATCTGAAAAGAATTGGATTCAATAATTAAGATGCAAAGTTGCAGAAGAAATTAATGTGTTTTATGTGAGTGGGATGGAGTGGGCAGGAATACGCTAATCTTAAAATAGTACACATCTGCGCTGGAAAGCCCATCACCTTATCCTGGAGAGAAAAATAAAATAAAGAGAGGGGAAGCATTTAGCATTCACCACAAAGCATGTGCCGACTTCAGACCATCATACATCTTAAAACTGGAAACCTAACAGAATAAGAATTCGGGTGTATTAGCTGTGCCTATTTTATTTTATAGCTCAGTTAAAAATCAGTGAACAGCTTTGCGATATCTGCAACGCAGATGAGGTAGGGTACCGAGATTAGAGGGGAAGTAAAACAGCCTGCAGCTAAATCTCACGCCAGGACTCCCATCACCACAACTCCTAGTAGGTTTGAGCTATTTTTTTTCTTTTGTGTTCTCTATAATAGTTTGCATTAATTTATTAAGATTCCATTAATTATGGCACATGTGAAATAATTAAAATGGAATAGATTGTTTTGCGCTGCAGTGATTTTTTTTTCCCTCCTCTCTGCCTAGTCTCCCATAGTGTTATAAAATCAGCAGGTTCTGCCCCACCCCTCCTTTCTTTTTGTAAATATTTAAAGCCTCAAATTTTTTGAGGGAAATTTACTCTACTTGTTTCTAGGTTGCTCTCTGCTTACCAAAATGGAAGTTATCATTTGATCTGCATTAAATGGCAAGCCTCCTTTTCCTTTTCTCTCCCTCTTCCCTGCAAACTGACCTCAGTTACTCCCACAAATCAGATTAGCCTTGTTGACTTCCATCACTTCAATAATTAAGATACAGAACAATGAAACAAGTGCCTTCTAAGCAATTGTCCTCAGAGCTCCAGTAATGGCCCATTCTAATAAATTTTGGCAGCAGAGTGTGTTTTCTCTGCGTGAACTTTCAAGGCACCTGGAGATGTATTGAATTTGGCAGGTGCTCAAGAAACCCTTTAGGAACGCTTAAGTGGATGCTCACCTTGGATTTTATTTCATTTCCACAGTTCAATAGAATAGATCGCATGATGATTACATGGAACTGCTACATATTTGTCATTGCTTTAAATTCCCTCCCTGAGCACCCAAAACAGAAGCCCAATGTTTGTGTCTCCTTCTTCAGTCACAGGATCCTCCGTTGGCTGGGACACCAGGGAACAGCGCGTTAACTCTGCCTTCCCTCCTCTTTTCCCTCGCACGCAGACATGTATCTCTTCCCGTGATGATACGGCAGATAGAGATTAATTTACCTCTGAAAATCCAGGATCAGATTCCCACATGGTATGAACTGTTCTAGTGTCAGAGACTTGGAATAAACGAAAGCAATTTGCTCATTAATTAAAATAGAGAACATCATGATAAGACTACAATCCTAATGTTACTGCTTTTGTTGTTTGGGTGTTTGTTTTTTTAATTAAATATAATAGACCACCATCCTAAAGACAAGTGAATTTTTACCTGCACCCTTCTGGTTAGGAAGCTGTCTGAAACAAGTGCAGAGCTTGTCATAATGAGGAGAAAACTTCTTCTCAGGTCTGTTTTTGGCCACTTGCGCTCAAACCAACCTCAGCCTGAATTATTGCCTATTCCTCCTCTTCCCCGATGCATATCTACATGATGCATTGCCACGGTTTTCTCTGACAAGCTAATGAAGCATGACTATTCCAATCTCCTCTTGTTAATCGTTTCCTTGAGCGCCCCAAAACCTCTGCTCTGCATCTGTTTTGGTTCATCTTCTTCGCATACAAGTGCCTGGAATTGTGCACAACTTTCTGGACAAGGTTTTACCAGAATCACATACAGTAATACTAGTTCTTTCCTACCTCAGTTTTATCAAGATAAAATTTGGTGACACCAACTGCATTACTCTTGATTTATACAAGAATATGTATTCTTCTCCTTTCCGCTTGAGGGTCAGAAACAAACCTAGTTTTTTTGTTTTTTCTTCATATGTATGTGCCCAATACGGTTGCAATCCTGTTATCTCTTGCACAGCTGCAATGCTGATGTAAGAAACTACCACTGCCTACTTGCACTGAACTTGTAGCAGTACAAATGAAAAAAATAAGAGACCAGCAGGCAATCAGGACCCAGCTGCTCACGGCAAGTGCAAGATGCATAACCTTATGAGTAACAACCCAGACAGGCCACCACTTCATCCCGTTCCCTGGTGTGAAGTTACTGGTAACCAAGCGCAGAGGGCGAGCAGCCCGATACAGCAGTTAGCCGCTGTCATTCCTGCCCTCTGGAGCTGGATGATCTACTCCGCACAGCTGCGCTCTGAGCAGAGATGCCCACATTAACGCTGTTAGCTCCAGGACCAGGAGCCACGCGCCTCGTGTTCAGGTGGGGCTGGGGCTCAGCCACTGCTCCCGAGCCTTCAGGAGCCTGGTTAGTGCTGGTGGGAAGCGTTTGGCTACAGCACGTGGATGTGCTACGTCCAGCAGCTCTCTGTCATGCTCCACCAAGCAATGCAAGCTCACACACGCAAGCATGAATAGATAACACAACCGGGATTTGGATTCTGGCCATCTGCTTATGCTCCCTGGACCTGTTTTTTCCCACCTGTGAAATAAGGGATGGGGCTTGATCTCCATTATAAAACATTATGACAAGTCCTGATAAAATGATGCAAAACACTCAGTGCCTCCGTGGTACCTATTTTGCCAAATACGACTCCGCGTGGGTAACCAGACCATAAGAGACGACAGTAACGCTGTTCTTAACTTTGTTAAGATTTTCTTGTCAGATTTCAAGAAACAAGAATCTCAAATGTGGAAGGAAGAGCAAAGCACACTACTACTTCAAATCCCTCTTTTACAGCAACATAAAGTGGTCATCTAATGCAGTGCTATCATAAAATTAAATCATGCTCGCTTGTCATTTTGTATGGTCTATGCCGACAGATTAAAAACTACATGGCAAAATGTAATTTCCCAAACTGAAGGTATAAGAGGGGTTTGAAATATCTTCCTCTGCAGTGTCTGCTCAGTCCTGCGTCCTCATGGCAATAAAGCAACAGTCACAGTCGGATAGAATTTAGCACTGCTGTCTGCCTTCAGGGTATAAGCAATGCTTGTCCTAACAGTGCCAGGGGAAATAGCGAGTGACAATTACGGTAGCATGCCAAGGTTATCTTTTTTGTTTAGAGAAATCCTGGCAGAAAGAAAGCTTTTCAAGTTTAAAATTTTGTAATTGTACAGTCAAGAGAAGTGAAAACAGTTTTTCCCTGCTCTATCCTGCTTTCAAGTGCAGGGTACGACTCTTCTTGCAGCTGCCCAAGACAGATGTGCAGTAAGGGCTACACCTCCACAGCACATCAAGACCCAGAACACAGGCAGTATCATGTCTCTCTACAGCAGAAACCACTTCAGCTAGACTAACCTTTGCTTCCACAAGAATCAGCCGCATACGGAGCTAGCAAGGAAACCAAATGCCGTGTACGACCTACTGGAACAGGGGCTGCGTACGCCCAGAGGGAGATGGCGAGCAGCCCGAGTTAGTCTGCTCCTGCTACACGTCTTCCGTGGAAAGGCTGTTGTCACAGGCATGGGCAGCGGTGCCAATTTGTGTTTTCATCCACAGCACAGAACCCTGTAAATATAGACCGATTCAGCCAGCTATGCCAGAATCGGATCCAAGGTACCTGGAGGTGGTAAATCTGTTCTTACATGTAAGCAGCAGTGGGAACAAGCAGATTGCCAAGAACATCAGGGCTGCAAATACAGAAAGTCTGTTAAGGTCAGCCCGAAGCTTACTGAACCGAGTTCTAAAGGGACATCGCTGGCCTTTAGCTCCTGCCCATAAGTGATACTCAGTGATATTCAGTCCAGCACTTGGGAAGGTCATGCAAATGACTAAAAGGGGCACTTGAAAAGTGAGCAATGGTGCATAATGGAGCACAGGCACACATGCACACACACCTGTGAAATCAGCAGAACCATTCCAGAGGCCTGCTTCTCATTTATAGTAGCACCCCTCGATTGTGACACCAGAAAAAGCTCTGAATTGGGAAGAAAAGGCCCAGTAATTTAAGCTCAAAGTCAGCTTAAACCCCTTCTACAGAGCAACAATACAACATCTTAGAGAGATACTTACACTAAAAAAAAAAAAACCACAACCATGTGCAGGAATCCTGTAACTTTACCGAAAGTCGTATATATTATAGCTGGCTATGTGCTCTGGCACAAACTCCAAGCTCTATTGATTAGAAAGTCTGTTAAGATTTATCAGACCTGAGAATGCACTCTAGCTGATTAGGATTTCCAACTTCAAACACAGAGTCAATATGAGTTTTCGTATTTGATATAAAGTGGTCTGATTTCTTCTGTTCCCATCTGAAATTTGATACGAATTATCTTATTCTCAATATTGGAAAAGCCCGAACCCAACACATCAAGAATCAAAGGAATCCACTGCTTAAGCAGAAGGGCACCCTAAGCCTGTCAGGGCTATAGGGAAACAGCGCAAGTGAGAACCAGACTCTGTAAGCAGGCAATAAATGGGAAATTCAGGCCTGTAGAACAATGATTCTTGTTACTTCAATGATATCTCGAATTCTCCCTCTGCACAGGATAAGCTTCATGCTAATATTCTACAGCCTCTTCATAAAGGGATATTTTCCATGTAATGGAAATACATGGAAAAAAATTACACCTTAATTAAGGAGCACTGTGAATAGAAAAACATCTAACAAAAAAGTCAACGTTCAGTTTCATTCCTTAGAAGTTATATATGCATCAACATTTACAAATCTGTTCACTTTTAAAAGGATACACCCGAGTGAGGCACAGACATCTTGCGAATTCGCTCACATCCTCAGCCAGATCCTCGGGCTCTGACTACAGACATGATTTTTCTCTCAGTTTAGCACTTCTGGTCAACTGCATCAACTGTGACCACACAATCACAGACAGAAATGATAACATTCCAAAGCTTGAACTGCCACATTTCAGACAGTCAAATGGCTTTTTTTCACTTCCAAGAGCAGAAATAGATTTGCTCATGAAGCTGGATGCTTGCACCGATGCTCCCTCATTTAATCTGGACTTAACATATTTACAGTGTGCAAAGGGACCTTTTGAAATACAACTGAACATGGACTAAAAGATGCAAGATCACAGCCTCAGCAAGAAGAATGAAGCCCTTGGAAGAGCCATGGCTTAAAATTTAGATTTAGAATGAAGAATCTTAGGGGGGGGGGAAAAAAAAAAATCTATGAGGCTTTATTACCCTCATTTACCCTAGAAACTAGACTGATCTAGGTTTTGGTTTTTTTCTTTTTTTTAAAATCTTTCTTACTCTGCTGTGATACACAGCAGGTTCTCTATGGATAAGTTTTCTGAAGGTGCCCACCTGCTGAAACGTATAAACAAATATTCTTCAGGATTTTGAAAAATAACTTAGCATGTAAAGCCAAGCGAAAATACCTGGTTTAAGCACAAAAACAGCCCACCAGACCAAACCACTTATATCAACTTGCTTCTTTAGATGCCTAAATACCTTAAAAAGACTCAAAACTCTGCAGGGATGGTCAAGCAAGGTGCAATACCCAATTTAACAGTGGAATGATGTCAGTCAGTCTCCTTTAGAAGCATTGCAGAAATCCAAGTTAGGATAAGAAGTGTCACGTACATATGAATCATTACCGACCACGGTACTAAAGCACTCGCATGTCTGCGAGGTGCTCGCCAAGACTCGGCAGCATATGTCATCCTAAAAATACAGACCAAAACAACATGTTAGCTTCATTTTTGTTGTTTACATTTGTTGGCAGTTCTGGAAAGATGAAGTGGAATTTAATAGTGCTTAGAGCATCTCACTGATTCATTTCTCAAAATCTGGACCTCAGCATTCTCTTTGAGTCATCCTGCTTATATTTAGCGACAAGAAAATGCCTTGTGATTCTCTCAAAAATAAATACGAAGAGGCTTTAATCAAAGCTGAGCAGAAGAAACTATAACTGTCCCACAGTTGTTCTCTTTGAAAACGCTTTTAACATTAATTTCCAAGTAAAAGGGACCCCAAAATGAAAATCTCTATCAGAGATTTCTAGCATCAAGATGCTGAACTACCCTTCTTGGTGGTTTGCTGCAGCGAAGTGGGGACCTGAGCAAACAGCATTAGGCTCTGCTGACACACTGAGCAGGTCAGCTCTGTTAATCAGGATTGCAAAAAGCCCCAGCACCCGCTTCCAAGGTGCCAGGCACCAACAGCAGTAGACACGGTAACCAACAGATCATCTGAATGAGTTTCAGCCCCACGGAGCCTCCCTGTTCCACCCGCCTTTTCCCAGGTAACATCACTAGAATCTCATCAAAATACCTATATGCAGAAGATGCTTGCCGGCACAAAGATCACATTTCCACCAAAAAATAAGCGAGAAACTGAGCTACAGGCTTTGCCCAGTCCAATCTCACTGCATCTCCATCAGTCCCATTAAAAAAAAAAAAAGGTCACACCTGTGAGCAGTCCTGTCCAAAGCATGAGGATTTCTCCTTTCTAAGCAGTCATTCCAAATTTCACTAAGGTTTATATAAAATGCCAACAGGACCATTACGTTCATTGAAATGTAGTATAGGAACTAAATTTTTACTCAATGCAATTCAAATACCGCTTCAATTAATATCAGCCTGGGCTCCTTGCAGGTACAGGGTACAGCACAGAGCTGCGTGTGCCCTGCGAGCAGCCCCACGCCACCGGCCACGCTCCCTTCTCCCCAGTAATCAACCTCTACTGGAGACCTGCTTAAGCAGTTTTAGCACTCAAAATGTTGCCTTCCTTGGCTTCTATCAGCCTATATTAGGATGCCTGTAGCAGAGAAGCATTTGTGGTGCCCACTTTACTCATTAATGTCTACTCTCATTGCCCTAGGACACAGTCACTCTGACACCAGGTACCAAGAATACAGGAATCCATTCAAAGCGAAAAAATTTGCCGGCAGCTCATGCCAACATAAGGAACCGAACGCAGATTTTCTCGGCTTGGTCTCAGAAGTACCCTTTGTAATGTCTGTCCCTTCCATATGTTTACCAGCTTCTCTTGGAACTGTGCTGCAAATCGACTTCTCCCTCCGTCCTACCACTGCGTCTTGGCAACACCGTCTGAATCCTGGCACCGTGGACATCCCTCTACATGCGAGCCCTTTGGCGATATGTTATGACGTCCAGCTTATTTCAGAATCCTTATCCTCCATTACATGATAGAAAGTCAAGGAATTTTTAGAGGTTTTTTAGTGTAAATCTGGTGCTAACTGCACAGCAAGAATTGATCATGTCCATTTATCTGCAGGTAATATTTAAGGCTGACAGAACACTCATTTTTCCCCTGCACCAACCCGTCTCTGCCAATTATTATCCGTACAAACGAAGCGTACAGCTACTGTTCAGCACCTCCGCATATGCCATTCCTTTTGGGGAACCTGATCTGGTTAACATCCGCAGCAGTAAGATGGCACTTGTCAATATTTATATTGACAGATTGCCATTTTAGAGAAAGCCACAGGGACAAGCCCTGTGGCAAGAGGCACGGTGGCAGCAGATGTACTCGCAGCTGCAGCAGCCCACTAGAACAGTCAGTACAGTGGCTCTTGGCAAAGCAGAAGCCATGTAAGGGGCTAGATTGGCTCTTTCTTGCATTTAGATTTGCCTTCTTCTCATCTAATAAGGCAGGGAGACAGATGCCCTCTCCTAACAAACACAAGCTAAGCTGTTGATAGCATCCAAGTAGTAAGGAATTCACTTTTAATCACCATATTCTCTTCTTGGACTTAATACACTGCCTATAGCTTTAACTGCAGAACTGCCAAAAAGTTAGTTACAAAGCAGCAAAGTTTTTGCTAGCTAATTATTTCATTTATTTCAACCAAAACAGAAACATCCTCTTGCAAATCTCATGTATTCAAACTAATTAGATTTACAGTCCTGAACAGATGACCATCCAGCAGTAAAAACTAAGATTCCTATACAAATAATGAATTAGCTCAGTCATCCAATAACCCAAAGCAGCAAAACAGTCTCTTAAGCTCTCTTATGAATATAATTGCCGTCCTTGCTCCAAATTAATGGCTTTTACCAAGTATTCAGAAGGCCATTAGGGAAGCTGTTTCAGATCTGCAAAGGTGGATAAGATTTTTAGGAAAAAACCCACAAAGCCCTGGGTCAAATGCAAGTATAACCTGCCTGGAAGCCATGTGTTAATAACGAGAGGGGCTTACCTGCACGCTGCGACTGTCGGAATGAGACACTGGGAAGAGATGTCAAGTGCTTAGGGCACTGCTTGGCAGTGCAAGAGTCGCAGCTCTCCAACCTCGACTGCTGAATTTCCAAGATGTCGCTTCACATGCGAAAGCGAAGCATGATCACATCTCTTGAGAAAACAGCATAGAAGAGTGTTTAACAGGAAAGGAGGAGTGCTTGTGTCTGCCTGTTGATGTTAACACTGAAACATGTCTGTGAAATATTTCAAAATCTGGTCCAAACCTTCCTTCTACAAAAGTTTTGACACATCCAACATCACCACAATGAGATCCAACGCAGAACACTGACTCCATGTATGTGTTTTGAGAAGGTTCTTCTAGAAGATCGATCCCATATGCTGACATTTTCACAATTACCATCACATAAACTGGCTAAGGAACCATTTTATTATTTTTTAATTCATCTTGTACTGCATTTATTCAAGAGGGCCCTAGGCTACACAACTTGGTTCCCTGCATTCCCAGGATGAAAATAAACTGTCACCATGATTTCTAATGCAAGTGCGTGGTGTAGTACTGCCACTGAATTTCATCCTGGGTGTTCATTAGAAAGAAAAACGGCAGTTGGCTATTTTCCAGTTACTCACCTACCCAGCTCTTAACCTTCGCCACTTCACAGCTCTGTTCTCCCTTTGGCAAATGCAGTCACTTGGCACAAATGAAACCCACTATTGATCTGGAACCGGCGCAAACATCACTTTCCATCACCCGCGTAAGGCCACCGGAAAGCTCCGGTCACGGTCCGGCCTGCGCATCTCACCAACGCTCAATATCACCAGCCACAAAAGCTACTTTTACACAGAAGGAAAAATACGAGAACACTACATATCATCACGGGCAATAAAACCAGCAATGTTTGGTCAATCATGGGATGTAAGCCCATCTCAGGGCTACAGATCAGCGTTGCATTACATAAATGATTCCTTATAGTATCATTTAAAGATGTGCTTTAATCCCAAAGCACTACTCAGGCTATTACTTTGTTATGAGCGACTTCATAAATGGTGATTACCGCTAACCCACTACAGTAAATAGGGAGAAACAGACAGTTTTTATTTTCCCATAGCAGAAGTGTGGGTAAATACATGGATGTTTTATGCTTACTTAAGCAGTAATGATCCATTCTGAGATCTCTTACTGCCCTGACTCTGCTCCTCTGGCAGGCTTCAGCCATTGCTGGGACAAGATAACTCAAAAAGCAGAGCTGGAGTTGGAAGCGGAGGTGTTTTACAGCATTAAGTGACTTTAATTGAACGTGAACTACATCTTCAACACCCCACACCCCATTTACCTTTCTGGACCCAACTGCAGGTATCTATTTTTCATTACAACATATCCATTCTCATTTTCTTCATCACAGAAGCGAACGTGCAAGAACGGGGGGGGGGGAGGAATCCACAATAGAGGCAGCCTGA
>Ga0065711_1004480_pt1 | contig 31280 bp, 35 predicted proteins | sample Hoacrofraction12_FD_59098 | JGI IMG/M metagenome (GOLD analysis project Ga0065711, IMG submission 59098) | Hoatzin crop microbial communities from Cojedes, Venezuela - Epithelial fraction 12 v2 (version 2) | ecosystem: Host-associated > Birds > Digestive system > Esophagus > Crop | place... | reverse complement strand
GCCCCATCTGGAGTCCTGTGTCCAGTTCTGGGCTCCCCAGTTCAAGAAAGATGAGGAGCTACTGGAGAGAGTCCAGCGGAGGGCTACGAGGATGGTGAGGGGACTGGAGCGTCTCTCCTATGAGGAAAGGCTGAGGGAGCTGGGCTTGTTCAGCCTGAAGAAGAGAAGGCTGAGAGGGGATCTCATAAATGCCTACAAATATCTTAAGGGTGGGTGTCAGGAGGATGGGTCCAGACTCTTTTCAGTGGTGCCCAGCGGCAGGACAAGGGGCAATGGGCACAAACTGAAGCATAGGAAGTTCCATCTGAACATGAGGAAGAACTTCTTCCCTCTGAGGGTGACGGAGCACTGGAACAGGCTGCCCAGAGAGGCTGTGGATTCTCCTTCTCTGGAGATATTCAAGACCCACCTGAACAAGGTCCTGTGCAGCCTGCTGTGGGCTAAACTGCTTCGGCAGGGGTGTTGGACTAGATGACCCACAGAGGTCCCTTCCAACCCTGAACATTCTGTGACAGGTGGTTTGCCACCCGAAGTGACCTGCTGCCCTAACCACCTGCCTGCTTGGGTGTCACCCATGTCCTACCTCAGAGGCTGATGCAAAGGAAAAATAAAGCTCCTAAGGCAGGCACGTAACCCAGAGACCAGCTCAGACACCCAGCAGCAGAGCACCAGCCCTTCTTGCCTGAGGCAAGGAACCTTGCTTGAAAGCTACAGCTGCATCGGTGAGTGGTGCAGCCAGAGCGTATTTGCGAACCAAAACGCTTGGCGCTAGCAGCCTGTCGCTTGTGCTGTACCCACGTGGTTCTGGGATGGCTGCTTCAGCCCCGCTCCTCTCTGGGCCTGAGAGCCGGCGGCCCTTCGGCACCCTGTGAGCGGTGGCTGCACTCCCGCAGCCCATCTCCTAGTGGGGCTTCAGCCAAAATTCCCCTGCGCCCGGTGAGGAAGGACCGTCAGGACCTTTACTAGCAGAGCAGCATCTTCATCCAAAGCAAGGATGTGCTGAGGTGTCCACTTAAAGCCAGTGTTTGCACGTTCTGTATTTTGTTGAAATGCATCCAGAGAAATTACAAAATGGCACAGACGAGGCAACCATCAAATACGCAAAACGCTTGCTCCGTAGATGCTGCCAACAAACAATACAATCACATCTCAAACCTGCGTAAGCATCCTAGGGAGCAAACACACAACAAACTCTGCACGGACTGAGAACTGGCACTCCTCGCAGGCGTTGCTGCATCTCTCCCAAGCCTGTTTCACCATTGGCTTCACAGGGGAACCCACCAACTGTACATCCAGAAATCTCATCAGGCTTTACATGCCAAGTGTCAATGCAAAGCAAAATTACTAGTTTGGGGCCAGATTCTCCTTTCAGTTGCTTCCTGTAGTTTTGCAGGAGTCAACAGGTGTAACTGAGCAGAAGTAGAAGTCTGGCCAAGAAAATCTCCCAACCCTCAGACTGCGTAGAGCCAGATACCAGAATTTTCTCTCGTTCAGCAATCTGCTACTCCCTCTCAACAGCTGAATAATGTTAAAACATATATTGACAGTCATAGGCAGAATTTCTCTTCACTGTTCACCAGCAAGCCTGCTAAGCAGAGTAGAGCATGAGACCAGCCAAGGGAGCCTGCCAACCGCTCCAGGCCCTCAGGACAGTTCAGTGGCACGGTGACAAAGGTCTCCAGTCGCTCAGCAAGGCAAAGGATCCATCTGGGCATGCATGGCATCCTCACAGGTGGAAACACTGCCAGGGCTCAAGGGCTGCCATTGATGCTGGGGCTGCCCCAAGCCGGGCAGGATGGTGGCTTTCTACCCAAGTTGGGGTGAAGGAGGGCAAAGCCAAGGGGAGGTATTTAAATTGTTTGCATTTGCAGGATGCAAAATAGGATTTTGTGGCTGGGGAGGCACGAGGGCAAGCTGGGAGAAGAGCCATGGGGGAAACAGGACCTCCTGGAAAATGGCAAAGGGTTTCCTCCTGTACAGAGCTGCAGGTTGTTAAATGAGTGTCTTCAGGTTTCCAAAGGGCTCACGTTCAACCACTTTATGGGTGCATTTCTGAGGAATGTAAACAATGAAATGTGAAGGATTTTAAAAACCAGGGCAAAGTCTGCTGTCGGCTGAGTTCCTAGAGCCGCTCCGATGCCTGCTTTAGGTGAGGAGGCCAGCGTTTCTGAGAAACACAAATGTAATACTGCAGAGGACAAAATGTCCTGGATGGGAACACCATCCCACCACTGCCCTCTCTGAGCTTTCCCGGCTCCCCACTGCAGCAGCCAACGCCACCTTCCTGGCTGGCCCTCTGCAGCTGGCCCTGGGGGGCCAAAACCAAATTTGATCCCAAGCATCCTCAGGGTAGAGCCTTGCCCACTTCACGCTGCTGCAGGGCTTTTCTGTGCACATCAGGAGGGACCCCACCACCAACACCTGCATGGCCAGCTCGGCTCCTGTTTCCAGCATTCTCCCTGCAAGCAAAAGCTCAAGCGGGAAGAAACTGGACAGTCGCCGTTGTCTGCCTGTTCATCTGTGCCGAGGGAATGGAGTGTTGTGCCCTTGCACAGTACCTGGTGAAAACAAGGCAGTGCCTTGCTTCCACCTGCGGTAGCAGGTGCAGGAAAAGACAGTTGTGGTGGAGGCAGAGATACACCTCACCCTGTTAATGCATGGGAAGACCACAGAAAGCCTTGTCGTATTTAGGATTTTACCCCCATTTGCACTAATGTTGAGCTGAGAACATCTTTTTCTTTAGTTGCCAAGCTCACTGTCAGTGATGCTCTGTTGCCCAGACCATTTTTAAGATGTTTACTGAGCAAATAAATCCATTAATTTTTTCTCATGAAACTTTAGAGCTTTCCTGGAATGAAGGCACACGCAGATTTTCTACATTCACAGATTTCTGATGCCAATAGAAATTAGTCTAGAAACAAGCAAGCTGTAAAGCACAATGTTGAACTCTTGCCAGCCTTGTGATGGCATCACCCCATGGACTTCCATGAACTGCTGCACATTGCGCCTGCTGTGGGATCAGCATCAGGGCTCAGCGGTGCTAACTAATGCTTCAGCAGCTGAACAGGCACGAGGAGGAAAACTGACGTCATCCCAGCAAATCATCTTCACCCAGGAGAGGTCAGGGCAAGGTACAAAGGCAGGCCGGGTGTGTTTCCAGATTACAGACTGCATCCTTCTCAGCTGTGTTATTTCCATGCCAGGGAACCAACCTCCGATGATCTTGGTGCCTTTCTCACTGATTTACACCAGTATCAGCAATGGCCGATGCAGGCCCGCAGCGCAGGAGGCCTCTGGGATAAGGTCTGCTCCACTGAGACAGCGATGGCCAAATGCAAGAGCGTAAAACCCTAGATAAAGTCCCCATAGGCCAACTGTTGTCCTCAGTTAGAGCACTGCAGCCTCTTACCTACAGCTTGACAGAGCTCGGCAGACTGGCAATACTTGTCGTGTATTAAGAGAGAAAAAGGAGAAATATCTAGCCATGTTATTTTCTGCTATAAATAGGTTCAGCTCCTCTCATTTGGATCCTTGCCTGATGATGCCTGCAGAAAAAGTTGGCCCGCTGGCAGGGCGGCAGCCCTGAGCAATTTCACTGGTGACCCAGAGAGATTTCATCAGTAGATGGAAAATACAGGAAATATTTTGTGTAGCGAGCCCAGTCGTTGCCTCAGGTACAGCCCAGCATATCAGCTTCAATGGAAGCGCCTTGGTGTGATTTGGAGCGTTGGCAGACAAGCTGCCATGAATCAGACCAGGGGGAGGGCGCGTGCAAAGCCACCGGCTGTTTGCTCTGCCAGAGATTTCCACCCCCACAGCAGTGCTGGTAGAAACACGTGCTCCATCCTTTTCCATGCCTCGCCTGCTGTCTTCGCTACCTTCAGCGGCGCTGGCACTGCCGGCCTCGGCTGCTGGCATCCCCAGTTCCAGCAGAGGAGGAGCAAACAAACACTGGGGAGATGGGTCTTAAACTACCCCAGCTGTCTGCTGAGGAAATGCCAAGCCCTGAAGTTGGGATTTAACACAATCTTTTTTTTAGTACCGAGGGTTCTGGCAACACCAAAGCGCCTGCTTCATTCCAGGGCAGAGTTTGGGTCCCCTGCGTAACCCCCAAGTCTGCGTCTTCCTTTGCCCTTACACCCTGCAGCTTGGGTAGAAGGTTGATGGCCACTGACAGGCTGCTAAAGCTCAGTCCGTCCTTGTACCTCCAGCCACAAGCCTGCAAAATATTCCTGCTCCTGTTTCTCTTTGTGTATCTTTGGGCAAGAGGAGGGATAAAGTAGACAAATAATACCGGGAAATGTATTAATTAGATCTGAGCCTTACCTGATGTTAATGGAGGCAAGCTGCTTTACATTGTCTAGCAATGTGAACCTTGGGTTTCTTAGCTTCTTTTAAGGTAATTTAGTAAGAAGAAACAAGGAAGAGAGGCAGCAGCGAGTGACCAAAGGGCTCTCTGCTCCAGCTGACGCAGCGTTGCACACAGAGGAGCGGCTGCTGCAGAGGCATTCATTGGCTGAGCAGGAGTAGAGAGGCAGCAGCAGTCTCCCACGCAGCTCGGGTAATAACAAGGTAGCTGCCAGGATCGTTGTCTTATATGTTCACTAAGAAAGCAGTGACCTTCTGGATTTGCTGCACTAATTGCCATGTTGCAGTGTACAGAGCGTGCTTCTCTCCAATGCCCCACCGTTTCTCTCACCTCCCCCTTTTTGTCACCGTTACTGTCACTGTGTTTATCAGCGTGTAGTGCAATAGCTTATATTCCCAATTAGATCATGTATGCATGCAAACCCTCTTTCCTCTGCACGAATTCCTGCTCCCTTACACTACAGGCTGGCAAGAGCCGGCTCCTGTAAAGACCCTTCTGGAAACTAGCTCAGTCCTGTGAAATCCCTACTGAACTTGACAAAGCTTAAATCAACAAATGCCGTCTATTTCCTGAGGTCAAATGTTTATTTCAGTTCTATTTTAAGCCAGTGAAAAGAAACTGGAGGAAACAAAAGCTGTGTAGATACTTTCCAAGCTGTGTCTGGTGGCTCATCGGAGCGCCCGCCTGGAAAGCTGGGCGTGATGGGAGCCAGCAAGAATGTCGCTGAAATATCTGGCTCCTAATTTTGGTCCTGTTGACAAACGTGACCAAAAGATGTTCCATTTCCCCAGCCTAACTGCATTTCGGAATGACTTGGCTTGGTGTGCCTCGAGCTGGAGGATCCGTGGAGTAATTAGTAAGCAAGGAGTTGATCATGTTTGTTTTGTCACTAGACCTCAGTGCAGTGACTGAGGTCTGATTCATACTGACGCCGAGTTCCTTTTATATGACAGAGCAAATGCAGTCAGAAGCCATGTCCATCAGTCTTTTCTCTTCTTGGACTAAGTAATTGATTTTTAGCTCGGCTTCCCATGGTAACAAGGCTTTCTGATCACCAGCTGCACGTGTTGTCCCTAATAGCTTTTGAATCCACTGCCTCATTTCAGCCAAATGCCATGGCAAGATCGAGGTCTGAAGGATATTGAAGTTCCTACAAGTTTTCTGAAAACAGGCTGTGTGTGGCAGACCTTACCAGTGCCACATCAGTGCCTTCCCTGCAGAGGGAAATTCAATGACTTTGTATTGGACACCAGAGACTCCACCAAGGGAAAAGCCCTTGGAAGTACCTTAACTAGGGGCAAGCCTCACCCGGCGCTTGCAATCACCCATGGGATGCAAACGTGCACAGGAGACCAGGATTCCTTCGTTCCAAGTGTTGGCAGAACAACTTGCTATGTTAAGGGAGCATAATGGGTGTTAAATAACAAATCAGTATAAAATTAGGACTGTATATGGCGGTCCCCCACAGAAATCCCTGGAAAAAATACGGGAATTTGCAAGAACTGGTGGCTGGCTGAGCACTAGGGGAAAACGAATACCGCCAGCAAACTGGAATGTAAATCAGGAAAATATGTATGTGCAAATATAGTTCCTTTCTCTGGTCAGCCAGGCTCAGATTTTTACCCAAAATTAATTGCATTTGACTTCAGGGAGGGTTTTTACTGGGTCAAGACTGCAAGACTTCCCTCAAAACACAGGTCGGGAAGGAAGGTGGCAGGTGGCGGGGCAGGCAAGCGTTAGCTCTGAGGTGCAGCCCTGCACCGCGGGCACCTGCTGAGCAGCCAGCCCTGAGCACGCTCTTCCCTGCACCGTGCCGGTGCCTAATCGGGCTGGAGTGTCTCCATGTCCGCAGTCCCAGCAGAGCCCGCAGCCCAGGGCCCATCAGTCAGCCCTGGCACCGGAGCTGGCCGGGGCATCTCTCCTGGTGCACTGACCACCCCTGCGTGACACAGACGGTGCCCCCCTGCCCTGGCAAGGCACCCCGGGGTGACGCTGCCCCACTACTGAGCTGGTAACTGCCCTCGGGGGCTTGGGGCAGCATTGGGAAGGAGACCCTGTACCACCCTCAGGGAGGTCTGGATGGAGGAGCGTGGCCCAGCTTACCGGTGGGGTGGGGGAGAGAGGTTGCTTCGGTGGAGACGGGCAGTGCTCCTTGGTCGTCCCTCCGCAGGGGATGGGGCAAGGGCGCTGCTGCTTGGGAGGATGCGAGGGACCACACCGTTCTCCCGGAGCAGCAGAAAATAAAGGTGATTGTGGGGGAAACGCTTGGTTTAGTTAGGAAACCAGTGTGCCAGACTGGTACCTAAGTCAGAACCGTCAGGCGAAAGCTTCCCTGGGGTCCGGGCCACGGCGCTGTCGCCGAGCGGGCCAGAGCCAGGCCAGCTGTGTGCAGCCCCTTCGTGCTGTACGAGCGACACCCGGCAGGGCACCCAGGCTGCACCAGAGCATCTCATCCTTCACCAAAACACAAAGCCAGCCCCCGCCTCAGACCCCTGCCTGGTCCCAGCGGGGCCAATGCCTCCTCTGTTCTGGGACTTCATATATAAAATTCCCCATCTCTGCTTTCTGACTCCCTTGTTTGCCGTCCTCACAGCTTGTTCCATCTGTCCTCATTTTAAGCTCTCCTTCCCTCCCCCTTTTCTCACTAGCACTTCTTCTGGTGTCGCTTCTCCCACCCACGCCACAGCCTCATTTGTACCTGGTCTGACCAGGCTTGCGTGCGAAAGGGATTAAATCATCATTTGAACTGGAACCAAGGGACATCACTGGGCAATGGAACCTTAAAATATTAACTAAATCAGCCACTTCGCGCTTCGGAAGTCGTTTTTCCTGCATTGCAGATGGGGGGCGAGCACTTGTGCCGTTTACCATCACTCTTCCTCTCTGTGGGAGCTGGCAGGCAGAGGGCGTGCAACGTGCTGTTTGCTGATGAAGAATAAAAGCATGAGCTACACCATTTCTTCTCTGTGAGCTGGAAATCCAGGGGCTCTTTTATGTCGTGCTTGGAACGTTTGACTCAGCAGCTGAATTTCACCCACCGCCTCCAAACCTCTCTTCCACAGAGAGCACTGCCAGCAGCTGGATGGGTGCAGGCAATGGTTTTCAGGGAGGAACTGATGGAGAGGTTCTGCATTCCCAGGCAGGATGCAGCACATCCCAGTAAAGGGTTCTCCCCAGGCTCCCACACAGTGGTGGCCGCAGAGCCCATCTCTTTGTGGAACCAACAGCGCGTGCCCATCAGACTTCGGCCTTCACAGTCTCAAGACTGGAGCAATGCAGAGTGACTGCAGCCTGGGGAGGCCAAACGTGTTCTCTGCCTCCAAGATGTAGCTTAATCGTGCTTGGTGAAGGGAGAAAGACGGCTCTCAGCCGGGGCCGACAAATTCGCTGTGACCTCTCCCATTAAGTGAGCATCATCACAAACTGCCACAGATAAGAGGCTGGGACTCAGACACAGTACATGTTTTATTATTAAAAAATGCATAAAAACTAAAGACATGCTTCCCAAAGTTAGAGTCTGTATGTACATCTGCGCTTCCCAGGCAGCTGCAGGGAGCATAGCCTTCTACCCTCACTGCAAACGTGCACCGCACAGGTTTCTGTTACCCTTTGTTAGGTGTTATCTTCTCACCTGCACTTACAGCATTCCAGCCAAATGAAGAGAAAACTCTGTACTGCCTGGGGTATAAGATGGTGCAGTTTCTGTCTGCAACTGAGAAACTGTACTGAACTTCTGGAGACGCGTAGGACATCGCTGTTCAGCAGCAAAGGACCCACGCCCAAGCCCCAGGCTGTAATTCCCCTTCCCGAGAAAGTGTTCCCACTAAGGGCTGAAACTGGACCTGAATCCTGCAGTTAGCCCCGAACCTCACAATAAGCAAACACTGGGCACCGAAGGGTGGAGTGTTCTGACACCAGGTCTGCAGTCTCATTTGACTCAGTGGTCCCACCTTTGCCAACTCGGCTCATGATGGCATTTGTGGTATTTGGTTCTGAGGAAGAGCAATGTGGAATCCTAGAGTGATACTGCTGAGTTTTCAGCGCACTGGAAATAAAAGAAATTAAGATCTAGCAAATATTTAGGATAAGTAGAGTAAGATGTAACTGCACTTCCTTGCTGGGAACCACTGCACAAAACAAATGCTGGTTTACAGTAAAAGATTAAATTATTAAAAACCACACAAGCGCTTGCAGTTACATAGTGAGTCAGACATGCTGATTGGAAAACAAAACAAAACGCGAAGAGCAAAACCATTAATTTTGCCCTGTCTGGAAGGCTGCAGTGATATTAGGCTATGTTCTGATTGTGGATAGTTAGGGCTTGGCGGTCGGAAGATGCCGGGGGGTAGGTCGCCGTGCTGTTCCTGAACCAGGTCGCCACACCTATGAAGGCAACATCTGATGTGGCTTTTACAGCGTGCCAGAAGACTTCCTAAATAGGAAGGCCAGTGGTTCTCAAGCTTTTTTGTCATGAGGACTCTTTTCAGAAAGAGATCTCCCAGCCAATCTCTTCCCCCCAATACTCACTCCTTCCCCAAACCGATTTCACACCGTCACTACAGCAGCTACAGCACTTGGTAGTTTGAGAAAGTCACAGGACTGTTAAAGAGAAAGATTAAATGAATTCTATTTTAAAGCAAATGCTGAATCCTGCTCCCACTGAAACTGAAGCAACTCTGCCACTCTGTATCTAAGCCGTCTCCTTCCTCTCCTGGAGGGCAGCACTTGGCATTAATTAGCACTGTTTCCCCATACTGCTGTTAAGTCCTCTCTACACTGTTTCCTTTCTGTCCCTTTGAAGTTGGATTCTGTCCTCACACATGCCAGCTGCTCTCCCTCCCTTCACATTTTAATGCCAGCTGCAAGTCTGGTCAGCCTGAATTGGCATTGAACAGAAGAAAAAGAAAGACGGGGTGAAGAGGGATGCTGGATTTTCATTTTTTGTAATTTCGTCATTCACCAAAACGTCTGAAACTCTTAAAAGAGCCCCAGACTGAGGAAGCAGCAGTGTCACTGCATGAAATAAGCTAGATGTTCAAACTCAGTGCTGGGTAGAAGCAAATCCGCAGATCAGTTTGAGAACCACTGAGGTAGGCAACAAGTCTAGGCAGTACTGCTGAGTGAACACAAGGGGAATTTTGCCCTCTTGTCCCGAATGACAGTGTAAATACCCCCTAGTGTTTTCAGAGGTACCAGCCCCGAAGTCACGCAGCCAGAATCGAAGACAACATCTACACAAGAGTGAGCACTGGCTGAACATAAGGTGTATTCAGCTCTGCTCCAGCAGTCAGTGAGAAGGAGCAGAGCACAGACCCTGACCGCCTGCCTTAACTTTGAACTCCTTTCAGCGGGATGCGATTGACCTGTAACCCTGCTGCCCCCCTCCCCCACATCCAAGGGGTTGCTGGGGTTGTGGTCCTTCCGAGCCGTCCACCACTGCAGCCCACGCAGGTGGTGAAAGCTACAAAAGCTGCCCAAGAGCTCTGGCCAGTGCTGTTCGAAGCCATTCCAGATCCGGCACCAGAGCCCTGGGCGACACGGCACCGCGGCTGCACACATCCCATCCCAGGGAAGCAGCGTGTCACTGCTATGTACAGGCTAACAACTTTTCTCTCCTTCTGTCTCCAGCTCATACAGAAGGCTTTTGTCCTCCCCTTCCTGCCCATCTGGATGCCTTTCACCCTCGGCACCATCTCCAAGGCACAAGGGGCTCATGATGTAGCGATAGTCGCTTGTGACAGCAGCAGCTGCCCCAGCAGCGGTCTCTTCACCGTCCGTGTTCCCAAAGGAGGCGTGCAGGGCAGGGTCACTCGCAGGCGCCTCTTTGTCCTTCCCAATGTTGACATAGAGAGGATCTTGGCTGGAAGAGAGTGTGGACATCCTCCCCCGAATCATTTCCAGCTGGGACCGGAGCACTCCGAAGCTGGGGCGTAGCTTGGGCTCAGGATGCCAACATCTGCACATGAGATCGTAGCTGCAAAACAAAAGGAGACAACAGCGCTGAGAAGCAGAGCAGCCACCCCCCGCACCTCTGGACAGGGGCTCTGCGCAGTGCAGCCTCAAAAGCAGACACTTTCCCCAAAACCTACCGGCTTGGGCCTTGCACGGGTGACAGCACGTGGGCAGCCATCACGGCTCTAATTCCTTGTTCCTTCCCATTTTCAAAGGCATTCTCATTTCAGTCAAAATAATTATTTAGAAGGTACCAAAAAACCCCAAAAACCCTGTCAAAGGATGCTGAACTTCTTGGTAAAAACCTTGTTTCACTGTCTCTGGAGACCTAGAATAGGACCATGAGTGTGACACCACTTTGTAATAGCTTTTGAAAAATCATCCCGACAACCTCTGCTGTGCCTGGAGCCATCCCTCCAAATTCTAGTTCAAGAGTAGATAAAACACAGGAAGAAAGAAAACAGAGATCCAACTGTGGGAGGTGCAAGTTGTTTCCAAAATACTCTTTTTTCACACCGTGTTAACCCAGCACTCCCACTGCAGCAGAGGTGTGCTGCTGCTGCCCGGCAGGGTGCCAGCGGGACTGGAAAAAGGCACAGTGGGTTTGTTCAGAGGGCTGTGGAGGGCAGACGACAGCTTCACTGCTGCAAGAGGGATGCAGAAACGGCCCTTCTACTACAAAGGCACCACGTCTACGCAGAAGACATCTTCAGTGCCATGGCCAGCCTTGGGCCCCGTCCTGCAGCCACCTCTGCTCTGGCTGCCCAAGGGCCAGGGCAAGGAGACGTCGCTGGCTCCGGCAGCCTGTGCTGGGGCAAGGGGCGAGGAGCTCGGCTCGCCTGCGGCCGCCTCCGCGGCTCATCGCCTGTGCTGGCTGGCTCCCACCAGCCAGGCCTCCCACCGGAGCCCGCTGGGCTGGGCCGTGGCCAGAGCCACTGTCCTCCTCCTCTTTGTGCATCACCCGCAAGACTGGCAGCTGCATTCCTACGGCGTTATTGTTGCCAGTTCTGCAGGGAACAGGAACAAAGCACAGTGCTGGCACTGAAAGACACCGCAGACAAACGAACCTCAGTTAGACTTGTAAATGGAAAAAATCTGGTATGGCCTTTACTGGGAAATAAAGCATTTTGTGATGGTTTTTATTTTACTTTTTGCGCCCCTTGCTTGCTATCAGCTTTACAAGGCTGTTTTTAATCGCACACTAGTTTTACAGAAAGCTTCTATGGTTCAGTTGTCTTAATCCTGATTTACATCCCTCACAAACAGTAGAAATAATTCTAAATGCTCCAGATAAAATAGAAGCTTCCTATTCTGTGGCACCAAAGCAAATACTTTCTTTTACCCTCGCTGCCAAACAGCAGACATTCATTTGAAAGAAAGGTAGAAAACTACTGGCTGTACTGAATCAGCCCAGAAGTCCATTTGGCCCAGTACCCTGCCTCTTGACGGCGGCCAGCAGCAGATGCTTGGGGAAAGCACACAAGCTGAGGGTGAGCATGTAGCGTGAGATCTTTCTGGTATACTCTCTCAGGTCTCACTAACCTGCAGCTCAAGGGCCTCTCAAAATGGAGGTTGTACCTTTTTAGGATGGATTTTTGATGGATTTTTCTTGAATACCTAGCACGTTTTTGAATCTCTTCTCTACTTTTGGCACCTATAACTTCATATGGCCATAAGCTCCACAACCTGGAACCAAAGCTACTGACAGCAGTCAAGATGCAGATGTATAATTAATTTAACCAGCGGTATAACAACATTTTCATTTAGAGTCAGGAACAGTTAAAATGAACTGCTGAGAAGATAAAAGTGTACAGCTTTAACAACAAGAGTACAGATCATTCCCTATGTGAAAAAAAGGCTGGAGAAGGGAAACCACATGAAATAATCCACCATCAGAGCAGGAGGGAAGAGGGGGGGAAAGAGGACTTCATGTTGTCCATTTTACATGCAAGGAATGGCTTGAAAAGGCCACTAAAGTCAGTGCTCACAGTTATGTCTTGCTTTGGGCATGACAGAGACTTGCTTGGGCACTCAGTGAAATGATTTCACTTTGTCCGGACTAAGCAAGCTTTCATCCTGCGAGCAGTTATGGTGACAGTCCCCAGGGGACCTCAGCCCCGTGTGTGGACTCCAGGAAACTCCAGCCACCACCCATGGAGTAAGGGTTCTTGAGCAAACATTTCATATAACCTGCTGGCCAAGAATGGTCCCTTGGCCGCAGGACTGAGGCAGGAGCACAGGCTTGCAGCATGTGGCCACCTGCTCCCCTGTGGGCTACCCGAGTCCTTCCTGCAAGTCTGAAAGATGTCTGAAACCAGTATCTGCAAGACTGTCCTGGTTTTGTTTCCACCTGTAACTTAAGTTGGGGCACTGATCTACAGACTCTTAGATCCTGCTATCTGCCGCCTTCTCTTTCATCCTGATATTTCTGTGAGAGTAGTAGATCCAATTTTAAAAACTGGGTCCAGCTTTGAAGAACACATGCAGGCCACTGCCTCTGCAATCCAGTTTTCCCATAGTTTTGCTAGATTGCTTTTCTATTGAGCCTTCAGTGCGTGTCATGAAACGCTTTTCTCAGATGCTGGCCTGAGAAAGTAGGGAGTTTCTAGAAATGCAGTTATAGTTTCCACAAAGCCAAGAGATGCTAATGTTGACACTGTTCAAACCCTTGAGCCAAGTTAGCTGCCTGTGTAGCTACCAGAGGTTCCAGGGAGCTCTGCCAGCAGAGAGTATCTGGTAGCTAACCCAGAGACCTTCTAGTGAATGCCTCTGTGTACTGGAAAGTGGATCGACTCAGATCAGCATCCCAGCCAGCTGCCCCTGTTTCCTTCCAGCGAGCCAAACTTCTCAAGGCATTGCATGTCAGCAGGGCGAGGAAGTACTCACACATCTTCCAGGCACTCCGGTGGCTGCTTCAGCCTGTTCCCACTGATGAGGTAGTTGTAGATTTCTGCATTCTCAATGCCAGCGTAAGGTGTTTGTCCTCGGGTCACAATCTCCCACATGGTCACCCCAAACGCCCACTGAAAGGGAACAGCACACAGAACAAGTGAACAGACAGTTCCCTGCTCGCTGGAGCGGGGTTTCCTTTCAGAATGTTCAGACTGTGCTGACCCTCCCAGTCCAGGATAATGTCATGCGAGCACCAGCGATGCAAGGACTATCCCAACTCTAGCTAGAAAACAAAGACATGACCCATCACATGCTGCTGGTGCTGACACATCATCTTGGGAGACAGTGGATGGCCGTGCCTGGCCCCATCCTGCAGTGGAGCAGGGGAAGATTTGGGACCTACTGCTGTCTTCCACCTGTAGACCTCTCCCAAGCGTCTCCTCCTCGTGGTTCTTTAAGGTATGCGGTATCAGTTTTATGGTTCGCAGCTACAGGAAGATTTTGGGTTGAGGCTCACAAATCAGTTTCTTGGTTCATCGAGCCAGATTCTGAGTTACTGGAAATGTACAGGCACAAATGAAAGCAGAGTTCAGCCAATAAGCAGAGCAAGGAATAAACCACTTACGGCTCACGTTCATCTGTGCTCTACACTGCAACAGTTGTACATTTAAACTAAACTAAAAGGTTTGCTAGTTGCAAAAAACTATTACTTTCATAAGCAAAACCCTGTCCACTGTCTATTGTAAACTGGTTGAACTAGCAATCACCAATCACTGACCACTGCCTACAGTGGTTACAGCAACCGCTGGGCAACACGGCAGCCAAGTTACAAGGCATTCTTCGTGGTCTCTTCAGGGACACTGTGACATGGATAACTGGGAAGGCAAGCCCACAGGCCTGAAGGACAAAACTAGTGTGAAACCAGATCAAAAGGCAGCAAGGAAGAGGGGAAAAGGTATTAGAAGAAAAAAAAACAAAGCAAAAGAAAGCAAAAATTTCAGGGTTTAGCCTCACTCCCCAGGGGCAAAGTTATGGGGAGGAGCGTCTAAGCACTGATACATTCAGAATCTATGAAGTTCCACCAATGCCTTCTGTAGGACAGAGTAACTTTGCTACACTTGTGTATGAGCGTGTGGGTTACGTGCATTTCAAATGTCACCTTCAAACTGGCATGCAGAAGAGACAGGAAAAAGAATAGGAGTAAGAAAGAGGAGACTGCATAAAGAGAGAGAAAAAGGAAGAGGAGAATGGGAAAGGTGAAGGAGAGGATGGGGATAAGCACTGAAAAATGAAGGACCAAAGGACAAGAGGAAAAGGGTTCATGTCTTCCGCAATAAACCACTCGCATGTACTTTTAGTCTTGAGTTCTGACAGCACTCAAGGCAGAGGTAGCACTGTCCCTAAACACATGGCAAATTCCCTTTCCCATCACCAGGGCCTTTTCTCACCCCTCAGGATTCCTCCACTTCAGCAGGAATACAAGTGGTCCCCAAATGCACCAGAGCAAAACTCACCACATCACTGTGTGTTGTGTACAGATTATCCGCCAGACTTTCCAGAGCAAGCCACTTCACTGGCAGCTTGGAGGCACAGCCCTGACGGTAGTAGTCTCCACTGTAGATTTTCTTAGAAAGCCCAAAGTCTGCAACACTCACGTTCATGTTCTCATCCAACCTAAGGGAAAGTTTTCATGACTGAGGAAAGCATTCTTTGGCTAACCCAGGCAAAAAAAAAAAAAAAAGTTATATCCAGAGAACTGAAGTGTATAGTTCACCAAGTATTACCCAGAAGGATAAAGAGTTAATCTACTCAATGACCAACGTGAAATAGTATAGTGGTCTCAAATCAGTTCCTTGAGACTAACAGGGAGATAATTAGGACTAAGGAAGTAAGGGAATGGCTATGCTCAGATGGTCTACTCTGTTACGCAAAGTGAACTCAGATACTTTCTGTAGTTTCCAAGGTTATCAGGGGACATCTGCAGTGCTTACAGCTGCCACTAAGGTCTGCACCCTGCACAGGCAATCAAAGAAACATAGGGTGCTTGCCTAGACTGCCTATTACAACTGCTCAGACTAGATCTGCAACATCTTCTCTCCAGACCTGGTTAATGATCTGAATTGCTCTGTTGCCCACTTAAACCCAGACACATTGGTAGACAGTGCAAGTAAAGCACACAAAGACTTCATGTTCCCAGGCCTCACAAAGGACTCCCTGCTTCCCCCAGAAGATGTGGTAAATAGGCATTCAGCTTCCTCTGGAGAGTCTGTATTTTTCAGTTGTTTAAAAATAGGAAATCAGTATGGGTTTCTCATAAATGTCAAAGCAGGCCAACCCATCATTTTTCATTATGACTATCAGGCTCCTGTCTGTACATCTGTCTGTACATTCAAATGCCTTCGGAAATCTGTGTCTCACTGTGGATTTTACTGGTTGTCGTGGTTTTGTTCAGAGGCAGGGTTCTGTCTGCCAGAATGGCTTGTTCCTTACTCCAGTCTCAGGCAAAAAGCAGAGTGGAAGGGATAAAAAGGGATTTTTCTTCCCTTCAAAGCAGGCAAGGCAGTTTGTGGACAAGAACAGCAATGAGGGATCATACAGTGCGTTCACCATGCAATTATTTCTAAAGGCATTCTCCACAAGCTTTCAGGGAAATTCTACATTTCTTACATTGTGATAATCAAGTCCTCAAAATAGATACAAGAAATACAGACTTCAGGCTACAGTGAAAGCTCCTTTCTCCTAACACAGCCAAACCCATTCTCTCCTGTTGGTTACATTATACTGCGGAACAAATAGCCCATGCTGACACACAGCCGTTAGAGTGACTAATTACAAACACATACTGTAATCAACTCTATGAAAATACATGTGCAGACCAATGATGGAAAAGTTCCTTATAAATGGGATCTATTTGAAAGATCAGTGGGATATTCGGAGTTGCTCCCTCCCTCCAGCACCACCACCACATCCCCCCACCCCCGCAGCCATGGCTCCTCTATTGTCACTTAAACGCAAGGACCAGCACCCTCAGACAGGACCCCTCCCAACTTCTGTCACATGAAAGGCTTCTCATCCCTCTCTCACCCTTTCTAGTCTTTCTTTTCTCTAAAAATTCATGGGTCACTTACATGCAGTTCCGAGCTGCAAGGTCCCTGTGTATGAAATTTTTTGAGCTCAAGTACTCCATGCCGCTGGCAATGTCAATCATGAACTTCAGGAGTGTCTGAACAGGCAAGTTCTGAAAGAAGTAACAGCTTAAGTTCTGTTCCTGGAAACCTTCAAGCACGTATGGCAAAACTGCAAGATCTGTTGCTAGCTTACTGAGCAGGGATAGGGCATATAGGGACAGGGTGGAACGGAGGAGTTGGTCCTCAACATGTGTGGAATGAAATACCTCAACCTCACATCTCATAGCTTTCTTTGGTATTAAAATCCAGTCATCTGCCAGTGCCTCTGGGAGACCAACCCTGAACTGATCCCAGTACATTCTCTAAAAATCCATACCCTCCCAGAAAGAAATCTACCGTAAGACAGACTTACAAAAGGGTTTTCCCCAATCCGTGACATCAGCAGAAAAGCATGAAGGTCTCCATGCTTCATGAAGGGCAGGATCACCATGGGAATTGGGAGACGGCCCTTAGGACGGCTCCGTAGACTGACTCCTAATGAGGATACAGGCAACAAAGGGGTTTTAGCAAACAGAGCAGTCCCAAGGTGAATCTTACAGGCTGCTGTGCCTTTCTCTTACAAATCTGGAGGAAAATGTGCAGTTTTGGTGGGTAGATTCCATGCCCCAAGTGCTTTTGCATGACTTCATGTCAGGAGGTGTTAACACACCTCTAACTCTGTCTACTTCAGAGGCAGTGCTAAGTACTCAGCTCTCCTTGCAGGACCAGCTATAAACGTTTCTAGGATCACCAGCCAGCCCCAAACCCCAAGCTCTGCAGGGCAGTCTTCACATTCTGGAAATTGCCCCTATTCACAGAATATCACAGAATATTACAGAATAGTAGGGGCTGGAAGGGACCTCTGTGGGTCATCTAGTCCAACCCCCCTGCCGAAGCAGGGTCACCTACAGCAGGCTGCACAGGACCTTGTCCAGGCGAGTCTTGAATATCTCCAGAGAAGGTGACTCCACAACCTCCCTGGGCAGCCTGTGCCAGGGCTCCGTCACCCTCAGAGGGAAGAAGTTCTTCCTCATGTTCAGACGGGCTGGCTGGCAATTTTTTCTTCTACTACCAAGACAACAAACAGGCGCTCCCTAACCACAAAGCAGTATTAGGGGGAGGTGAGATCAATCCCTTTCTCATTCCTGTCCTCGGAGGACATTCCTGGAAATGTTACCTTCCCTAACCCATGTGTTCACTCACTCTTCTCGCCCACAGCCGTCACTGAGACGTGGACTTTCCCACTCCTCATGGATGCATTCAGCTGCTCACCGTGCAAGTGGTGGAGGACAGAAACCCACCTTGCACACAAGGCAGCACTTCATACCAGTGCTGGCCAGAGCGCAGACATTCACATTCGCAAGGTCTACCAACAACTCCTTCCAAATATGTGACATTTTTAACTTTTAAAAGAATAGTTTTGCCTTCGAGGTTAAAATGGAGCAAAATAAATTTGTCTGGAGGCTCAGCAGCGTGGCATGGGCTGAAAACAAGGCTCTAACCTGTAACTGCGGTGCAGAATTGCCAGTGCTGGTACCGCACGGGTCTCAGCGTTAGTTACTGACGCCCGCTTCTGGGCTGGCCGTGTCTGCCCAGCCTCTGCAGGGCCTGTTCTGCGTAGGCTGAGATCGGAGACGGGTCTTCACTGGCAGGTTTCTGTAATTCGTCTTCTCCTTCAACGCGTTGCTAGCCAATAATCCCAGTGTGGATATTTTACATGTGTAGCTGTAGGCATATTTTGAAGTGTTTGCAGAATCAGAAGGGATACACAACTCGTTTTTTATCTGTTTGCTCCCTCTTTAGCTCCAGGATGGATTTTGTTCCTCACCTCCCAGACACACTAACTCGCTCCGGTTGCCCTTCCTTCCCTGGGCTATGCTTTTTCCAAAGCCAAATGCAGTTGCAGCCAAATGATGATACGAGTCATTAAATGACTGAAGGCGGTGGTGTCATTTCAAGGGAGCGGCAGGCGTCTGCAGTGGCCTCTCTGTGCTGCAGCCGGTAATGAAGGCGATGGGGTGGTTTGTGCAGTGTGACGCAGACTGGACTTCTTATTCTTTTCTCTCTAGGTATTTCTCCAACCAGTGTATTGCCTGAATTCATGTTGCATTTGCTTCTGTTCCGTTCAGTAGCTGATGGAAAGATGGCTGTGCTAATAAAGTGCAGTACGAGTGCTCTTACTGAGTCAAACATGCTTACCCTATGATAACTGCTTTTCCATGTGGGAAGTATTTATTTTGAAGGAGCAGAAAAATGACTACATTTGCGCTACCTATAAATACAAGGGGGACAACCAGAGTAATTATCGCTTGCTTTAACAAAAATGACTGTGTAATGGCACAGAGCAAATAGCATAAATCTACCTGAGAGTATTTTAACTAACACATTCTCTAAGCTGAAACAAAAGACTGTTCCGTGCCTGTGTCGGGTAGGGAAGCTCCCCGGCTGCCCACAGTAGCAAATGGGGCTGCCCCAACCACATCGTCTTGGTCTGCTCTGAGACCACCTCTTGCTCTTCACTCTCTACCATCTTGCTGAAAGAATTGGCAGTATTCTTACTGTTCTGCAGTAGTAAATAATTAAACTCTACAAAAGTACTAAGCAATAACAGATCTGATAGAGATATATATCAAGATCTAGACGAATGTTAGCCAAAATAGTGTATATTTAGTATTAAAAAAACTTACTACCATAGTCCCAGTGTGAATGCAGAAAAACAAATGAAGATTTATGGTGATACCCTGCACTGGTCAGGACTACAAAAAAAAGTGGGGAAATAGCCACACTCCATAGAGACACGTCCTACCCTAATTTGTCAAGTCTGTGAAAGGCGATGCTGCAGTTTGGAGCGACGTTGCTTTGCCTCGAGGCCAGGCGGGATTTCACGCAGTGCCTGTGCACCTGAGCTTGTTTGCGTGCCCTGATGAATGGCTTGATTGTTTCTTTCAAAAATTGGCTCCTCAGATCTTCTGTAGCCCCTCGAAGAAGCTAAGCCTTGGCACCACGGTGTGTCTCGTCACGTGGCCACAGGATATTTGTCAAGCTGCAACGGGGGAAATCGCTGCTGGGAGGGTGGGTGAGGGCTGCTCCCGGGGCTGGCACGCACAGATGCGACCGCAGAGCGGGCGGTGGAGACGAGGGCCGACACGGGGCCACCCGGGGCAGATGTGGAGAAGCCCCCGTCCCCTGGGGAGGGGTATTTAGAGCAGCCAGAAGGGGTGTCTTCGGGAGCGGGTGGTGAAGCCAGCCCTTGGTAAGATAAATGTCACTAGAAAGGCAGCAGAGCTCAGCATCTGCATCACTTCTGGTGTTGTTGGTTGTGAACACTTTTTTCAAGCTGCCACTTCTTTCTAAAGCGTCAGGCTGGACGTGTGGCGAGACCAGCCACAGCTGCCGCTGGTGGGTGCTGGTTCCCTTATCCTGGCACCACTGCAAAGACGGGATCTGCCCTCTCAACTTGAGATACGCTTCCCCTCTGGGCTCTGACTTTGGGGGGCATATGAAATCATGGCAAAGCCCAAAATGCAGCACTGATTGCTTTCAAGTCCGTATATCTTATCACAAAAACAAAAGGACTGTAGTAAAGCAGCTCCCTCTTCTTATTCCCCTCCCGCCACCCCCGCTGAAGTGCTTGTCGAGGTGTTTTGCAACCTTGCCGTGATGGCAATAAGCCTTGATCTGAACAAATTGATCCTGAGATACTGGCGTTTGTACCTTGTTTGCTGCCGCCTTGCCTGCTGTTTCTATCCTGGCTCTGAGCAGGTACAAATAATGAATTAACTGCTGGATCAGCCCCATGCTCCCCTGAGCAATTATCCGGGCTTCTGCCATAGCAGACTCAATTTGTCCTGCAATGAGTATGATTCTTTGAGAAGTTAGTTCTGGTTCAGCCACTGATCATCCGCATCTGTACGGCGCGGGTATTTTTTTGGGGGAGCCAGTTGTGAGTCAGGCCATCAGACTGGCACGTGGAAAAGCACGTCTCCAGAGTGCCACGGTCCTTTGGAGGATGCAAATACGCTCCCAGCTGTGCGTGGCATGAAGTCAGTCAGCAGAGAGAGGGATGGCAGAAAATATGCAATGATCTTGAGCACTTGGTTTGAACTAGATGACCCACAGAGGTCCGTTCCAACCCCTACAATGCTGTGATTCTGTGATTCTGTGTTAGCAACCCTTGCTTCCCTGACTCTGGAAGACCAGCACTGATGATTTAACACAAATTTAAACCTCAAACATGTAAAATATGTTTGCAAAAGGTGCTGCAGGCTAGAAACAGAGGTGCTGGTTAGAAAGGTTATTTCGTACATCCGCTAATTAGTTCTGGGCAAGACACGACATTGGACAGTACGAAAGAAAATCGTGCCAAACAGTGCTTTGGAGCAACGGCTGGCACGCAGCGGGCAGGCAGGCACCTGTAAGCCCCCCCACACCCCTCCAGCCACACACCTCCACACCTGTCCGCCAGCTCAAAGAACAGATGACAGCCGTGACTGGGAGACCCCAGTCTGGAGATGCTGACCTGCTCGAGGTTTTTCTCCCTGCGTTTCAGCTTTACGGTGCTCATACACAGCGTAAAACAGAGCAGGGTGAGACAGAAGTTGCTTATTTTGCTGTTTGTCAGCAGCAGGACCGGGATTATGTATGTGAGTGAGGGGGCTTTGCCCATTTTCCTACAACCCAGTGGGGTGAAATTTCCAAGTCCGAATATTCGGAAGCAGCCCAAGAGGACAGTGAGGACGTGGTGGCAGGGGAGAGCCCCATGGGTCTGCTAGGGAGGGCTTCAGGGCTTGAAGGCTCTTCCGAGTAATTCCAAGAAATCTTCTAGGACAGAAAGTAATGAGATACGCCAAAGGACTTTAAGATCGCATGTGAAGAAGATGCTGACCCCTCCCTAGTGTCCTGGTGAGCTGCTGCTGGTTGCTGTTGCTACTGGGCAGCAGCTGGAATAAGGGCAGGGAGTGCTTTGTGTGCCTCTTCTGTCCTTGTGCGATCACCCACCTCGTCACATCGATGAGCTGAATCGGCCATGTCCCCTCCTTGTGAGCAGTGGCAGCCCCCTCCTCTCCCGAGGCCGACTGCAGGGACCCCTCCCTACCTACAGCACCAGCAGCTCTCCCCAAAACCTTTCTCTGCCTTTCCAGCCTGGCTTCATTCCCAGCACCTCTCACCCCTGATGCCTCCATCCAGTGCTAACAGTCCCTGGTCAGTCCTGGCTAGTGACAGTGCGGACAGTTTGGGCAGGTCTTCTGCTAGATTTCTTTTTCCCCAGTGTATTGTTAGCATGAGCGGTATCAAGGAGAGAGGCATGAAAACCTCAACCCAGCTCATCTTCAGGGCGTTTGAGTCGCATGAGGTTGGTGGGACGGGTGTGCACAGCCTGGGGATGGCTGTGGTCCTCCTGGGCACGTGCCCAGGCTGGGGCGGTGGGCCTGCTTGGGGCGACGGGCAGCCGGGGATGGGTGCTGAGTGACATCTGGCCATCGGTCTGGGGTAGAGCTGCCTCAAGTGTCCATCAGACATCGCCTGCGCGTCAGAGACAAAGTGCGCCCTGCCTGGTAATGGCCTCTTAGGGGAAAAGAGGAGGAAAGAGCTGCTTCCTATCTTCCCTCAGATGCAGGGTTATGGAGTGCATCGCAGCGGGAAATGCTCCTCAGGGATTCCTCCAGTGATGAGGGGCATCAGCAGGTATGATAATCCCACCCTGCAGGTAATATAATCCCACCCTTTTCCTGCCCTGGACTTGGCAAGAAACTTGGCAAATTGCCTTTTTGCTGCATCCAGCGAGTTCTGTGAGAGTTTCTGCGCCAGCTCCGTCATTGTAACCAGTTTCCTTCTTTGCATAACATTTTGCTGAGTCAAAATTACCTGGTGTATCAAAGCCAACAATCTCTGTAAAGAACAGTAACTAGCTGCATAATTGGCGTTAATCACCTGTGAATCCTCTGCGCATCTCCAGAACACTAGCGATGTCTTGGGCCCAGGTACCCTGTATAGAAATAATTTTCCTAGGGTCATGCTGTTGTCTGAGACGCAAAGTCCATCACCGAGAGGCTTTAGCACTGAGATTTTATGGTCTTGTGCCCAGTCCTTACGCAGACACAGAATCACAGATAGTGTTATATCCTGTTTACTCATTTTGAGCATATTATTAAGTGTTTATTGGTACCAAAAGAGCATAATTAAATAGCATGCCAGCTGCAGATGAACTCTGTATTGATGATAGCTGGTGGCATAGGAGATGAGGGAATTTTATTAATATTGTCATTTCCAATCCCCAGCATCATAAAGGACTCGGACGTTTTCTATTACAGTTGCAGATCTACCTGAACATCACTAAAGCAATCATAGTGTGGGAAATTACATATAAACTGAAAAATAATTAAAGGCCTGGTGACAACTTGATAAAGCTGAATAATTAAAGTGTTGGTAACAAATCCTGAATTTTAATTTTTTTGCTATAGCTGGTACTAGTAATTGAGATCAAAATAATCTTCACTGTTTTAGGAAAGGTCACTCATGTGTGTACTATTTAAGGAGGGGAAGGAAAAAAGATGAAAACCATAGCTCTGCGTTAGGTCTGCTAACAGCTCGGGAATGACGTTAAATCCCGCAGATGGGAACGTGCCAGAGCCGACAGAGCCGCTTCCCTCCAGCGCTCTTTGAAGACCATTAAACTGCAGGAGGTACCTTCAGCAGCCCTGGCAGTGTTCTTTATATTTAGGATACAGTCCTTAGGGAACACGGGAGTGGAAGTGATCAGGGGGCATTCGTTTTAAAGCAGGTGGCCACCACACAGGGGCAAACACGAGGTCTGCAGCGTGGACTTGGGCTGTACAAAGACAAGCCCGACGACATGCGTCATGGAGCAAGAAGAGATGGCTGAGATGATACAGTGGAGCTGCTTAGTTTGCTTTCCTTTCCTGGGATTTTTGAAGCNGTTATGGTCTTGCCGTGTTTAGTTTACTGAGATGTTTGGTGCTGGTCCTTTTGTGACTCCTCACTCCTGCCTGGAGCTGTGGGTCACTTCCCGGCTCAGCAATTGGACCCTTTCTGGAGTAAGTAGTTAAAATCTGGCTGGAAGGAAGGGAAATGAGGTTTTTTGTGGCCACTTGGGAGAGCAAGGACAGAGGGAGGGACCTGGGGCCATCAGGGCCTCTCATCACCTTGGTGGCCGTGAAGGACTGATGTACAGTTTCTGTAATGATGACTTAAATAGCATCGTTGTCTGAGAAGATAATGAGCACCTTAACGTGTCCCAGAGATCATGATGCATGTTTTTTACCCTTACAGATAGCTGTTGCTGCCCTGCAAGGGTTGCTGGGTCCAGTCCTGCACCCCTCTATGCCAGGGTCACCCCAGGACAGGGGCAGGGGGTTTTCCGGGGCTGCTCTGCTGGGGGCTTGGCCCCAGCTGGGTCCAGCCAGGGTGTGGGACTCGGTGAGGAGCTGGTCAGAAACTGGTCGTAGCTGGAGGGAATGGCAGGGGTGCAAAGAGCTCCTAGAAGATCCTTTGGGGTTTGTGTATATTCAGGTAGGAACAAATACACCGTTGGGGTGTTACAACGGCACACAGCTTACAAACTGGAAAGCTTCCAGCATTTTGCAAGGTGATAGAAGGTTGCCTGTGCTTGTCGTTTGCAGTAAAATAATCCTATTTTTCTCTTAAAAAGCCTGTACATCTATCCACATACACATCTAAAATTTTTAAATTAATATTTGCTCCCTGTGCTGAAACTAGTCATTGCTGTACATTTTTTTGTCTAATAAAACCCTGTAATAATACTATTTCGACAGAATTTCAAAGCCATGTTTAAATAACGCTGCTGGAGGCTATAGGCTGTGCCGTGACTCGGAAGAGCCGCGAAGCCGAGCATCTCCCTCGCTGTCCTTTTCCTGTCGGCGGGGAGCGATTCGAAGGCAGCGCAAAGCGACCGGTGCGAGCGATACCTGGCCACGGCAGCGCTTCTTCCCTGCGTGCGTATCGTGTCATTGCATTCATCGCTGTGTGTTTATTGATCAGCTTTATTGAACTGGGTTTGACAGCGGGCGCAGTGTCGCTGCCTCATCCAAGAGCCGGCACAGCTTGGCACGTGGGGAAGAGCGTTTCGGCTCTGGTTCCATGTCCAGGACTGACAGTGAGTGCCTTATCTCCTGTGTTATCTCGTCCCCTTCTGATCCCTTGTCTATTCTCTTCATGTCCTTAGTATCCCACCTGACCCATCATTTGGAAACTCTTTCAGTCAGATATTGTTTCCACTGTTCAGTCTTCGCTTGGGACTCCAGCAAAAATCAAACTGTAAATAATGAGCAGAAGCAGGAGGTGTTTCTGTAGGAGTGGGACACGAGGGAATGCCTGGGGAGAGGCTTCACAGCTGATACCCAGCTGCCTTCCCAAAGACTAGGAGATCTTGGGACGAAATAACGCACAAATACCTCGCAAAGCACAGACTCTGCTCCGGGGGACTGTCCATCTCTGTGAGCAAAAGGAAGAGCTGTTGGGAGGGAGAGAGGAAAAGAAGAAAGATTTTCCTGAGGTCTTGCAGTAGGCCAGCAGCTCCTCTACTGCGTAGCTTCACAGCTTCTCCAGCAACCCTCTGCCCACGTTTAATGGAGTTGTTGAACAGCTCTCTGAAGAGCTGTTGCTGCTGGAGCGGCTGGGATGGGGGGTGCACGGCTGCAGCGAGGGTGCGGGAGGGACCCCAGGCCATGCCCGCATCGGGGCGACGATGTGCCAGCCCTCAGCACGTCACAGCCAGGTGGCACGGCCCCGTGGCAGGGCAGGACCCTGCAAGGGCTCCCCGCTGCATTTTGGGGATGTCTGCAGATGCCGGGGGGAGCTCGGCCCCGGGAGGAGCAGCGGTGATCGGTGGGAGCACCCTGCACGTCATCCGCTTTGGGTGTGCAGCTCTTGCCACAGTGCAAAGCCAAGGGCAGGAGGAAGGTGCATTTTCCAGGCACGAGTTTTCACTGGGTTTGTCTCTGCTGCCTCTGTAAGAGCTGAGCAGCGCAGTGGCAGATTGTAAAGGGACTCAGGGCCCTGTAACTCTATCAGTTTTGATCAATTTTTCAGTCGAGTTAGTAATACACCAGAGAGCGTGTCAACGTGCTTTATGGAGGTCTGCAAGTGCCTACCATGGCTAATCCATAAAGCTCAAATGGTTTCCTGGAAAACAGACATTTTGTTGTCACCATGAGGAGACTACTAAGCAGCGAGGAAAAAAAAAATAGAAGAAAAATAGATAGAGTCTGCAGTACCTGCTCAAGCTGCNGGGAACACGGTGGNCAGGAACTGCGGGCAGCACCTGAAGGACAGGCTCAAGGCAGCTGCCTGTGGTGTCCAACTGGCAGAGAGAGCAGAGAAACGGCCACCGCTGCTGTCCCTGTGCCCCTTCAGCCCTCGCCCCTACAGCACTTCCACCCTCTCGCCCAGGAAAAGCAACTGCACTTCTGTTTATTTTAATTAAACATAATGATCAGTTTTTAGCAATTAATAGAGATGCAATTTAAAACACAAAGCACCCCCCCGCCTCTGTCCTGCAGTCCTTAAAACATGGATTGCTGTGAGCTGGTAGCGTTAGCTCCATGCTTTAAGCATATTGAGTCGGAAAGACATTTCACCACTTCAATATTTGAATGGTTCTCCCAGGTTTCTGAATTTATTATTATGATATAACTTTATTTTCCTCTCAGGGTATTTACCAGAGCCTTTTTTCTTAGACTCCCCAAGATACTCTGACACCCTCTCCCCGCCAACCACTGAAAGCTTTCATGAAGCTGCTTTTAAACTAATCCATTTTTGGACTTCTTGCCAAGCATCTTCTGTGTTTTGAAACCTGGCGTGTGATCCACCATATCCCAGAAGCTGGAATTTTACTGCTACAAATTTGCTAGGGGAGTTTTTTTGCACTCATGTGACTCCAGGAGCAGGGACTTAATAAGAGCACCAAATATCCTGACACTTCAGATAAAATAGTATGAGTGGGTGCTCACTGCAGAAGCCCAGGATGAATGGAGTTCAGAGCTGAAAATTATGGTCTAGCTGGAAGCCTCCGCACTCCTCACCCCCCATAGCATTGCTCATGCGTTGCACGGATTCCCACAGCCCACGTGTGCTCAGGGTAGACATCCACGGAGCGCTTCTGCCCTAGAGAGCAGGGCTGATCCCATCTACACCTCTGCCAAACCAGTCTTTCTGATTTCATCTCTCTGATTCGTAGGAGAAATATATGGATTTCAAAGGAGGAGGAAAAAAAAAATTGCCTGGAGATTTGACTACTGAGCCTAAGGAAAAACCCAGCTTTTTTCCACAGCAAGTGTTCCAAAGTGTGGCCATTTTCTGAGATTACCTGCTTGCTGAATCCCCTTTTTTTCACCACTGTGTTCAATATAAAGTACTTTTCCTTTCCACAGCCTACAAAAGAAGAATAATCCGCAAACTGAAAGCCAAATCCTTCGCTCTGCCCAGTCTTGATGCAGAGAATAATATTCAGCAAGCAGTAACCACATCGTAACTGTTGCCTAAGGCCTGATCCGTAGAGGATGGGAAATCAGCGAGTGCTGAGTTTCCAAACGACCTCTGTCAGCTCCTGAAAAGAAAAAGCAAAGACAACAGCCCGTGTTAGGGAGAAAGGCCATCTTAAGCACGACTATACGGAGACCCAGGCGTAAGAGAAAGAGCAGAAAAGTGTCCCTGCATCCCCATCTAGTGGCTTTTGGTAAAACAGAGCTGCAGTCCCCTTCGTTTGGACATTTTCTCCTCTGCTTGTTAATGCCATCTCCCAAATGACAGACAGGCACGTTGCTAAACTTGCATCAGAATTGCCGGGCTGAATCAAAGCTGCTCGATTTGGTGCATTTCTTTGGATTTATCATTCTATACATATTTTTCAGTATTTTTTCAGGCTTTCAAAGTGTTTGTTTTCATCTCTGCTCACTTTGTGGCTGAAGCCGCTGCAGCAGCAGAGAGCTGCTGGGTTCCAGCGGGACCAGCTTCCATGCTCTGGGGGACCAAGGGTCGTGTTTGTGGCCTGGTATAAATGCCAAGGTTAGAGAGGGGGCAGAACTCACCGTGAATGGAAAGGGAACATTAACCCAACTTTCAAAGAGATGTTGATTTAGCTAAGGATATAATTTTTAATAGCAGGACAAACCAGAAGGATTAGCAGAAGATCAGCCAAAGCTTCTGTGAAAGGTGAGCATCCTCCACTGGACACGTGCCCGCTCTCCCACCATTTGCTCTCTCTGTTTACCCAGAAAACGGTGACTCGTCATCTTATTTCCATCGATGGCATGAGAAGAAATATTCCAGTTTTGTATCAGATTTTCACCCAGCAGAATGGCTTCTCCCGGGGCACTTTGGCTGCTCGGAGCGTTCAGGCCTCATGCCTTTGGAGGTGGTGCAGTGTCACGCGTGCCATGATGGCTGGGCTCAGCCTGGCTTTAAGAACAGGTAAGTAAACTGAATTTCAACTCTGAGCCTTCGTTTCAGGTGCAATTGAAATGCAATCAGTAACATTAATAATTCAATGCTCCTTCTGTATTATCTGCTGTCTGAGCTCTTTATAGCCCTTACGGGAGCTCCGCACCCACGGGTCTCTGGGTCTGCTGGCCGTTTGCACCTTGCAACGTGCCGTGACTCATCCCAACTGCCCACCTGCAACTCCCGTACCTGCAGCCTTACCTGCTCCCAGTTACGGGCTGGCTGGTGAGCCCCACTGAAGGGCAGGAGCATCGGTTTATCACACCAGCGCTGCTGAGAAATTCTGAACGCGTTTTCCCAGCTGAAGACCTGTGAGCTCTTCAGGGGTAGAAGGCACACTTTGCCATACCTGTCTTTGCTCTTGGATATATTTTCTTTTTTTGAACGCTGTATGGTCTGTAGGGCAAACGCTGGTCTTCACCTTGACTCAAAGAACCTTTTCTGAAGGTGGTCATGCTGGACCCTCCCCCTGCCCTTTCCTGAGCTCTATAGTTACAGCTACGGGAGAGATGACCTCTAGTCAAATAGTTTGGAAAGGGAGGTTTTAAAAAGCCTGGAAGAACTGCACCAGCAGACAGGTTTTAATAAAAAGGCAGGAAGGGCTGTGTTAAAAAAAGAATAATTGATCTCCACACCTAGGTGCTTCATTTTTTGGGGAGGCTGAATAGCGGCTGGAGTGGCCGGGCCCAGCAGCAGTGAGTCTTGCTGCCTGCAGGGAGGGATGCGTTCTGCTTCTCCGGTGTTCTCTTTTTCAGTATTTATCAGAAGTCATACTTGTTATCCCATAGGAAGAAAAACTGTGTACACATATAAAAACAAATACTGTTGCTTGAACTCCAAGTTCTACTGCTACCCAGGATCTGTTAAATATGATCTACTGCTACCCAGGATCTGTTAAATATTTGATAGGATTAATGAAAAACAAAATTTCTTCCTTTAATGAGAAATCAAAATTGCTGGTTGTCTTCCTCTCTACCAGAACTTATCTAATGCAGAATAACATACTTGCACCGAATATTTCACTTAGGAGGGTAGAGAAACTGCTGGTTATACCTTAGAAGATTTGTCTAGGAAACTGATAATATCTAACTGACTAAAACACTTTCATTAAAGAAGGAAACTCTGCTGCAGAAGAAAAAAGCTCACCTCACAAGAAAATGAAAGATATTTTACATGGGCCTGAATCAGTTGTTCTAAGGGGAGCTGGGAGAGCCTCAAAAATAAACTAGTAATGCCGTGAGGAACTCTGTACAAATGCCAAGGACCTTCCTGACACTCACCAGCCTAAAAGTTGATCCCTATTTAGAAGACAAATTCATGGAAATTTGATTTCCAAATATCTAGACTTTCCTGCCTGGAGGCGCAGGTCGGAGGCTTGTCGTTGTGGGCTGATGGAGCGTCGAGGCGGCTCGGCATGGTGGGCGATACCAGCCCTGGGCAGGCTCGCTCCTGGGAAAGGCAAATGACCTTTTTCTGCAGGTTTAACCCAAAACTGACCACAGCCTGTGGGGAAAAACACCGTCGCTTTGTTTTTCTCGTACTGCAGCCCGGCTGTAGCTTTAGCCATCATCTCACTGATCAAAAACCCAAGCTTTTTTTTCAATTTGCACGGAAAACAGGGTTTAGAGCGGATTTAGTCACAAGCTTGCTGGAGCACATCGTGCGGCGGTTTCATCCTCCAAAGCCGCCCCGCAGCTGCCCACAAAGCGCCGTTGTTTCCAGCGCCGGGGGAACAAAGGTGGTTGTTGTAGGCTCATGCCGGCTCCGTCGTGGCATCCGCCTACGTGGGCTGTTGGAGCCCGGGTCGGGGGACGGAGAGAGGGGCCCAGTGGGTCTACAAGGAGGTTTTCCAAGGTCTGTGCGGCTCCTGGGTGCTGGAGGTTTCTCTACAGCTCCTGTTGCTCCGGGGAGGTATGGCTTTCTGCGGGGTGTCCAACGCTGCCGGTGGCATGGCAGGGTGGAGGGGTGCCTGGGGAAAGTGGGCGACGTGGCTCGGCTGGGACGAGGCGGGGGTGGCTGGGGGTCAGGAGGGGGCTGCAGCTGCAGCGTGTGGGGCTGGGCTGAGCAGCACGATCTGCCGTCCGCCGGTGCCACGGTTGGAGTTGGGAGGCTGGCGTCTCTGGTGGAAACATTTAGGGATGGAAGTGGCTGATGTAAAATCACTGCCTGGGTGGGCAAACGGCATCAGAGGCCAAATCTGCGTTTTAGAGCTAGCAAACAGGTGCTGGTCTTTCCTCACCTTTGATTTGAATATTTTGGTGAAGAGCAGCGGTGTGTGTCTGTTTCTAGCTTAACACGCTGCTGCAGGCCTGCCTCGGGGTGGAGATAACTTAAATCCATTTGGAAGTCAAATCTAATATAAGCCAGGACAGGTCACTTGCTGGTGAAGCATCCGCACCTGAGAGCATGATCCCTGGCCTCGGTGAGCCGTGTGGGGCAGGCGGTGTTTCGGGGCAGGGATCTCAGCAAGGGAGGAGGTTTTATTTGTTGTCTGCTAAATTTGTTCTGCCTGTGACCTTCAGGGAAAGGGAGTGGAGAGGATCCTAATGCTGCGCGTTCCACCACTGGACCTCACTTAGAAATAACAAGTCTCTAAATCCTTTCTTTTTTTGCATTCATGTTGCTAGATATTAGTGAAAAAGAGCGTCAATCTGGTGGGTGCTGGTAGGAGAAAAGGCCAGGTGAGCACCCAGGATTTTCTGTATTTGTAACAGCGACCACTGCACCTCCCATTGTGCCATCCCACCCTGGGTGACCTCCAGCCACCACTGGCTTGGCCAGCTCTCCCCCAAAAATGATTCCTGGCTTTCTACTCCCCGCGGCTCAGCAAGCAGAGTGGGAGCGGCTGCTCGTCCCCTTCCCAGGGCAGGGACAGGGGGGTGGCAGGTTGCCCGCGGGGCTGCGGTGCCCGCTGGCACGCACTGCCGATATGCCCCATTTCCCCTGAATCAGAGCAGGGAAAATCACTTGCTGAGGTCTCTGGGCAGCCAGCGAGTCCCTCTTCTCTCCGGAGAAAGCAGTGATCTCCCAGCACATCCCCAGCGTGTCCGTCCGTCAGGCAGCAGCACGGCAAAGACAGAATCATAGAACAGTTTGGGTTGGATAGCAAGCACGAGAGGGAGACGGGGTTCAAAGCAAACCAAAAAGCAGATGCAAATGGTCTGTGGGTCTGCCTGGCGCCGGCTGACACCGCTCAGCAGCTTCCACTCGGGATTTAAAGCTCTGGAAGCCTCAATCTGTCCTTTTTTTTATTTCTCCCCTTGGCCACAGCGCAGCTCCCGTGCGATGAGGACAGCCCCGCAGACGTCAGCCCCCGCGCGTCGCCCGCCCCGGCCCCTCGATCCTTCCCGGCGGGGCTCGGGTTTCCCCTTCGTGCCCCAGTGACGCTGCCTGTCCCAGCCAAGCCGCGGCCACACGCCAGG
>Ga0065711_1003592_pt1 | contig 31283 bp, 17 predicted proteins | sample Hoacrofraction12_FD_59098 | JGI IMG/M metagenome (GOLD analysis project Ga0065711, IMG submission 59098) | Hoatzin crop microbial communities from Cojedes, Venezuela - Epithelial fraction 12 v2 (version 2) | ecosystem: Host-associated > Birds > Digestive system > Esophagus > Crop | place... | reverse complement strand
GTTAGACAAAATAATTAAGTGAAACAAAAGTGGTCTTGGTTCTCAGCAAATAATTGGGATAATTGTGGGATAAAAGAGACTCCTAAATAACTCTACTCCAGACAGCTCGGCCTTGGGAGGGCAAATGCGCTAAGCTACAGAGATAAGGAGGCACCAAGAGAGCAACAAGACCGGAGCAAAACAACCTAAAGGACATGATATACGTGATGCTAGAACTGAGTTTGCACAGAAAAAAACGTCAATCAGTGAACAGCGTGATGAAGAGGATGGGCCTTCATCTTGGGACCTCCAAAGACCACCCAAAGATGCTAACAGACATGCGTGAAAGATATTTACACATGCTAATTAGTTCCTAGAAATATAATGAATATTTACATGTGTGATTGCATTTAACCTGAAGCAACAGGGTGTCTGGCGCGCACGTTTGGAGGAGAAATCCCCTGTGTGCCCGGCGCCGCAATAAAGAACACCTGCTTAACAGTATACATTGTACAGTTAGGTTTTTCCTACCGGATCTTCGAATCAGTTGTATACTGAGACATGTGCAAACATCCTACATCATTATGACTTACGAGCAATCTTTAATAACAGAATTTATGCATCACTTTTTTGTCAAGATAATATAATCACCAAATTAATTTAATAAAGTAAGTGTGGAAGACAACAACTGACAGGAGCTTAACTTTTTTAGATAACCATTCATAATAAAGACTAGAATTAATAACAGACAAAAATGTTATTTATAGAGCTGGATTTCTTCAGTTATACACTCACTTTATCACTTCTTTGATGATTCTGGGTACATCTGTGCAGATATCCACTTTAACTGTCTTTACAGATCTTGGCTCTACCACTCCACTGATAGGTTCTATGTTAAGCAGGACAATCCCATCATATGATATTTCAAATGTACCTAAAAAATAGAATAATAAACAAAATGTTACACAACATAAAGTTGTAGATTTATGTTCTTGTATTACATACTTAGAATTACAAAACACATTATGCAGATATTCACAGTACATTTTCCTATGGAAGCAGAAAACATGGCGTTAATCTTTTTCAAAACTATTTCTAACACAGAGTAGATTATTATTTCCAGGGTTTCTTTAAATATTACACCACCATGTCCAATGCCACTTTGCAAGTTGTGATTGCACAGAAAAGGTACTTGCATTCCAAACAAAAGTGACTACATCATAAAGAGGCTGTACATAACATTTTGAAAGTCACAGGATATTTTATACCCAGTTCTAGGCAGCTACTGTAGCCAGAAAGTTAAACGCATATTGCAAGTAACAATAGTTTTCATTATTTGGTAGGTACACAGCACAATTTATTGCAGAGAAGAACAGCAAACATTTCTAGGTTATAAAAATAGTAAGCCAATAAGCAACTGTTATTTTTACATCTTTCAGATGGGACTCAAAAAGTAGAGAACTCCTAAAATTTGGCGAAGTTCTAAATTCATTTTTCTTCCCTAAGTGGAAACATAGTCCTGCCCACAGAAGCAACAAGCCATCTGTAACACCTCTAGCTACAATACTCCTAATCTACACAACCCAGAACTTCAGTTAATTTCTACATGGCCAGTGAAGTGTTAACTTGCATAAAATTACATTTTCAAAAAAACCAAAATATTTGTATAATTTAACATGTAATAAATATTTACCTGAAGATGATCCACGGTTAGTAATGGTAATCTCTTTACTAATTATTTTACTATTAGCAATCACTGCACCAAAATTAATCTCTGACTCAATTTCCAGAGAGCAACATGAAATTAATCTGCAGAGAAAAGACATGGTTATATTTTCCCAAAACTTGAAATACCTTTGCACTTTTAAAGAAATTTGGTTAAGCACTCCAGCGGACGAGAGTTCTCCTTTTCTCCTAGTTCTCCTACTAAAGTTTACACTAACTTACTTCAGCAGTATAGCATACACAGGGAAGATGCAAAAGAGATCTAGCTATCTACCCAGCTGTTTACTTCAACGATTAGCTACTGTAACTTTGAAACAACATAGCTTTAAGCAATTAGTCAAAATGGTTGTACACATTTCTATTTAATTTGAAATACTTTGTTATAGTACAAAGAACTTCAAATAAAACTGTCTTGAGTTAGTGGCATTACAAAATAAGACCAAAGTTAACATTCACCATATTTCATTATCACCTGCCTGAACTAAAAGCAGAGAGAAAATGTGCATGTTAGTTTCAATTTACAGTCTTCTTGTTTTATAGATACTTTATGTGGCTTCAGCAAAACTTACTATAACAGACAGAAGCGGATAATGACACAAGTTATTTGTATTATTTATTTAAAAGCCTCAATCAGCATGATGATATCACTGTATTGGGTACTGCTTAGCCATAATGAAAACATCATACTCACTTCAGGAAACTTGTATTCTAAAGGCCCCAATTTCTAATACAATCACACCTCTGATCTCACATAAAACTATGTGAAGTCAACTGGAATTTTACATCAGCGTAGCAGTCTGCCTCCTCAACCATAATTAAGAACATGCAGGAACAACTGCAACTCATGAGCTGCACTACATGAAGTACAGAAGACTAAATGGAGAAGGAAGATAAATCTCCTTGGCCAAGCTTGGCCATGTAATCTATTGCAGAAGGGCGGAGGAATGAAAGGAAGGGAGAGTGGGGAAAAAAGAAAAAAAAAAAAGCGGGAAATGCAACAAAAGAAGTTGTCCTGGGGAATGGTAATATACTTTTTAACTCTCTTTAATAATTTATTGTAATGCAAAAACATAAATTAGTAAATTATTGGAAGAGATGGTCTAGACCAGAAAGATGCGGCAAAAAAATCCACAATAAAAAAAAAAAAAAAACAAACAGGAAACAACTATCAAGATTGCAGTACACTTGAAAAAATAATTAAAACTTCACATGTTCCAAGTATTCAGACATTCTTCCAATAAGCTTTGTTAGAAAAATGAAACACAAGTATCTCTCCTCTCAAGATTGAAATATATAACTTCCCAAGTAGACAGGAATAAGCATAAATTCTAACTGCAATGAGATTTTCTGATACCAATCTGTGCAAAAGGGAGATATTCAAGTTAAAGGTCTTGGGTTTTGTTTTTTAATAGAGGGTGGGGTCTGGTTGGTTGGTTTGGTTTGGGGTTTGTGTTTTGGTTTGTGGTTTTTTTTTTTATGAAGATGGAATTTACCCCTGGAAATGCCTGATTTCAAATGTTCTCTTAATTTTATTTAAATAAAAAACCCTAATCCTTAATTATTATATTTCAAAAAAAGAGTTTGGATGCAGCATTTCAGTTATTCGTTTAAAAAAAAGAAAAACACAGAAATAAACATAATTGCAACTGGCTTGTTTAAAACACATTCCCGAATCTTGAGTATGAGTATTTTCTATGGCGATCAAATATTTGCATAACTAAATCATTACACTTCTATTACTGACCACATTATAAATCCATGGTGCTGTAGAGATTAAGCCAAAAATGTTGTTTGGTGTCCAAAACTTACATCAAATTCATGAGCCACAAATCAATATGCTTAACAACTGGATCTAGTCTCATGTGCCAGGCAAATACGTAACAGCTATTTTACTTGCAAACCAAACGGCTGTGACATTAATGTCAACAAAGCACAACAGAAATAAAGTTCTCTTGGTGGCATTTTTTACCAAATAAATGGTTATAAAAATAAGTGGAGAGTTACTGTAGTTTAATGTTTTATAGGAAACTAACTTTTCCTGTACTCTCAGTGAATCTCATCCCAGACTAAAGATTATCTTAAAATGAACCATAGATGCGATTGAAGCAGTCACATAAGTTGTTGGCAGAAAGGTTAAAACTTTTCATGCTTGTTTCCTAAACCACTAGTGAACTTTTCTTTCAATAAAGTTCTATGGACAAAACATGCAGACCCACAATATCTAATAATTCATAGTGAATTACATATTTGTACATATAACTATATAACCTATAGAGAAATAAAAGCTGAAAAACAACATCATTTCAAAGAAAGACTACAAATAAGCTAATAGGTAAGAGAAGTAGCAGACATTTAAAGAGGTCAGTCTGAATAATGTCAGCAACTTACAAATATTTCTTACACAACAACACATTATCTTGGATTATACTTATAAATTTTCTGAACTTGCTGTCACATGCTCTAAAACTTTATTCTGTTTTGGAGGTGTACAACTCTTCAAAAGTACTGCCAGTACACCATCTGAGTGACATTCACCAAAGACAATGAAAATAAACGCTTTACTTAGGTTGGCCAAAAATCAGAATTTGTCACCGGTAAGAAATTTTGTTTGTCTGTCACAAAAATATACAGCATTTTGATGTAAATCTAAGTATAGCCTTAACAATTTCTAAAATCACTTATTTAAATTCTTGACGTTTTAGGAAAAGTAGCATTAGTGTTTACTGCATTATTATTGATACATCAGTAGAAATAATATAATGTTATTAAAAATGTAAAAGAATGAAGACATTTTTGAACAGGAAGTGAAAAAACAACATCAGAATTAAATAAATTTGGGGGAGGGGAGGTGTCTGTCCTCCAAAACAGAACATTACAAATATTTCCTTGAAAGTATTTTCAGGTTACTCTATCAAACTAAACACTTCTGTGAATATTTCATAGTGACAGTGCAATTTTTATCAAAAAAATCTTTTGATTAATAGTCATTATTTTCTAAAAATTGTTAATTATGCACTTCAGACTATGTTTGCATAGAAAAATACATCATGTATTCCAGTGACCCTTTAGTGCAATAATTGAATATCATCTATCTATAAACAGCAGACATGCATAACACAACATACATTTGGGAAAAGGCTGAATAAATAGAATCTTTTTTTTTTTTTCCCAAACAAAAAAAACCCCATACTGTCGTCTGTCAATTTTTTTCCCTGCAAAAGCCAATTAAATATGAAAATTTGAAATACTTGATCTACTGCAAGTCCCTTCCAGAATAGAGTCATCAATGGCATTATCATCCTAAGTGGTCTTACCTCCACAATACTACACTAATAAAAATTTTCAACAAATTAAAAATAAAAAAATTTATAATTTAACGTAAAAATAGAAAATTTAAAAGTTAAAAAAATAAAAATTAAAAAGAAAATAAAGTGCTGTCTAATCACTTTTTACTACTAGGAAAATATACATTGGGAGAACATACTTAGAGACAGCTGTTTTTAATAGGAAAATGATCGTATTGAACTACCAAGTTCTGTACTACCTTGTGAAAAGTCATCCCTGTCTTTCAGTCAAAGAAAAGCATTTAGGGCTTTCCATTTAAATTTCTATAAAGTTAACTAAGGAAAGCTATAATAGCATTGTTTAATACTATGTTCTAAGACAATAAGAGTTTAGAAACACCACAGAAAAAAACAACTCAAAAATTATTTCTAAGTCTTCCAACAGTAGATAGTCTTTTGTTAAAAGAGACATAATTTACAACCACTTAAAAACCCCATGTCCAATTTAACTGCGTCCTACATTAACAATAGTACGGCATTAAAATAAAAAAAATCCCACAGCTTTTAAGATGAAATGAGGAAAAGCAAATCAGTGAAAAAGATCATGGCATAAGAGGTAAACAAAATGCAGAAGCGAGTACTGCATATCTGAAGGCAAAACCTTACACATTTCAGGCTAGCACGCGACGTTTGTGGGGTTGCTTGACTTTTAAAAACAACTCATATACTGAACAATCTCCATGGAAATTCCTTTCTGTCTCTATACATAATTCATAATGTTAAGATTTTCATAAAAACTGTAATTTGAAATAGTTTATGGCATTCACCTATCCTGATTCAGGCATCTAAAAGCTGGACCTGTAAACCGAAGTTTGTCATCCTAATTTCTCTTTATAGACAAAGGAGAGAGGTACTCCAAGGCAATTCTCCTTCATCCTCAGATAACCGCCTAGCCTACGTCCGATAAACTATATTTAGAATTACTTTTTCCAACCCATATATATGTTATATACAGTATCTAAGACATATATCCATATACACATACATAAATAAGTACACACAATCACATACAGATTGATGAAAATGACCCTTGAATGTCTGACCTTATTCTAAAACACATTCCATATTCTTAGAATTAGGCAACACGTTTCACACTAATCCAGTTTTGCAAATACAGTCAATTACTATAAAATCTTTTACATAAGCGGTTCAGTAAGGAGGGAAGACATTAAGAGCAGATGTTAACTTGTCTAATGTTGATACAGCATTAGAAATTATCAACGTTATCACAACCAACTTAGAACAAAGCAAAAACAAAACCCTAAACTCTCTCTAGAATCTTAGAGGAACACCACCCCAACTAACTTACCTGCATGGTGCTCTGGAAAAAAATAATCTTACATTTGTATGGAAATTTACTATTTGTTTTCAATGCAATTGACAGATTAATTACACAGCCATATATGACATGTATTAGCAAATTTTCAACAAGATTAAACTGCAAATAGTAACAGCATCATATGAACTTTTCACCATCGTACCCAAGCAGGGGGATATCAACTATGTCATCTTCTACTAAAAGAAGTACTCTATCTTGAAGATCTTCTTCACTCTCAGGATAATACTCCACAAAAGCTGTAACTTGAAGTCCAGATGCAACAGGTTTTTCTGGATTTTCCACAAGCAATTTAAACTGCAGTTTAAAAAAAATAAGTATTTTTTAAATTGTTAAACATTTCTAGATTAAATAACACATGCATGTGGTTCATTTTCAGAGGAATACACAGATTTATTTAAAATTCACAACCAAATTTGAAATATGCAGGCTTTTATAAAATTTCTCTTCCTCTTTACTGAAGTCCAGACTTTTTACAGTCAAATAGAAAGTCAGAAAGAATATTAACCCATGAAATTACACCTAAGAGTTGGTTTAGCAAAATATCATTTCCACTCTTTCCAAGAGAGCTCTGGCTTTTCCACTGTTGCAATAATCCTTCTGAAGCAACACAAAACAAAATCAGCTACCACTCAACAACAAAAGGAGACAGCGTAAGAGTTTTCTCTAGGTCTGACCAACATTCAGCTGACGTCAACAGAAAGACTCACTGTACACTGAAAATTTGCTTGAAAGGACCATTCCACCTCCAATTTCGGAGGTCAAATGAAAGAGAAAAAAATAGAAGCAGCTGACAGAAAGCACTTTTTTCCTCTCTCAAAAAGTAATTCTAGATTTGTTGTTGTGTGTAAGCATCTGCTTACATCCAACATCCTCTGCACATCTTTCCTTGAACAGAATACACAAGTAACCTACTAGCACGTACTGGGAAATCCAGCAGTTCCCATGTTCCTAGGAAAGCCTCACAACAAGGTCTAGAGCTTCTCTGGTGTTTCAGTCTCCTTACAATTTGCATCACTCTATGCAAAATAAGCTTCTGCTCTATACGTCCAGTTTAACTAGTGTTTATTTCTGAGAGTCATCCCAGTATTAAGTTTTCTGTTCTAATTTTTGTTTGAAATATGCAAACATGTATTTTACTGCTTGTTGATTCTATTGTCTGAGCATCATCTTCTATTCCTTTAAATTAATTTTCCTAGCTGTATAAACACCGAGCTAAAGGAAATTTGGTATGCAATATGCATCATGATTATGGGCTTAATTTTGAAAGAGTAGCCAGGTTTCAATTTTGAAGTGTGTAAAACTTACCTCTAAAGAGAATTAAACAGCCAAGCATATTAACTCTATACAAGGGGAAATTAACATATTATACTACGAACTTTTAATAAAACCTATGGAAAACTGCTTTGTGAGTTAAATTTCTTGAAGGACATTTCTTGGCCATGCACTACGACAGCTCAAGGAAGGTTATTTTTCAGTTCTTGCATTCCATGAGTGTAATACCTCAGAAAATTTACAGATGAGTCATACACTTCACAGCCATGTAATCACAGACAGCAGCATAAAGTCTGGGAATGAGAAAGAGCAACACAACAGACCTTTCTGGAACTGAGCATGTGAAGTGGAATCTTGTCCCCTAACAGTCATATTGGTTGTCTCACACACAATAGCATTGAAATACTCGGCAAAAGGCATGAGATACTCACAGAGGTAAAAACTCATAAATTATGACTGAGTAACCTTTTCTCTTTTCTAAAATTAACTCTGCCTTTCCACTTCTGGAGCACATGAAAAATTGATAGGGCTGATGAAAACTAACAAAACAGAGTAAGCACAGCCCTACCAAATCAAGCACTCTCAATAGTTTCCAGATAGTTATAAAATTCTTCAGCTACAGTGTAATAAAATCAAGCTGTCTACACCATGCAAATTAGCAAGTTTTAGGGAGGATAAAATGCATGCACAGTCTTGGCCACTCTTGCCCTCAAAAAGAAAGGCTGACTACTCAGTGAAATCACCCAAGGTACTTCAACTGTCTGACAACCATTTGCATGACTACTCTGGAATATATTTATTCATAGTTCAAGTTGCTGTGAACACAAAGCAACATCAACTACTGTTCAACCTCCAATGCCAGTTCAACCCTTTGATCCCAATTTTGACGTAATTAACAGTTAATTAGCTAGATGAAAGACCAATATAATATTACTAACCACAGCTGGATTTTGCTGGGCCCACACAGGTTACCAGTTAAGGGCTAAACTGGTTAGAATTGTAAACATGTATTTGCCTTTAAAGAATCTGGCTAGGCAATGATTGTTCAAGAACTAATCAGATGCTATTAATCGTAATCGTACTATCTGGAGAAAAGATAGTAAACCCCTCTTTTCTGAGAAAGATCTCCACAAGCAAGCACCACAAAAGGACTACTTGAGGGTACTGGTGGATGAATAGCTGAACATGAGCCAGCAATGTGCGCTCGCAGCCCAGCAGGCCAACTGTACTCTAGGCTGCATCAAAAGAAGCGTGGCCAGCAGGTCGAGGGAGGTGATTCAGACCCTCTACTCGAGACCCCACCTGGAGTCCTGCGTCCAGCTCTGGAGCCCCCAGCACAAGAAAGACATGGAGCGGGTCCACAGGAGGGCCACAAAAATAATCTGAGGGCTGGAGCACCTCTCCTATGACGAAAGGCTGAGAGGTGGGGCTGTTCAGCCTGCAGAAGAGAAGACTCTGGAGACCTTATTGCAGCCTTCCAGCACTTAAAGGGGGATTATAAGGAGGATGGGAACAAACTTTTTAGCAGGGCCTGTAGCGACAGGACAAGGGGTAATAATTTTACACTAAAAGAGGAGAGATTTAGACTGGAGATAAGGAAGAAATTTTTTAGAATGAGGGTGGTGAAACACTGGCACAGGTTGCCCAGAGAGGTGGCAGATGCCCCAGTCCCTGGAAACATTCAAGGCCAGATTGGACGGGGCTCTGAGCAACCTGATCGAGTTGAAGGTGTCCCTGCTCATTGCAGGGAGGGTGGACTAGATGACCTTTAAAGCCCCTGCGAACTCCAACTATTCTATGACTCTACTCAAAAAACTTAGAAGAATATGATGCAGAAATGAGGTAACAGAGCTATCAATCAGCCCTACAGAAATCCAAGCAAAAACAATTTCAAAAGTTGTGTCCTTCACCTGATCTGGAACACTTCACATATTTGGTGTTCACACCACAGCAGAGTGATCCATTTCTACACAACGTCCCCTGAAATAACAATGAACTCAGGGGTCTCTTGAGGGATAAAATTTCTGGAGAGTGCAAAGCCAGCCAGCAAAGCTAAGCAGGATTTGTTACCAACAGGGGACTTGATGTACTAAGACATACAAGCAAGCTAATTTACTTCTACTGAAACTACGGATTTTACAAACAAGGAAGCTCTCTTCAAATTGCTCACGACCTTAGGAAAGTACAGAACTGGGAAGGCTGCAGTTCATTTCATTCTGACTTAGAGGCTTCAAATGAGCAGCCACATTTGAAGCTCTAGATGAGAACATTTTTCAAGTATCACAGCTACGTGTTCTCATGACAAGCAGATAAATGAGGACACTGGCTCCCTCCTTCCAAACTGCCACACAAGAAGCAGTTCAGATAACTTTTGCTCTAAGAATTGCCTCTTATTCTTTCCAGTTTATCCAGCTATTCAACTCTTTGAAATTAATTTCCAATTCACTGGCAAATTCTAGTCAGTCTCACAAGCTGCTCGGGCACTCATGGTAGCATTTTCCATTTGCAGCAGCTTAATGCAGACCAGCGTTTGCACCCACTCAAGCAGCTTCTGGCACAGGACCAGCCTAGCTGGGCAAATCTGTGGGCAGGCATCCCCTCACAAAACTGCAGAAAATAAAAGCGGGGCCTCGAGATACACTTGTCCTCTGGCAACGTTCTGCACCTCATGGAGGGCCTGACAAGCTCAAAGGGAGCACGCTGTTCCTCAGGGCAAGCCCGGGAGGGAAGGATACAGAACTGCCAGGCCCGGGGCAGGGCATTCGCATGAGGCACTACCGTTATTCAAGCAAAAACCCACAGAGCCAGCAGCTGACTTGTAGAGAAAGAGCCAGGCCTCGACGACGTTACACCCGCCCGCCCGGGCCAGGAGCCGCGGGGGGCAGGCCGCTCCCCGCCGCTTCCCTCCCGGCCACCCCTCACCTGGGGCCGGCGCGGCGGCAGCAGCTGGAGACAGCAGCTCTCCACCCGCCGGTTCTGGACGCTGAGAGCGGCGCGGTAGCAGCCGCCCGGCACCGCGTCCCTGAAGTGCAGTTCGGCCGGGGCGATGCGCACCCCGGCCACGTCCCGCCACCCACCCGCCATGGCCGCCTCAGCCGGGCGGACAGCGCCGCCTGGAAACGATCGCTTAGCAACGGACGCGGGGCGCTGATTGAAAGCAAAAGAGCGGCACTTCCGAACCCACCAATCGGAAGAGGAGAAACGGGGTAGAGGCGGGGCGAGCGGCTCGGCTCGGCTCGGCTCGGCTCGGCTCGGCTCGGGCTCGGGCTCGGCAGGTCGGGTCGTTGCCGCCCGCGCGGTGTCGTTGCCCGAAGGAAGGGGTTTTTCGCCCGAAGCTTGTGGCGTTCCCATGTGGTTTCCCCAGCCCGAGTCCGCCCTTCTGCGTCCTCCCACACTGCCGCCCCGGCAGGTGCAGGGGGCCCCGGCAGGCCGGCCTGTTGGGGCAGGTGGGGGGCCGCCGTTTCATGGGCGCCACGTCGGGCAGGAGCTCGAAGGAGATAAAAACCCTAGACCCGCTGTTTTTTGGAAGCGCGCTAAAATGGCTTCATCTCCTTGGCCTGCCTTTAGCAGTAAGGAGGTACCTGAGCTGATGCCTCCCGTGGGGCTCGGGCTTGTCCAGCACGGTCCCTCTTATTCACCTGAGGGGTGTTGCTGGTACCCGTCCCTCTTAGCCCGGGACAGCGCAGGGTAACACAAACACGGGTGCTCTGCCTGCCCTGGGTTTCTCAGAGTAAAGACAGATTGAGTTGAAGTAAAAAATGAGCTGATTTCTCTTCTGGGGATGCACGTTAATCACTGACATGGCCTACACAGAGCCAAAGCAGAGCACTGACGCGCCTGTTCGTCGGTGGGAAGGCAGGCTCGGTGTCTGCAGTGCCAGTGACTACATTAATAATTCATAACACACATTTACTGAGTGGTGAAAGATGTGTTCCTGTTGTGTACCCGTATGCCTTCCTATGCTGTAATTTAAGTGGTAAAATGAAGTTGTCAAGAATCTAGCACTTAGGCAGACTTTGAGGATAACGGGCCATGTTGTGCTTTGCTTCAAAGCAGCAGAAGAAGCAAGGAGGGGGAACAGCACACACAGCATGCACACAAAACCTCAGACATCAGTTTTGATTAACTCAAAATGTTTTGCCTTGGATTACTTCATCACTTGAAAGTGCGTGAGGACTCAAATTATTTATATTTTAAAAGTCAAATCTGAGAAGCTGCAAACATGGATGGCACAGATCAGGAGAACTACAAAGTACAAAAAGGGCAAAAAGCCTATTTTTGATGGGTCAAGAAACCTAGAGAGATCAAGGAGAGAAGAGAGCCTTTGTTTCTGTCGCTGAGGAAGGATGCTAACAGGACTTTTTATCCTTCTTAAAAATTGAACTGATAGCTACCCATCTGTAGATTACTGAAGAATGAGTGGGAAAGAGTAGAATCCAGGCATCTGAAGGAAGTTCCTTGGGAAGACTGCTTGGGTCTGTTTTATGGTAACATGATTATACTTAACTGACACACAGAAAAAAAAAAAAGGAAAAAGAAAAAATCAGAAGAGAACATTACTTTATCAAAGAATTAAACTCCCTCTGCTTTTTCACTAGAGAATGGAAAACACTGCTACATAGTTTCTCTGATCCTTAAATGAATTTTGGAGGAAAGTCAAGCGACACAAGGTCAGACCTAAGAAATATCTGATTCAAAGAAAGAGAAACCTTTGAGACTTTATACAGACACCATGATGGTCCCAAAAAATCACAAGCTCATTAGTTTATCTGTTTATCTTACTTTGGGTTATCTCTTAGTTTTCACATTAAAGTAATATGGAAATGCTCTTTCTGATTCTAGTACTCGTAAATAATCAAATTCACACGTAAACAACTATAACTAGTTCAGAGAAAATGTCAAATACATCACTTGTTATATACTGTTTCACATCCAAGTAGTCAGTCACAAACTCACTTTTTCCATTCCACTGAGAATTGTAGCAACATTTAATATTTTTAGCAAAACTATTGGAAACAAAAATTGCTTATGATATTTCATTTCAGTTCAGACCTTGCTGGAGTACAAGAGCATCCTTGGAAGGTTCCTGCCCTTTCTAATCCTCCTGACCTTCCTGGTGTCCTACATTCCCATCTGCGTCCTGGTCAGGTCACTAGCCTTCATTGTGCTAACTGAGCTCCATGTGGGGCTATATAATAAACCTGACCTGTGAAAGAATCCAGGGTAAAAGCACTCACACATGCATGTCTTTTTTGGTGTTGTTGGAGGAGGGTTGTCTTCAAGCAAGATAATTTCTCAGCTTCAGTTTAGAGCACTATATTTCATGAACAGTTGAAGCAGCACTATTGACGGGGTGGTAACTTTGTGAGTGGGGGCTGGGGCAAGCAGCAGACACAGAAATCTTTAAAAATCAATTCTGTCGTAAATGAATTAGCAGCAAAGAACACTGCCCTATTTTCACTTGATTCGAAGTGGCTATGCCCATACAAAATTTTTGTCAATTTAAATATATTTTTTAAAAACAAATTTTAACTGTGATTTAGCTTGTGTGTAGAGGAGCCAAGTTCTGCATTAAAAGAATCCTCGTCTCTCTGAAATAGTTGGCTAGGCTCTCTTCCTCTTCTGCGAACCATTATATCCAAATGCTTACTATTGCCATCATTATGATGCCTCATTATGAAACAATATTAGATAATGGACTCTGCTCCTTCCTTTCCTCACCTTATGCTGGCTTCATAAAACTTTTTTATTAGACACCTAATAATTAGCCCTAGAGAGAAAACTATTGTAAAGGAAAAGGTGTACTTTGTTTTGATGACAGAATCCTTTATGACTAGCGCTAGGGTATGGATTATGTATATTCTTTCTCCTTTATCACTAAATCATATGACCACATTAACAGTGATTTTACTTCTGCAGAAATTCATGCTATTTTACAGTGCAGTAAGCTGTACAATTCACATTGCATTCACCTTAGCAGTTTCAGATGATGAATAATAAAGCTTCACAGCAAACATCTCAAAATTGTATTATAGTCATCAGAGTGAAGAGTATAACCTCGTATAAATCCCCACCACACCTCAAGATCTGAGTCACTTCCAACTTTTATAAGCCAGACTTTCCAGCCCTGAAACTTGTTTGACTGTCTGCTGATCTGACTATCCTCCCAGGTTCCAGGCAGAAAACCGGAATAGTGTGGTTAGTTCTTGCCATTTAATAGACAAGGCTAGTTTGTTTAAAATGAAATAGCCCCCAAGCTTGTTCAGATGTATCCTGGGGCCATGGCCAGTGTAAAACAAGATGCAGAATCAGAAAGCCATCACCAGTCTGTTTTCCCCTGCTGCACAGGGGAAAACATTGTTGGAAAACTCTTATTAGAAAACAGCAAGACACTGGCCCTATCTGCCCATGTTCTGAACACGGGTCAAAGGTGCTTGTGCACCAACAAAGTCATCTGTGAGACAACAATTAGCTCTCACTCACCCAGGAAACTCTGAAAATACAGACAAATCCCTTCAGAAAGTATTCAAGAGATTAGAAAAAGGGGCAGTTACAATGATTATAAGGATGGTTTATTTGACATTTATTCAGCAACAAGAAATGACAGTGATACCTGAGATAATTAAACTAATTTGAAAAAGCTGCTACTTATACAGTACTTCATTGCTGGAATCTGAATCCAGAGGGACTGTGACTTGAACTGTGAATGGTGACCTATTTGTTCTATTTCAGGATAAATAAATATATTTAGAATATACTAGAAGGAAATAGCGCCACTTTCCGGTAGAATAAAGTCTGTGTATTTTTATATCAGCTTTTAGGAGTCAGAAACAAATGCTAATGGAAAATGCGAAAGTTCAAAACGACAGATTTGGGCTCTAATTGTCTCTAAAGATCTCTTCACTAAACCAAGCATTCTGTGAGAAGCAGAACTAATGAAGATTTTATTGGGTCTTTTTCCTCAATGAAATCATCAGTCTTCACAGAAAAAATTCTGCCAGTCTCTGAGACCTCCTTTCTTCACAGATGGTGTTGAAAGGAGTGGGACCAAAATTATTGAAAAGAGGGAGAGACAGAGAGATTGTCAGTTAGACAAGGCAATCACAGATGCATTCCCTCTTTTTTTCTCTTTAGAGATACTCTGTGGAAATTGGTAAATCTGTACTGGGTTTGTGTGGCAAGGTTTTGGTAGCAGGGGTGGGGGTGCTGCAGGCGTGGCTGCTTTTAGAAGATGCCAGAAGCTTCCCCCATGTCCGACGGGACTGCTGGCCAAAGCTGAGCCCATGAGGGGTGGTGGGAGCCCCTCTGTAATAACATATTTAAGAAGGGGGGAAAAAAACTGCAGCAGAGTAGAGGAGTGAGAATGTGTGAGAGAAATAGCTCTGCAGACACCAAGGTCAGTGAAGGAGGGGGAGGAGGTGCTTCAGGCACCAGAGCAGAGATTCCCCTGCAGCCTGTGGAGAAGACCGTGGTGAAGCAGGTTGTCTCCTGCAGCCCGTGGAGGTCCACAATGGAGCAGATATCCACCTGCGGCCCATGGAGGTCCACAGTGGAGCAGATAACCACCTGCAGGCCGGGGAGAACCCCACGCCAGAGCAGGTGGATGTGCCTGAAGGAGGCTGCGACCCCGTGGGGAGCCCATGCTGGAGCAGGCTCCTAGCAGGACCTGTGGACCCATGGAGAGAGGAGCCCATGCCAGAGCAGGGGAAGAGAGCAAGAAGGAAGGAGCAGCAGAGACAACGTGTGATGAACTGACCACAGGCCCCATTCCCTGTCCCCCTGTGCCATTAAGGGGCAGGAGGTAGAGAAAATCAGGAGTGAAGCTGAGCCCAGGAAGAAGGGAGGGGTGGGAGAAAGTGTTTTAAGATTTGTTTTCTTATTACCTTGCTCTGACTTTTGAGTGGCAATAAATTAAACTAAATTCCCTGAGTTGAGTCTGTTTTGCCTGTGACAGTAATTGCTGAGTGATCTCCCTGTCCTTTTCTTGACCTATGAGCCTTCTCTCATATTTTCCTCCCCCTGTCCAGTTAAGGAGGGGGAGTGATAGAGCGGCTTGGTGGGCACCTGATGTCCAGCCAGGGTCAACCCACCACGAAATGAAAAACCTGTATCATAAATACATACAGTCTCCATTATTTGGCCATGTGGTTTAGGGCTCCAAGAGCCATACGCTGACCTACTGTATGTATCTACAGAGCAGAAGCTGAGTGATTTTCTCAGTGTAATCCTTCAGTTCAGCCAAATAGCCTGACCAGGACGGAAGTCATAGTAGTGCTGTAACCCAGCAATACTGATTTAGGGACCAAGGCTGGTACCGGCTCACAGTGCTGAGCTGAACATTTTGATCTTATGACCTCACAGCAGTTAGTGCAAATATTTCAGCACCAAAGTACAAAAGCTCCCTTTGTTTCCTGCAGTCTGCTCCAATCAAAATGCTTTCTGCATCTGGTATGTTTTTCAGTCACTATGTGTGAAAACATCCTTGTTCTTGAAAAATTTAATAACTCTAAAAGCACCCATATCCACTCACAGATTTCATGTATTCGACAAATATAAAAATTGCTGGGTAGAAAGAAAAATCATTGAACCGCACTGAGAAACATGATGAAGATGTATGTTTCTGAGCCGGGCAGATTATCTCTGATCAAAACAGAACATAACTGTGGGGAAACTGCATATATATATAGCTAATAGGAATTTCAGATAAGAGATAGTTCTGAAAATCTCTCATATAAATCAGTGGTTCTTTAACAGCTGTCTGTGGCTTTTAAAGATTCCTATAAAATGATGATATTTACCATGTTCAACCAGAGCAGCAGACTTTTCTAGCTGATATCAAGATGTCAACAACTATTGGCATCAATGAGTCAATATTAAATTTCCAGTATACACAACTAAGATGTGATTTCCCAAAGTTACTAATGGTGGGATTCATCTTGCCACACTTCACTGATATAAAAACAATGTCTAGTCTAAGCTTCCACTATGATTAGGAGTGAGATAAGTACCTCCAGAGGATAATCATCCCTCTCCCCTTACACAGGTATTTTAAATAGAATTCCATATATCACATTGACTTTATGGAGGTCTCCTGCTATCTAGTTACTTAAACAAGAATCTTTTTCTTAGGCAGTAAAGATAAAATTATTGAGGAGTATGTTCAGATATTAGTGAATTTATTTTCTTTTGCATGAAGGCTGAAAATTACTACCTAATTATTTTGTGGTACAATATGTGTATTTTTATTATACATGTATCTTTTACATTTTATATGCAATTTATCCAACTTCCTTAGAATCCAAGTGCTTAGTAAGATAAATTAAATTTGCATTGTGATCATCTGGAGTGTCAGATCGCTCCCTGGTTTTCAGCTTTTTAGGTACTCAGCCTTCTGAGCTGCTTGATGTTTTTTTTCCTTGACTTCAGTCACTGTTGGAAACCATTACCAAACAGATATGTCTATGTACTTTAAGAGCAATCAGACTATAGTTCAGTATAATCTTCTATGGTTACTTGTTGCATTATCAATCCACTTCGCCTGAAAATACTATCCCTATGTACTATCTCCTAGGAGAGCTAATTTGTCTTCATAAGTTACAGATGAAAGGATACTACCCAATTTAGCTGGGTCCTTATCCAATGATGGCCTTGAAGATCAATAGCAAAGCTTCAGAATTGCATTAAAAAGGAATCAGGATAAAACATATCTTGCAGAGTACAGAAGATATATACGCTGAGGAATTCATGCTACTCAGTGGGTTAATGATGCATTGTGTCATTGCTTTCTTTTATGAATTTTATGATGATTTTTTCTAGATTGCTATTTTAACATTTCTTCCCACACTAAGAAAAAAGGAGAAAGTGGACATTCAACTGACCTTCAATATTCCATTCATTATTTTGTATATCTCTATCCTAATGTTTCATGCTCAGCTTAATCCTATATTTATATATTTTCTCTTCAGTTGAAGGTTTATCCATGCTATTTGTTTTCCCTTTTCTAGTCACCCAGTGTTTTAAAATGCTTCAGTCTTCCTGTTAATCTATCTGTAGATACTTTTCTAAATGCAGTTTGATATCCTGCCTGTATCAATATTTTGCATAAAGCAGACATTAAATTGATTTCTTCTTGCTGACATCCATTTCTCTTTCTGACCAGTCACATCAGCATAGAGGTTCCACAGGTCTTCAGCTCCTCCTCTCAACATGCAGTACTTTCACCTTATCCACACTTAAGTTCACCTGCCATCGTGGCTTAATTTATCAGCTACGGATATAGCATGTCTATTCATTATGGTAGTATTAGATATGTTTGTATTTTAGGCTACATACGATGGGCATTTTACACTTTCTAGTTTTTCCTGCACACAGTAACAAACGTTTAATGTAATATGGAAAAAAAAAAAAGGCAGGCTTGCAGGTAAGACACTCATTGAGACTTGGGAGATTACATCCCTTTTTTAACTCAGCAATACACTTTCTTTCAGCAATTTCATTAAGCACCTATATAGTATACAACCAAATTACATCCATCAGTGCTGTAAGACAAGAAGAGAAACAAGCAATGCATAATAAAAGCAATTATCCAGTGGGAATAGAGGTCACCGGTATTACCAGTCCTGAAGGCTATTTGTACAGAGCTAATACTTTGGGGAACCGTTGAGAGCTGAATCTCATTTCTTCAGTGCTTATTACTTTCTATTAACTGAAAAGGGATCCACGCTCATGAAATTACAGAAACTGTTGCAAAATGTGCTAGATTAATTCATTCCTGTGTCTCATGTGTGGAGAGGTCCTCTCAACTGTGAGCTTCCACCACTGCAACATCTATCACCCGCTGTAACAGCTCTTCCCTTTCTATCTTGCTAAAGCTTCCGTGAAAAGTGGGTGGAAATGAAAGCTAAGCAGCACAGGCTAAGATCCACATAAGGCAGAATACTAGAAAACATCAGAAATGCTTTGCCTGAGCATGAAAAAAGCAGATACACTCTGCTTTATTGTTGGCTGGGTGCTGAGGTGCCCATGCCCCAGCAGCGACGGCAGTGCAGCACGTGGTGCCTAAAGAACCCCAGTTTCCCAGTGCACCCAGCCAGAGGGATGCCACTTTCCAGAAGCAGCCCTCAGTCCTTAACTTTTCCATAGCCCAGTGCTGTCCCAGCCTATAAATCATGCTCAAAATATGAATTGAGCAAGCCATGAGGAAAGCGTATTTTTACTTAATAATTTTGCAATGCGTATATGCCTAAAACTGTGGACACGTGAAAATTCGAACACATTAAGTGTTCTTTCTTCCACCCAAACAGAGAACCATCTGCATGTTTTCAGGGAGAAGGCGTGATTTTGTTAGCTTTACCTGGGCGCTCTGTGGCCTCTCCTGCAGGTCAGCACATTCAATGTGCATTTTGGAAATGCAAGGGGTTCCAAAAACTTTGCAGCTACTTTACTACAACTGACCGTGGCTATATCTCCAAGATCTAACTGCTTTGATACTTGGTGGAAGAAAATGTAAGACAAAATTATTTGCAAGAGCAATATGAATTCCTAGGAATTATTGAAACAACCAAAATCAGTTCTTCCTGGACTTCATAAATAGCTTAGGGTGGATGAGTGCGATCTGACTTACAGGTGAGAGGCATCTCCAGTTAGAGAAAAAAATCCCATTTAAGAGCTACTAGTGTAAGTTAGCAGGCTAATAAATACTTTGATCATACCTTGATGAATCTGCTACAGAGAGCAAAAACCAGCACCTTTCAGCAAGCTGCTGAAAGTGGATCCACTTTGCTCTCGTAAGTCCTGCCTGGCATGGCAGTGCAGCAGGGCACCAACCTGCTATGGCAAGGCAGGAGAGGGAGTGAAGGGGACAGAAGAGGAGGAGAAAGAGGAGGAGGAAAGGCGAAGACAAAGGCCTCTGTTCGTGCTGGACATGCAGCCAGGCACTTGTCCATATACACTGTGAGCTACTGTGGTGTGATCTTCTAATATTTGTATATTTTTAAATAAAAGCACTAAGTTTAGCAGTGTTTGTTTCTTATGTCTCCATGTATTCTCAGACGGGATGATCTGTGTAAGAGCCAAAGCAGTTGCCATCACAGGACTATCCCCAGCATTGGGGATATCTATACATACTTTCTGCCGAGTTCTCTTGATAAACATATTTCAGGATCTTGAATTTTCAGAATAAGCAGAGTATTCAAGGAGAGTGTTTTTGTACTGTTCCCCACTCTCAATTGTTAATGAACCTTGTTTCAAGATTTGTCTTTTATTTTGCGCAAATCACTGGTATGCAGATGATAACCCTCCATCGGCCCTAAGAGCAAGCACTTAGCTGAGCCTATCAGCCACAAGACTGGCAATGCACTAGGGATTTGTATGCACGACTTCTTTCTCGTTTTTCTTCCCTTGCAGGCCTCCCAGCACCGAGAACAGCTGTGCACTGAGCTACAGGGATCAAGAAAGCTACTATATTTATGACAGTGCTCTTCTTTTCTCTGTTGCCAAAAGAGTACTCAGATGTAGCACAGCAATTTATACTGCTGAATTCTATTATTGCAATATTTTTATATTTTTGGCCACATTCTGAAAATAAATTCATCTGCCCAATGCCATTATCTGTTAAGAAAGTATAACAACATTTTAATATTGAGTTTAAATTTTCTATATTTGAATTAGCTGCTTATATTTCACACTGCCACAATTTAACTCACATTCAGCTTTCAACAGTCACTGGAACATTTCTCCATATGTCCTTACCCACAGGGCTAGAAGCCAGCTTACAAAGTTTTTCAGGTTTCTAGCCAAGGACATGATAAGTGTTTCTTTACAGTATCATCACGAGACCAGCTCTCCTTCATCATCCTATATAGTTTAAAGGTCCCAACTACCCACAGTATTTAACACATCTCATGTTACCTCTTGCCAGAGATTGTGAAGCATTTCCTGGTAGTCAGCAAAGTTGGTTTTTCATAGTCGTCAGTGACTTCTTATAACATTCCATACAAAAAAGGTCCTGTGATAATCTAATTAGACTTTCAGCAATATAAATCCCTTGTGATTTACTAAGATCTAACTGCTTATTTAATTCCAGTAGCTGGAGTTGTACTGAAACTCATCCTTTAGAGATCTTGGTATGAAGGTCCCCAGTTCTGACATACTTGTATTCTTTGGTTGGTTCCAACAGCTAATTATTTTTATCTTCCCTTCTTCATTCACTGTATTGTCTTAATCAAGGTCCATCATCTATGGACGAACTCATCATGTCTCTAAATCCAAGATCTGTGTCTGCAAAGAAAGATGCCCTCACAACTACAGATGTAATCAAGGACACCAAGAGAAGTTTTATTGACACTTTGAATAGTGGACCATTGTTTTGGCATTTTAAATACATTACTGGCATTGCAGAAATCTGTAATTAGCCTCATCTGAGTTATATTCAGTCTCCATTTAAAAACTAGAAAGTCCAAGGGCACATAAGCATAAAAACAGTGTGTTAACACGTAGTTAAAATTGACAAACACCTATTCCAGATATGAAGGACATTAAAAGATAAGAAATTGAAAGTCTTTGTTGTTTCTGAAGCATGTGAACACTATGCACGAAAGATAAACAAACATAAATGTGAATGTAAAAAAAAAAAAAGTAACAAAAATACTTGTATAAGTAACTTTTCTTCTCGCTCCCAGGCTACCAAGATCACAAATGAAGCATAGTTCGGGGTGGTTTCAACAGAACATGCTGGGGAAGTTTGCTAGAAGTTTTAGCACAAAGTCCTTGAAGCATCTGAAGGAACTCTTCTTAAGTATCTGAAGCAACTAGAAAACATATCACACATTGCTGGAACAAATAATTAATGAAGAATAATAAAATATTTCAAAGGGCTAATGTGAAAACATTTATACAATGAGACAAATAAGAGCTGTAAGTCAGTAGCTGCAATCTAGAAGGATGTGGAGTAAGAATTCACACATGAAACAGCAGACTGAGAAGTGGGAAAAGTTGAACAAATATCTGTATTATTCAATATATAAAATGGTAAAAGAATATTTTAATACTTATTAATTATTAAGGTCAGTGCAAACAGTAAAGCACAAAGAAGAGTTGGTTTATTTAACTGTCAGGTTTGTAGCAGACTGAAGAGTATGTTGGGATGCAGGTTTATGTTCACTGCAATAGCCTCAGTTTTTCTCGATTAACGTGTGTGTTTTTCTAACAGTGGGAAAAAAATTAAGAATGGTGGTGCAGTCTGGACAAAAATGTTACTGGCCACTGACAATTCATAGCTGTTTGGTAACAGCAAAGGGTGTTAGCGCTGGAGGCAGAGGAGCATCCAGATCAAGGGCGCTGACTGCTCCAGTGATTCCCAAGAGGCAGAAGGAGACAGAGAAGGGGTTGATACAGCATAGATGAGACAGACAGGCACCGTTCAGCAAGTTACTCATCTTGCAGCATGCTGAGCCCTTGCTTGTAGATCCCAAAGAGATTTAGTCCTGGCAACGGCCATTTCAACAACAAAGCCAAGCAGCTGCGGGTGGAGCTAAACTGTCAATTTTACTGCTGAAAACTGGCTTCAGAGAGATTCAAAGGAAGGCCTGATCTGGAGGTGTTCCAGAGGGGTCGCGGACCGTCAGTGAGGTGCTGTGATATTGGCACTCTCTCAAGTGCCCAGGAGAGCCTGAGGTACAGCAACAGTGGAGTAGCTGCCTGGCTGTGAGGTGACTCAGGGAGACGAGGGCAGCAGCCGCCCGTAGGCAGCAAGACCCTGACTCAGGCAAATACTACGTAAAAGAGCGATAAGGGTAAAATTGAAGAAACACTACTGCATTAAGACAAAAGGGACAGAGGAATAGAATCTACAATTATACTTTTTCCTCTCTGTCAAAAATCCGTAGGGGCTGTGCACAGCCTTCTCTATCGTGATCAGGTGGCCTGCATTCAAACACAAAAGATTACGTAAGTTATTTAGTCTCTCTGAATAAGGGCGACTCTTTGTAGTTGCTCTGTGCCTTTCCTCTCAATGAGTCACTTTTAGGAGGGGAGATCACCACATTATTTGACAACAAGCTTCTGAAGACAGCGGTTCTTTCATGTCAGCTATATCCTGTTTAGATCAGTAGACTAACCCATGACTGTCATTTAGGAACAGTAAAGGTTTTCCAGCAACTTAAAAAGAAAAGGGGACTTCTTTCACTCCTGGATTCTAAAAGGGAATGGGAATCCTAGAATTTCTTAGATTTCTTAGAAATCCAGATATTGAAAATTTGTAAGCATTTTTGCAAAAAACATGAGTTCGTATTTTAAAACTGAAGGATTAATACAGCTCATACTTTAAAAGGCTTTTTTCTAACTCCCTAGAAAGGGAGTATTACAAACAAAAGGCAAACAAAGAACCCTCAGATATCTCAACTTCCTCTTCTACAAATGAGAAAAACAATTTCAGAAAGGCATGGACTTACATAAAATTAAAATAAAAAAAGTCTGCCTTTACTTTTTCAGGCCGTCCTGTCATTACCTATGCAGCAATCAGAAGCTGCGGCATACACTGGGGTTGCACAGCTGTGAAAGCTCAGAGTGCAATGATTCTTCCCTCTGCTTGTCCTTACTCTTAGTCTTTGTTACCTAATAAAAATGATTGTTTCATCCTCAGTATGACCATTTGAAAATTGTCTTTCTTAGTTATGGCCCTCTTTGTTAGATGTGACCCTCTTATCTATCTGACCATCTCACTGCTTTTAGATCTGTCCCTCTATGAATCACTTTTTTAATTTAACTTTCTCAAGTTGATTTTCTTTCTGCTTGAGTTACTCTACATCTTGTTTCTTGCTTTTGATTTTTTCTAGTTCTAAGATTTAATATTTGTCTGATTCACTATTCTGTATTCACTTACCATCATTCTTTCTGGTTGTCATTATTTTGTCAGTTTTCTTTTTCATTCGGCAATGTATTTCATATCACAGCTTGCCCAGAGCAACGTTTTTTTGATTCATTCATTTCCCATTTATTTTTAATCTTTTCTTCTCTTTCCTCTCCATGACTCAGCCTGCGTTTCCCATGCTTTGTGCATTTATTGTATTTGTAGCTATTTTTCGCTTGTTCAGCATCAACTACTGGAACTTTCAAAGGGCATGAATGCAGAGAGATGGCTTCTGTGCTGAATGGGATGATGTCAGCAATACAGCTTCTGGAAGCGCATTTCATTCCACTGAGTTGTTAACAATTAGGAATCACAAGACAAATTGGTCTGTTATATCTGTAAGATATAGCTCTTGAATTTGTCTCCTGCAGTTTGTTTCAACTTTATTCCACTTAGCTCTTGCAATTATGTGGTAAATTTGTGTAGCTGTTCAAAACAAACACATTGCATGATCCTGCAAGAAACAGTTTAATGGCAGACAGTGATCATGAAATCACCACTTTAAATTAATTAGTAAGTCAACATCATTGCAGTTTGCAAAGCAATCCTTTCTACTTTTCGTTTTGGAAATATCTTTCATACTTTCATACTTGCAGCAATGCAGGTTCATCTCAAAGTACCATGTCAGCACTGTAAGAATAAATACTGTGTGAATTCAGCATAATACTGCTTTAATCTCAAGCATCACAAAACCATTGCCTCCCTTTATTGCAAGTATCATTCAATAAAGGATAGATGTCCTCTTTTTCTGTTCTACTCAAGCTCTTTGATCTTTGCAGGGTTTCTTCCAGCTCTAACAATCACATCCTACAGCATGCCTTCCCAGTCAGTTTAGTTTTCTGAATATCACCATGATACATGACACTATATAGGAGAGATGTATGTGGGAAAGATACGTATTTCATGGCAATTCAAGATTGAATACTTAAGCCTTAGTAAGAAATAAAAAAAAATAGATTCTGTCCCAGAATTTCAAGAAAGGATCACAGCTGTTGGTGTGATTTATAAGATAATTGAGTGGTTCTTTCCAATCCAATTTCTTATGTAATATTTTTACTATAGTTTATTCATAGATTATTTCCTTTGGTAACAATATTAGATCTTGTACTCTGTATAGGGTCTCATAGTCTGTATGAGTACTCTTGTACTCATTATAGTATAGGGTATTGAACTTTACATAAATATTTTTGTAGAGGGGAGTAACTCCTAAAGAAAATTTCTGTCATGTCATCCAAGAGATATCCATCACCGATTTTATAACATTAACAGTGGAAAGCCCAACCTCTTTTGACAATTGTTCTTGTTGTTTATAAGCCTTGCTGTTAAAAAAGCAACAAAATAAAAATGTACCAGATTTCTACTTTGAGTATTTTTGGCCTTTATAACCAAGAACAGATTATTGTTGTGGGTGCCCCCTCCCTGGAAGTGTTCAAGGCCACGCTGGACAGGGCTTTGAGCAACCTGGTCTAGTGGAAGGTGTCCCTGCTCATGGCAGGGGGGTTGGAACTAGGTGATCTGTAAGTTCCCTTCCAATCCAAATCATTCTATGATTCTATGATTGTTTTGCTTGGTTCTACTGAGAGGCTTTTATTGTTTAGTATTGTTTTCCTTTGAAAGTGCTTATAAAGCACTTACAAAACTTATAAATCCGCCTTCTATTTGAGAAGTTAAAGAAGTCCAACTTTTTCAGCATCTCAGTGTATACTTTAGTGGATGGGCTATTTCTGATGAACAACGTTTAATTTAGCACTACCCACATGTTAACAATCATATTGTAAAACACTGCCAGGTGTTGTGTGTCTTCATTCAGTGCTCAGCTCACTGGTTTAATACATAAGGACTTCTGGACATATACTTCATGTTCTTTGTGTTGCTGTAAGACGAGACAATCTCTTATTGTATCCAGGCATACACAGAGGCGTCACAGTGGTTTGTGTTCCTGAGAAGTGTGAGAGTAGCAAACCAAAGGAAAATATCTGGCCTTCATCCTATATAGGTAAGGAATATATATATATTACATACATAAAAATCTCATTTGAGGACACCAATATAAAATCTTGTTTGAGAGATTATATAAATATATATAAATCTCCTTTGAGGGCAACACAAAACTTGATGACAGAACTACACTACTGAAGGAGCAGTGTTCAGGGGCATTGGTGTATTAACTATGCAACAAAGATGTCTGCTACAGCAAAACATTTTCTTCAACTTCCAAGTCATTTTTGTGATTCTTCTCTGCCCCTCTCTGTTCTTTCAACGATGTTTTTTAAAGTGTTGATATCACAACTGCATACGGTAGGAATTATATGTACATACATACACTACCCTAGAGAGGTAAAATCACCTCCATATTCCTGGCTTATAGTTCTGGGTTTTATGCACCATAAACCATTTGTTATAGCACATCACACAGGGAGACCATGTTGCCTCTGTACTAAAATTGTTTTCCAGGACACAGACTCTGTCCTGCAAAGATCTACAGTCTTATTCCTTGTCATATGTCGTCCTAGCAGTTTGTGTTAAAGTACAGTGTGTTTCACTGAGCTTGACTCTCTCCCTTGTAATCCAGAATACTCTGTTTGGGTGACTTGTTTTTCATATTCTTTACCACTCTGGACCATTCCCAAATGTTAATCACCACTGATTTTATTTTTTATTTATTTCTGCTAATCAATTGAAAATTATGAAGAACACAGAGCTAATGAAAATAAAGCTGATTAAGAACTAGGACTAATCACTACAGAACCTCCCTTAAAATGTCATCATCAGTAATAGCTCCCTGCTGACAAGTACTCTTTGAGTCCTGTGAGCCAGTTCTTAATTCATTTAAGATGTACTTTATTCATACTGCATAGTCCTCATATTTTTATCAGCATTTCATTTATAGTAAATCAAATGCTTTACATTGGACATTATGTACTTATTTTTATCAACTATAACTGTAAGAAGAAAATCAAATATATTTGACAAAGCCTATTTTTCGTAAAATCACCTTTACCAAGCTTAATAAACCCTTCTCTTTTAATTTTTTGTCAACAGAATCTTTATCTTTTTTCCACTGTTTTCCCAAGAGCTGATGTTATCTAGCAAGCCTCCTGTTACCTCTCTTCCCCCTTGAACATTGTGAATACTCATAAAATACTGGTATGTTTTTGATCTTCAGAATCATCCACATGCAAATATTTATTCAAACCTGACATTTGCAGGAGGCAATCCTAGAACTCATTGCTTTCAGGAATTCTGAGCGTAAGCTATCTAGGTTTGCCAATGTGAAGTATTCTTCTGCTAATACATGTCATTTAACATCCACATAGGCTCCTAATAGTGTGATTCATCTCACCTAAATCCATCTAAAACTAGCTAATTTACCTAGAATTCCCACAACAGAAAAAGAAATGTAAGATGCCCTGTGGAGCCATTTGATTCCAATTATCCTGAAGAGAACCAAATCAATTTAAACATGTATCAGTAACATTGCTGTAAATACACAGATATTAATAACATTAGGTTAAAAAGCATTGCATACGTACACACCTATATTCTTGTATGCAGTTCTGCGTAAAGGGAATTTTCAGGAACTCTAAAACAGGAATGTGTGTGTGACCAAGCAAACATCGTTTATGCCATTAAGGACTATTGTCTTGACAGTTGCTAAAAAAGGGCACCTTCTGTGTGAGACCCAGTCATTCATCGCATAGGAGGGATCATGTAATCTAACCACAAACGCAGCCCGTTGAAGCTGCCCCTAGCCGACGGCAGAGGTGGAGCCGTGGTCAGACCGTGCCCGCCTGCACTGCAGCAAGCGCCGCCAGCTGTGCACCCCCCCTTGCTGCACAGCTGGCTGCACAGAACTGAGCGCCGTGGTAGCCCGTACCACTGCAAATGCAGGCATCGGTTTACTGTTATTAAAGGGCAACGTAACGTGCACCCCTGGCCTGCTCCCCCACCTGAGGCCTGGTGGTAATTTGGCTGCTGCGCTTGGTGGAGAACGTGGGCAGCAGAGTCACTTAAGCTTTTCCTGAAACTCTGACAGAAGAGGAAGAGATATTCTTTGTCTCGTTCTGTCTGCAACCCAGGCCCAAATATTCAAACAGGCTCCACAGTGGGAGATTGCTGAATATGCAATGGCACAGTAGCCAGTCCAGTCATGGAAAGAGGCAAGTAAAAGCAACAAATTGGAAGGATCACCACCTATGTCTTGCCATCTCTAAGAAGGGAAAAATTCCTTGCCAGTTAGAGTAATGATTCAGTGGGGTCCTAATCTGCAGACAGAGGGCAGTCGGGAAATACAAAACATATTTTTGAAAGCGTGGGTATTCATGAGAGCTAAGTTAAGGGTATCCAAAGAGCATATTGGATGTGTAGGTCGGGCACTGGAGTGTTTGCAAAGCAAGCTGAAAACAGGGTCCAAGCCCAAGCGTAACTGTGGTGCAATCACAGAAGGATTAAGGACAGCAGTTACGTTATGGGATTTCCAGGAAAACGACACCAGTACGGAACAGGGTGGACACTTCCCAGAAGAGGGAGTGAGTTAAGCCAAAAATTAAGTGAGGCACAGGCTGCTGTTTGGAGTATACTATGAAATAAAAGGAGACATCAAAAAGACTTCATCTAAAAAAATCAACTGAAAAATAAATTAGCTGTAACAGCAGACACAGTGCAAACTGTGGTTAAATTGGGATTAGATGCCACAGAGCTTAGAGCAATAGCAAAGGAACCAGGGACCTCAGCAGGAAAAGTATTGTGGTTGTTAGATGTACCCACACCAGTGATTACTGACCATCTGGGTCTCGCCTTTTACATTCCAAATGAATTAGACTTTGTGCGATACCTTTATTGACATTAATAGTCCAGATAGCCCACTGATTTTAACTTTCAAACACATCAGGATATTTCTACAGGCAGCTTCGCTGGAAATCACCTAGACAAAAAGATACCAGTGTTGCGGATGTAAAACTTCTGTCTTCAAATTCTAAAACAAAAAATTTATAGTTTGTTAATTAGGTTGAACTTTTTCAAGATTTCAGCTAAGATTGCCATTGAACAAGCAACTCTGCTTACAGCTAGTAGTGTTGTGCTGTTTTCAGTTCTCTTCAAATCAAAGTCTCAGGAAGCACATACCAATCAAACCACAGTGGTTGCTCTTCGGGCCATGAGTACAGTACACAGCTCCTCATCTCGATTTTTATCACTACCTTTTGCTAATTTTCTGTTTCCTTGCTCATTCTGCAGGAATATTCCACTTGTCCAGAACTCTGGGCTTGTCCTGCTATGTGTGTTTTATTTCTGCTTGATTCCTATGATTGTGCACAACTCTCATTATTCCCTCTTGACATGGCTTCCTTGGGAATTCTCCACTGACAAAATGCCCCATTAAATACTTGCATCACAGCTGTGTGATAGCTCTTTTCACAGGACTGGCTTCCATCCACTTTGTAAATGGGTGAGAAATAACTAAACAGTGCTCGTTTCCCCAGGTGGTGATCCAAAGGGTTCCTATGGAGTTACTCTGTACCCTGGCCCGAAAACCTCCTACACACTGCAGCTGGATTTGTTTTGAGATATTAGAGCACTCAGAATCGGTCCTGCTAACCAGCTGTGCACCCGTTGCTCTGCATCAGCCACCATCACGCAGTACGCACTCCATTTAATGTTTAGCTTTGCCAGAATTGGCTTATTCATGAACAGATCAGGTCAGGTTGCTTTGTACCAGCACTGGACCTACCCACGCTCACAGACCATCTCCATCTGCTCATATTGTTTCCTTTAACTGGGCAAATACCAGCTACTGTTGGAATCGAAGTCCCCAGCAGCCTAACTTTCCAAAGACAATATGGAAAGTCAGAAGGTCCTTCAAATCTGGAGCAGAGAGTTACATATGATTCAGATTAACTCAAGTAACTATTCCATTAAATTTCCTAGTTACTCGAGTGGAATTTATGCTGAACAAAGCCTGTTTAAGCAATGGATTGAGAAATATTTGAAAGTGAAAGGAAGAGGTAGCATTTTAAGTACTTTATTAGGAAATGTAGGTGTAGTGAATGGAACATTAAATACTGCAGACCTTGAATCCATTTGGGATAAATTATCACTGATGGGCAAGGATGTGATTAAAGCCTTCCTACAGAGAAATGAAAGACTACAGGTTTCAGTGCATAGCCAAGGAGGATTATTGCTACTTGAAAAAGCTGTGTTCTTATTAGTTTGAAATGCTGTAATAATAACAATTGAATCTGATTGCAATTACCAGGTCCATGTGGTTTGCTGGCATTAAAATACATTATTGCAAGGATTAATAGAAGCAAAGTTGACCTAATTAAGCATAGAAAGATCCACCATCTCAACTGTATGTTAGAAGACTGTAAACCAGTATCTTTACTTACTTTACTGTGTCGAGCTGTACCACAGATACATGAAAGGACTATGCATAAGCTGATGATGCTTGAACTGGTAAAATCCATCCCTAGTAGAAACCAGGAGCTCCTCAAGAAGAAGCTGACTGGGTAGTTTCAGAAAGGTATTAGGATGCATTCTTGCTGTAGAGCAATGGAAGCAAAAACTCACCATAAAGAATTATTCTGACCCACAAGTCAGCTGGTAGGGCCCCAAAAAAAAGCGTCTATTGTGGTGTCTTCAGAGTAAGACTGTATTTTTAAATTGAAACCCACATTTTACAAGGAAATTGTGGTCATTACTTGCCAGGTTGTAGATGTACAATCAAACATCATCCTTCAGTCAGAATGACTGAAAATCACACATAAACCCCCACAGCAGATGACAATTACTACTGTAACAGGAACAACAAGAGCTGAATGTAAGAATTTGTAGAAGAGAGCTTTTCACTCTGAACCCATAGTAAACCAATCAGTGACACTGTCTCAACAAACCAGGAAGAAAATTGAATATAGTCAGCAAGAAATTACAATATAGGCATCAGAAATTAAGACAGTATTTATTAAGCCACAGTGGGACAGGCTGTTCTACAGTCCTACAACATCTAGTTTGTTACGTGTACTATCTGAGCCATTATTGAGCTATTAGCAATGCAGGGTATGGTATTATGTACTACAGTGTTAATTTGTTACATATATTGTCTCAAGGTTATTTTCAACAAGGCACTGAAAAATCAATACTTTATGAGGCAAACCCTGAATCTTTCCTCAAGAGGCTGGTGATTATGTGCAGACTGGGAACTGAACAGTTTGACCAACTGCACTTTTAAAGAAATTGTGTTTTGAACAGGTCACCATGAAGGAGAGAATTATTGCAGCCTGAAGAGAAACAAATAGATTTGAGCACATACCAGTAATGTAGCTGTAAGCACACGGATATTAATAACACATGGGTGACAAAGCATTCTATACATGTATACTTATATTCTTGAAAAAAGTGCTGTGCAAAGGGAGTTTTCAGGAATTCTAAACCAAAAATGTGTATATGACTGAGTCACTGACCCTAGAATAAGAAGGTACTGCAAAGCGCCGAGGCTGTCACAAAACCATACCTGGAAAACACTGCCAGAATATCTTAAACAATGATAAAGCTCTGGCTGAACAGACAATGGTTATACTGCCGAAGGCTACTATCCTGTCAGCTGCTAAAACAGGGCACCTTCTGTGTGAGACCCAGTCATTCATCGCATAGGAGGGATCATGTAATCTAACCACAAACGCAGCCCGTTGAAGCTGCCCCTAGCCGACGGCAGAGGTGGAGC